>CXWL01008323.1_pt1 | contig 24083 bp, 26 predicted proteins | sample 590931 | NCBI WGS metagenome assembly CXWL01 (sample SAMEA3498368, study PRJEB10139) | groundwater metagenome | biome: water well; material: biofilm material | place: Germany | collected 2015-04-27
GACTACCACGCCCCGCGCCAGCCCCGAGATGATGCGATTGCGGCGCGGGAAGTGCTGCGCAGTCGGCTGCTGGCCCATCGGCAATTCGGAGATGACGGCGCCCTTCGCTACGATTTCTTCGTAGAGCGCTTGGTTCTCGGGCGGATAGACGACGTCGATGCCGCCCGCCATGACGGCGATCGTGCCAGTCGCGAGACTGCCCTTGTGTGCAGCCGTGTCGATGCCGCGCGCGAGGCCGGATACAATGACAGCTCCTGCCGCACCCAAGTCACGGGCGATGTCGCGCGCAAAGCGTTGGCCGAGAGCGGAGGCATTGCGTGCGCCGACGATGGCGATCGTATCCAATACGAATAGTTTCGCGTTTCCGCGGACGATGACGAGAGGGGGCGGTGCGTCAATTTCGGTTAGGCCGCGTGGATAGTCGGGTTCGCCATGCGTGATCAGTTGCGCGCCGGCTTTTTCGGTTATCTCCAGTTCGCGTGCCGCTTCGTGTTCGGCGGGAAGTTTCACGGGTCGCGCGCCGCGCGATTTTCTTGTGAGATCCGGGAGCGCCGCAATCGCGCTCACTGCGTTGCCGTACCGCTCCAACAATGCCCAGAACGTGACCGCGCCAATGTTATGCGCGCGGATCAGCCGCAAGCGCGCCAAGCGTTCCGCATTGCTGAACGTTACCGTGTTACCCATTGACTTGGATCAAAGCGCGTTCGTGCCGCATTGGCCAGTGTTTCTCGCTCGATTTTCGAAGGAGATTGCACATGGATTCTGGCGACATGATGTTCGTTTTGGCAGTCGTTGCCGCGATGACGGTGTTCGCCGCGACATTGTTCACGGTCACGTGGTTCACGAACAGCCGCAAGTAGGCTTTCAGGATTTCTTCCGGCCAATCCGCGGCTCTTCGCCCTTCAGGAGGCGGCTGATGTTCTCGCGGTGTGTCACGAAAATGAGCGCCGAGAGGATGGCCGCGCCGACGGCGTAGGGCCAGGGGCCGAGGAAGGCCATGTAGATGGGCGATACCGCCGCTGCGACCAGGGCGGACAGCGACGAAATGCGGCCGATGGCGGCAGTGACGAGCCATGTGCCTGCAACGAGCAGCGCCGCGGGCCAGCTAAGCGCGGCAACGATGCCGAGATAGGTGGCGAAGCCTTTGCCCCCTTTGAAGTCGAGCCAGAGAGGGAAGATGTGACCCGCGAACGCGCCGAGTGCTGCGGCCATCGCCGGCATGTCGCCGAACTGCTTGGCAATCAGCACGGCGACGACGCCCTTGCCGACATCACCGATCAGTGTGAGCGCGGTTGCGAGTTTGTTGCCGGTGCGTAGGACATTCGTCATGCCGACATTTCCCGAGCCGACCTGGCGAATGTCGCCGAGCCCGAAGGCCCGCGTCACGATGTAGGCGAAGGGGATCGAGCCGAGGAGGTAGCCGCCCGCGAGGGCGAGGAGCGATTCCAGCATTCGTCAGTTCGCCATAAAGACCGTGGTGCCAGCCACCACTGTGCGCGACACGCGACCTTGCATCAACCTGCCCTTGAACGGCGAGTTCTTGGAGCGAGAGCGGAATTCGATCGGGTCGATCATTCGCGGCGTGCCGGTGTCGAAGAGGACAAGGTCGGCGGGGGCGCCTTTGTTCAGGCGACCGGCGGGAAGCCGCAGAAGATTGGCGGGCGCGATCGTGAGACGGCGCAGGACGTCAATCAGTGAGAGGCGGGCTTCGTGGTGCAACGAGAGGGCTGCCGGCAACAACGTTTCGAGGCCGACGGCGCCATAGGCGGCCTGCGCAAAGGGCAGGCGCTTTGTTTCCGGCGCTTGCGGGTCGTGGCTGGAGACGATCGCGTCGATCGTGCCGGCGCGGACCCCTTCAACCATCGCTTTGCGGTCGTCTTCAGAACGGAGCGAAGGCGAGACTTTGGCGAAAGTCTTGTATTCGCCGATATCTTGTTCGTTGAGCACGAGGTGATGCGCAGAGACAGCGCAGGTTACCGGCAGGCCGCGCGCCTTTGCCTTCGCGATGATTTCGAGGGCCGCCGCGGTCGAGACTTGGCCGAGGTGATAGCGTGCCCCGGTGAGTTCGACGAGGCGCATGTCGCGTTCGGCGATGATCGCCTCCGCTGCGGGCGGGATGCCGCCCACGCCCATTCGGGCTGCGAAAGCGCCTTCATTCATGTGGCCGACGCCTGCGAGTGCCGGGTCTTCGGCGTGCGCGATCACGAGGGCGTCGAAGTTTGCTGCGTAGGTCAAGCAGCGGCGCATGATCAGCGTCGATGCGATCGTGCGATCTGCGTCGGTGAACGCGATGGCGCCTGCCTCTTGCAGAAGGCCGATCTCGGCCATCTGCGTGCCTTTGAGGCCTTGGGTGAGGGCCGCCGTCGGATAGACGTTGACCTTTGCGTTCGCGGCGGCGCGGCGTTTGATGAAATCCACAAGCGCTGCGTCGTCGATCACCGGATCCGTCACCGGCATCATCGCGAACGACGTGACGCCGCCTGCTGATGCGGATTCGCCTGCGGAGGCGAGTGTCTCGCGGTGTTCGGCGCCGGGCTCGCCGGTGAAGACGCGCAGGTCGATCAGGCCAGGTGCTAGGACTTGCCCGCCGCAATCGATGACGTCGGCATTCGGGGGTTTGCCGTCGTTGAAGAGGCGCGTGCCTACGTCCGTGATCTTTCCGTCTTCGACGAGTAGCGCACCCGGCGCGTCGAGGTTTGTTGCGGGGTCGATGAGACGTGCGTTGATGAACGCGGTGCGCTTCACGCTTTGCGCTCCGCGTTCGGCAGCTGGCGCGCGAGCGCATCCAGCACGGCCATGCGGGCGGCAACGCCCATCTCGACCTGTTCGTGGATGAGGCTGCGGTCGATATCGTCGGCGATGGCGCTGTCGATTTCGACGCCGCGGTTCATTGGGCCTGGGTGCATGACCAGCGCGCCCGGCTTGGCGAGCGCCAGCTTTTCTCGGTCGAGGCCGTAGAAATGGAAGTACTCGCGCTGGGAGGGTAGGAAGGATCCTGTCATCCGTTCCATCTGCAGGCGCAGCATCATGACGATGTCGGCGCCTTTCAGACCCTCACGCATGTCGCTGAAGATTTCGGCGCCCCAGCTTGCGGCGCCGGCGGGCATCAGCGTGCGCGGGGCGACGAGGCGGACGCGTGCGCCGAGCTTGGTGAGCAGGTGGACGTTCGAGCGGGCGACACGGCTGTGCATCACGTCGCCGCAGATCGCGACGGTCAGACCCTCAATCTTGCCCAAACGGCGGCGGATCGTGAGCGCGTCGAGCAGCGCTTGCGTCGGGTGCTCGTGCGCGCCATCGCCGGCGTTTACGACGGAACAGGAGACTTTGTCGGCGAGCAGTGCCACAGCACCCGAGTCGTAATGGCGAATGACGATGATGTCGGGGCGCATCGCGTTCAGCGTCGTCGCCGTGTCGATCAGCGTTTCGCCCTTCTTCAGAGACGATTGGTTTACCGACATGTTCATCGTGTCGGCGCCCAGGCGCTTTCCCGCAAGTTCGAACGAGGATTGGGTGCGCGTGGACGGTTCGAAGAACAGGTTGATCAGCGTGCGGCCGCGGAGCGTGTCGCGTTTTTTCTGAATTTGGCGGTTTAGGTCGACGTATTCGGCGCCCAAGTCCAACAACGACTCTATCTCTTGGCGCGTCAAAGGCGCGATGGCGAGTAGGTGTTGGCGGGCGAACAAGCCGGTCATCGCGGAGGTGGGTATAGGGGGGCGCTTTCTCGCGCGCAAGCCGCGATCAAGCCAAAACCCACAACATCGTCGGCATGGTTAGCATCGCGGCCAACGTTTGCGCCGTCGTTATGTTTGCCATGAGCGGCGCATCGCCGCCGAGTTGGCGAGCTAGGATGTAGGACGAGGAGGCGCCGGGGACGGCCGCGCAGATCAACGCGGCAACCTCGGCTGCGCCCGTGACGCCCAGCAGCAAGGCGCCGCCGCCGACGAATGCCGGCATGACGATGAGCTTCAGCAAGGTCGCTGCGACGAGGGGCGCGGGGCGCGACCGCGCGTCGCCGAGGTCGAGGCTTGCGCCGACGGCGAGCAGGCCAAGCGGCAGCGCCGCCTTGCCGATCAGATCGACGGTCGCGGCGGCGACCTTGGGGATGGGCAGTCCCACAAGCTGCACCACGATACCGGCGAGGCAGGCGAGGATCAGCGGATTGCGCGCGAGCTGTACCGCCAGCATTTTGAATTCGGCGCCACCCTCGCCGGCATGGCGCATCAGTACGACCACGCAGAGGGCGTTCGCGAGCGGGACCATGATCGCGACGGCGACGGCCGCGAGCGCGAGGCCTTTGGCGCCTAACACGGCCGTGATCGCGCCGAGCGCGACATAGCTGTTCCAACGCACGGCGCCTTGGAACAGGCTGGTGAAGGCTGGTCCGTCGAGCGCGAGCAGAGGGCGGAACGGATAGACGAGCGCGGCCATCACGATCATCGCGCCGGCCAGCAGCAGTGCCATGCGACCGACGGGCTCGTTCGTGAAGTCCGCGAACGCAATCGCGCCGAAGAGGAAGCAGGGGAAGAGCACGAAGTAGGTGAGTTGCTCCACCGCGCGCCAGCCGTCGGCGGCCAAAAAGCTCACACGTTTGAGCATGGCGCCTGTGGCGATGATGGCGAAGACCGGGATCAATGCCCAGATGACGTCCGTCATGTGCGCTCCGCCGCGATTTCTTCGAGCGTTCTCTTGGCGGGCTCGGGCAGGAACCAAATTGGAATGAGGCAAAGCGGCGCCGCGAGTGTCATTGTTGCGATGGCCTGACCATGCGAACCGGTCAGGCGAAAAACCTCAGCCTCGACGAGCAAACCAATTGAGCCGCCGGCGAGGGAGGCAAAGAAGCGAATCGAGGCGGCGAATGTTCGGTGGGAGGTCGGAAATAGCTCCGCGCCCAGGCCCGCGATCAGGATGTCCGTCGCCATGAACGTGAAGAGGGCGATTGTCCAGAGCAACACAAGCCACCATCCTTCGGCCCAGCCGAAGAACAGCGCGTATCCTGCGGCGGAGGCGGTCGCGCAGGCGGCGAGCACGGACTTGCGGCCATACTGGTCGCTGAGCGTGCCCGCGACCGTGTTGCCGAGGATGGCGATGAGGCCTGCGCCCAACGTCAGCACGGTCACTTGCCACGGCAGCCAGCCGTGCGTCTTTTGCAGGAATGCCGAGAACAGCGTCACCGTGCTTGCCATTGCGAAGGCGTAGGTGGCGGCGACGCCGACGACGAGCGCGAGGCGGCCCGGATAGTTTCGGATCAGGCTTGCCAGCGGGTTCGCTTGTCCCGCGTGCGCCGTGCGCTCTTGGAAGCGCTTCGTTTCAGGCAGCGATCGTCGGGCCCAAAGCAGCCAGAGCAGCGGGATCGCGCCGATGAAATAGATCGCGCGCCAACCGAACGGTAGCAGCGATACGAATCCGAACATCAGTGCGGCGCCGCCGGCGCCCAAGGCGCCCAGAGCACCAAGTTGTCCGATTGCCCAGCCGCGCGTACGTTCTGAGAACTCTTCCGCGATGACGACGATGCAGAGCATCTCCTCTGTGTAGATGCACACACGCGCGAGCGTTTGAGCCGCAAGGAACTCCGGCAGCGTTTGGGCAAACGCGGTCCAGATCGTCGCGACTGAGGCGCCGGCCAGAGTCAACATCAAGAGCGAACGGCGGCCCACTATATCCGCGAGATAGGCGAGGAAGAGCGCCGGGATCATGCCAAGGCGAAAGACCACGATGACGCGGCCGATATCGGCCTCCGGGATCGCGAACGAGGCTTGGATTTGGCGCGACGCCATGCCGTAGATGTTCACGTCGTAGGCTGCGATGAACATGGCGGCACCCACAAGCAGAAGCAGCCGGCGATGTTCGGAGGGGATCGGTTCTGGCGGGCGGATATAAACACGGCGGAACAGCTGGCCGAACATTAGGTTCGCCTCAGGGCGTCGAGCACGCCTTGCAGAATGAAGGCGGCCGCCATCTTGTCGACTACTTCCTTGCGTTTCGCGCGCGAGATGTCCGCTTCGATGAGCGTGCGGGTGACCGCCGTGGTCGACAGGCGTTCGTCCCAGAACAGAATCGGGAGCGGGTGCTTGCCCTCGAAATTGCGGGCGAAGGCGCGGGCGGATTGGGCGCTCGGGCCCTCGGTGCCGTTCATGTTTAGCGGCAGGCCGATCACGAGGCCCGCCACGTTGTGCTTCTTAATGAGGGCGATCAGAGCCTCGGCGTCGGTGGTGAATTTGACCCGTGCGAGCGTCTCCAGGGGCGTTGCAACCGTGCGCAAAACGTCGGTCAGCGCGATACCGATCGTCTTTTCGCCGAGGTCGAGCCCGAACAGGCGCTCGCCAGGCTTCAAGAGAGCGGCCAATTCAGAGGGTGTTTTGACGATCACGAGGGTGGCGGTTCGCGCCTTGCAACGGGTGGCCCCGGTTGGTAGCAAAGCCCCCGTTACACCACAAGAAATCGATCCGCAGGGACCCAGTATGTCCGTCGATAAAGACACTGTTAGGCGCGTAGCGCGGCTGGCGCGCATTGCTTTTCCCGAAGAGCGGCTTGAGCCTATGGCCAAGGAGCTCAACGCCATTTTGGCCTGGGTCGAGCAACTGAACGAGGTCGACACGTCGAAGGTCGAGCCGATGACAAGCGTCGTGAAGGTGTCGCTGAAGATGCGGGACGACGTGGTCACCGACGGCGAGCGTGCCGGCGCGGTGGTGCAGAACGCGCCGCTTGGCGAGGACAACTATTTCGCCGTCCCAAAGGTGGTCGAATGAGCAACCTGACCTCGCTCACGATCNNCCAAGGAGCTGACCGAGGCGCACATCAAAGCGGTCGAGAAGGCGCGGGCGCTGAATGCGTTCGTGACCGAGACGCCGGAGATCGCGCGCGCGGGTGCGGCGGAGGCGGACAAGCGGATCGCGGCGGGTTCCGCGCGCGCGCTCGAGGGCATTCCGCTCGGCATCAAGGATTTGTTCTGCACGAAGGGCGTGTTGACGACGGCGGGGTCGCACATTCTCGACGGGTTCAAACCGCCCTACGAGTCCACTGTCTCGCGCAATTTGTTCGGGGCCGGCGCGGTGATGCTCGGCAAGCTGAACATGGACGAGTTCGCGATGGGCTCGTCCAACGAGACGAGCTACTACAAGCCGGTGATCAATCCGTGGCGGCGCAACGGTTCGAACACGGCCTTGGTGCCGGGCGGCTCGTCGGGCGGCTCATCGGCATCGGTCGCGGCGCGGCTCGTGATGGGTGCGACGGGCACCGATACGGGTGGATCGATTCGCCAGCCGGCGGCGGTTACTGGGATCGCAGGGATCAAGCCGACCTACGGACGCTGTTCGCGCTGGGGCATCGTCGCGTTCGCGTCGTCGCTCGATCAGGCGGGGCCGATGGCGCGCACGGTGCGCGACTGTGCGATCCTACTGAAGACGATGGCGAGCCACGATCCTCTGGATTCGACGAGTGTCGATTTGCCGGTACCGGACTACGAAGCGGCGATGACAGGCAACATCAAGGGGCTGCGTGTCGGGATTCCGAAGGAGTATCGCATCGACGGGATGCCGGCCGAGATCGAGGCGCTGTGGCAGAAGGGGATTCAGTGGCTCAAGGATGCGGGGGCGGAGACGGTGGACGTTTCGCTGCCGCACACGAAGTATGCGCTGCCCGCTTACTACATCGTGGCGCCGGCTGAGGCGTCGTCGAACCTCGCACGCTATGATGGCGTGCGGTTCGGGTTGCGCGTGCCGGGTAAAGACATCACGTCGATGTACGAGAACACGCGCGCGGCCGGATTCGGGCGCGAGGTGCAGCGGCGCATTCTGATCGGCACTTATGTGCTGTCGGCGGGTTACTACGACGCCTACTACATCAAGGCGCAGAAGCTGCGCACGTTGATCGCACGCGACTTCGACGAAGCTTACAAGAAGTGCGACGTGCTGCTGACGCCGACGGCGCCGGGCCCGGCGTTCGGGATCGGCGAGAAGTCGGACGATCCGATCGCCATGTATTTGAACGACGTGTTCACGGTGACGGTGAACTTGGCCGGGTTGCCTGGCATTTCGGTACCGGCGGGGATGAGCAGCGACGGGCTGCCGCTCGGTCTTCAGTTGATCGGCAAGGCGTTCGACGAGGCGACATTGTTCCGTGTCGGCGAAGTAATCGAGAAGGCTGCCGGTGCCACACCGCAGCCGCCTGCGTGGTGGGAGATTTAGTCATGACGTTCGTCACCTCACGTACCGACACCGGTCCTTTGCTGGACGGAGCCACGGGCAAGTGGGAAGTCGTCATCGGCATGGAAGTTCACGCGCAGGTGCTGTCGAAAGCGAAGTTGTTTTCAGGCGCTTCGGCCGAGTTCGGTGCCGAGCCCAACGCGCATGTCAGCTTCGTCGATGCGGCGATGCCGGGGATGTTGCCGGTGATCAATCGCTTTTGCGTCGAGCAGGCGGTGCGCACGGGGCTTGGCCTCAAGGCCAAGATCAACAAGCGCTCGACGTTCGACCGGAAGAACTATTTCTATCCCGATCTGCCGGCCGGCTATCAGATTTCGCAGTACAAGGAACCGGTCGTCGGCGAGGGCGTCGTCATTGTCGATATGCCGGGCGGCAAATCGTTCAAGGTGGAGATCGAGCGGCTGCATCTGGAACAGGATGCGGGCAAGTCTCTGCACGATCAGCATCCCGATCAATCCTATGTCGATTTGAACCGTTCGGGCGTGGCGCTGATGGAGATCGTGTCGCGGCCCGATTTGCGTTCGTCGGAAGAGGCGGCGGCCTATTTGAAGAAGCTGCGCGCGATTTTGCGCTATCTGGGCACCTGCGACGGCAACATGGAGGAAGGCTCCATGCGTGCGGACGTGAATGTGTCGGTCCGCAAGGTGGGCGGCGAACTGGGCACGCGGTGCGAGATCAAGAACGTGAACTCCATGCGGTTCGTGGCGGCTGCTGTGGAATACGAAGCGCGGCGGCAGATCGACATCATCGAGGCCGGCAGGACGATCAAGCAGGAGACGCGGCTCTTCGATTCCAAGAAAAACGAGACGCGGTCGATGCGCTCGAAGGAAGAGGCGCACGATTATCGCTATTTCCCGGACCCGGATTTGCTGCCGCTTGAGTTCGACGACGCGTTCGTTGCGCGGATCAAGGCGACTTTGCCGGAGCTGCCGGACGACAAGAAGGAACGCTTCGTGCGCGATTTCGGGCTCAGCACGTACGACGCGGGCGTATTGATCGCGGAGCGGGAGAGCGCCGATTTCTATGAACAGGTCGCCAAGGGGCGGGATGCGAAGCTCGCCGCGAACTGGGTGATCAACGAGTTGTTCGGCCGGCTCAACAAAGAAGACAAGTCGATCGCCGAGAGCCCGGTCTCGGCGGCGGCGCTGGGGTCGATCGTTTCGATGATCGGCGACAACACGATTTCGGGGAAGATCGCGAAGGACGTGTTCGAGATCGCGTGGAGCGAAGGCGGCGATCCGGCCACGATCGTCGAGAAGCGGGGCTTGCGTCAGGTCACCGACATGGGCGCGATCGAGGTCGCCGTCGACAAGGTGATCGCGGCGAACCCGCAGAAGGTTGAGCAGGCGAAGGCGAAACCGTCGATGGCCGGGTGGTTCGTCGGCCAGGTGATGAAGGAAACCGGCGGCAAGGCAAACCCGCAGGCGGTGAACGACCTGGTGATGAAAAAGCTAGGGATCTAGCGAAGAAGATTCTCCTATTAGGCGAGCGGCGATCGCTTGCTTTCCTGCCTCACGGGAATACCTGCCACGCAATTACTCCATTGTGTGAATCGCGCCACGGCCTTGTGTGGCGATCGTGCGTTATATTCTTGGACTTGGGAAGATGGGTGGGGACTTTGGTGATGGCTGCCACGGCGCCATCGTTGGCGAAGGAGCGTGGGCCGGCTGCGGAGAGCGCGCCGGTGGCGACGGCCGTTGTCGCCGCGAAGTCGAAGAAAAAGCTGAAGCCCGGCGCTCCGGAGCCTGAGCCCGAACCGGTTCTTCCTGCGATTTCCCCTGCGAAGCTGCCGACAGCGCCGCCGACGAGGGTCGTTTCCGTTCCTTTGCCGATGAACCACAGCGAGGAGTTGGCGAAGAAGGCGGTGTGGGCGGGGGCCGGTATCATGGCGCTCTTCGTGCTCTATCTGATCGCCGACCGCTTCGTTGCTGTGGTGACACGGTGGCCCGCGACCGTCATGGAGGCCGTCGCACCGGCGCATTGCGACCAATTCATCGCGCTCGCGAAAACGGCTTACGGCGAGAATTGGAAAGTCAGGCTCGATCCGCGGGACACGACTTGCGATCAGGACGTGAAAACGGAGTGGGAGCGGCAGAGGCTGACGCGCTTTGTCCCGCCGCCCGAACCGCTGTTTGCGCCTGCCGCGAGCCAAGTGGCAAAGCCGCAGGGTGCTGTACGGCCGTCTGCACCTGCGACGCGCTGTCTGAACGTCCTGTCGCTGGCACAGGCAAAGTATGGCGCCGAGTGGCGGGCGAAGCTTGCCGTCGAAGATCCGGAATGTGTGGGCGGTCCGCCGAAGGCGGCAGCACCCAAGGCACAGCGGTTGGAACCTGCGGTGANNAGCGAACCCGCCGTCAACAGGCCCGTGTCGACGCCGGCGTCGGAGCCTGCACACTAAATATTCGACTCAGTGAAATGCGATTCGCAGGTGATTCGTCAGAATCGCCTGTGGATAGGTTTTCGCACGCGACCGTGCTTGCGAAATAGTTCGTGTACGGATGATCGCAGGGAATGCTGATTTTATAAGCCTTCCCGCGCGATCGCGGCTCGCGCACACCGCAACGCAAAGTACCAGGTGTTGCGTCCTTTGCCGCAATTGCTCAATATGTAGCCGCTTGAGGGCGCAAGGTGCGTCTTCCGGACCCTAGCTAAGGAGTCACTCTCTCATGCCGATGACAGCGAAACGCAAGGCGAAGGCGAAGAAGCCGACGACAAAGGCCGCCGCGAAGCCGAAGGCCGCGAAGAAGACGAAGAAGAAATAAGGACGACGATTAGGCCGGATACCGGCCTGACGGGAGGGGTGAGCAGCATTTTTTCGAGAGCCCGGCGCTAGACGCGGGGGCACGGATAGAGGGCTTGCTCCGACTTCAACTCACGGCGGCGGCAACGGGAACCCTGATTCGGGCCGGTTGCGCCGCCGTTTTGCTTTGTGGTTCCGCAAGCAGGAGTTGGGATACAACGTACACGGACGGTTTTGGCGGTGTGTGCGAAAACAATCTGATTCCTGCGCGTAATTTTTCGGGGACACGACTTGCATTAAGGTGGCCCCGTTTTTCCGATTAACGCGTAAAAGCCATATTTTATGCGGATTTTGGCGTGTGGTTGGATTTCCGCTTAACCGAAAAATCGCGGCGGATTTTAAGCAAAAACCGATGGCCGCATTAACGTGCCATTCAGCGCGATGCCTACATTCTTGTCCCATAACAACGCACGAATTCGACGCGAATTCGATGCGAAACAGACGGGAGAGACGGTGGTGGCGGTGATCGATTTTGATGTCGTCGTGGATATGGAAGGCGACGCGAAAGCGGGCAAGCCGCAGGCGCTTTATCAGTTGGGTCTGTGCTATTCGACCGGGCAAGGCGTGGAACTCGACCTCGTGCGCGCGCACAAGTACTTTAATTTGGCGGCCATGAAGGGCGTGGCGGAGGCGCGGTTGTGGCGCGCCGAACTCGCCCAGCAGATGTCGTCGAACGACATCGCCGAAGCGCAGCGCTTGGCGCGCCTTTGGCTGCAGGAAACGGCGCACTGACAACAACGACAAGACTGCGTCACACGGGCTTTGGCTTGCCGCCGAAGCCCGTCTTTTTTTGCGCACGCGGGCGGGCTAGATTTTACCCCATGACCAAGACATCGACCGGTGAAACGCGCGGCGCCACGCTCATCAAAGAGCGCGACGGCCAAGTGCTTATGCTCACGATCAACCGGCCCGAAGTCACGAACGCGATCGACAACGCACTGCGCGAGGAATTGGCGCGCGCCCTCGACGAGGCGGCGGCGAACAGAAACCTACGTGCGATCATCCTGACGAGCTCAGGCGACGACGCGTTTTCGGTGGGCATGGACATCGGCGAGCTTGCCGGGTTTACGCCGGCGGAAGTCGAACAGGTCGCGTTGCAGGCACGCGGCGTTTACGACCGAATTGGCGCCCTCGAAGTTCCCGTCATCGCCGCGATCAAGGGCGCTTGCCTCGGTGCCGGGTTCGAGCTCGCACTGCATGCCGACGTTCGGATCGCGCGCGCCGATGCGCGGTTCGGCTTGCCCGGCATCAATGTCGGCATGAATGCCGGCGGCGGCACTCTCGGCCGCCTGCAGCGGATCAGCGGCAATGGTTCGGCGGCCGCGTTAGCACTGACCGGCGGTGTCGTGACGGCGGAGCGCGCGTTCATGCTGGGTCTCGTCTCGAATGTCGCCGGGATGCAAGAATTCGAACCATCGGTGCAGCAGCTCGCGATGCACTTCACAACGCTCTCACCCGTCGCGGTGGCCGAGACGAAGAAGCTCCTCAAGATCGCCGCCGAGCGCGGAATCGAGGCGGCGGCCGATGCCAGCCCGAAGGCGCTCGCCCGGTGCTTCGCAGAAGGGGATGCCGCGGTCAGGCTGCAAATGATGCTCGGCGGCCGCGACCCGGAAGCGACAGTGCACTAAGGCCGCACGAGCTTGCCGCTAACCGGCCTTGCGGCACTTCTTCGAGGTCGAGCCTTTGCATTTCTTCGAGGCGGACGAGCGCTTCTTCTTTTTGGAGGTCGCTTTCTTTTTCGCCTTCTTGACCGGGGCCACTTCTTCGTCGTCGTAGACCGGCGTGGACGAGACGACCGAAGCGAATTGGGCGTCGGTGGCCGTGGCGGTGGGCGTTTGGAGGGGCGCGACACCCGGCGTCGCCGCCGCAGCAGCGCCAGGTACCATCGCGGGTATCGGCGAGGATGAGAACTGGGCCGAAGCGGAGGCAACCGCGGTGTAGGCGCCGCGCTTCAGGTCGGCTGCAATGACCAGCGGAACGTCGCGGCCCGCGAGTACGTTGCGGTAAATCTGCGTGTTTTCGATAACGCGCTGGACGTAGTTGCGGGTTTCGCTGAACGGAATGCGCTCGATCCAGTCGATCATATCGGCGTTCGTCGCGCGCGGGTCGCCGTAGGTCGAGACCCATTGATTGATACGGCCCTGACCGGCGTTGTAGCTCGCGATCGAGAGTACGTAGGAGCCGCCGAGATCGCTCAGAAGGTCCGAGACGTGCGCCATGCCGAGCTGGAGGTTCACGGACGGCGTGAGCAGGTCGCTCTTGTCGCCGTAGTTGAGGCCGTGGCGGCGGGCGGTGAGTTTCGCGGTCGCCGGCATCATCTGCATCAGACCGCGGGCGCCGGCGCCGGACATCGCTTCGGGGTCGAACTCGCTTTCCTGGCGCGTGAGGCCGAGGACCAACGCGGTTTCCGGTGGCGTGCCGTTGCCGCGATAGGCGGGCACGGACATCGTCGGATAGGCGATGTCATAGACCGCGACGTTCTTTTGCAGGCCACGCTTGGCGACGCGTAGCGCCATCGCGGGTTGGTTCAGGCTGCGCAAAAAGTTTGTCAGCAACACGAATTGGTCGCGATCGGTGTATCCCTCGGCCGCGGCGAGCGCGAATGTGCGCAGCAAGCCTTCGGCGCCGACATCGGCCAGCGCTTGCATCGCTTGCATCATGCTCTGGTCCATAAAGGCTTGCTTCGTGGACGAAGAGGTCGTGCGCGAGAACGGCAAATCCAGATTGCCGCGCGGGTTCACCGCGGACGCTGCGAGTTGACCGTAATAGGTCATCGGGAAATTTGCCGCGAGGCCGTACTGGCGTTGTGCTTCGGCTGTGCGGCCCGCTTTCTCGGCGGCGCGACCTGCCCAATAGTGGGCACGGGCGACGCTGATCGGGGCGGTCACGCCGTCACGTAGCCGCAAGAAGTGGTCGTAGGCCGGGTCGGGCTTGCGCAAGTATTGCAGCGAGATCCAGCCGGCGAGGAATTCGGCCTCGGCGTAGGGCACGCCCGCCTCTTTGCGCAGGTCGTGGCCGGCGGCGAGCTGATAGGCCTGCTGAACGTTGCCGGCGTCGAGCGCTTCGCGGACTTGGTAATTGCGCTCGTTCCACCATTCCTCGGCGACTGGCGGTGGCCCGTTCAAGTTGATAGACGCCGTGATCAAAAGCGGGCGGGCTTCATTGTCGCGGTCGCGTTTGCGCAGCCAACGCGCGCGGTCGAAGAGCAGCCCCGGGTCGCCTTGCAAGCTTGACGGGACGCGGTAGTAGGCACCGTCCGCATCACGCGCGCTTTGGCGTAGTTTGGTGCGAGCGGAAATCAGCGCGCTTACGTCGGCGCCGATCCAATTCGTCATCGCGTTCGCTTGGCCAAATTCGCCGGCCCAGACGAGACGCGAAGCGCGGGCCCTGTGATCGTCGCTCGTCAAATGAGAGCCGTAGCGCGCGGCTATGTAGGACATGCGCTCGAGCGTGAAGTTGCCTTCGATCCAGCTTTTGCGGATCCAGCTTTTCGCGTTTGCATCTTGGCTACGGCGCAGATACGCGTCGCCGAGTTTGATCATGCCTTCGCCGGAGACCGGATCGCGGCCTTGGAACCAGGCGATAACCTGATCGGGCTGCATCGAATCGCCAGGCATGGCCTCCTCAACGCGGGCTTGCAGCGCGCGCTGGTTCGGCCACTCGCGATGGCCGGCGAGGAAGCGATCGAGGTCGCTGAACGCGGCACCGTTGTCCTTGTTCGTAAACGCACGCCACAGCACGACGTCGCGCGCGGCGGGGTTCGAGATTTGCGAGGCGACTTGCCGGGCGGCGTCCCACTGTTTGCGATCGCAATAGTCGAACGCGCGCTCGAGCATGGAAAGGTCGCTCGCCGACAGCGTTTGGGAATGGCTGCGCACGTGGCGAGAGGCGTCGTCGTCCGCGATTGGCGCCATCTGCCCAGTGGCGGGCGTGGACGTCCAGGCAAACAACAGCAACACGGCGCCGGTGAGGCGCATACTCAAACTGGATATCGTCACGAGCGCACTTTCCGAAGACGCAGCAAGGCGTTAACGCAGCTTAACCGGTTCGAGCCGACGCGGCCAAGCCCGCGAATATCACACGCGCGCGCAAACGATCAGGTTAACTTCGCTTGTTCCGCCGGTTGGGCGGGTCTAATTTTCGTCACTAATCGGCACTTAATTGGACACCCATGACGCTCGACCTTGCCCGCCTGCACGGCTCCATTCCCGCCCTGATTACGCCATTTCGAGACGGTCGGGTCGACATCAAGGCGTTCGAAGCCTTCGTCGACTGGCAGATCTCGGAGGGTAGCCACGGCGTCGTGCCCTGCGGGACGACGGGGGAATCCCCAACTTTGTCCGACGACGAATTCGCAGCGGTGGTGGGTGCCACGGTCAAAGTCGCGAAGGGTAGAGTGCCGGTGATCGCCGGAACAGGGTCGAACTCAACGGCGCACGCGATTGAGCTTACGCAACTCGCGCAGAAGTTGGGTGCGGACGCGGCGCTCGTCGTCACGCCTTACTACAACAAGCCGACGCAGGACGGGCTTTACTTGCATTTCGAGGCGATCGCGAAGGCGACGTGGCTGCCGGTGCTAATCTACAACATCCCCGGGCGATCGGTCGTCGACATGACGCCGGACACGATGGGTCGGCTCGCCAGGATCGCCAATATCGTGGGCGTCAAGGACGCGACGGCGAACATGGCGCGGGTGACGCAACAGCGTGCCGCGTGCGGGACGAAGTTCGTGCAGATTTCGGGTGAGGACGGCACCGCGCTCGGCTTCAATGCGCATGGCGGCGTGGGCTGCATCTCTGTCACGGCGAACGTGGCGCCGCGTTTGTGCTCAGAGTTTCAGACTGCATGCGCGAAGGGCGACTATGCGACGGCGCGTGAACTGCATGAGCGATTGATGCCGTTGCACGACACGCTGTTCTGCGAGACGTCGCCATCGCCGGTGAAGTACGCGGCGAGCCTTCTCGGCAAGTGCGAGGAGACGGTGCGCCTACCGCTGGCGATGCTCAGCGAAACATAGAAGGCGAAGGTGCGGGCGGCGATGACGAAGGTTGGCCTGCTGAACTGATCGGACCCATGGCTGCAAAAAAAGACAAGGACGCCGGGGGCAAGATCGCGGCGGACAACCGCAAGGCGCGGCACAACTACTTCATCGAAGAGGTGGTGGAGGCCGGCATCATGCTGACCGGCACCGAGGTCAAGTCGTTGCGCGGCGGCAAGGCCACGATCGGCGAGTCCTACGCGCATCCGAAGGACGGCGAGATCTTCCTCGTGAACTCCTACATCCCCGAATACACGGAAGGGAACCGGTTCAATCACGAGCCCCGGCGCGTGCGGAAGCTGCTCCTCCGCAAGAACCAGATCGCTAAGTTGTCTCAAGCGGTGGAGCGCGAGGGCATGACGCTTGTGCCGCTCAAAATCATCTTCAACGCGAAGGGCCGCGCGAAGGTGGAACTCGGCCTCGCCAAGGGCAAGAAGCTGCACGATAAGCGCGACACGGAGAAGAAGCGCGATTGGGAGCGCGAGAAGGGGCGGTTGATGCGGGATAAGGGGTGACGTCATGAGCGACGACATCAATGCGAAGCTGCTGGCGGCGAAGATGCGTTGGGCGAAGGCGGCGCGGAATATCACCGGTAAGACGGATCCGGAACACGCCAATCGTCTGCCGCCGGGGCAGCGGCTCGTGAACAACTGGCCGGTGCTAGATTTGGGGGTGCAGCCGGATGTTACGAAGGACGACTGGAAGCTCTCCGTCGACGGGTTGGTCGAGAACCCGGTTTCGTTGACGTATGTGCAGCTGTTGGCGCTGCCGCAGACAGCGAGCGTTTCGGACATTCATTGCGTCACCAAATGGAGCCGCTACGACAACAATTGGGTGGGCGTTGCGTCGCGCGATTTGATCGCGCTGGTGCGGCCGAAGGTGGAGGCCGCACATGTGATCTTTCATGCCTATGACGGCTACACCACGAACGTCACGCTTGAGGCGTTCGCGGGCCACGACGTGACGATCGCGCATTCGTGGGAAGGATATCCGATCACGCGCCAGCATGGCGGGCCGGTGCGCATCGTCATTCCGCGTTACTACTTCTGGAAGAGCGCGAAGTGGGTGAAGCGCATCGAGTTTAGCCGCGACGACAAGCCGGGGTTCTGGGAGCTGCGCGGGTATCACAACGTCGGCGACCCGTGGAACGAGGAGCGGTACGAGTAGCGTGCGCAATGCCTTACTCGCGTTCTTTGGTGTCGTGGCGTTCGTGCTTGCGGGTACGCTCGTGCTCGGCGACCGGGGTGGACCGTCCGCTTGCTCCGCGCAGACGTTTGACGGGAGCGCGTTCACCGTTTGCATGTATCGCCCGGGCCGCGATGAGATCGCGCTGATGTGGGCGGACGGGAAGGGCGGTGCTCTAGGGAGCTTCGAGGCGCTGGAAGCAAGCGGGCTCGCGGACGCGACGCGTGTGCGCTTTGCGATGAATGCCGGGATGTTCGATACGAGCGGGGCGCCGATCGGTCTCTTCGTCGCGAACGGGCGCGTGGAACATGCGCTCAATCAGCAGACTGGGGCGGGCAATTTTCATATGCAGCCGAATGGCGTCTTCTTTGTCGACGCCCTGCGGCAACCACATGTGGTCACCACGGCGGACTATGCCGCGGGCAAGCTGGAGCCCATGTGGGCGACGCAGTCGGGACCGATGCTCGTGATCGGGGCCAAGCTCAACAGTCAGTTCGGGCCGGACGGAACCTCGCGCTACGTGCGCAATGGCGTGGGCGTGCATGATGGCGTCGCATATTTCGTGATCAGCGAGGAACCGGTGTCGTTCGGCAAGTTCGCGCGGTTCTTTCGCGATGCGCTGAAATGCGAGAATGCGCTCTATCTCGACGGCGCGATGTCGAGCCTGTGGGAGCCGTCGTCGGGGCGGCGCGACGCGGATCATGTGATCGGGCCGATGGTGGTGGTCAGCGCGCGGCGGAAGCTGCAGAGCTAGGCGCGCTTTGCGGTGCGTTGCGCGAGCACGATGGCGACGCCGCCCAAAGTAGCGATCGAGGCGACGACGAGGCGCAGCGTGATGTCTTCGCCGATGAAGAGGATGCCGCCGATCGCCGCAATCACGGGGACGGAGAGTTGCACGGTCGCGGCACGCGCTGCGGTGAGGCCGCGCAAGGCTGCGTACCAGACGACGTAGCCGAGGCCTGAAGCGACAGCGCCGGACGCGATCGCGAGCAGCACGCCGGTCGTGTCGACGTGGACGCTGTTCATCGCGCCCGCGACGCCGCCGACAACGAGCACGGCCGGCAAGGCGGCGATAAAGGCGCCGGCAGTTGCCGTCAGCGGGTCACCTGCGCTGCGGCCGAGCAGCGAGTAGAGGCCCCACGCGATGCCCGCGACCGCCATCAGCAGCGCGCTGAGTAGATCGGGTGCGGTTAGGCCCGGTGAGACGAGGTAGACGAGCCCCGCGACGGCGAGCGCAAGACCGCCCCACGATATGAGCGAAAAGGCTTCGCCGCTGCGCATCGCGGCAACGAACATCGTCAACTGCACCGCGCCGAACAGGATGAGCGCGCCGGTGCCCGCACTGAGCGAACGGTACGCGAATGTGAAGAAGACCATGTACGCGAACAGCATCGCGCCGGTGCGCCAGTGGTTGGCTCCGAACGCGCTTTGAAGGTTGCCGCGCCAGGCCAGGATCGCGGCCAGCGTCAACGCGCCTGCGAGCGTGCGCAGCGAGGCGAAGCTTCCCGCGTCGATCAGGCCTGCGCCGAGCGCCATGCGGCACAGCAGCGAGTTCGCGGCGAACGCAATCATCGCGACGGCGGTTAGCAGGAGTGTCTGCGACGTGGATTGTGCGCCGTCTTGGGACAAGTGAGTGCCTGGTTGCGAGGCTTCGTACTGTTCGACATCATAGAGCGAGCGGCTGGTGACGCCAACGCTTCGACTGTTGGTACGGCAGAAGGCGGGCGCATGGCCAGACTCCATCTCTTCGAATGGGAAGATCAACCTTGGTTGCCGCGCACGTTGCGCGACTTCATCACGCATCACCTACAGTTCACATTCTCCGTGCCGGCGACGGCACCGTTGCGTGAGGCAGTCGCCGAAATTTTGCTGCCGCCGCTGAAACGGACCGGAGAGACTCGGATCGTCGATGTGTGCTCGGGCGGCGGCGGGCCGTTGATCGCAGTCTTGCCACATCTTAGCGAGCGTCTGGGGACAAAAGTCACCGCGCGGCTTACCGATCTCTTTCCAAACATCGAAGCGTTTCAGGCGATTGAGGCCGAAACCGGGGGCGCGGCAACGGGCGAACTTTCGCCGGTCAGTGCGTTCGACGTGCCGGCCGAATTCGGGCGGTTCGAAACAGTGTTCACTGCGCCGCATCACTTTCGGCCGGACGACGCCAAGCGCGTGCTCGCCGACGTGGCAGCGAAGGGACGCTCGATTGCTGTGATTGAGCCGTTCAACCGCAAGGCGGTTGTGGCGACGACTGTGGGTGGATTTCTGCTCGGTCTATTGCGCACACCCTTCATGGGGCGGATGACCGTCGCGCGGTTTCTTTGGACCTATCCGATTCCGATCGCGCCTTTCATCCTGAGCTGGGACGGGTGTGTGTCGTGCTTGCGCGCGTATTCGCAGGAAGAAATGCTCGCGATGGGTAAAGAGGTTGCTCCGCACTATGTTTGGCAGGCGGGCGAGCGCGAGGTGGTGCTGCCACGCTTGAAACTCACGCTTACGTATTTGGTGGGCGAGCCGCCGAGGTGATCGGTGTGCTCGCTCGCGAATAGGGAGAGACGAAATGGCTGAAGCTGGGGTGAATGGACATTGCGATGAGCGTAAGGGGGACGTGATGGCGGATCGTTTTGTTTGGGCTTTGGCGCTGCTTGCTTTGTTGTGCGCGCCTCTGAGCGCCGCCGCGGCTGAGCGGACCGTCGTGCTGGTGATGTTCGATGGGTTTGCACCGGCGATGGCGGACGCGACGAAAACGCCGAGCCTCGACACGATCAAGAAGGAAGGCGTGTGGTCGCGGCATTTGGTGCCGGTCTATCCAAGCCTTTCTTTGCCGAACCACACGTCGTTCGTCACCGGATGTTGGCCGGAGCGGCATGGCATCGTGCAGAACGGTTTCATCGACCCGAAGCTCGGCAAATTGCCTGAGACGGCGGATGCGGATTGGGTGACGGGCTGCGAATCCGTTTGGCAAGCGGCGGAGCGACAGGGCGTGCCGTCGGCCGCGCTCAACTTTTGGAACCGCGTGTCGAAGACGAAGGGCAAGCTTGCGTCGATCGCGAACGAGTACAAGCCGTGGGCCGAGTTGCCGTCCGACGAGGCGGTGCTGACCGAGGCGCTTGGGCTGTTGAAGCGCAGCGATGCGAAGCGGCCGCGCTTGATTGCGCTTTATTTCCGCGGTCCCGATCATGGAGCGCATGTGAACGGCGTGACATCGCCCCAAGCGCTTGCCGAGGTTCGCAACGCCGATCGGATCGTGGGCAAGCTCATGGGCGTGTTAAAGGCGCTGCCGGCAGATCGCGAGGGCACGCTGATCGTCGGCACAGATCACGGGATGATGAAGGTCGATCAGGTGATCAACCTGCCGCGCATCATCACCCGGCACAGCATTCGTGCGCGCGACGCGGGCGATGGCGGCAGCGCCTATCTTTATCTCGATCCGGGTGAGAGCGTTGAGCGCGTGGAGGAAGCGTTGAGCGGCTATTCGCACGCGTTCACGGTGCATCGGACGGGCCGCTATCCCGCGCCTTACGCGCGTTTGGGAACGAGCAAGCGGCTCGGCGATCTCATGCTGGTCGTGAAGCCGCCCTACTACCTCGCCGGCACGGACAGTTTTCCGTCCTACGCGTATTGGTTGGGCATGTCTTGGCTTTGGTCCGACATTTTCACGCCGGACTTCGGTGGCCTTGCCGTGTCGCACGGCTACGACAGCTCAATCGAGGCGATGCACGGCATCTTCTACGCGTGGGGCGCGGGCGCGGCGAAAGGCAAAGAAGTCACGCGGATCGAGAACATCGACGTGCACCCGACGGTGATGCACTTGCTCGGTCTTCAGCCGGGTAATCCGGTGGACGGCAAGGTCGCCGCGGATGTGTTGGCAGCTCCAGAGCCGCTACCCACGCCGGCCCGATAGATCAATTTCGCGCACCGGTGTGACGGTCGTCGCGACGCGCGAGCGGCGCGGCGGATGCGGCCCCGGTCGCAATCGGTCATGATGGCTCCGGTAAGCACGGAGGACGTCATGCGGTTCGCACACACAGGTCTGGTCGCGCGTATCGCGATGAGTGTTGTCGCAGCGGTATGGCTGGTCGCTTCGCCCGTGCGTGCAGAAGTCGCGTGGACGTGCGGCGCGTGGACGAAGGACCCGACCGGCGCGTGCATCGAGAAACGCGTCTGCACGCGATCGAAATGCACCGACCCGCAAGATCTGACCACCTGCACCAAGGATACACGAACCGAATGCGTCAAGGAGGAGGCTCCGCCGAAGCCGCCTACGCGCTTCAACGGCATCGTGCCGCCCGCGGGGCAACGGCCGACCACAAACGATCCGGACCCGGTCTAGCTCCTGGGCCCGCAAGTCCCGGTGCGACCACCGCCGATCCCTATGCCGATCGTGTGATCGCATGCCGTGTTGTCAGGCAACGCATCGAGATCACGAATCTCACTGGGCGCTGGATTGCGAAGGGCCGCTTCGTGAGGTGGTGGCTATCGTCCGGTGAGTCCGGCACAGCGCGCCTCGACCGCGATCTCGAGCAGAATGCGACTGCCGTCCTGACAACGGTTCCGCAGGCCGCCTCGACCAATCGGGCGCTGACGTGCGAGGCATCGTTGGTTCGGGGAATCAAATACTAGCTTAGCGCGAGTGTCTTCCGCGCTTCGGCAAACACAGCTTCGAACATCGGTGTCGTGAGTTTGCCGGTGTTCGTGTTGTAGCGCGAGCAGTGGTAGCTATCGATGAGCGTGACCCGACCGAGGTCGTGCTTCGCGTTGTGGGCGAAGGTGTGCGCGCTGAGCTTTCTGGCGAAGGCGCGCAGCGTCGCGTCGTGAGCGATGCGGCCTAAGGCCACGATCACTTTCAGGTTCGGCATGCCTTCGAGGGTGGCGTTGAGAAACACGCGGCAGGTCGTTGCTTCTTCCGGCGTCGGTTTGTTTTCAGGCGGCACGCAGCGCACGGCGTTCGTGATGCGGCTATCGAGGAGCGTAAGACCGTCCAAAGGGTGTGCTCCGTATTTGCCTTTCGCGAAACCGAACTTCAGCATCGTGCCGTAGAGCAGTTCGCCCGCGTAGTCGCCCGTGAACGGGCGGCCAGTGCGGTTGGCGCCGCCGACGCCTGGGGCCAGGCCCACGATGAGCAGACGCGCGTCCGACTTGCCGAAGCTCGGCACCGGTGCGTTGAACCAGGTCGGCTCCTTCTTCGCGTTCGCTGCGCGGTAGATGGCAAGGCGGGGACAGAGCGGGCAGTCGCGCGGCGGTTCTTCCATCGCGCGCAGAGCTGCACTTTGTACGCCGCGCATTCGCCGCTCCGAAAATCTATGGCCGGGACGTCTAGTAGCCGATTGGTGGCGAGGTGCAAGAGGGATGATTTTGCGGTCGCCTTGGGGCACAGTGCATTTCCGGCACTGGAGAGACGCTGATGTTCAGCCACGTGACGCTTGGGACCAACGACTATGCGAAAGCGGAGAAATTCTACGACGCGGTGATGGCCGTGTTGGGCCATCCGGTGATGTTCAAAGCGAGCGGCACTGCGGCTTACGGCACGCCGACAGGGCCGAAGGTCTTCATCGTGCCGCCGTTCGACGGCAAGCCTGCGCGCGTTGGCAACGGCGTGCACGTCGCGTTTCTGGTGCAAGAGCGCGCGAAGGTCGACGCGTTCCACGCAGCTGCACTCGCGCATGGCGGAACGGACGAAGGCGCGCCAGGCCCGCGGCCGCACTACCACAAGAATTACTATGGTGCGTATGTGCGCGACCCGGACGGGAACAAGCTTCAGGCGGTGTGTCACCGCTCGGCGGGGTGAGGCGCTACTTTGCCTTCATCCAGTCCGTTTGCCGGGCCCAGAAGCCGGTGACGGTGCGGACGACCCAGCGGGGGTTTACTTGGGCCCAGGCGGCGGCGAGTTGGTTCGGGATGCCGGGGACGAGGATCGTTTGGCCCGACATGGTTGCTTTGTAGGCTTGGGCCGCGACCTCTTTCGGGTCGGAGATCAGGAACGACGGCATCGCTTGTGCGGTTTCGGATTGCGCTTTGACCTCCGCCACCATGTTCGTGTCGGTGAGGCCGGGACAGAGTGCGGTGATGCGTACGCCGGTGCCGCGCAGTTCTTCGGAGAGCGACTCCGTGAGCGAGAGCACGTAGGCCTTGCTGGCCGCATAGACCGCCATCGAGGGGATCGGTTGGAACGCTGCCAGCGAGGCCACGTTCAAGATGCGGCCGAAGCGGCGCTCCAGCATGTGGGGCAACAGGTGCGACGTCAGCGCTGTCAGGGCGCCGATGTTCAGCGAGATCAGCTGCTGGAATTTTTCCGGATCGGTGTCGGCGAACGGGCCGACGTCGATGATGCCGGCGTTGTTGACCAGGATGTCGATCTCGACGCCGTGTTCGTGCAGCGTTTCGACGATGGACTTCGGGCCGTCTGGCGTCGCGAGGTCTGCTGCGATAACCAACGTGTCGGTGTCGTGGCCGGCGTTCAGTTCGCCTGCGAGCGCCATCAGCTTGTCTTCGCTGCGTGCAACGAGGACGAGGTGGTGGCCGTGCTTCGCGAATTCGCGCGCGAGTTCGGCGCCGATGCCGGCGGAGGCCCCAGTGATGAGAACGCGGCCCAGCTGACGCTCGCCCATGAGCGTCGGCTTTTTCGGTTGCGCTTTCTTCTTCGCGCGGGGCATTCGACGCATCCCCTTCGAGGTTTCCGTACAACTCCCCCGTGCGGTTGCCCGCACGAGGGAGTGGTTTAGACGGAGCCCTGTCTTACTTAGGCCGCGCGGCGGACCGACGCGACAAGCTTCGTGATCGGCTTCATCGTCTTCTGGCCGCTTTCGCCGACGATCTCGCTGACTTCGCGGATCTGACGAATGCTACGGCGGAAGAGTTCCGTCAC
>CXWL01008658.1_pt1 | contig 24081 bp, 23 predicted proteins | sample 590931 | NCBI WGS metagenome assembly CXWL01 (sample SAMEA3498368, study PRJEB10139) | groundwater metagenome | biome: water well; material: biofilm material | place: Germany | collected 2015-04-27
GGGAGCGCTCACATCGGCATTCAATCATATCGTGGTTTCCGGGCATAGGTCCATTGGCCCGTCCACAGTGGTTATTTAGGCCCAACTCAAAACACGCTCGGTCTGTTACCTTAATAGAGATGAGACAAGTCCTCGCATTGTGCCTCGCATTAAGCGTTCAGGCGGCCGTGCCGGCCTTCGGTGCCGGGGAAGTCTCTTTTCGGGGAGCGGTTTTCGAGGGCGAGCGGCTCGCCAACGGAGCGCGCTTCGGCGCCAAGGCGTGGAAAACAAGTCTCGCGGAAGACCAAAAAACTCTGAACGCGCTCTATCTCAAATGCGCGCCCGCCGTCGTGATGATCTACAAAAACGACGTAAAGGGAAGTGGGTCCGGCTTTCTCGTCGATCCTTCGGGCCTCATCGTCACCAACGCCCATGTGGCCGAAGAAGCGGGAGGTCTGGGCGCATTGGCGACGATACGCTTCTCGGATAAAACCGAGGCGACCGGAGAAGTGGTTTACATCGATTCCCCCTACGTCAACGACCTGGCGCTCATCCAGCTGCGCGGGACGCGCACAAATTATCCGGTCATGAGCCTCGGCGATTCGGCCGCCGTCCGGGCGGGAGACCTGGCCTTCGCCTTCGGCTATCCCTACAAAATGCAGCTGTCCTTCACGCAAGGCATGATCAACGGCACGGACTGCGTGAAAAATCCTCAAAACCCGAGCGACAATTGCTTTCTCCAGTCTCAGACGCCGACCAACCCTGGAAATTCCGGAGGACCCCTCGTCAACCTCGAAGGAAAAGTCATCGGCGTGAACACCCAGCTTCCGGCGCTTCAAATCCGCGCTTGGACTGGAATTAGCCTGGCCCTGACCGTGGACAAGCTCAAAGAAACCCTGGCGCAGTACCGCTCCAAGCCCCAACGGCCTTGATAAAGCGCCGTTGCCGCGCTACACTGCAATCATGGATCTCAACAACCAAGCCCTGCGCAGCTTGGTCACTTTGCTCGACGAGGAGGATCCGAACAGCCTCGCCTTAGTGCGCCGCCAAATCCTGGGCATAGGCGCGGCCGTCCTCCCCTACTTGGACGAGCAGCGGGCAGCGGCCACGCCCGAGATGGCGATCCGCCTCGACTCGGTGGCCGGAGCGCTCCGATTCCAGGACTTGCGCCGCGATTTCGTGAGACTGTCGCTGTCGCGGGCCCCCGACCTTGAGGACGGGGCGCTTCTGATCTCGCGCTTCGGCTTTCCGGGCGTGGACACCGCCGTCTACAGCGCCTGGCTTGACCGCGTGGCCGCCGCCGTGGCACAGGACATGCCCGCCGACGCCGGCATCGGCGAGTCGGTGCGGCGCCTATCGAATCATCTTTTCCAAGGGCTGTGCTTCGCCGGCAACGAGACGCATTACTACGACGCCGACAACAGCTATCTCTCGCGCGTCATCGACACGCGCCGCGGCATCCCGGTCACGCTCACCGTGCTCCTGCTCCTGCTGGCCCGGCGCCTGCGCTTGCCGTTGTACGGAGTCGGCACGCCGGGACACTTTCTGGCCGGCTTTCGCGACGGCGGCGAGCCTTTGTTCCTGGACTGCTTCCGCTGCGGCCAGCTGATGACCTTGCCCGAGGTCAAGCGCATGCTCGTGCGCAGCGGCTACGATTGGCACCCCGAGATGGGCAAGCCCGTCAGCCCGCGCGACGTGCTAGCACGCATGCTGCGCAACCTGATCTCGATCTACCAGAAAACCGGCGCGGTCGACCGCGCCGAGCGGCTCTCGACCTTGGTCGAGATCGTTTTGACCGGGCGCGATCCCGGCAATTCCGCGTGAAGAAAGGCGGCTCTGAGATCGTTGAATTAACCGCCCATCCCAAAAAGGTGGCTATGAGCGAGCCTTTCGCCATCGCCGGGGGCTCCTCCGCCGTGTTGGAGACGGTCTTCGTCCGTCTGCGTCTGGCGGATGGCTCAGTGGGCCACGGTGAGGCGTCGCCTTTTCCTGCCTTCAACGGCGAAACGGCAAAAAAATCTTTAGACCAAATTCATCGCTCCGGAAAAAAATGGCTGGGTCGCGACGGCGCCGCCTGGCGCGCTCGTCTCCAGGAATTAGAAAACGATTTGCCCAAGAACGGAGGCGCCGCGCGCGCGGCGCTCGGAATGGCCCTGCTCGACGCTTGGACGCGGCGGGCGGGCATTCCCCTGCGAACATTATTTGGAGGAGCAAGCGACCGGGTCGTCTCGGACGTCACGGTCACGCTGGGAGATGCCGCCGCGGCCTTCGCGGCGGCAAGACGGATACGGGCCCTAAAAGTATCCATCATCAAAATCAAAATCGGCTACTCCCCCCGCGAGGACGCCGCGCGCGTGGCCGCCGTCGCCTCCGCTCATCCGCGCGCCAAGCTCACCCTCGACGCCAATCAAGGCTACGGCCCTTCCCAGTCGCTGGCGCTTGTGCGCCTGCTGCGGGCGCGCGGCATCAGACCCGTTCTCTTTGAGCAGCCCGCCGAGGCCGACGACCTGTCAGGCATGGCTTCCTTTTATAAGAAAAGCGGCATACCGGTGGCGGCCGATGAATCGTTGAGAGGACGCGGCGACGCCTTGAAGCTGGCCCGCCATGGAGCGGCCCAAGTGCTCAACATTAAGCTTATGAAGATGGGTCTGCTCGAGGCCTGGGACTGCGCGCTGATCGCTCGCGCCTGCGGCCTTCGCGTCATGGTCGGCGGCATGGTGGAAACCCCGCTGGCGATGGGCGCGGCGGCTCACCTGGCCGCGGGCCTGGGCGGGGTGAGCTTCGTCGATCTCGACACGCCGCTGTGGCTGGCCGAGAATCCGACGCGTGGGGTGGGATTTGGGAAAGCCGGCGTTTACGATCTCTCCAGCGTCAAAGCCGGGATCGGGGTCACGCCAAAAAAATAAAGGCTTGACAGTATCGCCTACCTGTGGCATAATTAACTTACCGACCGGTTAGTCAATTAATTATGGCACGAAAAGCAAACCCAGCCATCCGCGAGCGCATCCTCCAAGAGGCGGAACATATCATCCACCTCAAGGGGTACAACCATGCGTGCTTAGATGAGATCGCCCAGGCGTGCCAGATGACCAAGGCCAATCTGTTTCATCACTACAAGTCCAAGTCGGACTTGGCGCTGGCCGTCCTGGACTACAAGATCGCGGAGTTTCAATCCCGGAAAGTCGAGCCGATCTGCGCGCAAACCGCCCCGGAAGAGGGCGTGGTCGCGATTTTCGCCGAGGCCGAGCGCGTCTTCAACGGCAACGGCTGCAAGGCGGGCTGCTTCGTGGGCAATATCGCCCTCGAGATGAGCGACTTAGACGAGACGTTCCGGCTGCGCGTGGCCGGGTTTTTCGACGCCTGGGCCGACGGCATGGCCGCGTGCCTCGAACGCTGCAAGGCCACCGGGTATTTCGGCAAGACGCTGAATTCCCGCGCGGCGGCGGAGTCGATCGTAGCACTCTATGAAGGGGCGATCATGCTCGCGCGTTCGCGGCGCGACGCCAAGGTGTTCAAACGGGTGGGAGGTATCGCCCGACAGATTTTGGAGCAGCATAAAGTCCGTACATAGGAGGATAATACCATGGGTCCGAAAACTCCCTGCGGGTGCTAAGTCGTTCAAAATAAAGACCGCTCCTCGCCCCTCCGGGGCGAGGGGCGGCCACATTTTTAAACGCCGTTGAAAATGATATTCTGGCCCTGCTCAAAAGGAGACCCTCATGACCACCCGCCGCGCGACCTCGCTGCTGCTCGCCTTGATGATCGCCGTTCCCGCCGGAGCCGCGATCTCCCGGGAAGACCTCAAGAAGGCCCTCGACGCCAACCCCGACCTGGTGCTCGAAGCCCTGAAGAAAACCGATAAGATGAAGTTCTTCGACTACATCGTCACCTGCCAGCAGGAATACCAGAAGAACAAAGCCAAGGAAGATCAGGCGCAAGAGCAGAAGGAGCGCGAAGAGGCCTTCAAGAACCCGCTCAAGCCCGAGATCGGCGCCAACGCCCGCGCGCGCGGCGACAAGAACGCTCCGATCACTATCGTCGAGTACTCCGACTTCCAGTGCCCCTACTGCAAGCAGGGACACAACAACGTCGAGGAGCTTCGCAAGAAATACGGCGCCAAGCTGCGCGTGGTCTTTAAGAACATGCCCCTGAGCTTCCACCCTCTGGCGATGCCCGCCGCGCAGTGGTTCGAGGCCCTGGCGCTGCAGTCGCCGGAGAAGGCGTGGACCTTCCACGACAAGCTCTTCGAGAACCAGAGCAAGCTCGGCGAAGACTATTACAAGGAGCTGGCCAAGGAACTCGGCCTAGACCCCGTCAAAGCCGCCAAGGACGCCCAAAGCGACGCGGTCAAGAACAAGATCGCCGCCGACATGACGGAGGCGAAAGCCTTCGGCATCGAGGGCACTCCAGCCTACCTGATCAACGGCGTGCCCCTGCGCGGCGCCTACCCAGTCGGAGCCTTCGACGAGATTATTTCTAAACTTCCCAAGATGTAACGTTCGCCGCAATCGAGTAGGAGGGGCCCGTCAAAAGACGGGCCCTTTCTTTTTACAGCCGTCCGGCGTCACGAACCAGCTTATCGAGAGAAGCGGGATCATCGCCGTCGTACCAGCCGCGCACCCGGGCATCAACGTCGATGAGCACGAACTTCGTGGAGTGGGCCACGCGCTCGCCCGGCGCGGCCTGCGCGTTCTCCACGACCGGCAACAGGAATCCGTCGCGGATAAGCCGGATGATCTCGCCCTTGTCGCCGGCGAGGAAGAACCACCGCTGCGGATCGGCCTTGAACTTGCCGGCGTACAGCGTCAAGACCTCGGGAGAATCGTGATCGGGATCGACGGTCAAAGACAGAAATCCGATCGACGCCGGCAGGCGCTTCTGTAGTCCCGCCATATTGGCCGTCAGCATGGGGCACGGGCCCGCGCAGCGCGTGTAGACGAAATCCGCGATCCAGGCGCGTCCGCGCATGGCCCGACGGTCGAAAGGCGACGTCCCATCGACGGTGACGGCCGTCAGCGTGAAGTCCGGAAGGTCGCGCTGGGGCTTGGGCGCGGGAGCGCAGCCCGAGAAGAATAAAAACGTTACACAGAAGACACCACTCAACAACACTTGAAACCTCTCATCAGTCCTGGGTGCGCACCTAGGTCTTTACAAAAAGAACCCCATCGGTTATTCTAGAGCCTGTTCAAAAACACGCTTTGGGCCTCATCGCGAATTTGAACACGAGAACGCTACCAAATGTCACGGAGAAAAGGATGACACCGACCCAACCCGCCGAGCCGATCTCCCCGAACGCAACCGCAGACGACGCCAACATCACGACCATGCAGGTGCGCAAACGCAATGGCTCCCTTGAGCCCGTCGACGTCAACAAGATCGTCCGCGCCGTCGCTCGTTGCGGCACGGGTCTTGAGAACGTCGACGTGCTTAAGATCGCCACCAAGACCATCGGCGGCCTCTACGACGGTGCGACCACCAAGGAACTCGACAATTTGTCCATCCAGACCTCGGCCCTGCTCATCGCCGAGGAGCCCGAGTACTCGCGCCTGGCGGCGCGGCTGCTGGCGACGGCCATCATGAAGGAAGTCGAGAACCAGGACATCCACTCTTTTTCTCAGTCCATCGGAGCCGGCGTGCGCCACGGCCTGATCTCCGAGAAGGTCGGGCAGTTCGTGCAGGCCAACTCGCGCAAGCTCAACGACGCCATCGAGAACTCGCGCAACGAGCTCTTCGAGTACTTCGGCCTGCGCACGGTCTACGACCGCTACCTCCTTAAGAACCCGGAAAGCCGAGAGGTCATCGAGGCCCCTCAATACTTCTTCATGCGCGTGGCCTGCGGCCTCGCCGAGAACGTGCAGGAGGCCGTGGAGTTCTACAACTTGATCTCGCGCTTCGAGCACATGCCCAGCTCCCCCACCTTGTTCAATTCCGCGACCCGGCATCCGCAGATGAGCTCGTGCTACCTGCTCGACTCGCCGCTCGACGACCTCAAGGCGATCTACGGCCGCTACACCGACATTGCACTCCTCTCCAAGTTCTCCGGCGGCATCGGCGTGTCCTACACGCGCGTGCGCGCTCGCGGCTCGCTAATCCGCTCCACCAACGGCCAATCCAACGGCATCGTGCCGTGGCTGAAGACGCTGGACTCCTCCGTCGTCGCGGTCAACCAGGGCGGCAAGCGCAAGGGTGCTTGCGCCGTGTATCTCGAGACGTGGCACGCCGACATCGAGGAATTCCTGGAGCTGCGCGACAACACCGGCGACCCGGCGCGGCGCACTCATAACCTGCACTTAGCTCATTGGATTCCCGACCTGTTCATGAAGCGCGCCGAGGAGGACGGGATGTGGTCGCTCTTCGACCCCAAGACCATGCCCCAGCTCACCGACCTCTACGGCAAGGCCTTCGAGGAGGCGTACCTGGAAGGCGAGGCCAAGAAGCTCTTCGTCCGGCAGGTCAAGGCGCGCGATCTGTACGCGCGCATGATGAAGTCGCTGGCCGAGACCGGCAACGGCTGGATGAACTTCAAGGACGCCAGCAACCTCAAGGCCAACCAGACCGGCTCGCCGGCCAACGTCGTGCACTCCTCCAATCTGTGCACGGAGATCATCGAGGTGACCAGCCAGGGCGAGACCGCGGTCTGCAATCTGGGCTCGATCAACCTCGCCAAGTACGTCGAGGACGGGCGCTTCGACTTCGTCAAGCTCGCGGCCAACGTGCGCACCGCGGTGAAGTACTTAGACCGCGTCATCGACATCAACTTCTACCCCACCAAGGCGGCCGCCGACAGCAACAAGAAGTGGCGGCCGGTCGGCCTGGGTGTCATGGGCGTGCAGGACGCGTTCTTCCAGCTGGGCCTGCCCTTCGACTCAGCCGAGGCGCGCGAGTTGTCGAAGAAGGTGTCCGAGGAGATTTACTTCCACGCGCTCTCGGCCTCCGTCGAGCTCGCCGCGGCCAAAACCCCGCACTCGACGTTCCCGGAGACCAAGGCGGCCAAGGGCGTGTTCCAGTTCGAGCTTTGGGGTGTGACTCCCACCGACATGACGCGCTGGGAGAAGCTGCGCGCGGAGATGGTCAAGAAGGGACTGCGCAACTCTCTGCTCTTGGCGATCGCCCCGACGGCGACTATCGCCTCGATCGTGGGCGCCTATGAGGCGACCGAGCCGCAGATCTCCAACCTCTTCAAGCGCGAGACTTTGTCCGGCGAGTTCCTGCAGGTCAACAAGTACCTGTGCCTGGAGCTCAAGAAGCTGGGCTTGTGGAACGAGGACATGCGCGCGCGCATCATGATGGCCGAGGGCTCGATCCAGAACATCCTGGAGATCCCGGAGAACATCCGGGCCACCTACCGCACGGTCTGGGAAATCCCCATGCGCTCGCTCATCGACATGGCCGCCGACCGCGGCGCCTTCATCGATCAAAGCCAGTCGCTGAACCTCTTCATGGAAAGCCCCAACATCGGCAAGCTCTCTTCCATGTATATGTACGCCTGGAAGAAGGGCCTCAAAACGACTTACTACCTGCGCTCGCGCCCGGCGACCAAGATCGCAAAAACCACGGTGGCCGCGGCCACGGCAACGGCGCCGATTCCCGCCGCGACGGCGACGGTGTCTGACGCGGAAAAAGTCGCCTGCTCCCTGGAGAACCCAGAGAGCTGCGAAGCCTGTCAGTAACTAGGAGACCCTCATGATTCTCGACCCCGGCTTCGATCTTACGCTGCGCCCGATGAAGTACCCGGTGTTCTTTGAGATGTACAAGGCCGCCATCAAGAACACGTGGACCGTCGAAGAAGTGGACTTCTCGCACGACTTGGGTGACCTGCGGGCTCGGCTGTCCCCGGCCGAACGCCATCTCATCCATCGTCTGGTCGCCTTTTTCGCGACGGGCGACTCCATCGTCAGCAACAACCTCGTGCTCAACCTTTATAAGCACGTCAACAGCCCCGAAGCCCGGCTTTATTTGTCGCGCCAACTTTTCGAGGAGGCGGTGCACGTCGAGTTCTATCTGACCTTGCTTGACACTTACATTCCCGAACCCGCGGAACGGGCGCAGGCGTTTGCGGCCATCGAGAATATCCCCTCGATCAAGCGCAAGGGCGAGTTCATGTTTAAGTGGATAAACTCGATCAATTCGCTGGACAGCCTGGACACGCAGGAGCAGAAGCGGCAGTTCATGATGAACTTGATCTGCTTCGCGGCCTGTGTTGAAGGTCTATTTTTCTTTGCCGCGTTCGCATACGTTTATTTCTTGCGCTCCAAGGGGCTTCTCAACGGCTTAGCCGGCGGCACGAACTGGGTGTTCCGCGACGAGTCGATGCACATCACCGCCGCCCTCGAGATCATCAAGACCGCCCGCGCCGAAGACCCAACGCTTTTCACGCCCAAGATGGAGCAGGACATCGTCGATATGATGAAAGAAGCCATCGAGTGCGAGATGGGCTTTGCCGAAGACATCCTGGGCCTGGGCGTGGCGGGACTGTCCGCCACCGGCATGCGCCAATACCTGCAGTTCGTCGCCGATCAGCGCCTGGTCAACCTGGGCCTGCGGCCCGTCTTCGGCTCCAAGAACCCCTTCAACTTCATGGAGCTGCAGGACGTCCAGGAGCTGGCGAACTTCTTCGAGCGACGGGTGTCGGCGTATCAGACCGGTGTCACGGGCGCGGTCGCGTTCTCCGAAGAATTCTAAAATCCTCTATATGCTAAAGCATATAGAACTAGTCCTGGAAACAGTTCTATATGCTTGAAGACATATTTCGCCCCGATCGTTTGCGCCGGGTTGGTAGTGGAGCCCGCTACATTCATTTCGCGACGGTATGCGCATTGCCCGAAACCTTTAATTCTTTGTCTGAATCGTTTTTATTCACAGCTTGAATTATCAGTCACAATCGCCCAATTCTCGTCGAACAATCGCAGTTCAGGCCGCCGATTGGGATGGGAATGTCTTCTCAGATCTTAAGGCGACCTTAGGCAAGATGTTCGTTACAAGCCCAATATTTGACTGAATTAGTCAGGAATGTTAAAATGGGCTTGTGCCCACTTTGACTACCCCAAACCTAGCCGGAATCAGCGTCGGAAACACCCCCCTGCTCGACGTGTCCTTCGCTTTTCCTGAATTAGGCAAGAAAGTAAAGATCCTGGCCAAAGCTGAATGGGCCAACCCGGGTGGATCCGTCAAAGATCGGGCCGGTTTATTTATCATCAGAGACGCCCTCGAAACGGGAAAGCTTGACGGCAACAAAGTATTGCTCGACTCCTCCTCCGGCAACACCGGCATCGCCTACGCGTGGCTGGGCGCGCGCCTGGGGGTCAAGGTGGCCTTGGCCGTGCCCGGTTCGCTGTCCAAGCATCGCCGGGCGATCCTGGAGGCCTATGGGGTCGAATTGCTATTTACCGACCCACTGGAGGGCTCCGACGGGGCCATCCGCGAGGTGCGCCTGATGCTGCGGGCCGAGCCCGAGCGTTACTGGTACGCCGACCAGTACTCCAACCCCATGACCTGGCGCGCCCATCATGAGACCACCGGCCCCGAGATCTTCGAACAAACTAACGGGAAGGTGACGCATTTCGTGGCGGGTCTGGGCACCAGCGGCACCTTCGTGGGCGCCGGGCGCAGCCTGCGCGAGCTCAAGCCCGAAATCCGGCTGGTCTCAATGGAGCCCGACGGGCCCATGCACGGCCTGGAAGGGCTCAAGCACATGGACACCTCGATCATCCCGGCCATCTACGACCCGGCAGTGGCCGACAGCCGCATCGAGATCGCCACTGAGGACGCCCTGGCCGCGGCACGCGACCTGGCCCGGCGCGCCGGCATCCTTCTGGGGCCTTCCGGAGGCGCCAACCTCGCGGCCGCCCTGCGCTTGGGGCGAGAGCTGGCCACCCAAGGGCGCGAGGCCGTCATCGCCACCGTATTTTGCGACTCTGGCGAGCGCTACCTGGGCGAGAGGTATTGGGCGCCATGAGCCTGCATCTAACCCGCGCCGTCGAGGAGATCGCGGTGGCCACCTGCGAGAAGGCCTTCCCCGAGGAAGGCTGCGGGTTGCTGATCGGTCCGATTCCCGATGACTTCGACCGCCCCGGGCGCTCGGTCGTCATCGAAGAAGCTCGGCCGCTGCCCAACGGCTGGGACGTCTCGGCCAAGACCAATCGTTATCTCATCGATCCCAAGACGCTCGCCAAAGTCGAGAAAGAACTCTCCGGAACCGGCCGCGGCGTGGTCGGGTTTTTTCACTCGCATCCGCAAGTCCCGGCCTGGCCCTCGCCTTTCGATCTGACCATGGCTATGCCCTGCTGCAGCTACTGGATACTTCAAGTTCGCGATGGAAAGACGATCGATTCCCGATCATGGCAAAGGACGGAAGACGGGCGCTCGTTTATGGAAGAAGAGATCGTGCTGGAAGGATAATGTATGAGCATCGAGATAAGATTGCCGACGGCATTGAGATCGTTCGCCGATAAACAAGAAAAAGTATCCGTAACGGCAAAAAATATCGGGGAAGCCCTGGATCAGCTTTTTACGAAGCACGAACGCCTGCGCCCTCAGTTGATGTCTCCCGAGGGCAAACTGCGTTCTTACGTCAACGTTTATATCAACGAAGACGACGTGCGCGACAAGCAGGGGCTGAACACGCTGCTTAATGATGGAGACACGATCCTGATCGTACCCGCCATCGCCGGCGGCTCGGCCGTCGCCGAAAAAGAGCTCACCAAAGCCGAGCTCGCGCGCTATCACCGCCATCTGATCATGCCCGAGGTCGGCGCCGAGGGGCAGAAGAAGATCAAGAACGCGTCGGTGTTATGCATCGGCGCCGGCGGGTTGGGGTCGCCATTAGCTTTGTATTTGGCCGCGGCAGGTGTGGGCAGGTTGGGCATCGTCGACTTTGACGTTGTTGATGAGTCTAATCTCCAACGGCAAATACTGCATGACACGCCTTCGGTGGGAACGTCAAAGTTGGCGTCGGCCAAGAAGCGACTGCTGGCCCTGAACCCGAACATCCTCATTGAAACGCACGAGACGAAACTCGATGCAAAAAACGCGCTCGAGCTGTTCAAAAAATACGACATCATCGCCGATGGCACCGACAATTTTCCGACACGATATCTGGTCAATGACGCCTGCGTGCTCACCGGCAAGCCCAATGTCTACGGCTCCATCTTCCGTTTCGAGGGCCAATTGTCCGTATTCGGCGCCAAGGACGGTCCCTGCTACCGTTGTCTCTATCCCGAACCCCCGCCTCCCGGCCTAGTCCCTTCCTGCGCCGAGGCCGGTGTTTTAGGCGTATTACCTGGCGTCATCGGCACCATGCAGGCCCTCGAAGCGCTCAAGCTCATCTTGGGCATCGGCAAGCCCCTTATCGGGCGCCTGATGCTCTACGACGCATTGGAGCAAAGCTGGCGCACGCTCAAGGTGAAGAAGAACCCCTCTTGCCCTGTATGCGGCGAAAATCCGACCATTAGGGTGCCGATCGATTACGAGGCCTTTTGCGGCCTAAAGGAGAAACAAACCGTGACCATTCCCGAGATTTCTGTCCAGGACTTGAAAGCCAAGCTCGACAAGAAAGAAAAGTTTATTCTTCTCGACGTGCGCGAGCCCCACGAATACGAAATCGCCAAGATCGCGGGCTCGACCCTGATCCCCCTGGGTGCTTTGCCCGAACGCTACACCGAGCTCGACAAGAACACCAAGCTCATCGTGCACTGCAAGATGGGCGGCCGCTCGGCACGGGCCGTCTCCCTGTTGCTCGAAAAGGGCTACGACGCGACCAACGTGGCCGGCGGCATCAACGCCTGGTCGGAGTCCATCGACCCCTCCGTGCCTCAATACTGACGGAGGCGGGTGCCCGAGCTTCCCGAAGTCGAGACCGTCCGCCGCGTGCTGCACGAGCGCTACGCGGGACTGACCGTCACGGCCGTGGCCGTGGGCAAGCCCACCTTCTACCGCCGGCCCCCTCTGGCTGCAATTAAGGCCCTGACCGGGGCGACCATCGTCGAGTTCCGCCGCCGCGGCAAATACCTCATCGTCGTCCTCAAGGACCGGGGCGAGGTGATCTTCCATCTGGGCATGTCCGGCCGCCTGACCGTCGGCGGCGAAAGCCCGCACGTGCGCTTCCAGATGTGGATCGGAACGGAGGCCGTGCGCTTCCACGACTCGCGCCGCTTCGGACGCGTGGGCTGTCCCTTGCCTGAGTTGGGTCCCGAGCCGATGGACCCGGAATTCACCCCGGACTACCTCTGGAGCATCCTGCGCAAGCGCACCGCCCCGGTCAAGGCCCTGATCATGGACCAACGACTGATCGCCGGCCTGGGCAATATCTACGCCACCGAGGCCCTGCACCTTGCCGCCGTGCGCCCGGCGCGCGCCGGAAAGTCGCTTAAGCGCGCCGAAGTCGAGAAGCTGGCTGCGACCTGCCGCGACGTCTTAAGCCGCGGGGTTGAAGCCGGCGGAGCCACCCTCGAGGACGAGTCCTTCCTGGACCCTTTGGGACGTCCCGGGAGCATGCAGATGGGTGTTATGGTCTACGGACGAAAGACCTGCGGGACCTGCGGCGCGGCCGTACTCGACACCCGCAAGAACATCGGCGGACGCGCCAGCGTCTACTGCCCGTCCTGCCAACATTAGACTTATCCACCAACTTGGTTTGGACCAAGTTGGTGGATAACTTTCGAGCCCCTAAATAGTTATCCCCAAACTCATCCCGGGATGAGTTTGGGGATAATGCTATTTCGCGAAGTAAAAGAAAGCGCCGCAAGCGGCGAGGACGATAAGCCCGTAAATGTATTTTCCCTTTCCGGATTTAAGCTCTGCCGTCGGGCTTAAATTGACGTTCAACGCACGCGGCGCAAAGCAGCCCGCATCGTCGAGCGCGCGGCTCGGGCGCGCATGGGCTCGGGCTCTTTGCGCTCGTAGAGGTACATCAGGGCCAGCAGCGCGGCGGGGACGGCGGCGAGCAAAGGGATGGTCATGAGATTCTCCAAATCGGCGTGTTTGGAGGATAGCCCCGGAGTGCGAATTCGTCAAGACCCCGAATCCAGACAAAAGCGGCTTATTGCCCAGCTCGCGTTAACCGCGTATTTTCCACAAAGAGGAAATTAACATCTTTTAAGTTGAGATCGCGGGGCCCCTGAGCGGTCTCGATGACGAAGAGCGCGGAGCCGCCAGGCCGAGGATTCGCCACTCCGTCGAAGCGCTGCCAGAGTTTCTTCTCCTTGTCCGCCATTAACACGTGTATACGCCGCCCCTTAAAGCTCTCGACGCCCTCAACGCCGAAAACTTGTCTATATACTTTGGTTCCATATTCCAAATCTCCCGCACTCTTACGCTCCGCCAAGAAAGCGTCCCGCGGCGTGGGAGAAATATCCTCGACGAAGATGAAATTCACCTGATTGATGTTGAGATCGCGGGACCCCTGAGCGGTCTCGATGACGAAGAGCGTGGAGCCGCCAGGCCGAGGATTCGCCACTCCGTCGAAGCGCTGCCAGAGTTTCTTCTTCTTGTCCGCCATTAACACGTGTATACGCCGCCCCTTAAAGCTATCGGCACCCTCGACGCCGAAAACTTGTCTATATGCTTCGGTTCCATATTCCAAATCTCCCGCACTCTTACGCTCCGCCAAGAAAACGTTCCGCGGCGTGGGAGAAATATCCTCGACGAAGATGAAATTCACCTGATTGATGTTGAGATCGCGGGGCCCCTGAGCGGTCTCGATGACGAAGAGCGCGGAGCCGCCAGGCCGAGGATTCGCCACCCCGTCGAAGCGCTGCCAGAGTATCTCCTCCTTGTCCGCCATTAACACGTGTATACGCCGCCCCTTAAAGCCATCGACGCCCTCAAAGCCGAAAACTTGTCTATATGCTTCGGTTCCATATTCCAAATCTCCCGCACTCTTACGCTCCGCCAAGAAAGCGTCCCGCAGTGTGGGAGAAATATCCCCCGCCGCCGCGACCACGCCCGCTCCCGCCGCTTCGGCCGCGCGGCCTCGCCCCAAAGCCTCGACCATAGACTCCATCTGAAGCATGACGAGCTTGGCTCGAATCTTCTCCCGTTCCGCGTTGGGCAGCAAAGCATGGTAGGCGCGGGACAGTTCCGCCATCCGCTCTTGAGTCTCCGGAAGCTGGAACTTGCCGAGCATAGCGAGAGCCACGTATTTCGAGGCGAGGGCGGAATCCGACGGAGCGCCTTGAGGCGTCGCGGGCATTTTCTCAAGCGCCCGCGCCTGGTCCTGCACCGCCGCATACACCGGAGACAGCGCTTGCCGCGTTTTTGGATCGTTGAGGTCAAGCCCTTTCAAGGTCGATAGGACAGGACTGAGAGCCATAAGATCGGGGGTCGCAGAGCTGAACAATTTCCCGATCGAGCTCGCATAACCCTGCACCGACGCCGGTGCAATCGATGCGCCCCCGGATTTTACCGGCGCTTCGATCACCGCCGCATGGAGCGGACTCGATAGACAGGCCGACAACGCCAAGACAAAACGCACGCTGCGCTGGAGGGCAGACATAGAGGATTTCTCCTAGGGCCGTGAGTCCGGCAAAAGAAGTATTAGCCCGAAAGCGCATCATGTCAACCCCTCGTCGACGTTCTGTCGACGTTCTGGGCCTTTTGACGTCTATTATGGGGGACCTTTGACCCTCCCCACGCGGCGGAAGAAACAATATTCTATGTAAATGAGAATAACTCGATTGTTTTGGCTGGTCCCATTGCTTGCCGCTCTCCTCTCTCCCGCCGGGGCGGAGGATTTGGCCGCCACCCACAGCCAAGCTCAGGCTTTGATGCCCGGCGATTATCAGCAAGCCAGTCTGCGCGGAATGGATTTTTCAGGTCGGGACCTTCATGAGGCGCGGCTTTTCGGCACGGATATGCAGGGCATCCGTTTGGTCGGCGCCAATTTGCGCGGCGCCTATATGCGCGGCGCTAACATGCAAGGTGCTAAGGCGATGAAGGCCGATTTCACCGGCGCGCGCTCGCATGGGGCATTTTTCATCGGCGCCGACGTCAGCGAGGCGGTTTTCAAGGGCGGGGATCTCAACGGCATCGACTTCCTTGAAGCGACCATCGACAAAGCCGACTTCAGCGGCGCGATGATCAACGGAAGCAACTTTAGCCGCGCGACCGGCGCTAGCCCGGTATTTAAAGGCGCCCAACTCAACTCCGCCCATTTGTCCCACGCTCAGATTCCCGGGGCCGACTTTTCAGGCGCGATGATGACGGCCGCCGACTTCCGCGAAGCGAATTTGGATAAATCCAATTTCACGGGCGTGTCGGGGCATGGGGTTTATTTCGCGCAGGCCATGTTGAGGGACTCGATCCTCGATGGAGCGAATTTCGTCGGAGCCGACGGGAAATCCGCGAATTTCTCCGGAGCGCATATGAAAAAAACCAATCTCAGCGCCGCGCAGCTCTATAAAGCCAACTTCTTCATGGCCGTCATGGTGGAGGTAGAAGGCCATGGCACGTATTTCGCGGGCGCGATCATGGACCACGCGGATCTGACCGGGGCCAATCTCGGGCAGGCTAAGATGCAGGGCACTTCCCTTCGCTGGGCGACGCTGACGAATGCGGTCCTGACCGACGCCCACCTCGAAGGTGCGGACTTGACGGGCGTAAAGGATGCAGCGTCGGCGGATTTCAACGGCGCCTATTACGACGCCCAGACGAAGCTGCCTTTCAGCGCCGAACAGGCAGTCCAGCACGGCATGCGCCTGGCGACCGGCAGCTGACTTTTAAGCTTAAATTTCCTTGACGGAAAACGGTTTCGGGGCTATCCTCACAATAGGATCGTCGATATGCCTCCTGTACCACTCTTTTTAAGCGCCGCAAGGATCGAAGCCCTTTCCGCGTTCCATTCCTCCGAGCCGGATGCCGTCAGCCTGCACCTCTCCGTCGACACCGGCGGCCTGTACCCGTCGGCCCTCCAGAAAATCCTAGCCGAAGCCCGCCACGCGCCCCAGTTCCGCCTTCTCAGCCGCGACTTAGACCGCATCGAGCGCTTCATCGCCTGCGAGTTCGTCCCCGGACCCCACCGCATGGCCGCGGTCTATTCCTGCTCCAAACGCGGGCTGTTTGAGACTTTCGCTTTGCCCCAGCCCTTCAAAAGCACCCTCAAAGTGGCGCAAACCCTGGACCTGCGGCCGCTGGCCGCCTTAGGGGGGCAATACCATCGCTTCGTCGTCCTTCTGCTAGGCCCCACCAAGTCGCGCTTCGTGGAGGTCCACATGGGCGAGGCCGTCGAGCTGGACTCGCTTCAGGGCGACTTCGTCGGCGTCGACGGCCTGGGCGCGGTGGCCTCGCGCACGGCGGAGCTGGCGCGCGAGCGGCGCTTCGACCGGCTCATCCTGGGCGCCACGCGCGGGCTTGAGGCAACACTCGTTCCCCTCCTCGATCCCGCTCTCCAAAAAGACCTCATTCTCGAGCCCATCCTGGGACCGGACCGCCCCGTCGACGCGGTGCTCGACCGCATCCTGCACAACGAGCGCCAGGCCCGCCGCGTGCGCGAAAGCGTGCTCGTCCATCACCTGCTCGATGACGCGCGCCAAGGCGGCGCGGTCACCGGCCTTGACGCCGTGGCCGCCGCGGTCCAGCAAGGCTGTACCGCGCGGGTGCTTGTGCGCGATGGCTACGCCAAGATGGGCCGGGTCTGCCCCAAGTGCGGACATCTGTCCACCGATCACCGCTCGTGTCCCTGGTGCTTTCGCGCGACCGAGCCCGTGCTCGACTTAGTCGGCGAGCTCATCGACAAGGCGCTGGCCGCGGGCTGCGAGGTGTTCCGCGTCATGCACGACCCGCGCTTCGACGGCGTCTGCCGCATCGGCGCCGAGCTTAAAGTGGCGGGAGCCAAGATCGCGCCTCCCCCCACCTCGCGCGCCTTGCGCGCCCTGTTCGCGATGAAAGACGGCCATCCCTCGCCGCTGCGCCCGCGTTTAGGGCACTAAGGCGTACAGGGCGAAGCTCGCCAGCCAATGCTCCCCGGCGTAATCGCCGCTGGTCACGTGAGGCAGCGACGCGTCCATATGGCGCTTGACCGCCTCGTCTAAGACTTTTCGCCGCGGATCGCCCGCCGGCAGGGCCGAGACGATCCCCTTAAGACCCCAGACGCGGCTTAAGTTCAGCCCGTCGAGGTGCACGATTTGCGGATCGCTTCGGTCGGCCACGGTCGCGGGCATAAGCAGCTCCTTGGGGCCGCCGCCGGCGAGCTCGGGCAGGAAAGCCGACAGCCAGCGCGAGAACTCGGGGCCCGGCAGGACGCGCCGTATCAAGTCCGCTTCCATCAGCGCCGGTGAGAAGAAATCCGTCCCGCCCGGCTCCCAGGACGCGGGGTAGTTCTTGTCCGCCCCGAAATAAGACTTGGCGCGCTCCACGATCAAAGCCTCCAGCTCGCGGTCGCCGACGGCGCGGGCGTAGTCCAAGGCGAAGGCCAGGCCGAAGGCGGTGTTGGTGTGGGTGCCCACACGGATCGGGTAGGTGAGCTTGGGCAGGAACGTCTTGTACTGAGCGGCAAAGCCCGCCGCCAATGGCTCCAGCGCCGCCGCCCAGCGTTTGGCGTCGGGGTCGGGCCAGGAACGCAGCTCCTCGGACAGCTTCAGCAGCCAGGCCCAGCCGTAGGTTCGCTCGAAGGTCTTGCGGTTGGGCGCCGTGAGATAAGCCAGTTCCCCCGCGACGGCGGCCGTCGACAGATGCGCCTCGAGGACGGCGCGCAGGCGCGCCGCGTCCGGAAGGCCCGGATAGGCCTTGAGCGCGCGGACCATCAGCCAATGCCCATGGACGCTGGAGTGCCAGTCGTAGCAGCCGTAAAAGGCCGGGTGCGCTTTGCGCGGCCGCGCGAGATCGTCGGGCCCGTTGGCCACGTGGTCTGCCTTGTTGGGGAACTCGGTCGTCGCGCATTGAAGCGCCAAGCTGGCCAGGCGCGAGGCCTGCTCGGGGGTCAGGGCCGCGGCGTGGGAGGCGGCGGGAGACATCGCCAGAAAAAAAATGAGCGCTTTCATGGCGCTCATCTTAACACATCATCGGCTTAAACCGGCTCGCGGCCGTAGTAAGGCAGTCCGGTGAATTCCGCCGCGCTTGAGGCCACCCGCGCTCCGTCGTTGGCGTCGCGCGCCCAATACAATTCCAGGTCCCCTCCGTCGTGCCGCCGCAGGCAAACCACGCTGGAGCGCCGGACGGCCCCGGCCAGCAGACGCCGCTGCTCGCGGCTGACCAGGATCACCGCGCGAAACTCGTCGAGGTCCCAGGTCCGATTGCCGCCCACCGAATGCCCGCCCACGCCTAGGTAGCGTGCCACCATGCGATGATCAAGATCAAGCACCACGCGCGAGCGTCCGCGCAGGAACAGCCAGCCGGAAATCACGAAAATCATGCCGAAGACGAAGCGCAGTCCGGGAATAACAAGCGAGTCGGTCCGCTCCAGGGCATACGAGGCGACCATAGTCGAGAAGGTGAAAATCATCTCGGCTAAGCCGAAAGCCGACAGGGCAAGGCCGGCCAAGGACGCGGTCGCGTCCGGCTCCTGACGTATCTCCAGGCGGGAGCGGGTCGTCTTGATCATCTCGGTGTTGGGCCGCCCGCTAGCGGCCGTCCATTCAGTGTAGCTCCGCCCCCGTCGAGCGTCAAGGCCCAAAAACCCGCTTTTACCGATTTTTTAAGTCGAAATCTCGTCGATAAGTCAAAAATAGCGGCGAACGCCGACTCCGCCGTCGAAAGCAGCACCTTCATTAGGGGCCAGCCGAAGGACGGGAGCCATTTCCGCGAAGAATTCCAGCGACTTCTTCGTTTGAAAGAATGATATTCCGCCGACAAATCGCAGTCCGACGAAGGTCCTTCTCTCCGCTTTATACTTCAGACCCAAACCGACGTACACAGGCAGGCGCCCCGGACGCTTGCGGGGCAGAAGATCGTTGAAGTTGCGCAGAACGTCGGCGCTGACGGTGAGGTCCCCATCGGAGACGCCCAGCGCGGTTTGAACGGCATGGCGGTCGTCGACCCAGTACTTGGCCGTCGCGCCGAAAGGAACTCCCAATATAACGCCGGCGCCCAGTTTTCCGCCGCCATCGGCGCGCGCCGAGACGGCCGCGAAGGCCAGACAGACCAAGAATAGGCGTTTCATCTTCCTAGTCTAACTCATGCGGCGCAAAAAATCATTTCACACTGATAAACCATTTTGCTTGTATTGCCTTACTCGTACTCACTAAGGAGGTGTACTGAATGATCAGCCGAAAGATGTCGCTTGCATCGATCGCGGTCGTCATCGTCGCCATGACAACCAGCATGATCGCCGCCGAAACATTCGAGCCGATGGTCGAAAAGACTCTAGATAAGACCGCAGGCGTTAATTCCTCGATGGAAACTCTCAAAGACGCCGTCCGCGACACCACGCTGATCATCCAACAGGATGCAGAGCAGGCCGCGGAAGACGAAGCGTCCATGGAAGCCGAAGACACCGACCGTGGGGGTCGCGGCGGCGGGGGCGGCGGTGGTCGCCCCGGCGGCGGGAACCCTGGTCGCGGAAATCCCGGCCGTGGCAATCCTGGCAACCCCGGTCGGGGAAATCCCGGCCGTGGCAATCCTGGCAACCCCGGTCGCGGAAATCCTGGCCGGGGCAATCCTGGTCGCGGAAATCCCGGCCGCGGCAACCCCGGTCGCGGCAACCCTGGTCGCGGAAACCCCGGTCGCGGCAATCCTGGACGTCCCGGACAGCCTGGACGTCCCGGAAAGCCCGGGCAGCCCAACCGGCCCGGTCGTCCCGGAAATCCCGGCCGCGTCGGCCACAAGCCTCCGCGAGGCGGACATCCGCATCGTCACTGGGGCCGCTGGAACAGTCATCGCGGTTGGGGCTATCGTTACGGCCGCTGGCACTGGCGCAACGGCTATCCCTACTGGTGGGGGTGGGTCATTTGGCGTGGCGAGCGCCGCGCGGCGTGCCTGAACCACTACGACAACCTGCGCCAGCAGTGCAACGGCAGCTGCGAGGATGAGCAGGAGGATTGCATCAGCGAGTGCCGCGGCGACGCGGACTGCATTGAGCAATGCGACGAAAACAGCGACTACTGCTACGACGGCTGCACCGACGAGTACAACTCACGGGCCGCCACTTGCCCGTCCTTCGTCCAATAGTCTAGTCGGGTCTTAAGATTATCCCCCGCGCGGGCTACGGCTCGCGCGGGGGATTTTTCTACTATTTGATCAGTCGTAGAGCATTCGACAGTTTTGTGTTTATGCGTTGACACGACAGCGCGCCAGGCGGTATCTTACCGCCATGAACACCTCCCCCACCGAGCGGACGCACGCCGCGCAGAAACCCAAGGAAGCCGGAGAATTCACTCTTCGCGCCGTGATCACGGCGATGCTGGTCGCGGCCCTGATCGGGCTCTCTTACCCTTACGTCGTCATGAAGCTCGGCTTCGGGCCGAATATCTCGGTGGTCTCCGCCTTCTTCGGCTACCTGGCACTGGGGATCGTCTTCAAGAACTACAACCGCTGGGAGAACAACATCGTCCAGACAGCCGGCACCTCGGCCGGCCAAACCTCGTTTCTGTGCGTGCTCATGGCGGCCTTCGACATGCTGCGCATGGACCCCGCGCTTGGATTTACCTTGGCGATCACCCCGATACAGTCTTTTCTGTGGCTGACCACCGCCGGCATCCTGGGCGTGTTCCTGGCCGTGCCGATGCGCCGCCACTTCGTCATCGACGAGAAGCTAACCTACGCCGACGGCGTGGCGGCCGCCGAGACCCTCATCATCCTCGACTCCAAAGGCAGCGAGGCCCGTGCTACGACGCGCTCGATGGGGGTCGGCACCGCCCTGTCGGCCTTGCTCATGATCCTGCGTGAAGACGCGCGCGTGCTCGCCGCGGCCTGGTACCGCATCCCGGAGATGACGGCCATCGGTGCCAACGGTGCTAAGATGGCCTTCGGGGTGAGCTGGAGCCTGCTCTCGCTGGGCTCCGGCATGCTCGTGGGCATGCGGGTCAACGCGAGCATGCTTCTGGGAACGGTGATCTCCTGGTACATTCTTCCCGACATGCTCCTTGGAAACGGCGTCATCGACCAGCTCACGCGCCGGAAAGTTTTGATGTGGGTGATGTGGCCGGCCACGGGCATGCTCATCGCCGGCGGCTTGACCGCGCTGTTCCTGCGCTGGCGCGTGCTCGTGCGGACCTTCACGAACCTCTCCAAGGACTCGGTAAGCTCCGATGACTTCCCCATGTCCTGGGTCATCGGGGGGTCGGCCGTCAGCGCCCTGGCGCTGATCCTGGTGCAGAAATTCGTGCTCGGCATGCCGGTATGGATGACGGTCGTCTCCATCGTCTTGTCGGTGCCCCTGATGCTCGTCGGCCTGCGCGTGCTCGGCGAGACGAACTGGGGCCCGATTAGCGCGCTGTCTAACATGATGCAGGCCGTCTTCGGCGTGCTGGCCCCGGGGCACGTCGCCGCCAACATGATCGCCAGCGGTGTGACCGGCTCGATTGCCACCGAGTCCGAAGGCCTGATGCAAGACTACAAGACCGGGGACATGATCGGCTCCAACCCGCGCTACCTGACCTACGCGCAACTCATGGCCGTGCCCATCGGGGCGGCGGCCGTGTCCTACGTGTATCCGCTTCTGCGCGACACCTACGGCATCGGCGGCGAAAGCGGTCTGCAGTCGCCGATCTCGCAGAAATGGGCGGGATTTGCCACGCTCCTGTCGAAGGGGCTCGGCGCCCTGCCCCATGGCGCGCTGACAGCACTTGCCGTCGCCGTGCTCATCGGGATCGTCTTGACCGTGCTCGAGGCCACCCGCTTCAAGAAATGGACCCCCTCCCCCACAGGGCTGGGCATCGGCATGCTCGTGCCCGCCAGCGCCATCATCACGATGTTCTTGGGCGGCCTCGTCGAAGTGCTCTGGCACCGCTTCGACGCCAAAAGCTGGCAGCGGCACCTGACTCCGGTGGCCTCCGGCTTCATCGCCGGCGAGGCGATCGTGGCGGTGATCTTGCCTATGCTGGTCGCGGCCGGTCTGCTCGCGCTTCAGCCGTAAACAGTCCGCCCCGTCCTCCCCCCACCTAATGGATCGCAGTCTTTAGGCCCACGCAGCACTCTTGACAGAATGCCTTTGGCACCATTATAATATGACTAGTCAGACTAGATATCGAGGTCACATGAAGAACCACTGGCAACTGCAGGAAGCTAAAAGCCGTTTTAGCGAGGTCGTCGATGAGGCCTTATCCCATGGCCCCCAACAAATCACCCGGCACGGTGAAGAGGTGGTCGTGGTCTTATCCACAAAAGAATTCAAGAGATTGACGCGCCCGAAAGGCGATATCGTCAGCTTCTTCAGCAAGTCTCCGCTGGGAGAGGTGGAGATCGATCTCGCCAGATCCAAGGAAAAGGCCCGGGATCTCGACCTATGAAGTTCTTATTAGACACCTGCGTGATCTCCGCGCTTCGAAAACCTCAGGAGAACGCGTCGCTCGTGGAATGGATTTCCGAGGTTGATGAATCAGATCTCTATTTAAGCGCCATTACTATCGGAGAACTGGAAAAGGGCGCCAGTCGTTTGCCGGAGAGCAAGAAAAAAACCGCGGTGAGCGAATGGATCCGGCATGCCGTCGCGCATAGGTTCGGGAATCGAATATTGCCCATCGACGCCGCCGTAGCCGCTTGCTGGGGCGAGCTGATCGGAGCGCGCGAGCAGAAAGGCAAAACGCTTCCGATCCTCGACGCCTTCATCGCCGCTACGGCCATAACGGCCGACTGCACGATCGTGACAAGGAACACCAAGGACTTCGCGGATTGCGGAGTCCCCCTCCTCAACCCATAAACAGTCCGCCCCGTCCGGAGCGAACTCCGAACGGGGCGGTTTCTGTTTACGAACGAGCTTACTGGTTGATCTTGAGCGTTCCGGCTTCCTTCTCTTCCTTCATCTTCGCCACGCCCTTCTCCAGGCGCTCGTTGAACTCGTTGAACATGGTCTGAACGGTCTCCATCTCCATGTTCACGTCGGCCTTGGCCTCGCAGCCGCCCTTGGAGCTGACGACTTCCATGCGGGCCTTCTCGGCGCCATCGGCCGGGATCTCATCGAGCTTGACGAGATCGCCGGAGTCCAGCGAGCAGGCCTCGCCTTCCGTGCCGTCCTCGTCGACGACGTTGACGTCCGTGGGCTCGGCCACCATGAAGATGTACTCGGTGTTCATCGCGTTCTCGATAGCCGGCTCCTTCTTGGCCTCGAGATCCTTCATGGCCTGCTCGACTTGCGCTGCGACCTGCGTCTTGACTTCCTCGCTGATGGCCGCCTTCGTATCGGCCTCGGACCCCTCATCGGATGAGGAATCGTTGGAAGCCTCGTTGCGCTGGTAGCTCGCGTAGATGGCGTCCCGGATGACGTAGTCCGTCAGCCAGAGGAACGAGCTCGTGTAGTAAGGATACGGAGTGTAGTACCAGCTGCGGTAGTGCCGCGGGTACCAAGCCCAGCCGTAGTAGTACGGGGACACCCACGGTCTGTAGTAGAACGGAGACCAGATGGGCGTGTACAGGAACGGGTGGTAGACGGGATAGTACGAGTAGTACGGGCGACCGCCGCGATGGACCGTGCGGTAGTTGTTGACCACGACCGTCTTCCTGTTGTTGATGATGACGGTCTTCTCGATCACGGAGCGTCCGTTCCTGCCAGGCTTGGGCGCGCTGACGACGACCTTCACGTTGCCCTTGGCGCTGACCTGAACCTTCGATCCATCGGCCGAGCGAGTGGAGCGCGCGCCGTTGGCGTGCCGCGTCTCGCGAGCGCCGTCCTTTCCGACCTTAACGACGGTCACCGACTCTTTGCCCGTCTTCGGATTGACGCGGACGACGGTCTGAGTCTTGTTGCCCTTGTTGTCGACAATCACCTTCGTCGAGCCGCCGTTGGGGCGCTTGACGACGGTTTCGCTGCCGCCGCCCTTACGAGGGCGGGTTTCCTTCACGCTGCCGTCCTTGCGCTTGGTCTGCTCACCTCCGCCGGGAAGAGGCTTCTTATCGACGATGGGGTTCTTCGCCGGCTTGGACGGAGCAGGCTTGGACGGCGCAGGCTTTGACGGTGCAGGCTTGGACGGCGCAGGCTTGGACGGCGCAGGCTTGGACGGCGCAGGCTTGGACGGCGCA
>CXWL01121173.1_pt1 | contig 24070 bp, 19 predicted proteins | sample 590931 | NCBI WGS metagenome assembly CXWL01 (sample SAMEA3498368, study PRJEB10139) | groundwater metagenome | biome: water well; material: biofilm material | place: Germany | collected 2015-04-27
AGTCATCCAGTTCCTTGCCCCTCTGCTCTATGCGCGCGACAAAGTATTCCGCCTTGCCATCCCGGATGCGTTGCAACTGCTCGAAAGCCACTCCGGCGGAACGCATGAAACCTTCCAGCGCCTTGGCCGGTTTGCCATCCGCATCCAGGGCGGCAGCTACCGCCGGCCCCTTGCGCTCGATCGCGCGGTCGGCCTGCTGCGCCGCCACGTTGGTGACTGTCAGCGCCAGGCGGCGCGGCGTGGCGTAAGGCATGCACACGCTGTCCTCGCCTGCCAGCGCCTGCTCGCGCAGGGCGGAGAACACCTCGTCGGCGAAAGCCCTGGAAAGCTGCTCCAGCGATTTGGGGGGAAGCTCTTCGGTGAGAAGCTCGACCAACAAGGTCTGTTTCATTTCACTCCTCCTCCCCGCTCTTGCACATCGGGAAGCCCAGCCGCTCGCGCGAATCGTGATACGCCTGCGCCACCGCCCTGGCCAGTGCGCGCACCCGGCCAATATAGGCGGCGCGCTCGGTGACCGAGATCGCACCGCGTGCATCCAGCAGGTTGAAGGTATGCGAACACTTCATCACCATCTCGAATCCCGGTAACGCCAATCCCGCCTCCATGAGGCGCCTGGCCTCGCTCTCATATTCGCCGAAATGGCGGAACAGCATTTCGGCATTGGAATGCTCGAAATTGTATTTCGATTGCTCAACCTCGTTCTGGTGGTACACGTCGCCGTAGGTAACCACACTGTCGCCGTTCTTCGCCCACACCAGATCGAACACGTTTTCCACGCCTTGCAGATACATGGCAAGGCGCTCCAGGCCGTAAGTAATTTCGCCCAATACCGGTTTGCAGGCGAGCGAGCCGACTTCCTGGAAATAGGTGAACTGCGTCACCTCCATGCCGTCCAGCCACACCTCCCAGCCCAGCCCCCATGCACCCAGCGTGGGCGATTCCCAGTCATCCTCCACGAAGCGGATGTCATGCTCGCCGGTGTTGACACCCAGCGCGCGCAGGGAATCGAGATACAGCTCCTGGATGTTGTCCGGCGAAGGCTTCAGCACCACCTGATACTGGTAATAATGCTGCAAACGGTTGGGGTTCTCGCCGTAGCGCCCGTCCTTGGGGCGGCGCGATGGCTGCACATAGGCGGCGCGCCACGGCTCCGGGCCAATGGCGCGCAAGAAGGTGGCAGTATGGAAAGTGCCCGCGCCCATTTCGATATCGTAGGGTTGCAGCAGCGCGCAGCCCTGCTTGTCCCAAAAATTCTGTAGCGTCAGGATGACTTGCTGAAAGGTCAACATCATTAAAACCGGCCGGATTGCAAAGCGCTATTTTACGGGTTTTCGGGTGTTCTGTAGGGGCGAGATTTATCACGCCCTTTGCCCTAATCAGGGCACGATGAATCGTGCCCCTACATTTATCAACGCTAATTTCCCTGCCCGCGTTAAATTTTTAACCTCCATCTCGCGTTTCAGCGCGGTGGACTTGTCGGCACAGGATTCACAATGAACCAGCTTCACCGGCGTGCGACCGCGCGTGTACTTGGCGCCCTCGCCCGCATTGTGCGCTGCGAGGCGCTTGCCCAGGTTGCTGGTGATGCCGCAGTACAATGTGCCGTCCGCGCATTCGAGGAGATAGCACACCCAGTTATTTTTAAGCGGCGGTGGCATTACGTTGTTTTCCAGAATTTATTCACTGCAAGAAACAGGGAAAATATCACGTTTGCCGGAGGTAGTCCGACCGCAAACATCGCCGGGTTTCCCTCGATCTGCCGCAAGCAAGACAGCGTGTTGCCGCCTGGCAGCAAGCCCGGATGGAGTAAAACGAAATCCGGGTTGACATAGCGTCCCCGGATTCCACTGCGTTTCATCCGGGCTACATTCCTCTATTTCTTGCCCTGCAGCCGCTCGCTTACTCCGGCTTCTTTTCTTTCTTCCGAACCACTCCCCCCGCCTTATGATTTCCGCTTGGCAGGCCGGTCGCGGGACGGAATGCGATAAAGCCAGGCCACCATTGCCAGGCCGAAAGCGGCTAGCGCCAATTGCAACCGGCCATCTTTGACGACCAGCAGGATCGAGCTGCCGAAGGTCAGCGTCATCATGGACACCGCAACCAGCTTGATCCGCCAGGGGATGCTCCGGTAGGTGCGCCATTCGACAATCAGCGGCCCCAAAGCCGGTTGGTTCATCAGCCAGTTGTAAAAGCGGTGGGACGAGCGGGCGAAACAGGCAGTGGCCAAAAGCAAGAAGGGCGTAGTCGGCAGGATCGGCATGAACACGCCTATGATGCCGATCAGCAGAAACAAGATGCCCAGGGCGGCGAAGGCGATACGCACCCACAGGAGCCGGTGTTTGCGGACTTCGTGGCTGTAGTCCCGGCGTTCCATATTGTTTGCCCGGCTCAATCCGCGCCTCTCAACATTGCAATGAACCGCTCGATTTCCTGGCGCGACATCCGCCGCGAGGCTTCAAATGGCGCATGGGTTTCCGTGCGTTGCAGGTCGAGGCGTATGCCCCACAGCGGGCGGATGCTGGTAGGCAGCATGGCGTAACGCACATCGCCGAGCAGGGTTGTATCCTCCGGGTGCAAAGCCAGATAGCCGCTCGAAAAAACGTCAAACCGCCGGATGTCCCCATAGAGCACCGAAGCGGTGGAAAGCGTTGGCAGGTCGCGGCGCGGGTCGAAAGCGCGCACCGTATTCCCCGGATAAACCCGTCCTGCCCCGCCCACGCCGACACGCACCGCGTCTATATGATAGTTGTCGCCGGAGCGGTAAATCGAACGCCACAGCAGCAGATTGCCCATCGTCGGCTTGACGGTCAATTGCCCGGTCGCGTGGCCCCGCAGCAGGGCCGTTGCACGAATCGCATCTTCGGCGCGCTGGTGCTGGAACCAGCCGAGAGACAGATACGCCGCCGCCAGCAACAGGCCGAGGCGCGCGGGCAGCGTGCTGCGCCAGCGCAGGCCGGCCAGCATCGCCGCACCGAGGGTCAGCGAGAACAACGGGTCAAAGATCGGGACTATGCTCCAGGCGAGGCGCTCGCCGGTAAACGGCCACAGCAGGTGTGTGCCGTAACTGGTGCAGGCATCGAGAAAGCCGCTCGTGGCGCAGCCCAGAAAGGCGTACAGATAGATGCGCCGGAAGCCGGGCGGGCGCCTTAACTTTTTGAACACGGGCCAGAGAACCAGCGAAGCCAGCAGTGCCCCGACGGGAATGAAAATCAGGGAATGGGTGAACTGGCGGTGATACTCCAGCGTCAGCAGCGGGTCGGTGGAGGACTGGATCAAGGCGTCGGCATCCGCCAGCAGGGCGGCCAGGAAACCCACTGTTATGGCATCGCGCGTTTCACTTTTCCTGCTGCACGATTGCGCGAGGGTCCCGCCCAGCAGGCCGTGAGTCAGGATGTCCATCTAACCGCCCATCCATTTGCCGGCATGAAAACAAAACCAGAAATCATCAACTCTCCCAGCAAAATAAATGGAAACAAAGAGAGGCAGACCGAGCCGGATAACAGGGAAAGTGCTGCGTATATTTCTTCCGGAAATATAGCCACGCATGGGCACATAACCACACACGCAACCACAAATCCAATAAGCTTCCACGCCACCCGCCGTATTGCAAGCAGGCGCATTTTGCCACGTTTGGCGAAATTATTCGGCACGCAACCAAAAATTCCCACCCGGCAACGGAGATCCCGATTTTCAGTGTTTCAGTGGGCGGGGCCATCGGGTGCGCTGAAAGAACCCATCTCGGGTTTTGGCTATTGGTCTTTCGTACTAAAATAGCCCCGGCCTCGCGACTTTGGAACGGACACAAAATTATGGAACGAATAATGCTGAAACCCGGCTCCCGCGCGTTTGCCGTCATCGCATTGATATTGTTGTTGACCGGCTGCGGCGTAAACCCGGTGACGCACAAAAGAGAATTTCAATTCATCTCCGAATCACAGGAAATTTCCATGGGGCAGAAAAACTATGCTCCGGCGCGCCAGCAGCAGGGCGGCGATTACATCATTGACCCGGAATTAACCGCCTATGTGCAGAGCGTGGGCAACAAACTCGCGGCGGTATCGGACCGGAAATTGCCTTATGAGTTTGTGGTATTGAATGATTCCGTGCCGAATGCCTGGGCCATGCCGGGAGGGAAGATCGCGTTCAATCGCGGCTTGCTGTACGAGCTGAACAGCGAGGCGGAGCTTGCCGCCGTGCTGGGCCATGAGATTGTCCATGCGGCGGCGCGGCACGGCGCGCAAAGCATGGAGCATGGCCTGCTGCTGCAAGGCGCAGTGATGGCGGCAGGCATGGCCGCCCATGACCAGAAGTATGCAAATCTGATTGTGGGTGGCGCGCAATTGAGCTCGCAGCTGATTGCCACCAAGTTTGGCCGCGACGACGAATCGGAGGCGGATTTGTACGGCATGCGCTACATGAAGAAAGCGGGGTATGACCCGCGCGCCGCCGTGACACTGCAAGAAACGTTTGTGCGCCTGAGCAAGGATCGCCGCTCAAGTTTTATCGAAGGTTTGTTTTCCAGCCACCCGCCTTCGGATGAGCGCGTTGCCGCAAACAGGGCCACGCTCGCCGAGTTGGGTGAAGGCGGTGTATGGGGCAAGGAGATCTATGCGCAAAAAATGGGCAAACTGAAAGCTTCTCAAGCCGCCTATAAGGTGTATGACGATGGCGTGAAGGAATTGGCCAAGGGTGATGCGGGCAAAGCGGCTGTATTGGCAAAGAAAGCCGCCGCATCCGAGCCGCGCGAAGCGCGCTTTCAGGAGCTGCTGGGCGACATCGCGATGGCGCAAAAACACAACAAGGAGGCGCTGGGCTATTACAAGCGCGCGATTGATTTGCAGCCGGATTACTTCCGCCCGCATGTGCAGAGCGGTATTGTGCTGAACAGCATGGGGCGGCCGGCAGAAGCGGAAACTTATCTGAAGCGCAGCAACGAATTATTGCCAACTGCAACCAGCTATTTCTTGCTGGGCCAGATCGCGGAAGATCGGGGTGATGTGGACGCCGCTTTGCGGCACTACGAGGTTGCCGCTGATTCGGATTCCAGTGTCGGCAAATCTTCAATGGAACATTTTGTGCGCCTGGATTTGCCGCGCAACCCGGCCAAATATTTGCAGGCCGCCGCCCAAGCCGATGGCAGCGGTAATTTATATGCTGCCGTATACAACCCCACCAGCTCGTCCGTGGCTCAAGTACAGGTGCGCGTGGTGCGCTACGATGCCGCAACCAACAGGCCCGCCGCACAATCCGAACCCCTGTTGATCGCATCAAACATAGCCCCCAGGCAGCGCGGTCAAATCAAGGTGGCGGGCGTGCGCGTAACAACACAGGCCGAATTAAATCTTTATCGCATAGTTATTGAAAAAGCTGAATTGGCCAGGTAACCGGGGCGTGAATTGATGAGGTAAGAGGCTGTGTCACCTCACATTCGCGGGAGTGGCGAATCCGGACTTGTTCGGCGTTTCTTTGAATTCTACTGTGTCACAAAACGATCAAGGGGTGCAGTGCAAAATCTGGCGAAGTGGGTCAAGCAGGGATGGGCGGCTTGCCGTTGCCGCCCAACTCGCAAAAAGCGGAGTTTACATGTAGTAAATGAGCATTTTGAGCCAGATTTTAACGCCGCAATGCGCCCTTCAGTGCTTTGTGACACAGTAGAATTAACTAAAGGGAACCTCTATAAATCCAAACTCCGTCACGATACTGCATTGCTCATAAAAAATTACTCCTAACATATCAGACATATGCGTCGGTGCAATTTTTTACTCGCGCCTTGTCTCGTTTAGGATTTTGAATTTATAGAGGCTCCCTAAAGGATTCCGCGGGGTGACATTCCAGCCCGAACGCCTCGGCAACTTTTTTGTGGGTTATTTTTCCGCCGACGATGTTGAGCCCCTTCAGCAGTGCCGGAGATTCCTTGAGCGCCTGCCGGTATCCCTTGTTCGCCAGTTGCAGCACATAGGGCAGGGTTGCGTTGGTCAGCGCCAGTGTCGAGGTGATGGGCACGCCGCCGGGCATGTTGGCCACACCGTAGTGTATGACGCCCTCGACGATGAACGTTGGATTTTCGTGCGTGGTCGGATGCATCGTCTCGACGCAGCCGCCCTGGTCTATGGAAACATCCACGATCACCGCGCCCGCGCGCATGGTCTTGAGGTCTTCCCGGCGTATCAGTTTGGGCGCGATGGCACCGTGTATCAGCACCGCGCCGATGACCAGATCGGCGCTGGCAATTTGCTCCAGCAGCTTGTGCCGGTCCGAAAATACTAACTGTACGTTTGCGGGCATAACATCGCTGAGATAGCGCAGCCTCTCCAGAGAAACATCGAGGATAATGACATGGGCGCCCAGCCCGGCTGCCATTTTTGCCGCGTTGACGCCGACCACGCCGCCGCCGAGTATCACCACCTTGGCGGGCGGCACGCCCGGCACGCCGCCCAGCAAGATGCCGCGCCCGCCATACAGTTTCTCCAGATATTTGGCTCCTTCCTGCACCGCCATGCGCCCGGCCACCTCCGACATCGGCGTCAGCAAAGGCAGTTCTCCCGATGGTAGTTCGACCGTTTCATAAGCAATGCAAACCGCGCCGGAAGCCAGGTGCGCCCTGGCCAACTGTTCGCTGGCGGCAAAATGGAAGTAAGTGAAAATGACCTGGCCGGGCCTGATGAGATTCCATTCCGGCTCTATCGGCTCCTTCACTTTCACGATCAGGCCGGCTGCCGCCCAGACCGCATCGGCATCCTTGGCGATCTGCGCGCCCGCTGCCAGATATAGCGCATCGCCAAACCCGCTCCCCAAGCCCGCTCCCGCTTCCACGATGACCGTATGCCCGGCCGATACCAGAGCTTCCGCCCCCGCCGGAACCAGCGAGACGCGGCTTTCGTTGGTTTTGATTTCTTTTGGAATGCCGATTTTCATGGGTGGCCTTTGTAAATTGCAGGAACAGAAAGATGCGTTCTTAACGCTGGGGTTCTCTCGATTTTTTGTCATTCAACGAGCGCGCTTCATGCTACCAGTTTTTCTGCCTGACGAGGGTTGCGCCATTCATCCAATAATTGCGTTGGCGGTTTGAAAAAGAGCGTTTCGGATTAGGACTCTTGTCGGGTTAGCGCTAAACTTCACTCAACCCTCAACACTATACAAAGGGCCGGCTCCAAAATAAAATCATGAAACACCACTTCGCATTGGGCGCATTCCTTTTCTTCTGTTGCGTGCTTCCGTCGCAGGGCGACGGGTTCGATGCGGAGCGCCGCAAAATGGTGGATGAGGTGCTGGCCGATGCTGCCGACACCTCTTCATACAGCGGCAGGCCATCGCTCGGCGCCGGTGTCATGGCGGCGATGGGAAAAGTGGAGCGCCATCGTTTCGTGCCCGCCGACCTGGCCGGGTTTGCCTATCTCAACCGCCCTCTTCCCATCGGCTATGGGCAAACGATTTCGCAGCCTTTCATCGTGGCGCTGATGAGCGACCTGATGAATGTCAGGGCTGGCGACAAGGTGCTTGAGATCGGCACCGGTTCCGGCTACCAGGCAGCGGTTCTGGCGGAAATGGGCAGCACGGTTTACAGCATCGAGATCATCGAACCGCTGGGAAAACAGGCGGGCGGCCTGCTGAAAACTCTCGGTTACCGCAACGTGGAAACGAGGGTGGGCGACGGCTACTATGGCTGGCCGGAAGCGGCGCCGTTCGACGCCATCATGGTGACCGCTGCCGCAAGCCATGTGCCGCCGCCTCTGGTCAAACAGCTGAAGCCGGGGGGCCGCATGGTGATCCCGCTCGGCACGCAATTCATGACCCAGTACTTGATGCTGGTGGAAAAGCGGATAGACGGCTCGGTGATCAACCGCCAGATTCTGCCGGTGCGTTTCGTTCCGCTTACCGGCGGCCATTAGCCATGCCCCGCCCGCCATTCATCGCCATAGGTCTGCTCTCCGCTTGCGTGCTGGCCTATGAGGTGCTGCTGACGCGCCTGTTCGGCATCGTGCTGTGGCATCACTTCGCCTACATGATCATCAGCGCGGCGATGCTGGGCTACGGGGCGAGCGGCACGCTGCTGACCCTGCTCAAGGAAAAAATTGCTCCGCATTTCGGCGCGGTGTATGTCATGGCCGCAGCGGCATTGGCTATTCTGATGCCCACATCATTTTTGCTGGCGCAGCAAGTTCCTTTCAATCCGCTTGAGCTGTTGTGGGACCAGACCCAGCCTTTCAAGCTGCTCGCCGTCTATCTGCTGATGATGCTGCCGTTCTTTTGCGGGGGGCTGGGCATCGGTCTCGTCATGTCGCACTTCGGCAAGCAGGCAGCTCGCATCTATGCCTGCGACATCCTCGGCGCGGGGTCGGGCAGCCTGGGCGTCATAGTCGCGCTGTTCCTCGTGCCGCCCCACCAAGTGCTGGCCGCCCTCACGGCATTGGCGTTGCTGGCTACCGCCATCGCCGTCGCCGAACTGAAGGTGCGGCCGAAATGGCTGATGGAATTATTTGTCGCTCTGGCTGTGCTGGCGGCGGTGGCGCTGCCCGACATCCAGGTGCATCCCTCCGCCTACAAGGATTTGAGCCAGGCCCTGAACATCGCCGGAGCGCGGGTGATCGAGGAACGCACGAGTCCCCTGGGGCAGATCGCGGTGGTGGAGAACACCCGCGTTCCGTTGCGCCATGCGCCGGGAATGAGCCTCAACGCCACAATAGAGCCGCCGCCGCAGTTGGGCGTGTTCGTGGACGGAGACGGGCCGTCTGCGCTGACCCGGTTTGATGGCAATTTTGCGCCGCTGGCCTATCTCGACCAGATCACCTCGGCGCTGCCCTATCACATTCTTGGCTCGCATGAACAAAATCGGCCGCGCGTACTGGTGCTGGGCGCCGGGGCCGGCAGCGATGTGTTGCAGGCGCTATACCACGGCAGCGTCGCGGTTGATGCGGTGGAACTGGACCGCAACGTCACCGATCTGGTCAGCCAGCGTTTTCGTGACTATGCCGGCAACCTGTACGCCCGGCCCGGCGTGCATGTGTACGAGACCGAGGCGCGCGGTTTCGTCAACACCAGCGATGCGCACTATGACTTGATCCAGGTGGCGCTGCTGGATTCATTCGGCACCGCCTCGGCCGGTCTGTATGGCCTGAGCGAAAACTATCTGTACACGGTCGAGGCGCTCCAGACTTATCTGGGCCGCCTCACGCCGGACGGCATGCTGGCCGTCACCCGCTGGCTCACGCTGCCGCCGCGCGATGCGCTGAAACTGTTCGCCACAGCGGTGTCGGCGCTGGAGCAGAGCGGTGTGGCCAACCCCGCTGCGCGGCTGGTGATGATCCGGGGCTGGAAAACCGTCACGCTGCTGGTGAAGAACAGTGATTTCACGGAACGGGAAATCGCGGCGATCAAGGAATTCAGCCGCACGCGTTCTTTCGATCTGGCTTATTACGCGGGAATGAATGCTGACGAGGCGAACCGCTACAACCTGCTGGCACAGCCCTATTTCTTCGAGGGAGCCGTTGCACTGCTGAGCCCGCAGCGGCAGGACTTCATCGACCAATACAAATTTTATATCGAGCCTGCGACCGACGACCGGTCGCATTTTTTCCGCTTCTTCAAATGGAATGCCGCAGCGGAAATATTCTCGCTGCGCGAACAGGGTGGCATGCCGCTGCTCGACTGGAGCTATCCGCTGCTGGTGGCGACGCTGGTGCAGGCGTTTGCGGCAAGCGTTTTGCTGATCCTGGCGCCGCTGGCCTTGTCTAAATGCCGCCGCACCTTGCCCGGCGCGCCGGTGGCGTTGTATTTTCTCGCCATCGGCTTTGCTTTCATGTTCATGGAAATCGCCTTCATCCAGAAATTCGTGCTGTTCCTGTCACACCCGCTGTACGCCGTGGCGGTCGTGTTGTGCGCATTCCTGATGTTCGCCGCAGCGGGAAGCTGGCTTGCCGGGCGCTGGCAGGCGGCGAACAAAGTCACGCTGGCGGTAATCGCGATGGGCGTGCTGGCGCTGCTCTATCTCACCCTTCTGCCGGGCCTGTTCCAGGCGCTGATCCATTTGCCCGATGCGGCAAAAATAGCTATTTCCGTGGCGCTGATCGCACCGCTGGCGATGTGCATGGGAATGCCTTTCCCCACCGGCATGATGCGGCTGGCGGGCACGAACGAGGAAGCCATTCCCTGGGCGTGGGCGATCAACGGTTTCGCCTCGGTGGTGGGGGCCGTCCTCGCCACCCTGCTGGCGATTCATCTGGGTTTTGCGGCGGTGATCCTGCTGGCGGTCCTGATCTACGGTGTGGCCTGTGCCGCTTTGAGGGGGTTCGCATGATGAGCCGGTATCGCGCGGTGGCGCGATGCGCATGATGTGGCACGTGCTGGGTGTTCTTGCTGCGGCCTATGGCGGACTCGCGCTGTTGCTGGCTATTTTTCAGTCGCATCTGGTCTTCTATCCGGGAGCCGGACGCGAGATCATCGCCAACCCGATCCAGATCGGCTTGCCCTACGAAGACATCCGGCTGCAAACATCCGACGGCATCAGTTTGCATGGCTGGTTTGTTGCGGCTCCGCAGCCGCGCGGCACGGTGCTGTTCCTGCACGGCAACGCAGGGAATATTTCCCACCGCCTCGATTCGGTGCAGATGTTTCATCGTCTGGGCTACAGCACGCTGATCTTCGATTATCGCGGCTATGGAAACAGCGACGGCGCGCCCACTGAAGAGGGCACCTATCGTGATGCCGAGGCCGCATGGCGCTACCTGACAGAACAGCGGCACATCCCTTCCTGCCGTATCGTGCTGTTCGGCGAATCGCTGGGCGGCGCCGTTGGCGCATGGTTGGCCGCGCGTCAAAAACCGGCTGCATTGGTGATCGCTTCCGGCTTCACTTCCGTGCCCGATCTTGCGCAGCACATCTATCCTTTTCTTCCGGTGCGGTGGCTGGCGCGCATCCGTTACGACACGCGGGAAAACCTGCGGACTGTTGCCGCGCCGGTGCTGATCGCCCACAGCCCGCAAGATGACATCATTCCATTCGAGTATGGACGTGCGCTGTTCGTTGCGGCCAATCCGCCCAAACAGTTCCTCGAACTGGCTGGCGGGCATAACGACGGTTTCATTTTTATGCGTGAAGCATGGGTCAAGGTGCTGGGGGATTTTCTCGGTGAGCGGATGGATACGTCCTGTATCCGGTGAAACAGGGTATGGGACATTAGCGAGGGGCAGAAATGTGCCAGGAGCGGACGTCCAGCCTGAGCATCCATGCACTAAAAGCAGTGGTGGGTGCGTCCGTATTTCGCGATTATTATTTTGAAGACAGATGGCAATGTAACCATCCGAGTTTAAAAATGAAACTTTATAACAAATTCAAATTCTTCAATATCATACTGACGCGCCGATCAGTATAATAACCACTTAGCGTCAAAGGGAGGGGCGGCCATGACAATAACCACCAAATTTTTCAGCACCGATCTTGGGCCGAGAGAAGAACATGCTTAGTTGGGATAAGTTGTTAAGGGCATCGCTATAAATTGCCCAAAAAAATTGCTGAGTCTGTCAGCCCGCTGATGTTGTGAAACGTTATTGATATTGACTTCCGTGAGTTTGATGGTAACGCGCAAACATTTCGGCTGTTGACGCGCTTGCAAGTCTTAAATGATCAGTTTGGGCTGAATTTGACGCTTGGAACTCTCGCTGCACTTAATCAAAGTGTTAAGCCAACAAAAACTCGTAAGCTGAATGCCCGCTGTTGGTAAAAGTGAATACGCTTACCGGATTGGTCGCCAGCGGCAAAAGCGCGCGGAAAAAATTGGTTGCGCTTGCTCATTGACAGGAACCTCTCGCTCTCGTGGATTTATCCGCACTCTCGACGGGTGCAGTAGCAACAACACCTCATTGAAAATCTGAATACTCCCACCGTGTCCGCCGAAGTCGAACTCTTCTTTTCCGAACAAAGCCCGCTTGCCGCTGAAGTCGCATCGTTCCGCCCGCGCGCGCAGCAGCGGGCGATGGCATTGGCTGTCGCCGAGGCAATAGGCGACAACGCGATTCTGGTGGTCGAGGCGGGCACCGGAACCGGCAAGACCTTTGCCTATCTGGTCCCCGCGCTGCTCAACGGCGGCAAGGTAATCATCTCGACCGGCACCAAGAATTTGCAGGATCAGCTATTTCAAAAAGATTTACCGATGGTGCGCGATGCGCTGAAGGTGCCGGTTTCGGTCGCGCTGCTCAAGGGGCGCGCGAACTATGTGTGCCATTACCATCTGGAGCGCGCGCAAACGGATGGGCTGTTCAAGACGCGCGAGGACATCAAGCATCTCGGCAAGATCAAGAAGTACGCCAAGGTCAGCGGCTCCGGCGACAAGAGCGGCCTGGCGGATGTGCCGGAAAACGCGCCGATCTGGATGCAGGTCACTTCCACGCGCGACAACTGCCTCGGGCAGGAATGCCCTCAGCACAAGGAATGCTTCGTGCTCAAGGCGCGCTCCGAGGCGATGAAGGCGGACATCGTGGTGGTGAATCATCATCTGTTCTTCGCCGATGTGATGCTGCGCGACGAGGGCGTGGCCGAACTGCTGCCGACTTGCAACACGGTGATTTTCGACGAGGCGCACCAGTTGCCGGAAACCGCCAGCCTGTTCTTCGGCGAGAGCCTGTCCACCACGCAATTGCTCGATCTGGCGCGCGATACGCGGATTGAGGCGGCGGCTGGAGCCAAGGATTTCGCGCCGCTGCCCAAGGCCGCCGATGAACTGGAAAAAGCCGCGCGCGATTTGCGGCTGGTGTTCAAGAAGGAAGGCCGGATGCCCGCTCTCGCGCTCGATAGTTTCAAGGATTGGCCGGGCGCCTTAAAGACGCTGGACGAGAAGCTGGCGCAACTGGATGGCTTGCTGGAAAAGCAGGCGGAGCGCAGCGAAGGGCTGGAGAACTGCTGGCAGCGGGCGCGGGCGTTGGCGCAGCAATTACTCAAGTGGCAAAGCTGCGATGCGTCGGATCAAGTCAGATGGCTGGAAGTGTTCCATCACTCGCTGCAAATCAACACCACGCCGCTGTCCATCGCGGAAATTTTCAAGCGGCAGATCAGCGGCCATCCGCGCGCCTGGATTTTTACGTCCGCCACGCTTGCCGTGAAGCAGGATTTTTCGCATTACCAATCCGAGATGGGCTTGCTGGAAGCGCGCACCGCCTGCTGGGACAGCCCGTTCAATTACCCGGAGCAGGCGCTGCTGTATGTGCCGCAGGATATGCCGGAGCCGAACAGCGATGGCTACACCGGGGCGGTGGTGCAGGCCGCGCTGCCGCTGATCGAGGCCAGCCAGGGGCGCGCATTTTTGCTGTTCACCAGCTTGCGCGCGATGCAGCGCGCGCATGAAATCCTGACCGCCGAATTCGACCGCAGGAACCTGACCTATCCGCTGATGTTGCAAGGCGAGGGTTCGCGCAACGAGCTGCTGAGCCGTTTCCGCGAGCACGGCAACGCGGTGTTGCTCGGCAGCCAGTCGTTCTGGGAAGGGGTGGACGTGCGCGGTGAGGCGCTCTCGCTGGTAGTGATAGACAAGCTGCCGTTCGCGCCGCCGGATGATCCGGTGCTGGCGGCGCGCATCGCCCATATCACCCGCCAGGGGCGCAACGCTTTCATGGAATACCAGTTGCCGCGCGCGGTGATCAATCTCAAGCAGGGCGCGGGACGATTGATCCGCGACGAGGCCGACCGAGGCGTGCTGATGATCTGCGACCCGCGTTTAATCAGCAAGCAATATGGCAAACGCATCTGGCAAAGCCTGCCGCCGTTCAGGCGCACGCGCGAACAAGACGAAGCCATCCGGTTTTTTCTGCCGGTATGTCCAACCCGGCTTGATCCGGTGTAGATTGCATACCACTTGGCATTTGAGGCAACCGGCATGAATGAAATGATGTGGAAATTGGTGCAAGGCAAGGATCGCCTCTACCCGCATGAACTCGAAAAGCAATATCCGCGCATCCTGAACAAAATTATTGAGATGTGGGATACCCCGCAGATGGAGGCGTATTTCCTCGATCTGATGGTTGATAAGCGCGGCGACCGCCAGGGTTTCCCCAAGAAAGTCGCCACTGAAATTTATTACCTGAGCCAGATATACGACCGCATACGCACCACATCCAAGGCTGCCGACAGCAACCCGTGGGCGGCCATAGACATCAGGAAGCAGCAGGAAATAGAAGGTAAGGGCTACCCATGCACGCCGCAAGGCTTCCTGAAATCATTGGAAGCCAATGACCGCGCGACCATCGTCCTGTTCCTGAGCGGCGGGTTTGATGTAAATACGCGCGACGAGCGGGGCTGGACCCCGCTGATGATCTCTTCGTTCAACGGCAATGAGGAAATCGCCGAGTTGCTGATACGGGGCGGCGCAGATGTGCATGCCACGGACAAGAACGGCTACGGCCCGATGCATTGGGCGGCGTACAACGGCTACCACAAGGTGGTGAAGCTGCTGCTCGAGAAAAATGCCAACCCGAACGCGCAAAGCAATCATGGCTGGACACCGCTGATGCAGGCCGCCACACGCGGGCACCGCATCGTTGCGGGGCAACTGATTGAAGGGGGCGCCCAGGTCAACCTGGCCAGCAAGGATGGCTGGACGGCGCTGCACAAGGCCACCGCCAACGGCCACACCGAAATCGTCAAGCTGCTGCTATCCGGGGGCGCGGATCCGGCCATCAAGTACCAGGATGGCAGCACCGCGCTTTCCATCGCCACCAAACACAAGAGAGAAGAAATTATCGCGCTGCTGAAGGCGCGCAGTTAGTCTTTTCCTGAAAAACGCGATATGCGCGGCGGGTTCGTTGGTTTTTGCTGTCGTGCTCATGTCGTGTTTCCTTTTTAATCTGTTACAGCGTGGGCAAAAAACCTTGCCCACCCTACGCATGACGGGCTTTTGTAGGTCGGGTTTAAACCCGACAACAGCGCCCAATTGAACGCAAAAACGTCGGGTTAAAACCCGACCTTGCGGGGTCATTTTTCATCTCGGAAAGCAATGCGGCGAGCGGGCTAGGCTGCCAAACAACGCCAGCCAAGTCGCTGGTTATGACAGGCTGGATGGGCGGTGGCAATCAAACAGAACGCGCAACGACCAAGCCTGCCTTTGACTCACAGGGTGGCGGACGGTGAAGGCGCCTTTGGTTCATGCCTGCGCCGTGACGTTGCCGCGATGAATAAAATGCACTTCTACTATTAACAAACCCGCGAAGCGACAACAGATAAACAGGCAAGATAAACCGGCGCAGCCGACCAAGCAGCAAAAGGCGGAGGGGCGACGATTTACCAGCCCCGTTTTGCTGCCTCTCACCGGAGGTGATGGACGTTGACCCTGTGGCGGCATTTACCCGAAGGGCGCAAGACATAAAGGCCTCTTATGCGACCTGGAAGGGCGCAGTGGTGAGTTGGTGGCGGGAACGGAGCGGTCAAAGTGCCCGCCTTCCCTCAACTGCTTACACTATGCTTACACCAACTTATAGAGGTCCCCTTATCTTGCTGCCGTTAATATTGGCCAGTGATAACTCTGCAACTATTTGATTTGGTGCCGGAACCGGAATCGAACCGGTACGCTGGTTTTACCCAAGCGACGGATTTTAAGACGGCCAGGTTAAATCGGGTTTATTTGTTTATCAATGCCTTGCATCACCCGCAATGATTTCAAGGCAGCGATGGAAAGCGCAGTAATACTTGGGGATACTTTTATCATGGTTACGTTTTGGCTACGGAGCAGCCATCACGAATGTCTAAGCGGCCTTCAATGCTTGCTTGGGCAATTTGGGCGGCAAGGTTACAAGCGGTGCATCCTCGACCGGAGACGTTGTTTCATCCAGTTTCAGCAGCTCGGAAAATATTTTGTGCGGGTCGAAGCCGAACTGGGCGGCATGCTCCCTGCGTTGCACGTGAAGTTCTTCAATAATCGGATCGGTCCACATTTCTTTCTCCTAACAATTCCTCCGGTGTGCAAATGATCGGCATGGCATACCCTGCCGTTTCGCATACGCGTTCGATAGTACCCCGCTTTATAGCATTCGCAATGTGTGTGCAGTTCCACGTCAGCAGGAAATCCATGCCGTGAACGGCTGCAAGCGCGATGTGGAAAGTATCTTCAACGGCTTTTTCGGGAAGCGCCGCAGATTCAACCAGCGCCGCTACCAGAGTTTCAACTTGCGGCGTCATCGCCAGATGCGGGATGCCGCGCAAATGTTGCAAGCGGCGGTCAGAAGCGCCGGGATCGCCTCTCATGGCTTCCACCACAACCAGACGCGAGGCGTAGAGTTCCCAATCGTCGCGCGCATCCCACCACTCCTGGGTGATCTGCTGGTGGCCTGCGACAACCAGATCACGGCTCATGCGCGCAGCAAGATAGCTGACGACCGACGTTTCAATATAGACCGTTGATTTCATTTTTGCATTTTACATGAATGACGTTAGGCAATGCACTCCCGCCACAGACGGGTGGTTTAATGGTCTACCCGGTTTACCGGTTAGTGCTTCGCATCGTTAAATGGCTTAATTTCTCGCACCTTGACCAAGGCATACAGGGCCGGAATCACAATCAAGGAAAGCAACGTAACCGAGATCATGCCGCCCACCATCGGCGCGGCGATGCGGCGCATCACTTCGGAGCCGGTGCCGCTGCCCCACATAATGGGCAGCAGTCCGGCGATGATGGAGCACACCGTCATCATGATCGGGCGTAGGCACTCTGCCACATCCCCATCAAATGCGGGATCAAAACGTGACAAAAGACAATAAATACCTGGTGAAACCTGAATGCCCGGCTCACCCGTAGCACTCAAGGCACCGCGACCTTTTAGCAGCCCCATTTCTGACGAAAGAAGAGAACTTGGTTATTACGATCACCCACCCATGAATTGCAACGCATGGGAGGATGGAAAACGGCGGCGATGGTCGAGCGCTATGCTCATGTAGCGCCAGATCATCTCGCCCAAGCGGCGGCAAGGTTGGAATCTGTCGGCGTTGGCTACGATTTGGCTACGGTCAACCAAGCAGGCGGTGAAAAGCATGATGCCTGAATGGCCTGAAAGCCTTGTAACTGGTGCCCGGAACCGGAATCGAACCGGTACGCTGGTTTTACCCAAGCGACGGATTTTAAGTCCGTTGTGTCTACCAATTTCACCACCCGGGCAAGAATGAGGCTCTGCGTTATTACCCCGCGCTTCTCGGCGGCGCATTATACAGGGGCGCCCGTCACGGTGGCGAAAACATGGGGGCTGGCAGGAATCTATTATGGTTCGCATATTAACGGGCGAGGGATTTAGGTATCATGCGCCGCTCGATTATTCCCATTACGTTTATTGAACGTGTTAGCCGGCCATCCAACAGAAGAGTCACCGCACGAATCCACTGCCAGACAGCGCAAGGTAATTATCGCCGCTTGTTTCGGCACGTTCCTGGAATGGTATGACTTCCTCACCTTCGCCTCGCTGGCCACGTATTTCAGCGTGCTGTTCTTTCCGCCGGAGAACCCGGTCGCCGCTCTTCTGGCGAGCCTGGCCACTTTCGGGGTTGGCATGCTGGTGCGGCCGCTCGGCGCCGCCCTGTTTGGCTCGCTGGCCGACAAGCATGGCCGCCGCCCGGTTTTCATCGCGACTATTGCGCTCATGGGGGTGACGACATTCTGTGTCGGGCTGTTGCCGACGTATGCGCAGGTGGGTTTGCTGGCGCCCGTGCTGCTGCTGGCCTTGCGCCTGTTGCAGGGGTTCGCGGTGGGCGGCGAAATTGGCGGCTCGGCGGTGTACCTTACCGAGCATGCCCCGACGAACCGGCGCGGCGCTTATACCAGCGTGCTGCAATTGATGGGGCCGCTGGGCATACTGGCTTCCACATTGCAGGTGGTGTTGCTGCAATCCATGCTCAGCAGCGCCGAATTCAGCGCATGGGGGTGGCGCGTGCCTTTCCTGTTTTCCGCCGTGCTGTTGCTGATCTCGCTGAAGAGCCGGATGAGTTTGCTCGAATCGCCCGTGTTCCGCCGCCTGCGCGAAAAGAAAGCCTTGTCGAACACGCCGCTGCGCGAATGCATTACCGACCGCCACACGCTTGGCCGTATGGCGCTGCTGTTTTTCTGCATCTCCGCAGGCGGTTCGCTGCTGTTTTTTTCGTCCCAGGTTTACACCAATGTGTATTTGAAAAGCGTCGTCAAGCTCGACCCGCAGCTTGCCGGAACGCTGGTGATGCTGGGCACGCTGGCGCTGTTTCCGCTGACCGTGTTTTGCGGCTGGCTGTCGGATCGCGTCGGGCGCCGGCCCGTGCTGCTGGCCGGCCTGCTGGTCGGCTGCCTGTCCATCCTGCCCGTCTACAAAGGTCTGATGCATTATGGCAATCCGGCGCTGGAGCATTTCAACCGCGAGGTGCCGGTGGCGCTGCATGGTGAATCCTGCGCCTACGGCCCGTTCACCGCGACACGCAACGACTGCGAGCGCAACCAGGAACTTCTCGCCAAACTGGGCGTGACGTACACGCTTTATCCCGCACAAACGCCCAACCAGACCGCCGTGTACATAGGCAAGACGGGCAAGGTCAACGGCTATCTTCCTGACGAACTCAAGGGGGCATTGATATCCGAGGGCTGGCCGGAACGGGCCGACCCGCACCAGACAGACCGGCTGATGCTGACATTGCTGCTGATTATCGCGGTAATTCCGGTCGCGCTCATCACCGGCCCGCAAACGGCCACGCTGGCCGAGTTGTTCCCGGCGCGTACACGCTATACCGCAGTTGCGCTGCCGCACAACCTCAGCGCCGGCTGGATAGGCGGTTTGTCGCCCTTCATGATCACGCTGCTCAGCGTGAAAGCGGGAGATGCCTTATCGGGCATGTGGTATCCGGTTGGTTTGCTGGCGGCAGCCTTTACCATAGGGCTGTTTTTCCTGCCGGAGACACGCAATACGCCGCTTGACGGCTAACCGGAGCCATTCAACCCGGAAACGGCTGTTGGCGATTTTGCAGGTGCGAATTTATTCGCACCTGGCTCATTGTTAGTGCGAATAAATTCGCACCTGCAAATGCGGCCCAATAGCATGAGCATACAGGGTGGATAGTTACCCGCCATTTGATCTACGCCGCTACGCGCCTTTATCTACCCCACGGCTGTATCCGCACCTATAAAACTTGGCCCGGCATATAAGCCAATCAATTTGCGAGGGATTTTGCCCGCCCGAAAAAATCGCTTGCAAAAAATAATTTATCTACTAGAATTAGTAAAAATAATGGGACAAACCACTACATGTAGTGGTTTTGTGTTTTTTGGGCTGCAACGGCCCGGACTATCAGGGGGATCGTGTTATGCTTGTTACCGAAAATGTTTTATCTATAGTGCCTGCCCGTGATATTTCCGAACCTGCCGCTTCCTCCAGTATGCCAAAAGACCAAAACAAGATGACCCGCCGCAATGATTCCGTTGTTCAATTTGAACCGGCAAAAATTTCCATCGCCCCCATGCCGGAGCAGGAAATCACCCCCGAGGTGTTGCAGGAAAAATACTGCAAGGAAGGCGAAACCACCGCGCATGACGTGCGCAAGCGCGTAGCGCGCGGGCTGGCTGCGGTCGAGGACAACCCCGCCGCATGGGAAGCGCAATTCCTGTGGGCGCTGGAAAACGGGTTTATCCCCGGCGGGCGCATCAATTCCGCGGCGGGAACGGCCTTGCAGGCAACCCTCATCAATTGCTTTGTGCAACCCGTTGGCGATGCGATCAGCGGTTCCAGCGACGGCAGGCCGGGCATTTACGATGCGCTGCAACAAGCTGCCGAAACCATGCGCCGGGGCGGTGGTGTCGGCTACGATTTTTCTGCCATCCGCCCGAAAGACGCGCTGGTGAAGGGCACCAACAGCCGCGCGAGCGGCCCGGTATCCTACATGCGGGTGTTTGACCGCAGTTGCGAAACGGTGGAATCCGCCGGTGCGCGCCGTGGCGCGCAGATGGGCGTGTTGCGTTGCGACCATCCCGATATCGAGACTTTTATCCACGCCAAGGACAGCGGCGACCTGCGCAACTTCAATCTCTCCATCGGGGTCAGCGACGCCTTCATGCAAGCGGTGCAAACTGGCGCGGAGTGGGATCTGGTACACAAGGCCATGCCGTCCAAGGCCGCCCTGAGCGCGGGCGCCTATTTGCGCGCCGACGGGGTCTGGGTGTACCGCAAGATCAGGGCGGCGGAGCTGTGGGAGCAGATCATGCATGCAACCTATGACCACGCGGAACCGGGCGTGCTGTTCATAGACAAGATCAACCGCGACAACAATCTTTCCCACATCGAGAAGATTGAGGCCACCAACCCGTGCGTCACCGCCGACACGTGGGTCATGACCACGGATGGGCCGCGCCAGGTTGTCGAACTGATGGGCCGACAATTCTCTGCGGTGGTGGACGGGCAAGCGCACCCGTCAACGGCTGACGGGTTTTTCAAGACCGGCGAGAAGCAGGTGCTGACGGTGCGCAGCAAGGAAGGTTTTGCCCTGCGCCTGACCGCGAACCATCGCGTGCTGCGGGCAAAAATTGGCCGCTATCAGCGCGAAACCGGGTGGGTGGATGCGGGCGACCTTCAGGCGGGCGATTTGCTCGTGCTGCACAACCACCGCGAACTTTCCGGCTGGGGCGGCGAGGGCACCATAGAACAGGGCTATTTACTCGGCCTGTTGCTCGGCGATGGCGTGCTCAAGAAAACGGCGGCGGTGTTGTCGGTGTGGGGGCACGCGGGCGGCGAATCGGTGCGCCGCACCGTGGCGGAAGCGGCCTCATGCTTGACGCGCCGCGCCGATCATCGCGGCTGGCACGCCGTGGCCGGGCGCGGCGAATACCGTTTCAAGTCGTCCGGGCTGCTGGCTCTGGCCGCGCAATTCGGCATGCAGGAGGGCAAGGCGATTACGGCAGAAATGGAGCAAGCCTCGCACGATTTTTACCGGGGGTTTCTGCGCGGCTTTTTCGATGCCGACGGCTCGGTGCAAGGGACGCAGGAAAAAGGTGTGAGCGTGCGGCTGGCACAGTCAGACGAGGCNNCGCGAAGCGCAGATGAAGCTCATGCCGGATGGCAAGGGCGGCGAGAAAGAATATGCGGTCATGGCGCAGCACGAACTGGTTATCGCCAACGACAACCTGGTGCGCTTTGCCGACCTGATCGGTTTTGCCGACAGCGAAAAACACGCGCGCCTCGAAGCGCTGCTGGCGAATTACCGGCGCACGCCCAACCGCGAGTGCTTCGTCGCAGAGGTGGAAAGCATCGAGGCTGGCGGCGAGGAGGCGGTGTATGACGTGCAGATTCCCGGCATCAACGCCTTCGATGCCAACGGGCTGTACGCGCATAACTGCGGCGAGCAGCCGCTGCCCAGCTATGGTTGCTGCGATCTGGGCAGCATCAACCTGACCAAGTTTGTACTCAACCCGTTCACCCGGAACGCGGACTTCGACTTCACCACGTTCGGGCGCGTGGTGGAACTGGCGGCGCGGATGCTGGACAACGTGCTGGACGCAACAGTCTGGCCGCTGGAGGAGCAACGGGCCGAGGCGCAAGCCAAGCGCCGCATCGGCATCGGCTTCACCGGCCTGGGCGATGCGCTGGCCATGCTCTGCCTGAAATATAGCAGCGATGAAGGGCGGGCGATGGCGTCCCGCATCGCGGAAGCCATGCGCGATTTCGCCTACGAGGCATCCATCGAACTGGCGATTGAAAAAAGCGCTTTCCCGCTGCTCGACGCAGAGCAGTATCTGGCCGAACCGCACTTTGCTTCGCGCCTGCCGGAGAGCATCAAGGAACGCATCCGGCAGCATGGCATACGCAACAGCCACCTGCTGTCAATTGCCCCGACCGGCACGATCAGCCTGGCCTTTGCGGATAACGCGAGCAACGGCATCGAGCCGCCGTTCTCCTGGTTCTACAACCGCAACAAGCGCATGCCGGACGGCAGCAAGAAAGCCATCCAGGTGGAGGATTACGCCTGGCGCCTGTACCGCCACCTCGGCGGCGACGTGGACAACCTGCCCGATTACTTCGTGACCGCGCTGGAAATGTCGGCCAACGACCACATGGCAATGTCCGCCGCAGTGCAACCGTTCGTAGACACCGCCATCAGCAAGACCGTAAACGTGCCGGCGGATTACCCGTTCGAGTCCTTCGAGCACTTGTACATGGAGGCATGGAAACACGGCCTGAAAGGCATCACGACTTACCGCCCCAACAGCGTGCTGGGCGCGGTGCTGGAAGTCAAACCCGTTGCGCCGACAACCAGGGAAACGGCGCAAGACAACGATCAGGGCGACGTGGACAGGCGCGTGGTGCTCGACATGATGCCCACCCCGGCCCTGGCCAGTTTGCGCTGGCCCGGACGCCCGCAGCAGGCTTTGGGCAGCGACGGCTGGGTGTACATGATCGAACATCCGCACGGCAGCTTTGCGGTCTTCATCAGCCACATCCAGAACGGCTATGCCAAACCATTCGAGGTATGGGTGAACGGCGCGGAACAACCGCGCGGCCTGGGGGCGGTCGCCAAGACGCTGTCCATGGACATGCGCGCCGAAGACCGGGGCTGGCTGAACATGAAGCTGGCCGTGCTGGAAAAAGGCGCGGGCGATGATGCCTTCTACATGCCCTTCCCGCCGAGCGGCGACAAGGTGCGCATGCCCAGCCTGGTGGCCGGTTTCGCCAAAATTGTGCGCTACCGCTGCGAGCAGTTGGGCGCGCTGGCCATGCAGGAAGGCGAAGCCACGCCCGTGCTGGATGCGATGTTCTCGCGCAAGGAACCGAAAGCCAGCCCGGATGGCACGATGAGCTGGACGGTGGACGTGCTGAACCACGCCGGCGGCGATGACTTCGTGCTGGGCCTGAAAGAGCTGGTGCTGCCCGACGGGCAACGCCGCCCTTATTCGGTGTGGCTGTCCGGCGAATATCCGCGCGCGCTTGACGGGCTGTGCAAGCTGCTCAGCCTCGATATGCGCGTGATTGATCCCGCCTGGATCGGCATGAAGCTGCGCAAGCTGCTGAATTATTCGGAACCGCTGGGCGACTTCATGGCCAAGGTGCCCGGCAGCGAGAAATCGCAGACCTGGCCCTCCACCGTGGCCTACGTGGCAAGGCTGATGATCCACCGCTACGCCATGCTGGGGCTGCTCAACGAGGAAGGCTATCCGGTGACCGAAACCGGCATCATGTCTGCCCCGCAATCAAACAAACGCACATTTGTCGAGCGGCGGCGGCAGACCGAGCCCCACCTCATGGCGGGCAAAAAATGCGCCGAATGCGGCAACCGCACCGTCATCAAGAAGGATGGCTGCGAGTTCTGCACCGCGTGCGGGGCGATTGGGGCCTGCGGCTAACCATCTTGTAAAACCTGTGGAGCGGGCCATGCTTGGCTCACATACAAAACCCCGCCTCGACGGGGTTTGTGTGATTGTTACGAGTGCAGGCTAAGCGGCGGCAGCTTCTTTCTGTTTCCTGCGACGCCCCACGAATCCGAGCAGCCCTAAACCCGCCAGCAGCATCGCATAGGTCTCCGGTTCCGGCACTGGCGTATGCGCCGCATCTATCAGTCTTGCCCGTTCGATGCCGTGCTGGTCAAAAAGCCCGATGGGATTGGGAATGGCATGGGTGTAGCTGAAGCCGATGGAGGGGCGCGGTCAATGGTGGAATCGAGCCTGAGCGGTTGCAGGTTATGCAACGTGCCGAACGGCGTATCAAGCTCGAAGAAGACATCGAAGAAGCTGGCGGCCCAACTGGAATCAGATGGCGTCTCCCGAATCGCGCCGGGGGAGTAGAGCAGGCCGTCGTTGAGCAAATTGCCAATCCCGTCCCCCGCCCGAACAGTAGAGGATTTCCCGGGTTTGCCACCTTTGTCATGCAGCGGGTCAGAATAAGCGCATCATCAATGCCCGCCCCGCCCTCGAAGCTGATGAACCTCGGATCTCAGTGTCAGACTCGATTTATCCCCCTGCTACCTCCAGAAATTGAAATGATGACGCAGGCACGATAGGGCGTAGGCCCGCAAGCCAAATGCAAATATGATTCATAATCCTGGGAAAAGCAGTTGTCCGCAGATTACGCAGATTAACGCAGATAAATCATAAGCTTGCACTATATCG
>CXWL01117396.1_pt1 | contig 24065 bp, 25 predicted proteins | sample 590931 | NCBI WGS metagenome assembly CXWL01 (sample SAMEA3498368, study PRJEB10139) | groundwater metagenome | biome: water well; material: biofilm material | place: Germany | collected 2015-04-27
CTTGGATATAACGTTTCACAACATCAGCGGGCTGACAGACTCAGCAAATTTTTTGGGCAATTTATAGAGATGCCCTATTGTCTTGACGGAAGGGTCCACTGTAGTTCCCGACACACAGGAGATACTGGGATTGCTCCAAGCTGTGAATTTAATTCGACCACAGCCACTTTCTAATGCCAGCCTTTAGCTTGAGTTAAAGCTTCCGGCTTTCGGCCAGAAGTGCGTTGATCGAAGAAGGCACTTCCCCGCGCATGAGCATACGCTTGAAAACCTCGTACACATCGGTTTTGGAACCTGCTTTGCGCAGTGTGTCTTCGTCGTTAAACCAGACGTACACGATCAATTGAACCGGGCTGGAGGCAAAGCGGAAGAACAGGCGGTAACGGTCAGGCATACCTTTTTTCACGCGTCGCCAGTTGGCGTATTCAGAACCCAGTGTCTTGCCAAGACGAAAATCGGAATGGTTCGGATTGGCCGGCACAAGTTGCATGATGCATTTGTACACCGATGCCAGGAGCCGCGTTTTGGGATGGGATTTGTAGGCAGCCGGTTGTTGCTGGGCGAGCTGGGTGACGGTCTGCTCAAGCTCGTCCAACGCTTCTTTGAACAGCTTGAAGTAGAAGAGTTGCCAGGCAGCAGGTGTTGCTTTCGAGGTCATGGCGTGCCGGCATCAACACCTTTGACCAGTTTGCCGATCCGGGTAAGTTGCTTGCGATCTACCGGTTCAATCAACTCGGGATGCGCTGCCATCTGCGTTTCGATGAAGCGCAGGAACCCCAGCATAACCGGGTCGGCATCGGCATCCTTGGCGGGGCGGCGAACGGTGTGTTTTGCGGAGAGCAGGACTTGTCCATCTGCCAGCACCGTAGCGCGAACCTCGCCATTGAACTCGGGATGCGCCTTGAAGAAGGAGGCATCAAGGCGGATGCCTTTGGAGTTCCCAACCGGCGTGACTTTGCCGCCATATTGTTCTGCGGGTGGGTGTGCTGTGATAGTCATGGCAACTCCATAGAGTGGTTACGCGAGTGGATACATTGTACGAGCCTCGTTGGCGTTCGTCCAGAATTTTGGGATTGGGATAAACCAACCGCCAAAATGAGCGAACCGTAGCGTCAGCATTTATTAAGCGATCAAATCGAGCCTGGAACCTTTAATCAATCTAGCGGCTATCACCATTATGAAAGCTAAATAATTGTTCTAATATTCCAGAATAATTGCCTTGACATAGAGAAAAAAACAGGTATATTCGCTCATACCGTAAAAACGGTGTAATTGTTCCAGCATATAATCATATTAAGGAAATGCCATGGCAAAAATTAATGAACCAACTCTCAGCGATATATACGACGACCTTGCTGCTCGTGCCCGAGTGCGCTTCCAAAAAATAGAAGAATATTACGGTATTCCTAGCCCAGATAATCTTGATGTTCACCAATTCCCCGTCGGGCAGGATATTCCGGTGTACCACGAGTACGCGTTCGAAGCGCGTATGCCAAGGGGCTGTGACATAGCCAATTGGGGTAACGAGGAAGGTCTAAAAATACTGGAAGAATCTATAGCTGGGCCTATTGAAGGCAGCGGAATTCCAGCCCCAGGCCCCATATATGACATGATCCAACTGGTCAAAGCACGCCGTGCGCTTGATAACGGTGACAAATTATCGATCAAGCAAATTGCATTGCTTGCCAGGATGACAGAAAAGAGTGTATGCAACGCACTCCACGCCAACGGAGGCAATCGTTTGAAGGGCGCATCCACCAACAAAGCCGATACATTGGTTGAAAACCATGAGGCACTTTGCTGGCTAAAAGGGCGTCGAAGTTTTCGCGAAACAATATTTCCGAAATTCGGCAAGCAGCAACCGGAAAGTTTGAGTCATGCAGAGATCAGCAAGTACATCAGTGAAATCGTTCATTTGCAATACTGCGATGAACACGGTGAGGACTATGTGGCGAGAGCTGCTAAACAGCTTGGATGGGAAAACGGCGAAGACCGGTTGTTCGCTATTATGAAGAACACTTCAGCTATCCGGCCAGCGGATTGCGAAGCACTCGCGAGCCTCATTAAAGTCAATGCCGCATGGTTCACAGAGCAAGTCATGCGCGCACTATTCCCGCGTCAGATGGAGCTGTCGCTTAAGAGCGCGTTAAGTAACAAGCATCAAGTGGATGAAGGTAATAACGGGGGGCTAAATCATGAGTCAAACTAACCATGCCCAGATTCGTCAGCAGCAGCGCGGAATACCTCAGGTCGTAATCGATTGGCTGCTAGAGCTTGGGTCTACCGAACATACACATGACGGTGCTGAGGTTCTCTACTTCGACAAGGCCGCACGGAAACGCCTGAGTCACTATCTGGGCGGTGGGTCACTATTCAGTCGTGCCGAAGAATACCTCGACACCTACGCCGTGGTTTCCAGTGGAAAAGTCATTACGGTCGGGCATCGCTACAATCGTATCAATCGTCATTGAGGCATGTGATATGAATAACGATGTTAATGTCATTGCTGCCCATGCGGATATAAGTGGGCATCGTTATACCGTACTAATGATAACCGCCTACAACATCCAACAACGAATTCGAGCACATTATGATTACGACTAACAATCACTTTAAATTGGACGCTTCAGCGCCTGTTAATTTTTCTGAACTGTGGGCATCAATCACTGAAGAGCTAGATACTTGGGATAAAACTTGGCCTGAGAAAATTGAAGCGCTTGGTCAGATTGACAAGGTACGGGCTAGGCGACGCGGCAGGACTTTCAGCGACGAGGAAATATTTGAGGGAATAGTGAAGGCCGTACTTTCAGGAGCCATAGATTGGTCACGGATTCAAAAGCTCTCGCCAGATAAACTAAATCAGTTATTTGGCGAATTCAATGTTACTTGGTATTCGCGCTTGGCCGAAACCCACATAGCGAATGACTTTGTTCCCTGGTTTAAAGCCCACAGGGCAGATTCTCAATATTTAAAGCGCAACCTAAATTTTTTGGTCAGTACTGCAGCTAAACTCGTTGAACGTAAAGAACAGCACGGTAATCTTGAAAGCTACCTGAGCACCCTACTTAAACAGCTTAGCGGGGATGTAATTGGTCTCGCCAAAACGCTAGGTACGTCGAGCGCCCATAAGCTGGATGGTTTTGGAATCGCAATCGCAGCTGAGGCCCTAAAAAACATTGGCTACGATATAGGGAAACCTGACATACACATCAATCGGGCATTTGGCAGCTTTGGTCTACAGGTTTTCGGTAAGTGGCCTGATCGCGCTGTGGGAACAAAAGCGCCGAAAGCTACTGATACGGAAAAGCTAGCTGTAATGCGCAGACTCTCGCAATTCGCCGACCATTTGGAAGTTGAAGCCACACTTGTCGATAACGCGATTTGGCTATTGTGTGCCAAAAGTGGGGCATATCTGTCGAACAAACGGCTAAGCAGCATTCGGACTCGTCATGCTTACAGCAATATGGATTCCGGCGCAAATAATGAAAGGCAAGATATCGTCATTAACCAAGTTCATGAAAATCCATATCACAATGAGCGTGATGTCCATCCATCGAAGAAACGAACCCGTGAAATGATTGCCGTCACTCCTATGGACACCAATTTGTTAGTGCCTGAACAAGTCAGGCTGATCTGCCAGGAGCTTGCCGCATCGGGAGGGGAGGTCATCAAAAGACAGGACATTCTCCGCTTGGCCGAGGTGCGCGGAATCAATTTAGCCTCGGTTCTCCCGGCCGACTATTGCGACAACACCGTAACAGGGAAGTGGAACAGGTTTTCCTTTCTTCACTCGGTCGGACGAGGCAAGTACGTTCTTAGATGATTGTTTGGCACCACTAGCAGCAGTGCTTTAACTTTCAATGAAATAGCTTAACGATAATCATCAACAAGCGGCAGCTAATGGCACATTTCGGTTGCTCGCCAGTGCCTGCTTTTGGGCGCGAACCACCTGTTGATCGCACTGCATTCACCGCATTTAAGTAACTGGGCTATCTCCTACCAATCCAGGCCGCCACCGGTGTGTGCGGTCATCAAACGAAGCTCCGGCAAAATGCTAAGCTATGCAGCATGAGTACCCAGACCAGAGAGGCATCGGCCCGCGTATTTTTTGCGCTGTGGCCGGATGACGCGGAGCGCGCCGCCTTGGCCGCATGGCAACCGCCTTTGCACAAGCTGTGCGGTGGGCGCACCATGCGCGCCGATACCTTGCACACCACGCTGCTGTTCCTCGGCGATGTGGTGCTGCACCGGCTGGAAGCCTTGCAACTGGCGGCGCAGGAGGTGGCGGGGGAATCCTGTGATCTGGCCTTTGAGGTGGCGCGCTATTGGGGGCATAACCACATTGTATTTGCCGCACCCCATGCCGTGCCGCCGCAATTGGCGCAACTGGTGCAAGCTTTGGAGCAGCACCTGATCAAACACCGCTTTCATTTTGACAGGCGCCCATACAAGCCGCATGTCACGCTGCTGCGCCATGCGCAATGGAATGACGCGCCGTTGCCAGAGATGAAAGAGGTGGTATGGCGGATATGTGGTTTCGCGCTGGTGCAGTCGGCGCCCGATGATGAAGGGGCGAATTACCGGGTGCTGGCGCGGTTCCCGTTGCGTTGATTTGAGGGCGCTTCTACAGGTGGTGTAGTTGAAGGATAGCGCCCTTGAGCCTGCCCCTCATGGCGCTCGGCAAGTGAAATATGCCGTAAAACCCGCCTTATTTGCCGTATTGATTTCCCCTTGGTTACCGAATACTCGCCTCGTCCCCGTGGTTGAAATTATCCACAATAGGGAGCAGAGTACCGGTTGAGGCATTGCCAATCTGTCGCTAGTTGAGCGAACTGGCGTGAACATCAAAACCTCGCTCATGGTATTGCAAGAAGCTCACCGGCAAGCAGGTAAACACGATGACTACTTCCGGCTCTACACATACCAACCCCATCGCATCGCGCCCCGCGCGCGCGCCAGCGAGGTTTCGCCCCATCTGGCTGCTGCCGTGGCTGGTGTTCGCCGCATCCCTGGCTGCCACCTACCTGTTGTGCAGGAATGCGGAGCAAAACGCCGTGCGGGCGCTGCAAGCCGATTTCGATTACCGCGTGAACGAAGCCAGCGATCACGTCATGCAGCGCATGGCAACCTACGAGCAGGTGCTGCGCGGCGCGGGCGGTTTGTTCGCCGCTTCCGAGAATGTGGAGCGCAACGAATTCCGCGACTATGTCGCCAAGCTGCGGCTGGATGAAAACTATCCGGGTATCCAGGGCATGGGCTTTGCTCTGGTGGTGCCGCCGGTGCAGAAAGATCGGCACATCGCCGCCATCCGCGGGCAAGGCTTTCCCGCCTACAACATCCACCCCGGGGGCGAGCGTGAGATCTACACCTCCGTCATCTACATCGAGCCGTTCAACGAACGCAACCAGCGCGCCTTCGGTTACGACATGTATTCCGACCTGGAACACCCGCGCGCCGGGGATTCCGCGCCGGGGCTGCGCCGCGCCGCCATGGAGCAGGCGCGCGATTCCGGCAGGGTCGCCCTCTCCGGCAGGGCCGTTATTTCCGGCAAGGTCAGGCTGTTGATGGAAATGGAAACCGACCGGTACGTACAGGCCGGTTTTCTGATGTATTTCCCCATTTACCGGAACGGCGCGCCGGTCGGCACCCTTGCCGGGCGCCGCGCCAACATCATCGGCTGGGCCTATGCGCCGTTCCGCATGGATGACCTGATGGGCGGCATCCTCGCCGAACACACTGCCGAGGTTGACATCGAAATTTTCGATGGCGAGGAAATGTCGGTCAGGACACTGATGTACGACGACGACAAAATTGGCAGAACCGACGCCCCCAGCGGGCCGGGCTCGATGTTTCACACTGTCCGGCGCCTCGATATCGCCGGCCATGCCTGGACGATGGCGATCCACTCCATGCCCGGCCTTGAAATAAACCTGGACAAGGAAAAAACGCAATTCATCGCCTATGCGGGCATCGGCATGAGCCTGTTGCTGGCGCTGTTCACCTGGCTGCTGGTGCATGACCGGGAATCCGCCATGCAGTTCGCCCGGCAGATAAACGAGAGCAGGGAGCGCATCAATTTGCTGAATGAGCAGTTGGCCCTGACCCTCAAGGAACTCGAAAGCATCATGAACACTTTCCCGGATCTGCATTATGTAATCAACATGAAGGGCGAGCTAATTAGATGGAACCGGAGTCTTGAAAATTTTCTCGGCCTTGCGCATGAAGCGATATTGAACAGGCAGGCGACCAAGTTTATCTGCGAAGAAGACAGGGCAATGTATGCAAAAGGGGTGGCGGATGTTTTGGAAAAAGGCACTTTTTCCACGGAAGTGCGATACATAAGGCACGATGGCGCGCATATCCCTTTTCTGTGCAACGGCGCAGTGTTAAGAAACGAGAACGGGGAAACCGTGGGCTTGTTAGCGGCTTGCAGGGATATCGGCGAGCGCAAGGCCGCGGAAGAATGCATACAGCACATGGCGCATTACGACTTGCTTACTGATCTGCCCAACCGGGCGATGCTCGCCGACCGCCTTCAGCAAGCGCTCTCAAAAGCCAAACGGGACAAGACGCACGTAGCTTTAATGTTTCTCGATCTCGATATGTTCAAGCCGGTTAACGACACGCTCGGTCACGACATCGGCGACTTGCTGCTGAAGGAGGTGGCGAAACACTTGCAAAATTGCATGCGCGAGTCAGATACCGCCGCGCGGGTAGGCGGCGACGAATTCATCGTGCTGTTGCCGCATATCGAAGCGGAGCAGGATGCATTGGTGGTCGCGGAAAAAATCCTGCATGCCCTCAACCAGCCATTTGATCTGGCCGGCCACAGCCTGCACATTTCGGCAAGCATCGGTATCGCCATCTATCCCGAGCATGGCAGCGACGGACAACTGCTGACCAGAAACGCCGATATCGCCATGTACCACGCCAAGAAAAGCGGGCGCAATAACGTGAAATTCTACCGCTACGGGATGCAGGAAAGCGGCGAATTAACCGGGTAATAGATGGCATGTAACAGACATGAAAAAGCCGCGTGGTTAGCGGCTTCCGCAGGTTTGTTGCGATGTTGTGCGGCAGGGTGAAACGTCATTCAATATTCTGGATTTGCTCGCGCATCTGTTCGATCAGCAGTTTCATTTCCATGGAGGCGCGCGACACTTCGGCATCCACCGACTTCGATCCCAGTGTGTTGGCCTCGCGGTGCAGTTCCTGCATCAGGAAATCCAGCCGCTTGCCTGCGGTGCCGCCCTGCTCCAGTACCCGCCTCATTTCCGCCAGATGGGTTTGCAGGCGCGATAGTTCTTCGTCCACGTCTATCTTGCTGGCAAACAGAGAGATTTCCTGATGCAGGCGGTCATTGTCATTGCCCTGCAATGCCGCGCGCAAGCGTGCGGCCAGTTTTTCTTCATAGGCCGCGATTGCCGCCGGGATGCGCGGTGAGATAACTGTGCATAAAGATTCGATTTGCGCCACGCGCTGCAACAGGAATTCCTTCAGCTTGCCGCCTTCGCGTTCGCGCGCCGCCGCGAAATCGCGCAATACCTGTTGCAACAGTTCCAGTACCGTAGCGCGCAGCGTGTCGGCAGGCAGGGTGGCGCTTTCAAGCACACCGGCCCAGCGCAACACGTCGGCCACGCTCAAGCTGCGCGCTTCTGGCAGGGCGGTCCGGACTTCGCCGCTCCATTGCGCCAGTTGCCGGAGCAGGGCATGGTTGAGCTGCGCCGGGTTTTGTCCGGACTGCCGCGCGGCGAAACTGATGCGACACTCCACTTTGCCGCGCGTCAACTGGGCGGCGATGGATTCGCGTAGCGTGGATTCCAGCATGCGCAGTTCGTCAGGTATGCGTAACTGGAGGTCGAGGTAGCGGTGATTGACCGCGCGAAGTTCCAGCGCAAGAGAGCCGGCATCCAATTCCGCCGTGGCGGCGGCAAAACCTGTCATGCTGTAAATCATGGGGTTCTCCGAATAAAAACCGGGCTTATTGTTGCGCATTATATTACGATTGCGTTTCGTCCCCGATCATGATTATGCCTCTGGCTGTTTAGCAGATGAAATTTTCCGTTTACCAGGCCAGCCGCATCGGCGGCCGCAACTATAACCAGGATCGCGTGGCTTATGCCTACAGCGATAAGGCGCTGCTTCTGGTGCTGGCCGATGGCATGGGCGGGCACTTGCATGGTGAAGTGGCGGCGCAGATCACTATCCATACTTTCATGCGGGCCTTTGCACAAGCCGCGCAGCCGCGCGTGCCGGAACCGGGTGAGTTTCTGCGCGAGATCGTGCGGCGCGCGCATGAGGACATTATCGAATACGCGCGGGCCCAGCATCTCGGCGGCAACCCCGGCACCACTTGCGTGGCGGCACTGGTGCAGGATGGCCAGGTGTGCTGGGCGCATGCCGGCGATTCCCGCTTCTACCTGTTGCGCGGCGGCAAGGTGGCCGCCGTGACGCGCGACCACTCGGTGGTGAGGCAGTGGGCGGACTGGGGCATTATCAGCCCGGATGAAATGAAAACGCATCCGGACCGCAATAAAATAACCAATTGTCTCGGCGGGGTGGAGAATATGTTCTATGTCGAATCCGCCCCTGCCGTTGTCCCGTTGCAGCCGGGCGATGTATTGCTGCTGTGCAGTGACGGGTTGTGGGGGCATCTTGCCGACACGGATATAGCGGCCCCGTTTTCTGCGGCGCCATTGCCCGTAACGCTGGAGCAATTGATGGACAGGGCTTTGCTCCTGGGGGGCGCGCGCGCCGACAACACTACAGCCGTGGTTGCGCGGTGGGGCGATGCCGAAGGCGAGCAGGCCGCACCCGAGCCGGTATGCAGCGTGCTTGACGCGCCCTGATCGTGCCGCTGTCCGCGTTATAATGCGCCCCATTTTTATTTCCTGAGATTTTCCCCATGCGCCCAAGCCAACGCCAGCCCGATCAATTACGCGCTATCCGCGTCACCCGCCATTACACCAAGCACGCCGAGGGCTCGGTGCTGATCGAGTTCGGCGACACCAAGGTGATCTGTACTGCCAGCGTGGAGGAAAAGGTCCCGTCGCACAAGAAAGGCATGGGCGAAGGGTGGGTTACGGCGGAGTACGGCATGTTGCCGCGTTCTACCGGCAGCCGCATGGCGCGAGAAGCGGCCAAGGGCAAGCAGTCCGGGCGCACCCAGGAAATCCAGCGCCTGATCGGGCGCAGCCTGCGTGCCGTGGTAGACTTAAAAAAACTGGGCGAGCGCACCATACAGGTGGATTGCGATGTAATCCAGGCTGATGGCGGCACGCGCACCGCCAGTATCACCGGGGCTTTCGTTGCTTTGCACGATGCGGTGAGCGCACTGCTGGGCAAGGGGTTGATTAAAGAAAATCCATTGCGTGATTTTGTCGCGGCGATTTCGGTGGGTGTCTACCAGGGTACGCCGGCGCTTGATCTGGACTATGCTGAAGATTCCGCCTGTGATACTGACATGAACGTGGTGATGAACGGTGCGGGACATTTCGTCGAAGTACAGGGTACAGCGGAGGGCCATGCATTTACCCGTGCCGAGATGGATGCGCTGCTTGATCTGGCGCAGAACGGCATCGCGCAACTGGTCGAGGTGCAGCGCAATGCATTGCAGGATTAATTTCTGCGCATAACCGGCGACTTTGCTGGCGTTTTTTGCCAGCTTGGTCGAACGGCTAGCAGTTTTATCAGGCGGTCATGAAACAACTGGTCATCGCTTCCAATAACCCCGGCAAGTTGCGTGAATTTCAGGCCATGCTTGCGCCGCTTGGCATCGAGGTGCTGGCGCAGGCGCAGCTTGGCATAGAAGAGGCTGAAGAGCCGCATTGCACTTTTATCGAGAACGCGCTGGCCAAGGCGCGCCATGCAAGCCGCGCCAGCGGGTTGCCCGCGCTGGCAGATGATTCGGGTATCTGCGTGACGGCACTGGGTGGCGCACCCGGTGTGCTGTCCGCGCGCTATGCCGAAGAATGTGGCTGTGACACGCCAACGGCGAACCCAAACGATCGCGGTAGCCCCCGCTATCCCGCATCTTCTGGGACAGAAAATTCGCGTGAACTAGCGAGGCGGCAAGCGGATGCGCGCAATAATGAAAAGCTGCTGCAAATCATGCAGGGCGTGGCCGACCGGCGCGCGCATTATTATTGCGTGTTAGTGCTGGTACGTCATGCCGAAGACCCGCAGCCGCTGATTGCGGAAGGCGAATGGCATGGCGAGATCGCGCAAAATGAATGCGGGGAAGGCGGTTTCGGCTATGACCCGTTATTTTGGTTGCCGCAACTCAACAAGACCAGTGCCGAACTGAGTCGCGATGAAAAAGCGCGGATTAGCCATCGTGCACTGGCACTGCAAATATTGTTGCAACGCCTCAATACCGTAGGCGAGCCACTTTGCTTGGAAGCTGCTTCTTGATTATATTGAAACCGAGAATACAAAGCCCGTACTTTTCTTGTATTTGAGAAAACGGACGCCGTTTTTATAGCGCCAGAAGTCAGTCAGGGTTTTCTTGTAACTAATTTATTTTGTTACGTTTTTACCTGGTTGTCGGATACATGCCCGTGGTTTTTAGGGGTTTTTTGTGGTTAGTTTTTGTGGTTAGAATAAGCAACTCGCTTATTTACCGGCAATGGATATTGCACTACCATGGCTTTGCGTTGCTCGTGGAATAAATGGTATGCTTATTGCTTGTCAGTGCTTTAGTAGATTAAAATCGTATACCTGTACTTTAGTACAATAGTATTTGTTAATTAAATCTGTACACTCACGCGTAACGCTCCTGACTTGGTTGTATTAAGGAGGGGAAGCAAGTGCGGTTGTTATAACGGCTCATTCGAGCCGAATTGTAGTAAAACTTAAGGAGGAAAAAATGTTCAAGTCAAAAATTTTACACTCATTACTGGTAGCAGGTTTTCTTGCTTCCGGCGGTGCAGCTAATGCTACAGTCACCACCTATGATTTCGGCACCTTGGTGTCGGCAACAAACGGTTACTCTGCCCCAAACAGTTTCAGTTCGAACCCTTTTGCGAAGCTGGTGGTAGATGATAGCTATGCTGCCGGAACTTGGCGGCTTTCGCTAACCATCCAAAATAACCTGTTTGCTAGCTTCGGTGCTGACGCCTATATACAGGCGATGGGTTTTGACTATAACCCCACCCCTAGCCCTCTACCCGTAAGCAGTTTCGTCAGCAGCAATGTGGGGGGAGTCTCGACAGTTTGGACTGGTAGCGGTGGGGCGACTCCGCCAGGATTCTATCAGGTTGATTTCAGAAGCGTTTTTGGAATGAATAGCCCGGGTAGGCTTCAACAGAATGATAATGTTACATGGGATATCTCTGGTTTGGGTGCCAGCACCCTTACAAACATGTATATAAGGACAGGTTTTGTTACTCCCGGTGATAATAGGTGGGCCAAGTACGTTACCGTAGTTCCCGAGCCGGAGACCTATGCTATGGTGCTGGCAGGGCTTGGTCTGCTGGGATTTACGGCTCGTCGCAGGAGAAATAACGCTTGATCTGGAGTGGCTCGCAGAAGAAGTTATTCGTGTTGTGCGGGTTGATTGTAAGTAGGGCTGGATTGAGAAGAGGAATTTGATTTTGGCTTTGAGTTTGACATCAACGTCAAAATCATCCTCTTCTTACTCTGCCAATATGTCTTTAGAGTTGCCGCTTGCCGCTCCCTCCATTTGAAGATGGGTCAGGTTCGTAGCGCCGCAGCTTGGGCTGAACGAGTCAGGAGCAGTTTTTAAGAAAATGTTTAAGTTCAAGCCTAAAATTCTTCACTCGTTAGTGGTTGCAGGTTTTTTTGCTTTCAGCAGTGCGTCTCATGCTGCGGTGACAACGTTTTATTTTGGCTCCTTACTGAAAGCAACATCCGGTTATACCGCCCCAAACAATTTTGTATTGCACCCTTTTGCTCAGTTGGAAACCGTTAATAACGGTAATGTCTGGACCTTCACACTGAGCGTGAACAACAACCTGTTCAGCAGCTTTGGTAATAATGCCTATATAGGCTCGATGAGTTTTGATTTTAACCCCGATCCGGTTAATCGGCCTGTCAGCGCTTTCGTCAGTAGCAATGTGGGGGGGGTCAGGTCTGTAGCAAGCACCGATGGGGGTAGAGCTTACGGGTTAAGNNGAATTCGGCAAAGGAAGCAGCAACAGGCTTTCCCAGAGCGACTATGTTTCATGGAGTGTCTCCGGTTTGGCCGGGACTAGATTCGTGAACATGTATATTGATGTAAAGGGTCTTGGAAGTGACGGAGCTTATTCCGCCAAATACACCCCGCAAGGAGTGACAACCGAACAACTGGCCGCATTAAACGCGGAAGTAGTTCGTGCAAAAGCCGAAGCTGATCGCACGAAAGTCGTAGCCGACGGCAAGAAGATCGAATCCGATGTTAAGAGGGCTGAGGCCGAACGCACGGCAACCGAAAAAACGAGAGCAGATGCATTGGCTGCGGCAGCCGAGCAGGCGAGGATTGACGCATTGGCTGCGGCAGCCGAGCAGGCGAGGATTGACGCCGAAAACGCGCGAGATGCAGCTTTGGCCGCAGAAGCAGAGCGTGCGAGGGCAGAAGAAGAACGTGTGAGTGCAGAAGATGAACGTGCCAGGGCGGAAACTCATGCCGCAGAAGCCGAGCAAGCGAGATTAGACGCCGAGCACAAGAAGGCCGATGAAGAAGACTTCAGGCATAGAGTGATTGTCAGGGACGAATCGGAACATGATCAATCCGGAGGCGGTTCGTGTGTTTCCCCCGTTCCAGAACCCGAAACCTACGCCATGATGCTGGCCGGGCTTGGCCTGATTGGATTTAGAGCCCGCCGCAGGAAGCAGGACGCTTAATCAGATTTGGCCGCATCTCAGACAAACCCCGTCCTGGTGGCGGGGTTTGTTTATTTATAAATCTCCGCCGCAGATGAAATCAAAATGAACCGGAAGGATCTGTTTGATCGCGCCATTTGGTGCAGGATATCGCCTTTCGTGGTCTATGTTTTTTTCATGATACTGGCAGAGCTATTATCGAGATTCGGCTGGAGCGCACATGAGTTGCGATTGCTTTATGTGGTGAAGATTGCAGCAGTTGCTGGCCTGCTTTGGATGCTGAGAGGCGTTTACGTCGAGTTACGTTTGCCGCGCAGTGCGGGCGTCATGATATGGGGTATTGCAGTTGTTGCCGGGGCGGCTGTGTTCGTGGGTTGGATCAGCCTGAACGCGGGTTGGATGCAGGTCGGTGCATCTGCCGGTTTTAACCCGTATGGCGATGCCGGTATTGACTGGATAATGGTCGCCGCAAGGCTGACGGGTGCTGTACTCGTGGTTCCTTTGATGGAAGAGCTGTTTTGGCGATCATTCCTGATGCGCTGGATCGAGAAGCACGATTTCCTGACTGTCGAACCTACCCGTGTAGGACACAAGGCTTTTGTCATTTCGGTCGTATTTTTTGCTTTCGAGCATAATTTGTGGCTGGCTGGGCTATTGGCTGGAGCAATCTATAACTTGCTTTATATGCGGAGCGGCACATTGTGGGCGCCGGTTCTCGCGCATGCTGTTACCAACGCGCTGTTAGGGGTGTGGGTCATCCATACCGGAAACTGGGGTTACTGGTAAACTGGTTCGGATGTTTATCTCTTGGCAATAAATTATTTCGATGCTTTCACGATTTGTGAATTTGAATACCCATGACCGCTAATGACATTCCAGTAGTGGCGTTTTTCAAGCGCCTGCTTGACCCGTTTATGATCTGGGGCTTGCTGGTTCTGATTGCCTGGGTACATGACGAGCCATTCACGGGTTACTATCTGGTGTTGATGATCATCACCTTTTTCGTCTCATCATACGTTTACGAACAAACCAACATATACCGCACTTGGCGTAATGGCAAATTGCTTGCATACATCCGCGATACTTTCGTCGGCTGGGGTATTATTATCGCCATTCTGCTCTTTCTGGGTTTTGCTACCAAACTCTCATATCAGTACTCTGAACAAGTTATTCTGACTTGGTTCATCGTTACTCCTGTCGCACTTATCATCAGCCATCTCGTCGTGCGCAAGATCGCCAATAACCTGCGCAAGGGCGGTGAAGTGCGTTCTGCAGTGATTGTCGGAGCCAATGATACGGGTCTGAAACTTGCCTCGCGTATTCTGGAATATCCCTATCTGCTCATGGAGGTGCGTGGCTTTTTTGATGATAGGGATGAATCCAGGAACCCGGTTGGCTCAGCGTTATTTTTAGGCGGGGTGGCAGACGTTGCCAACTATGTACGCGTAAACAATATCCAGATGATCTTCATCAGTTTGCCGATGTCGGCCCAACCCCGCATCCGGGCGCTTCTGGATGACTTGCATGACACCACTGCTTCCATCTATTTCCTGCCCGATGTCTACATTTTCGACCTGATGCAGGCCAGGTTTGATAACGTAGGCGGCATGCCTGTGGTTGCGATATGTGAATCGCCATTCTCGGGTGTGGATAGCGTGGTCAAGAATGCCAGTGATTTTGTGCTCGCTTTGTTTATCCTGATTCTGCTGCTACCGCTCATGCTGGTCATTGCGTTGGTGGTGAAGCTTACCTCACCCGGTCCGGTCATCTTTAAGCAGCGCCGCTACGGTCTTAACGGGGAAGAGATCATCGTTTATAAATTTCGCTCCATGACGGTGTGCGAGGATGGACAAAGCATCGTGCAGGCCCAGAAGAGCGACCAGCGGCTTACCAAGGTCGGTGCTTTCCTGCGCCGTACCTCGCTGGATGAATTGCCGCAGTTCATCAACGTATTGCAGGGGAGGATGAGTATTGTAGGCCCCCGCCCTCATGCGGTAGCGCACAATGAACTCTACCGCAAGCTCATCAAGGGTTACATGCTGCGTCACAAGGTAAAGCCAGGAATTACCGGTTGGGCCCAGGTAAACGGGTTGCGCGGTGAAACCGAGACGCTGGAGAAGATGAAAGCGCGCATCGAATATGACCTTTACTATATGCAAAACTGGTCAATATGGCTGGATTTGTGGATTATTATGCGCACAGTCTGGGTGGTGTTGCGCAGTGATAATGCCTATTAGAAAAAATTCCGGATTGCCGTATATGGATGAAATGCGGCTTTTTCAGAGATTCATGAAGGATATCTTAAAGTACAATTGACAACGGGTGGATGCATATATAGCTTTACGCCATAAAATCACACCAAATTGGCCAAGTGGATTGATGGATATTGTACTCGCCATTATTTGGCCGGTCTGGCCGGGTAATATGATTCAGCGAAATGAGCCCGCAGACTTGGGCAATTTATCTCATTAACATTGAAGGAGAACATCTTGATTTGCCTTAATACATGGTCTTTCATGAAGGCCAGAAATCCTGCGCCATACCAAAGCGTGTTGTGTGGAATGCTGATATTGGTCGCCGCTGTGCCTCTTTCTTCTTGTGGCAGCAAGGAAAAGAAAGCCGGGCAAGCGATGGCCAGGGTCAATGGTGAGGAGATCACGGCGCTTCAGATCAACGATGAACTGAGCCGTGCGGGTGTCCAGCCCGGCCAGCAAGAGGCGGCGACCAAGCAATTGTTAGAAGCATTGATTGACCGCCAGCTCATCATGGCCGAGGCGACACGCAACAAGATTGACCGCACCCCTGACGTCATGAAGGCAATCGAACGCGCCAAGGCGCAGATTATCGCGCAGGCATACTTGCAAAGCATAACATCTAAATCATCCAAACCTTCCAAGGCCGAGGTTGACGACTATTTCCAGAAGCATCCGGAGTTCTTCTCTCAGCGCAAGCAATTCGACATGAAGCAATTGGTTGTCTCCACCAAGGACTTCAGCGATAACCTCAAGCAGGCCATAGATTCGGCCAAGTCACTGGAAGAAGTTGCGACATGGATGGAGGGGCATGGCATACGGTACGCACGCGGCCAGCTGTCACGCAGCACCACGGACATACCGCCGGAGATGGGAGCGAAACTACAAGCCATGCCGAAAGGCCAGCTGTTTATCGTCAGGGAGGGTGGAAACAGCTTGATAAACTCACTTGTTGAAGTCAGGGATAGCCCTGTTACGGCCAAGGATGCCGCTCCGCAAATAGAGCAATACTTGATCAACAAAAAGAACAAAGAAATGGTGGATACCGAAATCACGCATTTACGCTCATCGGCAAAAATCGAATACCTTAATGCGCCAGCGCCGTCTGCGACACAAGACAAGCCTGCCGCACAGGTTCCGGCTAACGCATCTGAATCCAAACCGGCGGGTGTTGCCGCAGATAGTCAGGTCGAACGCGGTGCGGCAAAGGCTAAGTAGAGACAGTGTCCGTCAATGGTATGCGTTTTAACTGTCTACGGGTAGATCATTGATGAACAATTCGGTCATGGCGTCTATTGCAGCCAGGTTGCCCGGCATGAAAGCAGCCATGCCCGAGTGGTGGCCTATCCTGCTGGGCATGCTGGTCATGTACGCCCCCACTTTCTATGACCTGTTTAATGGTTTGTGGGCCACAGAAGAGCAGGCACATGGGCCTATTATTTTTGCCCTTGCGGTCTGGCTGATTTATCGGCTATGGCCGCGCATGATGGAAAAAAGCGAAGGCAAGCCTTCTGCCGCTACGGGTTGGGTAGTTTTCGTTATAGCGCTGGTATCTTACATTATCGGTCGTTCGCAAGAGATCATGCTGTTCGAGATGAGCTCTTTTATCTGGATGCTTGCCGCAATCCTGCTGGTTAAGCGTGGCAGCAGTGCGGTCAAGGTCATTTGGTTCCCGCTGTTCTTCATGCTGTTCATGATTCCCTTGCCCGGCACTGTAGTTATCGTGCTTACCATGCCGATGAAAATGGCGGTTTCTTATGTAACGGAGAATATTTTATTTTGGGCCGGCTACCCCATTGCGCGCAATGGGGTCACCTTGCAGATCGGACAATATCAACTTCTGGTTGCGGATGCTTGCGCCGGACTGCAAACACTGCTGACGCTCGAATCACTGGGCCTGTTTTACCTGAATGTTGTCCGCCATACCTCGGTTTTCCGAAACGTGGTGTTGGCCATTTTAATTGTGCCCATCTCGTTTGCCGCCAACGTGATACGCGTCATCACCCTTACGTTGATTACTTACTATTTTGGCGATGAAGCCGGGCAAGGATTCATGCATGGATTTGCCGGAATGGTCTTATTTCTGAGCGCATTAATATTAATCCTGGGCATGGATACGTTTCTGCAATTCATTGTCAAAATGCGGGCGGCAAAAGCTGCGTGGCCTGCGGGATAAAGCCAATGAAAAAACCTTTTATCGTCAGCCTCATCTTGGGCATGCTCATGGTGTCGTCCAGCGCCCTGACCAAGGTCATGACGCCCGCCGTCATGCCCGTTGGCCAGCAGGCCAGAATTAACCTTGAAACTATGATCCCCGGGGAATTTGACGGCTGGAAGATAGATGCATCCACTGCGAACCCCATTGTCAACCCCACTGTACAAGGCGCGCTTGAAAGAATTTACAGCCAGACGCTCTCACGTGCATACATCAACAACGAAGGCGAGCGCATCATGCTCGCCATAGCTTACGGGGGAGTGCAAAAGGCAGACCTGCATGCCCACAGACCCGAGATATGCTATGCGGCAAGCGGTTTTGACATAGGTAAGATGACCAAGACATTTGTCGATACGACCATCGGGCAGATACCGGTGATGCGCCTCGTTGCGAAACAGGACGCCCGTAATGAGCCAATAACTTATTGGATCAGGGTAGGCGATTCTCTTACACGCGGCTGGGTTGAACAGAAGGTGGCTGCGATCAGCTATGGATTGACCGGAAAAGTGCCGGATGGCGTTCTGGTTCGCGTTTCTGCCATATCCAACGATGAGCAGGAGTCATTCCGGATTCAGCAGGAATTCTTGACAGCCATGTTGAAAGCCGTGCGCAGAGAAGACCGCTCCTGGCTGGTTGGCCAGATAGCTCAATGAGTATCCGGGGATGTTTGGGGATGTTAAAAATTCGCCGCAGCCTATTTGTTAAGGGCGCTCCTAAAAATCCAGAGTTCGCCCAAATGCCCCACAAGGGGACGCCGATCCGCTACGGGCAAAAGCNNGTCAGCAAGGCGCGGAAGCGGGGTAAGCAGGCAAGCCGCGTAGCGGATGCCCGCAAAAAATTTTGCCGCGCCGCATCTGGTTGATATGTCAGCAAGAAAACGAAGTTTCAGTGTAAGGTAACCTTTAGGTTGGCCGAAACTAAATTTTTTCCGCAACGCTAGTTGTTTCACCAGCAGTTCCATCAGTTGGGATGAAATGTGGGTTTTTAGATGTGCCCTTAAGTACCCCGAACAATGTGGGCAGTAGTGATAGGGGCGCCAAAGCCGGGACGGGGGTCGAGTTTTCCCTCATGCAAACCTGGCGATTGGTTTAAGTTGCTGCTGCGGCAGGTTGCAGGTGAGGGGAAGCTGCTGCCTGTTTCTTTGCCGAGCGCATGATCGTATGCCAAACATTGGTTCGGGATGATTTGTTTTTGTAATGAAAAAGGAACCTTTGATAATGAAAAAGATATTGTTTTTTGTGCTTTCTTTAATGTTGGTATGTATAAGAGCCGGGTCTGCTGTAGCGGCGGATAAATCGGGCGCCTATCAACTGCGCCAGGGAGATTCGTTGCAGGTTTCCGTCTGGCGTGAAGAAGCCTTGCAGAAACAAGTGATGGTATTGCCTGACGGCAGCATCACGCTCCCCTTGGCTGGTCGTGTCGAGGTGGTAGGCCTCAGCACGCCTGAAGTTGAGCAGATTCTCGCGGCAAAACTGAAGGAATACATCCCGGAGCCTATCGTTACGGTCGTGATTGCCGGGATCGAAGGAAACCGTGCTTATGTCTTGGGAAAAGTTACACGTTCCGGTTCACTGGTTATCAGTGGACCACTTACCGTGTTGCAGGCAATCAGCATCGTGGGTGGTTTCGACAAGTTCGCCGACGAGAGCGGCATCAAGGTGATCCGTGCAAAATCAGACGGACAGGATATTTTACCGGTGCATTATAAGGACATTATTTCAGGCCGGGATATGTCAACCAATATCCTGCTCAAAGGTGGAGATACCATCGTAGTACCCTGAGTTGGCTGACAACGCGTCGCACTATGATCAACTTCCCCGACATTTGAGATGCTCTTATATATCAGTAAATGGAGAATCTGGTTGGTTTCACCGCCGCTGGTCAGGTTGTCCATTGTGCTGGCGGGCCTTGTGCTCTGCACCAGCTTGGGTTGGGCCGGCTCTTGGCAACATGCCGTGACATCCCGAGTCTCAACGGAGTTTGATACCAACCCTGCCATGTCTCCCACGAATCGGGATGGTATATGGCGGGCTTTGCTCGATCCGAGTTATACGCTTACCGGAACAAATGGAGCGGACGAATTGAGAGCAGGGCTCGCTCTCCAGGTGGCGCGCTCATCGAACAAAAATCTGAGCGTGGACCGTGAGGATCCCAGTGTGTTTCTTGACTGGCGCCGCCGGAGTGACACGGGCGAACTGGGCATTTCCGCCAAATACGATGAAGTAGCGACGCGCGCTACCGAGGCTGATGCGACAGGCTTGGTTTCCGCAGACAGCACCCGTGCTTCCCGCGCCTTATCTGCCATCTGGAGCAAGGCAACGAGCGAACGAAGCATGCTCTCGATGAATGCCGCCTATACGGGTGTTTCCTATAAAGGTGCCGGTGCTTATGAAAATTACGCCACGCTGTCTGCCGGCATGAACTTCAGTTATGACTGGAGCGAAAGTATCGCGCCCTTCTTAAATATATCGAACGTCAATCAATCGCCGGCTGGTGGCGGCCCATCCAGCCGACGCACCAACACCATGTTGGGTTTGAACTGGAAAGTCTCTGAGCGCCTGGATTGCACTATGCAGGCAGGGAAATCCAAGGGTGGCGGCACCGGCGGTAATGAGGACTCACAATACGTGGCAGGGGTGCGGTACGCAGGCCTGCGCACCCAACTGGCCTTGAATGCGGATCGACAGGCATCGGCCAGCGGCCTGGGCGGGTTTGTCACTGCTGACCAGGTGAACGGCAGTTGGGCCTTTGACCTGAACGAGCACAGCAGAACCGGCGTTAACATAAGATGGCGGAAGAATCGCTCCATCACCGATGATATCAGCACCACCATGGATGTCTGGTTGCAGCGTGATCTTAATTCACTATGGGGAGTGCGTACGCGCTATATGCGCAGAACCCGCGAGGGAGGCGGGATCGGTGGCGCCACTTCGGATCTGCTTGGGCTCTCTCTCGTCTACACCCATTCCGGTTTTTAAAACCCCCCATCAATCTAACATACGGCAAATTCATGGCTACCGAATATGTACTGACCCTCGCTGACTACTTGTCGATCATGCGCCGTCGCGCTCCCTACATGATCGGAGTTTTTATTGTGATTTTACTGGCTGCAATTGTTGTGGCTGTCACCATGTCGCCGGTTTACCGTTCTGCCGGAACCATTATGGTGGAATCGCAACAGGTTCCAGACAATATAGTACCCGCCGCGATCAAAAGCCAATTTGATGAGCGGATCAATGTCATCAAGCAACGGGTGATGACCCGGGACAGCCTGTTGCAGATTGCCAACAAACACGGTCTTTTCAAGGAGAGTGCGCGCTCCATGACCACCACGGAATTAATTGACAAGATGCGGGGCCGCGTTGGTATCGAGTTGATTAATGTTGATACGATACAGGGAAACCGGCCGGGCAAAGCGACAATCGCCTTCACCCTGTCTTTTGAAGACCGGTACCCGGATGTTGCCCACCAAGTCGCCAAAGATCTCGTCAACCTGTTTCTGGACTGGAACGTCAAATTGCGAACCGAGGGCGCCACGGAAACCACGGCTTTTCTCACCCAGGAGGCGGACAAACTAAAAGCCGAGGTGGATCGCCTGGAGGGCATGATTGCCGCATACAAGAGGCAGAACAGCGACAACCTGCCGGAGCAGTTGGAACTGCGTGCCGCCATGCTGGCGCGCGCAGAGAATGATCTGCATGAAGTCGAACGGGATATCAGGAGCGCCAACGAAGCACTCCGTTCCCTGGAAGCCGAACTTTCTGTCGCCAAAAACAGTATGGGTGAGGATCCGTCCCTGGCATTGCCAAAACTCAAGGCCGAACTCGCCAGGCTTTTAGCCACCTATACGGAATCGCACCCCGACATCAGGGCGCTCAAGAGGAAAATTGATGTTCTGGAACAGGCACCCGATACGCCGGAACCCAAATCCGCCCCGGTCGCCGCTCCCAGCCTGGCCGTGTTTATGATCCAGGCCAAGGTTGATGCGGCTAATGCCAGGCTGGATTCCCTTGCGCAGCAGAAAAAAATGTTGCAGGGCAAAATCACCCAAAATGAGCATGCGATGGTGCAGACCCCCCGGGTAGCGCAGGGGCTGGATATACTCATTCGCGACCGGGACAGCGCCCAGAAAAAGTATGATGAAATCCTTGGCAAGAAAATGAACGCAAAGATAGCGGAGAACCTGGAAAGCGAAAATAAAGCTGAGCGATTTTTCCTGCTTGAACCGCCAAGATTGCCGGAAAAACCCTTTAAGCCGGATCGTTTAAAAATTCTTGCGCTGGGCTTTTTTCTGGCAATTGCGTCTTCGGGCGGAATGCTTCTGGTAATGGCATCCCTGGACCAGCGGATACGCGGAGCTGATGCGCTGACGCATGTATTGGGCCACCCGCCCCTGGCCGTCATCCCTTATCTCGTTATCGAGGAAGAGGAGGTGCGCAAGAAACGCATGATTAAGCTGGCAATCATTGCCTTCATTTTTGCTGTAATCGCAGTTGCCGCTGCGCTGCATTTTTTGTACATGCCGCTGGATATGATGTTCACGAAGATTCTGGCCAGATTGGCATAGGGGGAGAAATGGAACGCATCAAGCAGGCCATCGAAAAGGCCAAACAACAGCAGCCAGATGAGGCCGGTCGAGTTGCCCAGCCACAGCCGGGCAATAAAGGCGCAATGCTTACGCCTGCCACACCTTTTCTTTCCGATGAGATGGAGGATGTCAGTTACAGCCAAACCCGCGTAGTCAAGTTGCAAACGGAGCATCTGGAAAATAATCGTATATTTGCGTTCAACAAGAACGATCCGACAAGTCTGGTCCTCGATGTGTTGCGCACGCAGATATTGCACAAGATGGGGGAAAACGGTTGGCGTACCTTGGCCATTACTTCGCCCACCCCCGCGGCTGGGAAGACTGTGGTTGCCATCAATCTGGCCATGAGCATTGCCCAGAAAACCAACAAGACCGCCATGCTGGTGGATTTTGACCTACGCCACCCAAGAATAGGCACTTACCTGGGAATACCCCTGGAGAAGTCGCTGAATGATTTGCTGGATGGAGGGGCTGAACTGCCTGACATTCTTGTAAATCCAGACATGCCAAGACTGGTGCTGCTGCCGACCAGAGATGCGGTGAAAAACCCATCAGAAACCCTTTCGTCAAGCAAGATATCTGGCCTGATAAATGAATTGCGCGAACGCTACGAATCGCGCATTATTATTTTCGACCTGCCATCCTTGCTTTACAGCGATGATGCCATTGCAGTGATTCCGCAGATCGACTGTATCTTGATGGTGGTAGCCAACGGGATGTCCACCAAGCGCGACATCGAGGACGGTCTTCGCCACCTGTCAAAAGCGAATCTGATCGGATCTGTATTCAACAAGGCATAGACAGGAAATTATGGCTGCGCTATGGTTTGTCACAGGCTTCTCGTGACCGGCATGAATGTTAAACCGCCTTTGTATTTCCAAAAATCACAATTTGCGCGAACAGCGGGACGCGTTCGGGTTGATGTCAACCATTATCCTGTGACAAACGTTAGTTGACCAACGTCAGGAATTATGCTCTTGCATGCCGGGCGGAGTTGTTTAGAATGCGGGGCGGGTGGTTAAGGCCCGAAATTATTACTTGATGTATCAATAAACGGAGAGAACATGAAATCTATCATCGTAAGCATGGTTGCAGCAGCAGGCCTGATGGTTGCGGGTTCCGCTCTGGCGGCAGACATGCCGGCAGAGGGCAAAGCAAAGTGTGCCGCTTGCCACGCCATCGACAAAAAAGTGGTTGGCCCCTCATTTAATGATATCGCTGCGAAATATAAAGGTGATAAGGATGCAGCAAGCAAGATGGCTGCCAATATTGCGAAGGGCGGCTCCTTTGGTTGGAAGCTTGGAACCATGCCTCCCAAGGGCATGGGAGCAACTGAAGCTGAAATCAAGAGCATGTCGGAGTTTATTGTCGGCCTGGCAAAGTAAGCTGGCAACAATTTGAACAAAGCCGACTGTTAACGTCGGCTTTGTTTTTTGCGTGCCTATCCGGTTAGTACAGACAGGTACAATGATGCCGCTTATCGGCTATTACAGCGCCGCAGGGAGGAGTGTTTTACGGAGGCATCTCCCTTTGTCTCGCCGACGAATATCGCGTAATGCTTCGGTTAAGCACTCTGTGCCCCCATCATTTGCGCTCGCCGGGTGTCTGTGTTAACCGGATAGGCATGGTTTTTTGTTTTCTAGAATAGCCATTTCATAGCCTCACATTGTGAACCGAGCAGGCTTTGTGAGTTGCCGGATAAGGCAACCACATCGCTACGGCCATCAGTTGTATGGCAGGCGATTTAGTTGCGTTTGACTTCGCTGCTGGATTGCCTCGTTTGACCCAATTCCAATCGGCTGCATTACATTGTTGGGCTAAACCCCCCCCCACAATTTTTTGGTGGGATACAGAAACTGTGTTTTATGGAGGAGCAGTGTAGAATTGCCCGCGTCCGATGCCAATTCCATTGAATTTCAGGATGAGGTTTACAAAGAATCGCCAGGGTATGCGTCAATTAACCTAAAAACGGCGATTGAATCCGCAGATTACGCAGATTCCCGCAGATTTTCATATGGTTATTTATTTTTTATATCACACCCGGCGGGCGAATGGGCGATATAGTGCAAGCTTATGATTTATCTGTGTTAATCTGCGTAATCTGCGGACAACTGCTTTTTCTAGGATTAATGCTCCGATCTCAATTCCCAGCAGCTTGCTGGAAGGTAATACATTAAGAAGCTATTGC
>CXWL01002013.1_pt1 | contig 24057 bp, 29 predicted proteins | sample 590931 | NCBI WGS metagenome assembly CXWL01 (sample SAMEA3498368, study PRJEB10139) | groundwater metagenome | biome: water well; material: biofilm material | place: Germany | collected 2015-04-27
ACGCCCATACCCGTTGTTTAGAGGGGTTTGCCGAGGCGCAGCGCGACCAGATCGCAGCACTCCAAGGAAAGTTGCAAGCCCAACAAGAAACCGTCAAACTTTTAAAAGATCAGCTCGATCGCCAGGCCTCTGCGAGCGCCGAGCTGCAACGTCAACTGGCACGACCACCCGTCATGGTGCCAGCAGCCCCTTCTCTTTATACCTCTCCCTCTGTAGGCTTCGGCCTCTACTTGGGAAGCCCGTGGATCTACGGATCACCATATTACTACTCCCCGTTCTACTACGGCCCGCGCTACTACGGACTGGGCTACTGGGGCCACCGCTGGTAATGGGGTCTTCCTGACATCGATTCGCCTTCTTGTGTGTAGCAGGTTCGAAAAATCATTGTGACTTGCAGGATGCTCAAAATGGCTGTCCAGCAAGGCCGCAGGCGAGTCGAAACCGGAGGCGTACCCTTAGGTGTACGTTGAGGATTTTGATGAGCCGAGAACGAAGTTGGCGGGCATTTTCAGCATCCTGTTAAGAATAATTGTCTTGAGCCCTGCCGCAACATCGCATACCCTATGCAGGGCTAGAACTTGTAATGCCGATCTGCTGCAGTCACACATAAAAGAAAGGACAGCTCATGCGCTCCATTGTCTCCTGTTTGGTAGTCCTGCTTTGTCTTGGGACCACTATGGCATTCGCGACGGCCCAAGAGCCAACGACGGATGAACAGAAAACTGTCTATGCCTTGGGATTGGCTATCAGCCAATCTCTCGGTTCCTTCAGCCTGAGTGAGGCTGAGCTTGATCTCGTGAAATCAGGCATCACCGATGGAGTCCTCAAGAAGGCCCCCAAGGTAGACCTCCAGACATTCGGCCCGAAGATTCAACAGCTGCAACAAGCCCGCGCCTCGGCCGTTGCAGATGCGGAGAAAAAAGCAGGGGCTTCGTTCCTCGCGAAAGCTGCAGCAGAATCCGGCGCCAAGAAAACTGAGTCCGGCGCGATCCTTACGACCATCAAGGAAGGAAAAGGCGCGACCCCGAAAGTCACGGATACCGTGAAGGTGCACTATCACGGCACCCTGACCGACGGGACGGTATTCGACAGTTCCGTCAAGCGGGGCGAGCCGGCCACGTTCGGATTGAATCAAGTGATTAAGTGTTGGACGGAAGGGGTCCAACAGATGAAAGTCGGCAGCAAGAGCAAGTTGGTCTGCCCATCCAGCATCGCCTATGGCGACAAAGGCGCCCCCCCTATGATCAAGCCCGGCGCGACGTTAGTGTTCGAAGTCGAACTCCTTGAAATCGTGACCAAGGAAGCCCCCCACTGAAGTCTTCACAAAGCCGAGCGGGCGCATGTCCCGCTCGGCCTCGTGCCCTTTTCCGCGCGCATCGAGCAACCACGCTCTTCCATCTTCTCTCTTGAGGGCAGGCTAGATAGTCTCCCACTGCGCGAAATTTTCTCACCGCCCACCCGCTGGCAACCATTTTTCACCCGCCTACCCTCCGATTGCTTCGCAATCGATTTCCCGTGACGTGCCATTAGCCCGAGCGAGGGCCTCCTGTTTCCTTCTCTGCATTATCACACCTTCTCGCCCAGGGGAGTCGCCAGACTGTCCTTCACTGCGCGCATCGAGCGACCACCGTTTCATCGTGGGGGCTCTGCGAGCAAGAAGGATGGTCTGGCGGTTCCCCCTTCCTTCTGAGACCGCATGTTGCACGAGCACAGGAAACCCATCTAGTCTGCCCTCGCTTTCCCAGGTTGACAAATTTGTCTTGATCCCCATGCACAACATCGCATAACTTGTAGAACTTCAGGCCTTGCGATATCGAATTCATCGCCGTCACATACAAAGAAAGGGCAGCTCATGCGTTTCGTTGTCTCCTGCTTGGTGACCCTACTCAGCCTTGGAACCACTGCATCATTCGCAGCGACCCCAGAGCCCACAACCGATGAACAAAAGACCCTCTATGCCATGGGATTATCCATCAGCCAATCGATCGGCACCTTCGGCCTGAGCGAGCCTGAACTTGATCTCCTGAAATCAGGCATCACCGATGGAGTCCTCAAAAAGACCCCCAAGGTAGACCTCCAGACATTCGGCCCCAAAATTCAACAGCTGCAAGAGGCCCGTGCTTTGGTCATCGCAGAACCGGAAAAGAAAGCAGGAGCTGCGTTCCTTGCGAAAGTCGCAGCAGAGTCCGGCGCCAAGAAAACCGAGTCCGGCGCAATCCTCAAGACCCTCAAGGAGGGGAACGGCGCCATTCCGAAAGTCTCGGACATGGTGAAGGTGCATTATCAAGGAACCTTGATCGACGGAACAGTGTTCGATGATTCCGCCAAGCAGGGTGGGCCGGTGACACTCAGAATGAATGAAATGAGCAAGTGTTGGGTGGAAGGGATGCAGCAGATAAAAGTCGGCAGCAAGAGCAAGTTGGTCTGCCCGTCGAGTCTCGCCTATCGCGACAAGGGCCGTCCCCCCCTTATCAAGCCCGGCGCAACGTTAGTATTCGAGATTGAACTCCTTGAAATTATCGCAAACCAAGTAGTTCCGCACTGAGTCCACGGCAAGCTCGAGCGGGAATGGTCTCCCGCTCGACCTCATGCCCTTCGTTGCGCGCATCGAGCGATATAAATGTTCCCTCCAAGCTCGCTCGTTCTCTCTTCAGGGATGGGGGCTGATTGATCTTCTACTGCGCGCGTCCAACGAGGGCCTTCTTAGGCCGCGCGTTGCGCGAGCACAGAAGATCATCAGCTTCCATCCCCCCCCTCTTGCAGTTCTCCCCTCCAACCCGTACACTGAGTCCTTCGCGATCCAGCCTGGCCTGAACAGTCCTGCCTGATCGTTTATCAGCTGATCAATCGTTTAATCATTCGCTTGGTAGCGTTATGCCACCTACAATTCTCTTGAGCTGCGAGTCCATCAGCAAAAGCTACGGAGTGAAACCGTTGTTTACCGATCTATCAATTGGGTTGGCTGAAGGCGATCATGTCGGACTGGTCGGGCCTAACGGCTCCGGCAAATCGACCTTGCTGAAGATCATGGCAGGGTTCGAAGAGCCGGACGAGGGCACCAGATCGATGCGCCGACAACTCCGCATCGGCTACGTGCCGCAAGACCCGTCATTCGACGGAACGCAGACGATCGAGGAAGTACTCGCACAGGTTCTGATCGACGACGGTCATGACCCCCACGACCATAGTGGTCGCACCTCCGCGGCACTCAGCTTGGGAGAGTTTCCTGCAACCGACCAGTCCATCGCCACGCTCTCCGGAGGATGGAAGAAACGCCTGGCTATCGTCCGGTCATTGATGCTGGAACCGGATGTCCTGCTGATGGACGAGCCGACCAACCATTTGGATGTCGAAGGCATCCTGTGGCTGGAGCGATTGTTACGGGCCGAAGCCCGTGCCTTCTTCGTCGTGAGCCACGATCGGCGTTTTCTCGAAGCAGTAACGTCGCGGATGATCGAGCTGAATCGCAGTTATCCTACCGGGGTATTCGAAGCCAAAGGAAACTATAGCGATTTCCTCGAGCAGAGGGATGCTGCACTGCACGCGCAAGCCAACTATGAAGCCTCATTGGCCAATCGCGTCCGCCGTGAAGTGGAATGGCTCCGACGCGGGCCCAAAGCCCGCACGACGAAAGCCAAATCGCGGATCGACTCGGCTGGCCGCTTGATCGAGGAACTGAACAGCGCCGACGCCCGGAAAGACCAAGGCACGGCGGGTATCAATTTCACCTCATCGGGACGCAGGTCGAAACAGCTGGTCGAGGCCACCCAACTCTGCAAATCGCTCGGCGGGCGGCCGATCGTCACGAATCTCGACCTGCTGCTCGGGCCGGGCCAGCGGATCGGGTTGCTGGGACCGAACGGAAGCGGAAAGAGCACGCTGCTGAAGCTGGTGGCGGGCACGCTGAATCCGGACTCAGGGACCATCGTCCGCGCGGACAAGCTGCGCGTAGTCACATTTGAACAACATCGCGAATCACTGGACCAATCCTCTTCGCTCCGGCGCGCCCTCGCCCCGCATGGCGACTCAGTGGTGTATCAAGACCGCTCGGTGCATCTCGTCTCCTGGGCAAAACGATTTCTCTTCCGGGCGGAACAGTTGGATCTCCCGGTCTCCCGCCTCTCCGGAGGCGAACAGGCGCGGCTGCTCATCGCCAGGCTAATGCTCCAGCCCGCCGATCTCTTAATCCTCGACGAGCCGACGAACGACTTGGACATTCCGACACTGGATGTGTTGGAAGACAGTCTGGTGGAGTTTCCAGGCGCCTTGATGCTGGTCACACACGACCGATGGCTCTTAGACCGCGTCTCCACCATGCTGCTCGCACTGGACGGCACAGGCCAGACCGAATGGTTCGCCGACTATGCACAATGGGAATCTGCACAAGAGCGCATGAGGGAAGAGCAGAGTCGTACGGCGACGTCACGGCCATCCAAAGTATCCCGCGCCGAGTCGGACGCGACGCTGAAAGCCAAAAAGACAGGTCTGTCCTATCGGGAACAAAAGGAATGGGCGAAGATGGAGCAGCGAATCCTCCAGGCCGAGGAGACCATCGCCGCCTGTCAAGCCGCAGTGGAAGATCCCACCATCGCCTCCAATGCGGCGGCACTACAAGAACGATCTGCAGCGCTGGATGCAGCCCGCACAGCCGCGGAGCGGCTCTATAACCGTTGGACCGAACTCGAGGGAAAACAGACGGAGTCGGCAGGGCAACCCTAGCAGCTCTGGTTCATCTGGTTTGTTTGGTTTGTCTTGTTTTTTGGTTAAACAAGATCAACTAAATGAACAAAATAAACCAGATCAACCAAAGCAACCAGTCTGTTGCTTTGCAGGCCACGCCAAAATCTGTACAATGTGTCCATGCGTCTATCGACCTCACTCTCCGCTCTGTTGATCGTCACCTTCGCGCTAATCACCTCCGGTTGTGAAACAACTGATCGGGTCCTCACGGCTGCTGAACGAGTTACCAAGGGCCAGACCGGCAAGGCCATCATCGATCTCGCATCGGGGAAAGATCCGGCACAGATCGCTAAGAAGCGCCTTGACCAATACGCACGCGACCCCGACGCGCTGTTCAGAGATCTGCGCGAGGCAAAGAAAGACTTTGAGGCCATCCTTGCCGTCCTTGGGGTGAATGTCGGAAAGACCTGGGGAAAGAAGGAAATCCAACTGCCCGAACGCAAAAAGTATGTGAAGTACACGCAAAACTACAAGAGCCGGGCGATCGTCGATTTTGATTCAGGCGAGATTCTGGTTGAGACGCTGGACGATCAAGACCCCCCACGCAGTCTCAAAAATGCCGTGATCACGACGATCCTAACCCCGCAAGATCCCCGGTCTGTCGATTTATTTTCCGACAAGGAAATCGTCCTCACCGGCGACAAGGATCCTTACCTATTCGGCCTCGTCCTTGATCAGCAGAGTAAACCGATGCGCACGCCGGAGGATGCCGAGCCGTTTGCCGCCTACCTCCTGGAAAAGAAATCCGGCACGCGGACAGTTGACCAGGACGGAACTAAGAAGACGGTCCACTACGTCACGCTGGCGATGGTGTCCAATCTCCCGATGAAGCAGGCGGAGAAATATCGAACGTTGGTTCACCAGTTTGCAGAGCAGTATCGCATCAGTCCCAGCCTGGTCTTCGCGGTCATCCGCACGGAAAGCAACTTCAACCCCTATGCCGTCAGCTCGGCCCCGGCCTATGGACTCATGCAACTGGTCCCCACCAGCGGTGGCCGTGAAGCCTACCGAAAGGCCAAAGGCCAGGACGTGGCTCCCTCACGAGAATACCTCTTCGATCCGGCCAACAACGTCGAGTTGGGAACCGCCTATTTGAACGTGTTGATGTTTAATCAGTTGGAAGCCGTGGACCACAATGTGTCACGCGAGTACTGTGTGATTGCAGCCTATAATACCGGCCCGAGCAACGTCTTCCGCACCTTTTCGCGTGACCGCACCACTGCGGTCAACCAGATCAACAGCCTCCAACCGGCCGGCGTCTATGACCAATTGCACAAAAACCTGCCCTACGAAGAGACCCGCCACTACTTGGAAAAAGTGACCGGCTACCGCAAATCGTTTGTCAGTTCGTCGGAGAGTTCCAACCAGTAAGACACTACAAGTTCATCTGGTTTATTTGGTCTGTTTGGTTTGTCTGGTTAATCTGGTTCAACCAAATAAACAAGACAAACTAAATAACAGTCTTCTTTCGCTGGCGGAATTTTTCAGCACCCTGGTCGCTCTCGGCATGAATGGTCCTGCTGATCTCGCACATCGTAATCAACCACCCCACGGCGCTGGTCAAGTTCGATCGTACAACAGGCCTCCAACATCCCCTTCAGTTGACGACGCCCTCGTTGCACACGGGATTTCATCCCAGAGAGCGAGAGCCCGAGTTGCACGGCGGCCGCCTGCTGAGTGAGCCCTTCAAGATCGACCAGTATCACTGCTTGCCGATACTCTCCGGATAATCGATCGATCATGGGGCAAAGACAGCCGGCCAGCTCCGTACGGAGCTGGCCGGACTCCTCAGACGCCGTCTGTCTACTGGACGACGATTGATAGGCTTCGAGGTCTTCCGCGAGACCGGCAGGCATTTCTCTCCGGCGCCCCGGTGCGCGGTAATGATCGATGATCGCGTGACGCGCAATCTGGTAGATCCATGAGACCAGACGACTCCGATCTTTTAATCCATCAAGCCCTCGCTGCATCTTGAGCCAGACGTCCTGCACGATGTCGTCGGCCTCCGCTTCGTTGGCGACACGCTTTGCGATGAACGCACGAAGGCCATTATGGATTTGCTGCCAGATTTCTTGCGCATCAGCTTCCATACCAACATCTCCACCGTTCGTATCCATACGATACTGATCCTCGCTCACACCGTGCAAGTCGCCGGTTCCGACGCGCCCTTCCCCTTTGGTACGCAGCAGCCGGTATTCTTCAGCGTTCCTGTGACAGCCAACTGCTCATGGACCGTAAAGACTTCCCAGGCATTGCCGTCCGGGTCGGTAAACCAGAGCTTGTCCTGCCGCGCGAAGCAACAGGTTACGCCCTCTTCAACCTTTTCGAGGATGCCCCGCTCTTGTAACCGCTGTTTCCACCCTGCGATATCATCGACCGATTCGACTTCGATACCGAGATGGTTCACCCTGCTGACCTTCTCTGTGGATGACACCAGCGAGAAATTCAGCGCCGGCTCCGTCAGATCGAACTTGGCATAGTCCGTCGTCTGCTTCTGCGGCGTCACACCAAAGACCTTTTGATAGAACTCAACCGAGGCGGGCACGTTTCGCACATCGAGAGAAAGATGGGGTCTCATGGGGTTCTCCTTCGAGTGAATAGGAAGGCACAATGCCTCCCCCTCATCTCTATAGACGGAGAGCTCCGGAAAAGGACGCAAGTTTTGCCTTCTCCCACTCTACAATCCACAAATCGATAGCCCACATTATTCATCAGCACCTCTGCTGCAATTGCGGATTCTCCGATTCGACAACGCTGCACGTGTCAACCGCTAACGACGAACACGTATGAAACAATCAGTCGTGTGATCGTTTACCAACCCTGCTGCTTGCATGTAGGCATAGATGATCGTGCTGCCGACAAACCGGAAACCACGCTTCTTGAGATCCTTCGATAATGTGTCGCTCACCGCGCTTGTCGCTGGCACTTGAGCCATCTTGGCCCAGTGGTTCACAATTGGTTTTCCTCCCACAAACTGCCACACGTAGCGATCGAATGAGCCGAACTCCTCCTGCACGGCCAGAAAGGCCTGCGCGTTTGTGACGGACGAATCGATTTTGAGCCGATTGCGAATGATCCCTGGATTCTTCAATAGCACGGCTTTTTTCTTGGCCGTGAATCGCGCCACCTTCTTCGGATCGAACTCCGCAAACGCCCGACGATAGCCCTCCCGACGCAACAAGATTGTTTCCCATGTGAGGCCTGCCTGCGCTCCTTCCAACAGCAACATCTCGAAATGCTTCCGGTCATCGTGAATCGGCACCCCCCATTCACGGTCATGATAGGCGATGAAGTGCGGCTTGCCACTGACCCATCCGCAGCGAGACTTACCAACGGAAATCGGACGGAGGTGCATCAGTTAACCCAAAATCCCTTGCAGCAGCCCATAGCCCTCGTTCCATTCACCATGCCCGCTGTCGGCATTGATGTGCCCCGCTTGGCCGATATCGACGAAGCTGCTCCCCCAAGCAATCGCACAATGTTTGGCATGGGCCAGCGATCCGAACGAGTCATTCGCGCTGGCAACCACGAGAGTCCGAAAAGCGAACGGCTCCATAGGCACCGGCACAAATCCACGCGCCGTGGCGGGGAAACTTGCGCTCTGCGGATCGGGCACCGCCACGAGAAATGCGCCCTTCGGAACTAGCGATGAACGATAAGCCCAATGGGCCACCAGGAGACAGGCGAGGCTATGAGCCACCAGCAAGGGCGGAGAAGGACAAGCCTTCACGGCAGCATCCAACGCACGAACCCAATCGTCACATACCGGGCTGTCCCAATCTCGCAAATTCACCCGCTGCCATTTAGGATGGCGCAGCCCCCAGAGCGTTTGCCAATGTCGCGGCCCGGAGTTGCCAAGACCGGGCAAAACTAACACCGGCGTATCTATGGACATCTCAGCCTCCGGCTTTCCGACCACTCACGGCGATTGTGGCGTAGTAGACGGCCCAGCTGTTCGGATCGTCGGCAAATCGGCAATACCGTTCAAGATCGGACTGTCCGACGACTCCTGTGGCCAGATACTTCTCCCGCAATTGCTCAGTAGACAACTTCATCACTGTGGCTATGCCGGAACCACCCGCACACAGGGGGGCATCGTTCTCCACGGTCAGACGTTGCAGTCCCCGCCTTTGCATCAAAGCAGGCAACTTCAGTCCCAGTTCGTAGTCCAATCCTCTTGTCGCATACATCTGTTCGATGGCCTGATTGACCTTGCGCAGGGACTCCAATTCCTGCTCATCGCCGGTGATGCCACGGGAGGCTGAAAAATCAGGCTCCTCCAGAACAAGCCAGCCTCCCGGCTTGAGGCTGTCGACCATCTTCGTCAACGCCACCTCGTAGTCAGGAAGATGGATCAAGACGTACCGGGCATGAACCACATCGAATGACTGCTCTGGAAACTGTGTGGTCCGAATATCGGCTCGTACAATCTCCATCTTCGATTGCCCCGATTCACCGAGGAACTTCGGGTCAAGATCCACCGCCACAACCTGGCCCGTCGGACCAGCTACCTCGCCCATCCAGGTCATGATCGACCCGGCGCCAGGCCCGACCTCAAGACAGCGCCAGCCTGCTTGCAGACCGGTACCGAGGAGCCGCCTCCGACTCGCAGGATCGAACACCTGCTCGATCATCCTGAGCCGTTCCAGTTCTCGTTGATTTTCAACTCGCTGAAAGACGTACTCCGATTGGGCCATGCCCCTACCTCGCTCAAAATAGGATAGCAATTCTGACGCGTCAAAACAGTGAAGGAGTATAGACGACTACCGGGCGGGGAGAAAAGCTGCCCTCTTCCTTGATGATCACATATTTCACGCACTTATAAAGAGTGGCGCCACTTCTCCAATCAATAAGCAGCCAGTCTCTACTTGATGGGGCCCACACAACTTGCCGCTTTTCACTATTGGTTTCTGCTATATTGCACGAACCCAATCCGTAAGGCAGGCGTTCGATCTATCGAATCGCTACCTGCGCGGGTGGCCTGGACACCACATTAGATGAGGACTATTCGATGGAGACCTCGCAGAGAGATGTGCTTCTTGGAACGATCACATGGTGGGGCTTTCATGCGCTCCTCATGTGGATGGGAGCCTGGCATTTTTTTTCTAGAGATCTTACCGATGGTGCCCTCTTCGCGTCAGATTTGTTTGCCGGAGCTCTCATAGGAGCCACAGTACTCTCTCTTCTTCGGCTGTCGGTGGGCTGCCACCTCCTTCGCTTTATTTCTCTCATAGGCATTTTGTTAGTGCTGGTTCATCTGTGGCAGGGAAAGGCCCAATGGGGCAGCCTGACCGATGTGGCCATCTGGGCATACACGTTTTACTCCTTTGGCCCGAGTAGTTGGCGACATTCCCTCTATTCACCACTAGGCGTCTTTGGGAAGTTGAAGACATAGAAACAGCAGACTGACGGCTATTGGCTCAATCCTGGGACGAGCTGTTTCAATGATTCCGCCTTGCTTTTGATCGCATCGCTACCCGCCGGTGACAGGGAAGACAATTGATCTTTGGCTTGCTTGATCGTGCTCATATTTTTCTGGAGCGCATCCACATTTTTCTGCATCTCGACCAAAGCGGTCCCAATCTGGCTCACTGAGGTTTTTAACCCGAAGAGCCCTTGTGCTGAAGCGACATGCAACGACACCCCTCCCAAGCCAAATCCGAGTAAGAACGTTGCGATCGAAAAGATGTGCGCTGATCGTGCGACTATCATAGGCCCCTCCTCGGTTGTGTGATTTTTATCTGTATGCTCGCAACGACATCTGACGCCGCTCATTGCGTACCCTCGACTACGCCGAAGGTTGCGTGCATCAGCGCGATTACTCCTTGCCGCAGACAACCTCCCACAGAGCCTGATTAATACTATCTGGTTCCACCGATATCCAGCTGCCTGTGTCGACGTATCCATCAGCCCGCATCCCGCTTGCCATACGGCGTGAGAACTCCGTGAAAGCAAGCAATCGAAGGCGCTTTTCCGCGCAGTTGAATTGTTTGTGCGTCTCCGTAGACATAAACCTGGTGGGCCCTCTCGCACTCCCTTGCATCCACTTAAAGTCAATTAATTGCCGCATCGTCACCAGATACCCTTCCCTGCGAATGCTGCCTGGGTCGACGTACAGAGTCTGTAGCCCTGACAAAAGATAGTCTTTCTCAACCGCCACCCACTCCGCATTCACTGGAGCAGTACTCAGAAACAGGAGGGTGATCAGTGCCCAGAAGCCCCGGAAGTAGGCCCACAGCTGTTTATGGCCGTTCCCCTTCACCTTGTGACGATTCCTGTGTGATGCGTACGTACAGTGCCACATCGGATCAACCAGCTTCAGTCCACCACCCAGATCGAAAATCCCTTTGCGTCGCGCAGTAATTGATCGGTCACACCGCCGCCGAAGATCCGTTTGATCCGGGACATCCCATGCCGTCCCACGACGATGGTTTCATAATGTCCACTTCGTGCCTCTTCGAGAATATTTCTAGCAATATCGTCCTCATGGCCATACTTCACTTCCACATGGCTCATATCGAAGCCAGACTGTTCCAGCGTCTCGCACACCTTCTTCAGGACATAGCACTCGGATTCCCGTTCCTTCCGAATCCAGGCTTCTTGCTCATCACGCAACTGTACGCTCAATTGCTCCTCTGCGGCAGGATTCTCCGATCCACCATGCTCCAGCAACCCCCGCGGCATGGGCTTGAGCACATGAAAGAGAGTGAGGACAATATTAGGTGTTCGGACTAGGAGAGATCCGACGTACCGGACCACGCGATGGGAGGTCTCAGATTCGTCGACAGCCAGAAGAATTCGCATAGCAGCCTCCTCAGAGGTATAGGTCGATGCAGCGTCCTACACATTATCCCTCTTGAATTCCCTGATGCCAAGGGGCTGCCAGGGCAAGTCCAGGCCTAATTGCCAGAAGCTAAAGCCTGTTCGACAGTGCCTTCGTAACGAGGCGAAAGAGCAGCACCCTTATACAGGATACTCAAAAAGGCCGTCCAGCAAGGCCGCTGCGAGCGAAGAGGCGAGGCGTACGCTTCGGTACGTTGAGCCTCTGAGCGACGCGAGAACGCCGCTGGCGGACTTTTTCAGCATCCTGCTAGTGGTTATGGAAGGATGATGGCCTGCTCGGAGTGGCCGATCGTTTTGAGAACAGTTTCCAGCGCGTCGACCATCGGCGGGGGACCGCAGAGAAAGATCACGGTGTCGGGACCGGGCGGCGGCAGATGCCCGCGCAGAATGGCCTCGGTGATGCGGCCCGAGCCTTGCGACCAGCCTTTAGGGGGCTGTTCCAACACATGATAACAATGGAAGCTCGCATGTTCTCGCCCATCCTCGTCCCACTCCTCTCGGAAAATGATATCGGCCTCGGCCTTGTTGGCAAAGACCAGAAACAACTCGACTGCGAGGCTTTCGGCGAGAATCCAGCGAATGATGGAAATCATCGGAGTGATGCCCGTGCCTCCCGCCACAAACCCCACCTTCTTCGCCATGCCGTCCACCCAATGGCCGCCAGGATTCGGCCCGCTCATCTGGACGGTGTCTCCAGGCTCCCGCTCATGAAGATACTTCGACACCATGCCGGTTTCATACCGTTTGACCGTCAAGTCGAAATACCCAGTGGCACCGGGCATCGACGACGGCGTGTAGGGCCGTTTCACCGTTTTCCCATCGATTGTCGCGTGGACATACAGAAAATCGCCTGGCAGTATGTCCAACGTGGCGTCGTCAGGCAGGGCAAAGCAAAACGTCTTCGTGTCGTGAGTATCGTGATGAATAGCCGTGAGCTCATAAGGCAGGGGCGTCTTCGACTTAATGCGCGTGACAGGCTCCAAACTCATGTGCCCATCATACGATTCTCAGANNTTTTTCCCCCTACCGAAGCACTAGCCCGCATTATTCATGACGGTTCGTCGCGAAATCGCGCAGTCGCGTCGCGAGACGGGTACGCGGAGCCGTGAGAGCCCGAGGCGTACTTGAACAGTACGTCGAGGGAGCGAACGGCGAGCCTGCCCGCCGAAGGCTTGTCGTAGCAGTGAATCCGCGATTGCAGCAGAAGTGCTCATGAATAATGCGGGCTAGCACCCACGCAATGTCGCACGCACGGACGAGGAGAAAATTCCTCCTTGCACCTTTCTGTCCATAAACCCGTGGTTGACTACGGCACCATGAGCGTTATTAACAATCAGTACAAAGAAACGCTTAGATTAGGCCAGCGGAAGCTGGAGGAACGAGCCAGGATGGTACGTGACGAAACACTATATGGGGAAACGACGGGAGGGGTGAAGGGTTTGCGTGAGGCCTGGGCCAGCGCCGCCGGATCGGCTGAAAGAAGCCCTATGTGGTGACTCGTCATTGTGCTCCTAAACATAGTGCCGGGACTTGAAAGAATCATGGTGCTGAATACGTTTGCCACGTCTGAGGAATGTCAGAGTGAACGAAATCGCATAGGTCTTGAGATGGCAGCAGCGTATCCCTATGAGCGTGATTTTGTTATTGCCTGTCGATTAAATCCAAAGCACAGCTCATAAGAGCGGCTGAAGGAAATACGGGAGGGGAGCAATCACGTAATCCTGCGCAAGCTGACAGAGGCAATGGTTCCTGTCACTTATTGCTTCTTCAACAGAAGTTTTCTGATAGACGTGTCTCCGTGACGAGGGAGTGGGATGCGAAGGCTGAAAGCTACAGTGTATTAGCTGAAGGAGTATGAAGACCGGCATCGTAGGAACGCCGGGAAGGAAGGAGAGCACAAGATCAGGGTACGTCTTCCGCGCAACGCACGCCGAGCGTCGGCCCCCAGTAGGTCACGTCATCCCACCCTCGATAGCTGGCCTGAAAGTTCGGCGATTGTTCGTTCCATTCCCCGCCCCGCAAGACGCGGAAGGAGCCACGTAGCGGTCCCTGTGGATCACGGGCGGGAGAGGCCTGGTAGAAATCTTCCGCGTACCAATCTTTCACCCATTCCGAAACACTGCCGATCAGATCAAACACCGCATAGGGCGACGCCGTTCCCGCCTGGAGCCCGATCGGCTCAGTTCTGTTGGTGCCAGCCTTGATCTCCCCATTTCTCACACGGCTTCTCACGACTTCCTCGTCATTGCCCCAGGGGTAGCGGCGACCATCCGTCCCTCGCGCCGCCTTTTCCCATTCGGCCTCTGTCGGCAATCGTTTACCTTGCCACTGACAAAAGGCTCGCGCCTGGCTCCACGTAATGTTGGTCACCGGATGCTGCGTGCGCGCAAGATCCTCGAACGCCTGGCGGTCTTTGGGCACCGTGCAGCCGCCTCCTTCCACACACTGTCGATACCGCGCATTCGTCACTTCGTATTTGTCGAACCAGTAGGAACTGAGATGCACCCGGTGTAAAGGACGAGCATCCTGCAATCCATCCTCCGCACCCATCCAAAACTCTCCGGCTGGAATCAATACCATCCCATCCGGTTGAGCGATGCCGCGTTGGGCCAGTTGCTTCAGTTCCTCTTCCTGCGCAGCCCTGAGTTGACTATTCACCCGCGCAATCGCCTTCTCATCCGGTGCATGCGGACCTTGATCGCGTGACGGACTCGGCTGGAGGCGATGCGATGCAATCGCCGGATGATCGTTCTTGGGCGATGCTCCAGCAACCTGGGCTTGATCCGGCGGCGTCGAGGCAACCTCGGTGTTTCTGACAGTCTCGATAAGTACCGTGGTCCGGACGACCTCTTGAGCAAGACCTTTGCCCTCACCGCTTCGCTTGCCATTCTTCCTTCCTTTCCCGATCATCGTAAAGTCGAAATCAGGAATATTCGCGAGGAGTGGCGTAGCGTAGCTGATCGGCACTGCAAAAGACATCCCTTCCGGCACGATACCGGAAGGGTGGCTGAATTTGCTGGTCATCACACCGACCACCTCTCCACGTCCGTTGAAGATGGGGCCTCCACTGTTGCCGGGGTTGATGGCCGCATCCACTTGAAAAACCCTCTGGACACCCCTCGTCCGCATTGCTGCAATTCGACCGCGGGCCACGGACACTTCCCTGAGACCGAACGAAAATCCGACGGTGATGATTTCTTGATCGAGTCTGACGGCGCCAGCATAGCCGATGGGCGCTTCCGTCAATCCGACCGTTTCAATCTTGAGCAAGGCGAGGTCGTGTTCGGAATCGGTGCTGACGAGGGTCGCNNTGCTCCGCCGTCAGGATATACCCGTCGCTGTGGACAATGACCCCGCTACCAGCCGGTTTCGCAGCTGGTGCGTCCGGCCGCTCGGCCCCCCAGACGCTGGTGGAACCTGCGACGATCATTATCCAGAGAAACAATGCTGTTCGTCTCATGGTCGAATCGGAATCACTACACTAATCGCACCAGCATTTTGCCCGAGTTTGAGCCCCTCACGAGGATAGCCGGTCCGGTCCAACTCCCCTTTAGGGTCGCCGTGACAATCCAAGCATTTCCTCGTCGTATAGAGCGGAAACATCAGGCGCAACGACCCGCTCTTCGCTGTCACTTCGCTGATCACTTTCTCAAGAGGGTACGTTGGATCGGCAAACGCCTCCAATGCCGCTCGCTCAGCAGTATCCGGCGCGTTGAGGGGATTGCGAGGTGTCAGCGCCGTCTGCTTCAGCCGCACGTGTGTCCGTTCGGTGAATCGGGTAGCCACTCGTGAGCCGAAAATGGCAGGGATTAACTCTTTGAGTTTGCCACCTGGCCGGTGAATCTCTACTTGAGCTTCCGCGACCACCTGTTTACTGTCTAAAACCAGTTCTTTGAGTAGCTTCTTCGCGCCGGCCGGAATTCGCGCCTCCCCAAGATTCCCCAGGTCGGTACCTGAGCGACTGCGAAAGACATCCAGTAATTGTCGCTCAAACAAGTCAGCGGTAAAATCTTTTTCCGTTTTTTCCTGCTCATTGGACAGGACTTGGTGTTCGTTGATGACGTTTCGACCGGAATCGAGCAGGACCGCCAAGAGACGAGCGGTCGTCTCGAATTCAAGGATGGTGTGAAGGGGAGCGCCGGGTTCCGGTTGACGATCCTTTGCACAAGCACCTTCGCTGCTTGCCCAACCGGACATGGTGCAGGCCAGGAGCGATGCGATAGCCCACTGCAGGCGACTCGCCATAACGTCGACCCTACTACGTGCACATGGTGGTAAAATTCGTGAAACGTGATCCCCTGTCCGCGAGATTACAGATAGGAAACCCCTGAGAGCTGGATGGTACGGTTGGTCACAGGTGAAGTCAAGACGTGTAAGTCGGCTTCTTCACTAAAACCGATGATGTCGATCATGACGTGATCGGCGAAACTTCGATGGCCTATAGATCTGAACAAAAAAAGAGCACCCCTCGGATGCTCAAAAAGAACGGCCAGTGATCCGTGAGGCGTGCGTCGTCAAACGTGAGAAACTTCCAAGGAGAAGCCCTTGNNTTCACACCTCACATTTCTCGGGCCCCTGAGAGAGCTGCTGCCTCGGGCGGACAGCGTTGGCCTTTCCCTTGTTCAAAAACAGCCGACCACTGCCCGCCCGTCACTTGCGTACTGCCCTACTTAGAACCCATCTCCCTACTTCGTCGGGACGGAAATTTTGTATTCCTCAAAGGGCGTCGCCAACACCGCTATTCTGAAGAGCTCGTCTGCTGCCTTCGGGTTAATTCCATGGTCCCGGTCCTTAAGCATCTTGAACCACTTGCTCATTCCAACCCGCACTGTCTCTTGATCTCCCCGTATCGCCGCTTTCTTCATGAGAGTCAGCTCGCTGAGATAGGGTTCCCAGTTGGCTGGCACATTATTGGTGGCGGGATACCGGTTTTTATAAAAACTTACCGAGCCGCTGAGTTCATCCATCCAATTCGTCGTTTGAGCCAATGCGACCCCCCCGGCGAACAGAACCAGCGCACAGGAGACCGAAATGATTGTCGCGAGTATTCTTTTCATGGGAGTCTCCTTTCTTTATTCAATCGAAGAGTGTCAACACCGATGGAGCTAGAACCCAATCTGTTCTTCGCTTCGCCTCCTTTCCTCGTAAAAAGTTCAATGCCCCACCTACGGGCTGCCTTTGATCTTCACTCTGATTTGGCATTATTCTATCGAAGGCGGTCAACGATGCCCATCGCCCAAAGGATGGTTTTTGCGTACACCGTTCGGGTGAGGGAGTGGAAGATACGCGTACATTATTTGTTGTTGAGATAGGCCAGGACCGCTTCGACCCGGCCTGCGACGCCGAGCTTGCGATAGATATGGTGGAGGTGGGTCTTCACGGTATCAAGCGAGACACACAACTGATCCGCGATGTCTTTATTGCCCCGTCCCGATGCGGCGTGCGCGAGGATCTCCCGCTCGCGCTCAGTCAAGAGTGCAACTCCGGCGGAAGTTCCACTCCCAGCCTCTTGCAATGCTGAGACCACTTTCCGGGCAAAGCCGTCCGGCATAAAGGGGGAATGGACTTGTTTTCCCCGGTAGGTGGCTCGGATAATCCGAAGAAACTCGGCATGATCGGCATCCTTCAGAATGTAGCCGCAGGCGCCGGCCTGGACTGCCGCCACGATCCTCGCGTCTTCATCATGGACCGACAGCATCAACACCTTCACGTCTGGGAGACAGCCTTTGATCAGGCGCGTGGCTGTCACCCCATCAAGCCTCGGCATATCCACATCCATCAGGATCATATCCGGCTTGGTTTTCATCGCCAGATCGAACGCTTCATGCCCATCGGTCGCTTCTCCGACCACTCGCAGGTCAGACTCCCGTTCGAGGAGCAGCCGCAGACTCTGCCTAAAGAGCCGTTGATCCTCAGCAATCAGCAGTGTGGCAGGCATAGATCTCCTGATTCAGCGGCAGTTCAACAAAAAAGACTGCGCCGCCGGAAGAACGATTCTCTGCCCGAATCTTCCCCTGATGGGCCGCCACCACCAGACGGCAAAAGTGCAATCCCAACCCCCGTCCGATTCGAATATCTCCGGGATCTTTTCTCCTGCCAAACATTTCGAACAGATGAGGCAGATCCTCAGGGGCAATGCCGGGGCCTTCGTCCGCAACCTGAATAGTGGCCTGGAAGGGCGACATACTATGAGATTCCCCACCCGTATATTCGCGCGCCTCCACCTGAACCGCCACCGTAATCGTTCCCCCTTGTGGAGAAAACTTGAGCGCGTTGTGCACGAGATTGATGAGCACCCGAAAAAGGCGGCGCCGGTCGGCTGTAATCACGACATCGTCATCCGGCACCTCGAGATGAAAACTGCTCCGCTTCGCGGCGGCTTCGGATCGGAAGAGCTGCACCACGTCGGCGACGAGGCCTTTGACGGACACCGTCGACGTCAAGAGTGGCAGCCCTGAGTAGCTTTCTTGATAGACATCCAGCATGTCATTGATCATGCCAAGCAACAGGTCGATCGTCAATCGCATATCCTCTCGCCATTGCCGATGCGCGGCCGGCTGCGCCCCCTCATCTTGTTCGAGCAACTCCAATGTCTTTTTGATCCCCACCAACGGATTTCGTATATCATGAGCGAACATTGAGGAAAACTGACTGAGCGAGGCGAGGCGCTCCGAACGAATCAACTGCTCTTCGAGGCGCTTCTTTTCTGTGAGGTCGCTCAGCTGTACCATGACGGCGACCGGCGACCCAGCGTTCTCAACCGGGACGAGATCGACTTCCATGATGAGCGCGCCTTCAATCGGTGAGGGCATCCGCATCTCGCCGGCAGGCTCTTCTTTCTTGGTAACGATGACCGCTTCCAACAAGCGGCGCAACCGAGCACGATCCTCCTCCCGAAAGAGATCCTCCACCTTCGTGCCGATCAGACGATCAGCCGGTACCCCCAATTTCATCTCGCCTCGACGATTGACAGCCTGAATGATTCCCTCCTCGTTGACGAGTAACCTGGTATCCGTCGAATGATCCCACAACATCCGATAATGCTCCTCGGAAATGACCAGCTCCTGGTTCGCTCGCTCGAGTTCGCTCACATACCGCTCCCGCTCCTGTGATGTACGCTCCAGCCGCCCCGCTAATTCATTGAAACTCGCAGCCAAAGTATCGATCTCCTCAATGCCGGTAGACTGCGTGAGCATCATCGGTTTTTCGCGGCTCTGCTGTCCAAAGTGTTGCACACGCTCGACCAACGCGTTGATTGGTTGCACAATGCGGCGACCGAGGCGCCACCGAAGTAGTGCGACCACGGCAAAGACCAGCATGCCGAACGCCACGAGTTTCCACAGGAGTAGCCGCAAGGGCGCATAGGCTTCGTCGGGATCTTGACGGACGAGAATGGACCAGGTTTCCGCCTGGACGATATTTGGCTGGAGCGCCACGGATGCAAACCCCACGATCCCGCCTCCTTGACCGTGGGCATCGTCCTCGGCTTCCATCCAGGCAGCTTCGGGTAAAGAATGGCCCGAGGCGAGCGAGTCTCTCAGCGGTCCAATAAGAGCCGTATGTCGTCCAGGCGACAGGAGCGGACAGGCCAACACAGTCCCTTGGGGTCCGACCAGCATGACATGGCCGGTATCGCCGATCCTACTTCGAAGAACCGAGGTCAAGAGTTGGTCCTTCTCGATTACCGCCTTCATCGCGCCCAACACAGTCCCATCATCACTGACGATCGGCACAGCGATTTCCAAATCCCCATCTCCCATTTCGTCGAGACGAAGTTTCCCCACCCATAATCGTCGCTGATCGAAAACGACCGACCACCAAGGTTGTCTGCTGTACTGCGTCTTGATGTCTTCGCTGGTCGCTCCGCCAACCGAACGGCCTTGGCGATCAAGGATTTCCAGTGATCGAAAATATGGCCGCTGCGACTCCTTCCACCGCTCAAGGATCTGCTGGTCGAAGGTCAGTCGAGTGCCATCTCGGACTGCTTCACGAACCTGGGGAAGGGAACTGAGCCGTTCCACCCACTCGATCTCTTTTTCTAGAATTAACCCAACCTTATCAGCACTCTGGCGGGCAAGCTCCTGAAACCCGAGGCCGATAGCCTCGCGGAACGAGTGTTTTGTCTGCCAATACGAATAGGCCAGACCGAATGCGCCGGAGAGCAAACCGATGGAGAGGACCGAGAGCGTGATCGAGCGTTGAAGACTGACCCGCTTCCTCATGGGGCACCAGTGCGTAATGCCCGAGGCTGCAATGAAGGTACCGCTGCCCTCCATTGCAACGCTTCCGGAGAGGGAATGTCAAGGGTCCGCGGTAATATCCGCGGCGGGCAGACGATGCGATCTTTCAACATGGGTGGCATCATCTTTGACTTTCCTGACCTGGCTAGCCCGCCTCCGCCCTTATTGTTCAACTCGTTATTTTGCATGTGATTTTTCTCCAAGACATGGACATTGCAAACGGCGTATATTCGACATATCAAGTGAGCCATCATGATCACAGCGGAGCCTTGATCATGAAACACGCCCCTGCCACAGTCACGTCGTTGTCGAGCAGTCCTCCATCCCTCTCAACCATTCCAGCAGCGACCTCTGCCGGGAGGTCACGCCACCACAGGAGGTGTCACCATGTCCATCTCACGAACACTCAACGCGTACCTCGATCATGAACGAGTTCATTATGATGTGTTGCCCCACCCGGAAGCGTTTCGCGCCCTTGCCATTGCGCAGATGCTCCATACCCCGGAGAAGGAGATGGCCAAGGTCGTGATCGTAAAGGTGGATAAGCGGTTCGTCATGACGGTGCTGCCGGCAAGTTGGGACGTGGATCTCCATCGCTTGAGGACTGTCTTCGCCTCCCATTCAGTAAGCCTCGCGACTGAGAACGAGATCACAGGCCTATTTCCAGACTGCGAATTGGGCGCCATGCCGCCATTCGGCAACCTATATAAGATCCCTGTGTATGTCGATCAATCGCTCACGGAGGACGAGGAGATCGTCTTCCAAGCCGGGACCCATTCGGACGCGATCCGCATGCGCTACTGGGACTTTGCCGCACTCGTATTTCCGGTGGTCGAAAAATTCCGTCGCTCACACGGCAGAAGTCTGATGCGTCTGGCTACACGCTTTGGGCCGTAGAATGACCAGGGAGCAACGCCCCGCCGCGTTCGGCTCGTTCACAAACAAAACAACAGAGGCGACCTCCCACCGACGTAGGAGGTCGCCCCTGGATGGCGCTGAGGACGCCGACGGTCTCTTTCTCCAGCCGGCCTGTGGCCAGCCCACGAAGACAACGGCCCGTCTTAGTATGGGATCACGTGCAAACAGTCCTTGCTCTCATTGTTCCAGACCACATCGGCCAGGTTGGACATGCGCGCGACGATCTGCGCCGCCACACCTCCCGTACCACCGAACAACCCGCACCAGCCCAAGGTCACGAAGCCCCAGTGCAACGGCGCCGCAAAGAGTTCATCGACGAACCAGAACGCATGGCCCCACTCATTGAGTCCTACATTCGGGAGAATCATCATCGGCCCTACGATCGCCCCCACCAACGGGAACGAGACCGCCTTGCTGAACTGCGGCAGCCGGGTCATGGCATAGAGATAGCTCGCGACTCCCATGGTGATATAGAGCGGGAACGTGAAGTAGAACGCGATGATATGGCTGGCTGTGAAGCTCGTATCGCGAATGATTACCTGATGCCACGACGCGTCCTGCTCGAGCGTGTAACTTCCCGCCCAGTAGACGCCGAAGACATAACATGCAAGCCACATCATCCAGTAAAAATACCGCTTGAGCTCCGTCTTGGGAGCCAAGTTAGCCAGATCACGATCCCGCGTACTCCAAAGCCACCCAAAGATCGCGGACGCGTTGATGATGTTGGAAATCACGTTAAACTTCCACAGGCCCATCCAGACGCTTTCGAACTCCGGCGTCATCGAGTCCAATCCATGTGAGTAGCCAAACACGCGCTGAAACACGACCTCGGATCCCACCGCAAACAAGATTGCAAACCAGCCGATCTTGAGGAGCCTGGAATCGTACCAGAGTGACATGTCATACCCCCGGTCGGAACCTCCCCATGTTGTACTAGACATGTTCCTTACCTCCTTCTCGCGTACGCGAGAAACATCTCTGGATAATGATAATGAAGACCCGTGCGAGGAATGGGGTTAAGGGACGACTCGTCAGAAGAGACTCGGCTCTCTGAAGCCGCTGGTATTCACCATACCGGCCCAGACACCTCCAACGGCTCATCGGTATATTTTTTATTGTGAATAGTGCCTGGGCGGCAAGACGAGAGCCGATGGAGAACCGACTAGCGTAACTGACGAGAAGCCCGCCCATGACTCGGCGGGCCGTTGTGGTCCGGTGGATTAAGGCCTTCCATTTCCACCTCCTCCTTGGTTCGGAGTGACCTTGGAGATTGCATTGACCGTACGTACGCGGGGCCGTCCCGTTTCACATGAAATGTTGTACGTACGACATCACCGTATAACCCCTCTTCAACGAATGTCAACAAGCCTGTACCCATATTTTCTCGAGCATGTACGCGCATACACCGTGCCAGCTTCACAAGACTCCGGCGCAGAATGAGGCAAAAATAAGATGAGTACTCTGGGAGAAAAACATCATGGGCGACCGCCGCAGAAAGTCGCCAATGGGTGATGCGTAAGACGGCGACTAGCTGCTCAATTTCCTCGGCCAGCCAAGCCTAACCCGCATTATTCATGAGCGCTTCTGCGGCAATCGCCGATCCATGACTTAAGCGAGAAGGGCGAGACTAGCGAGAACCACTCATCAGTACAGTATCATCCACTCGTTGCTCATGCAGATACTTCGACATGACGCCTGCTTCGTAGCATTTCACGGTGAGATCGAAGAAGCCCGCAGCACCCTGTAGAGACGAGAGCGTGGGGGGACGTTTCACAGACTTGCCGTTGATTGTGGCGTGGACATAGAGGGGGATCGCTGGGAAATAGATCCAAGGCGGCATCGGCAGAAAACCCAAACGGAAGGTCTTGGTGTCGTGCGTATTGATGCAAATGGCCGTGAGTGGAAACGGGCTCGGCATTGTAGTCTTGATGCAGGTAATCTTATCCATCTGGACAATGCTCGAACGCATCCTCGCTCAGTGCTGCATCCCTTTCTCAAAGAATAACCCGCGGTTGATGTCGCCGATACTGACCATCCCGACAATCCTGCCCTTGTCGACGACGGGGATGCGCCGGAAGTTCTTGAGGCCCATGTACGAGGCGGCTTCTAAAATAGGATCGTGGGGCGCGACCGTCATTGGATTCTTGCTCATGATATCTTCGACTTTTCCACCAAGTACCTCGGGATACCCATCTTCCATCTCGACAAAGCTCCGGCTGTGTACGTTGTCATGAATATAGTCGCCGTAGTTAGGATAGAGCGGTATTAAGACATCCCGCAACGTGATCATTCCAACAAGCTGATTGTCTCCCTCGACCACAGGAAGGGACCCACAGTGGCGGTTCATCATTTTCATGACGGCCGACCGAATCGTGTCTGTCTTCTGAACCATGACGATACCGGTTGACATAACTTCATGGACAAGCATGCTCACCTCCTCTGATGAATGAGATCGGAAATACTTCTCCCTCAGCCAACTCCCGAGTGACGTCAGTACAAGCAACGCCACGGGCACCTATCAAGGGAAGGAGGAAATGAGAACCCTTGTGGTGCCCGTGGTGGGCGCTTGGGACGCCAACGACAGTTATGTACTTGTGGTACCGAAGAGACCTGCGCGGATTGAAGGTCTTGAGCCTGCTCGACGTGGACAGTGGGGCTCCCCTTATGCGGTGGAGCCGCATGTGTCAACATCCTGTCTTTCGATCGGTCGAGTCTTGTTGTGTGATTCCCGACACGGGAACGGTGTGACCGTCGAAGATGAAGATGGAACTGACATTCCAGCCGAGCTGCCCGTCTTCAATACGCCGGGCCATTCTGATCCGGTGGACCAAGGTCTTCCATCAGCGACCTCCTCTCTGAGGATGAGAGCACAGTCACATTCTTCATACTCCTGCTTCCAACTTCATGTCAATGGGGAAGCATCCTCCTCAGATTTTGGCACATTGACCGGGTTCGTCACGTGGCGTAGAGTGAATGTCTTGGCAGTAACCGCCTTTTCTTTCTGCAGGTGGTGGCCATGGTCCTCCACGGAGTACAGAGCCAACGGTGTGGCCAAGTCTGGCGTAACCTTCTCTCTGCTCAATCTCTTCCTCACGATCTAGCCCGATTATACGGTCGTACGCGTCCGCTCACGTCGGCTGACCTCGGAGGCGTGGCAAGTCCGTGCCTCGATGAGGTACAGATCTCGACCGATTCTCATGGCCCGAAATCGTTCACTGCAACTCGATCAAGACGTCGCGACGCGCGCCTGCTCCACAGCCGTTGCCCGATGCCGAAGGGGCTTTCTATGTACCCGGTCATTGCCCTGATCGTCCTG
>CXWL01001357.1_pt1 | contig 24056 bp, 24 predicted proteins | sample 590931 | NCBI WGS metagenome assembly CXWL01 (sample SAMEA3498368, study PRJEB10139) | groundwater metagenome | biome: water well; material: biofilm material | place: Germany | collected 2015-04-27
TTTGTGGATATCGGCCTTGAGAAGGCGGCCTTCATGCACGTGTCGGATCTGTCGTTGGACTCCGAGCCGGGCGACACGCTTGTCGATGCGGATGAAGACGACAAGGATGCCGACAAAGATGGGGATATGCTGGGCCCCCGCCGTCAAAGCTCCAAGCCGATCGAGCAGTTGCTGAGTGAAGGGCAGGAGCTGATGGTGCAGATCTCCAAGGGACCTATCGGCACCAAAGGCTCACGGGTGACGACCTATGTGTCGCTCCCGGGCCGGTATCTCGTCTTCATGCCCAACGTGGAGCACATCGGCGTGTCTCGCCGGATCGCCCGTGACGAGGAGCGCGCCAGGCTCAAGGACATTATGAAGCGTGTCCGGCATCCCGGCTGTGGCTACATTGTCCGTACGGTGAGTGAAGGGGTCAAAGAAGACGAATTGCGATCCGACGTCGACTTTTTGCATGTGCTCTGGCAGGACATTCTGTCGAAGCGTGAGCAGAAGGGGGCCCCGGCGTTGCTCCATGCCGACTTGAGCTTGAGCTTCCGCGTCGTGCGCGATCTGTTCGGAAAGAAAGTCGATCGGCTCTGGATCGACTCGCGGGAGGAATATCAGGCCGTCCGTGACTTCGTGCAGCGATTCTCTCCTGAACAGACCTCGCGCATTCACTTCTACGACAAAGAGGAAAGCCTGTTCGATCATCTGGGGGTGGAGCAGGAAATGGCGCGGGCGCTCAGCCGCAAAGTCTGGCTCAAGTCCGGCGGGCATCTCGTGATCGACCATACGGAGGCGATGACCGTCATCGACGTCAATACCGGCCGGTTCGTGGGAAAGCGCGATCAGGAGGAGACGATTCTTCGGAACAATCTGGAGGCTGCGAAAGAAGTGGCCTATCAGATGAAGTTGCGCGGAATCGGCGGGATCATCATCGTCGATTTCATCGATATGGAACGGGAGAAAAATCGCGACAAGGTCTATCACGCGTTGCTCGACGCGATGTCCACCGACAAGGCCCGCACTAGAGTGTCCAGGATTTCCGACTTGGGGTTGATCGAGATTTCTCGTGAACGGGTGCGAGAGGACCTCCTGCGTTCGCTCTCAGAGCCCTGTCACTATTGCGAAGGACGAGGTTATACGAAGTCTCCGACCACAGTGGTCTATGAGATCTTCCGCGATGTCCGCCGAATCGGCAGCGGTCCCGAGCCGCAACGGATCGTCGTCGGCGCCCATCCCTCAGTCGTCGGGCTGATGCAAGATGAAGAGCGGCCTGGTCTTGAGGCCGTGGAGCGCGAGTGCGCCGCAAAAATCATTGTCATGCCGGACGAACACTTGCATCTGGAACAGTACGATCTCGCAGTGCTGTAACGATTGCAGTTTTCCGTGCGACGAGGCCTATGCCGCCTTCTAGCCACTCTGTACCTGCGGACTCCTCCGCTGAGGTCGCGAGGCCTTCTTCGAGCCAGCCTATGACCAGGGCTCGGTTAGAGTCCTGGCTCCGCCTGCAAGCGATCGATGGAGTAGGGGACCTGACGGTTCTTCGACTCGTTCGGGCCTGGCACTCACCAGAAGCTGTCCTGGGCGCCTCCCGTGATGAATTGATTCAACGCGGGTGCAGCCTGGAGCTGGCGGACGCGATCCGGCGTGGACCTGATGGTTCTGCCTGCCGGACCCTTGAGCGGGAGATCCGGGCGATCGAGCGTGCGCATATTGAAGTCCGGAGCGTGTTGGACCTCACCTATCCCGCGCGGCTGAAGATGATTGCGGATCCTCCACCCCTCTTGTATATCACCGGCACATTGACGGAGCAGGATGAGCTGGCGATCGCCATNNTCTGAGGCGCCGGTGGGCGCGCCTCCCCATAGCCACCACTTTCCACGGCGAAATCGTATTATCAGCGGTCTGTCCCTAGGGGTGATCGTCACAGAGGCGGCCATCAACAGCGGATCGTTGATTACCGCGAGACTGGCCGCTGAGCAAGGCCGAGAGGTCTTTGCTGTTCCTGGTTTTGTGAAGCAGGACACCAGTCGCGGGACGAACGCCTTGCTCAAAGATGGTGCGGCCTTGATCGAGCGGGCGCAGGATGTTCTCGATGCGGTGCTGCCGCAGCTGGAGCCGGCGCTACGCCTGCGCCTGCAACCTTCTCAGACGAAGAAGGGGCCCAGCGATCAGTTGGGTAAAGAAGAACAGCTGGTGTATGATGCCTTGTCGTACGATCCGCTCACCGTGGACGACGTGATCGTTGCCACAGGGATGCCGGTGCCCACCGTGATGGCCGCGCTCTTGTCCTTGGAGCTTCGACAGCACGTTACACAGCTGCCGGGACAGCGGTATCTTCGAACATAATTATCGAACAGTTGCACGGATGTGTATTATTTGGTACGGATGAGAGGGTCACCCTCGTAGCGAACCGGAGTCTTCATGGCCAAGTCACTCATCATTGTCGAGTCCCCGACGAAAGCACGCACTATCAGTAAGTATTTGGGGCGTGGGTATACCGTCATGGCCTCGGTTGGACATATTAAGGATCTTCCCACCAGCAAGCTTGGCGTGGACCTGGAGCACGATTTCGAGCCCCAGTATGTGACGATCAAGGGGAAGTCGAAGGTCTTGGCGGATATTAAGAAAAAGGCGGACGAGGCCGACAGGGTGTATCTTGCGTCGGACCCCGATCGAGAAGGCGAAGCCATCGCCTGGCATCTCGAACAGGAATTGCTCGAGAAGACAAAAACAAAATCGAAGTCCAAATCCAAGTCGAAATCGAAGGATCAACCAGAGGGCAAGGTGTTTCGGGTTCTCTTTAATGAAATCACGGAATCGGCCATTAAGCGCGCACTGCAGTCGCCCGGGCAAGTCGATATGAAACTGGTGAATGCGCAGCAGGCCCGCCGGGTGCTGGATCGAATCGTCGGTTATCAAGGCAGCCAATTACTCTGGACCAAGGTACGGCGCGGACTCAGCATGGGTCGGGTTCAGTCCGTGGCGATGCGATTGATTTGCGAACGGGAACAGGAACGAGAAGCGTTTCGGGCGGAAGAGTACTGGTCGATTGCCGTGCTGTTGTCCGGGACCAACCCGCCGTCGTTCGACGCCAAGCTGCAGAAGATCAATGGGCAAGACGCATCGATTGAGACCGCGACCGACGCGCAGCGCATCGTCGATGCCATCCAGGGGAAAGAGTTCGTCGTCGATTCGATTGAGCGAAAAGAAAAGAAACGGAATCCCGTCGCACCCTTTATCACCAGCCGGCTCCAACAGGAAGCGGCGCGTAAGCTGCATTTCTCGTCGAAGAAAACGATGACATTGGCGCAGAAGCTCTATGAAGGCATCGAAATCGGGGCGGAAGGCCAGACCGGTCTCATCACCTACATGAGAACCGACTCTCCGCGTATCTCGACCGAGGCGATGAACGAAGCGCGGCAGGTGATCCAGGAGCGGTTCGGGGCCGAGTATTTGCCCGCCACGCCGAACCTGTATAAAACGCAGAAAGCGGCACAAGAGGCACACGAAGCCATTCGCCCCACGTCGGCGTCCCGTGACCCGGAATCGATCAAGCAGTACCTAGAGCTGGATGTCTATCGGCTGTACCAGTTGATCTGGAATCGATTTATTGCGTCACAGATGGTCCCTGCGATCTTCGACGTAACTCGCGTAGACTCGAGCCCCGTCAAGACGAAGGAGAAGTTTCTCTTTCGCTCGACCGGCACTGTCGTGAAGTTTCCCGGCCATACGATCGTCTATATGGAGGGCGTCGATAAGGAGTTGTTTGCACAGAAGCAAAAAGGCGAGCAGGAGGTTGAGGATGAGGAGCGTCAGTTGCCGCTGCTCAGTGAGGGAGAGAAGTTACAGCTTGTGTCTGTAGAGGGGCAGACGGTTCCGGGCCTACTCTCGAAGCAACATTTCACCCAGCCGCCGCCCCGGTATAACGAAGCGTTGCTGATTAAAGAATTGGAAGAGAAAGGCATCGGTCGGCCATCCACCTATGCGAGCATCATTTCCACGATTCAGGATCGCAAATATGCCGAGAAGGTGGATGGGCGGTTCGGTCCCACCGAAACCGGGAGGACCGTCAACGATTTCCTGCTGAAGGGATTTCCGGATCTAATCAACGTCGATTTCACCTCGCACATGGAGGAGGAGTTGGACGCAGTTGAAGAAGGCAATAAACCCTGGGTGACGGCCGTGCGGGAGTTTTACGGGACCTTCACCACGGATCTGGAGAAGGCGAAGACCATTCCAGGCCCCAAGGACACGGTGGAGCCACCGACGGATCTTCCCTGCGAGAAGTGCGGCAAGATGATGGAGATTAAGTGGGGACGGAATGGAAAGTTTCTCGCCTGCCCTGCCTATAAGGACAAGCCGCCCTGCAAGAACACGCAGAACTTCGAGAAGCTCGAGGATGGCACCATTAAGATCGTCCCGAAGGTTGAGCTGACGACGGATGAGAAGTGCGAGAAATGCAGCAGTCCGATGGTGGTGAAGACTGGACGATTTGGCAAGTTCATTGCCTGCTCTGCGTACCCGGAATGTAAGACGACCAAGCCGCTCTCGCTGGGCGTGAAATGCCCACAGCCAGGCTGCGGTGGCGATCTTGTGCAGAAGCGCACCAAGAAGGGCGCGCGGGCATTTTTTGCCTGCAGTAAGTATCCGGCGTGTGAATATGCCTTGTGGGATCGTCCCATCAACAAGACCTGCCCGACCTGCAGCGCCCCGTTTCTCATCGAGAAAGTCAGCAAGCAAGTGGGCCGCAGCGTGCAGTGTCGGAACGAAGACTGCGGCTACAAAGAAGCCAGTTGAATCTCGCAGCCATCCGCCCAGAACACTCCCACCGCGATGAGCCAGCCCTATCCCTGTAAGCGTTCTGGCTCTTAACAAATCCATGAAGCTGAGAACCGTTTTCATTATCTACGTAATAACACCTTGACAACTTGCCTGCGAGGAGTCGAGAATCTGCCTGTCAGCTGACACGGTTTCGTTGCAGTGAGCGCCAGCGAGCGCCCCGCCACCCCAACAATTTCTCATAAGGAGGGACTCGCCATGAAAGCCAAAGAGGGCGTCATCGACTTTCTGAACAAGGTGGTGACTCTGGAGCTGACCGCCGTGCACCAGTATCTCCTCCATGCCGCGATGTGCGGCAACTGGGGCTATGGGCGACTGCAGCACGAGTTCCACGAACTGGCGACGGAGGAGGTCGGACATGCCTCCAAACTCATCGACCACATTCTCTACCTGGAAGGGACTCCCGACGTGCAGAGTCTCGGCCTGGTGAAATCAGGCCAGAACGTCTCGAAGCTGTTCGAGGAGGATCTGAAATTCGAGCAGGAGGACGCCAACCTATTGCGTGAGGCGATCACCCACTCTGCGAAGGTTGGGGACTATACGACCCGACACAAGCTCGAAGAGATGATCAAGGAAACGGAAGAGCACATCGACTGGTTTGAGACGCAGCTTCGCGTGATCAAGCAAGTCGGGCCGGAGAATTATTTGGGCGAGCAGATGAAGAAGGAAGGATGAACGAGGGGACTGGCTCCGCATCGCGGCGCCTGTCCCCGGTCATGTCGTAAGAGGAGGCCTCCATGAAAGCCAAAGACGGGATCATCGACCTGTTGAACAAATTGCTGACCGCCAATCTCACCGCCATTAACCAGTACTTCGTTCACGCCAAGATGTGCGAGCACTGGGGCTATGAGCGGTTGCACCATAAGGTTTGTGAGCGCAGCTTTGCTGAAATGAAAGACGCGGAGGAGATCATCGAGCACATCCTGTATCTGGAAGGGGTGCCGAACATGCAGCGACTTGGCACCGTGCAAGTCGGGGAGACTGTGCCGGAGCAGTTCAAACTCGATCTGAAGGCGGAGCAGGAGATGCTCAAACTCTATACGGAAGGGGTCACGCACTGTGCCAAGGTGGGAGACTATACGACTCGGCACAAGCTGGAGGACATGCAAAAAGACACCGATGATCACATCGACTGGATCGAGACCCAACTCGAGTTGATCAAGCAGGTGGGGCTGGAGAAGTATTTGGCTGAACAGATCAAGAAGGAAGGGTCCTAAAGAAGCTGGCGCTTAAGGCGTGGAGCGAGAGGCAAGCAACGTGAGCGCGCGTCTTCCTCAGGCTTTCGCGCCGATGAGAAGGCTCAGGACCATGCCGGTGGTGTACATGAGCCCAATCCCTATGAACATGCCCGTCGCGGTCTGCAACCGGTGTTCCACCGTGTAGGACAATGCGACCAACGAGACGATGACGTACAACAGGGAACCAGCCGCCAGCGTATAAAAGGCGACGGAGAGATACGGCGAGACGCCGTACCCGCTTATCATTGTCCCCAGAACGGTCGGCCCGCCGGCCAGCAATCCCAACAGGAGGATGTCTTTCAGGCCCACCGGTCGTTGTCCGACAGGCCCCATGATGCCGAAGCCTTCCGTCCCGTTGTGTAGTGCAAACCCGCCGACCAGCAGACCGCTCAGGGCCCACTGGCCTTGCGCATAGCTTGCGCCGATAGCCAGGCCCTCTCCGAGATTGTGCAAGCCCATCCCAACTGCAATCGTGTAAGGCAGAAACAGTGGAGCGCCGGCGCCTCCGGCGAGCCGCGTTCCTTGTTGCTCAAAGGTCACAAGGCCGATGAAACCGACGAACAAGCTGCCGAGGAGCACCACCCAAGATCCGAAGTCTCGGGGGCTGGTCAATTCGACCGCCTCGTGCATCACGTCGAAGAAGAGGTAGAGGAGGATCCCGACGGACAGTCCGATGAGGAATGTGTCGCGGCCGCGATTCAGCGCCTTGCGCGTCATCAACGCAACCCCGAGGCCGAGGTACACAGGAATGATCCCGGCGATGCTTCCCAGCCCGATCAATTCGAGAGCGATTCCATGCTGATCCATTTACGGTTCCTTTGTCAGGAAAGGGACCTGAGCAAGAGGATCATTGCTGGCGAATAACGGGGTACGCGCTGCGAAGTACACAAACCGGTCCCGGTCATAGTCCACGATGAACACCCACTGGTCGTCTTGCCGCGCCTGGGCTTCGATTTCCGAAATCGGCTGAGCCGTCCAGCCGGACCAGGTGACTTGGTGCAGGGTGACGTGATCCGGCACCCCGTCGCCGGTCCGGTCGTACTGAACCACGAGCAGGCCGTTCGGCAGGAGATCCCAGTCAACCTGTTCCGCTGGGTTGTCTGGACGGTCGGCATAGGCCATGCCGACACAACACACCAAACCGACACAACAAAGCAGTGCAGCCCACGTGCCTCTGGTCGTCCAACTTTTCAACCTTCCCTCCGTTTCTACGGCATCTCGATCGAGGAGACACCGGAGAGGACTGGCGCGATCGCCGCCAGAATCTTCCACAGCCACCAGCCGGTGACGGTCAGGATGATCATCCCGAGCGAGACGACCAGACTGATGAGTACGCCGAGCTCACCGTCCAGTTTGCCAGGATGTGGCATGATCATCTCACGTGGTCGTTACAAGGTCGTGTTGTCCCCGGTCTGACTGTCAGCCTGTCCGCGCCTGTTCCTGACTTGGGAATCGGCCTGGTCGATGAGCAGCGCCGCCTGCGTAATGGCATAGCTGCAGAGCCCGCAGGCCCAGAAGGCTCCGGTGGGGATGAGGCTCTGCCGTTGACAACGAGGACAGGTCTGTCTCTTCATGATGGCTCTGTGCTTAGTGGCATATCGGGCCGCTGTAGGCGGAGGAAGGCGCCACGCTCAGGCTGTCATCTGCCTGCCCGAGTTGAGAGGCGAGTCGCGCCACGGCGCCGGCAAAGGCGACGAATTCGTCCCGGTCAAAATGCAACGTGATGGGGCCATAGGTGAAATGCAGCCTGTCGCAGCCGCACACGTTCAACGCGGCTTGTCCGTTGCCATGAATGACATTGTCCATAATCGTGTCTCCTTGGTGTTGGTGGCGTGCTCTGGAACCTTTCGTGTTCAATGGTCCAACAAGAACAGGCGAGGCTATGAATTCATGACCTCCTCCCTTGCGTCCGCGATGGTGTCTCTGGCTGCTACGCGACCTGTATCTTGGGCTTGGCTGAGCGTGACAATCTCTTGAAGGGCGCTCAGCCCGTGGTCGGTGAAGTCATGGACCAGGTGAAACCGGAGGAGGCCTGCACGGTCGATCAGGAATGTCTGGCACCTCACCGGTATCTGTGCCACAGCCACGCCGAAGGACCGGTGGAGGCGGCCCAAGGGATCGTACAGCAGAGGCGTGCGCGGTGTTGTCGGACGATCGAGCCACAGCCGGTGCAACGGACGGGTGCCGGAGCTGACGATCAGCAGGGTTGTGTCGATCCGATCGAGATGGTCGGCCTGATGGTCCAAGAAATCGGGTTCCACGATTCCGACATAGGGAAGGAAGCAGATGGCCGTCCAGCGGCCTGCGAACTGCGTTGACCCCAGATAGGTGAGCCAGCCTTCGACCAAGGCCGGTGCTCGAAAACTGGGCGAGGGGGCGCCGATTCGTTTCATGGGCTCCTCCGATCACGTGGACCCAGGCTTGCGCGAACGACAGCTCGTCGCTCGCTCCACAAGGCTCTGGGCATGTTGGTTGTCCGTGCGAGACCATCCGCAATTGATGCATCTCCACCGGGCTACGGGATCGTAGAAATCCAAGTGGCGTTCGGCGATAAGCAAGCCGCTGCATTTTGAACAGCGCATCGGGCTCCTTTCTCGTCACGTGAAACGTCGTTCGTGAAGCGTGAAGCGGTAGACGAGATACGCGTCACGCGATTCGAGATTTATAGTACGCGGTGCGCGCCGTTTCCTCATTCCTCGCTGTCCTCCACCCCTCGATTGACGAATGACAAAGCGTCACCGCCTCGGCTGAATCGCCGGTATATCCTGAAGCGTTTGCCCGACGTGGCTGGCGCCGGCCTGCTCGAGCTGCTTGCTGGTGATGCGTTCAGTCTCGACCGGCGAATCCTTTTGCTTGTGCGGGGAGGTTGTGCCGGTGACCACCTCGGTTTCACCTGCGAAGGGTGGTGGGGTTTGTAGGGACTGGCCCTGCGCAGCAGTGCTTGTCCCCTTTTCATTTGGTTGTGCGCTGCAGCCGCCCATCAATTCAGTCAACATCAGCAAGGCAGCGACTGCCGGTCGTGTGTCTGTGCCTCTCATGGGAAAGACCTCCTTCTCCAACCTTCATCCGTGAGCGTCTAGGGGCATCGGTTGGCGCGAGACCGCGACGAGTTTGGATTTGGACGTGAGCTTGAACTTCTCAAAAAAGCCAACCGTTTCAGGAACGCTCTCGGCGTAGACGGCCGTGTGTCCGGTACGGGCAAGCACCACTTCCATCAACTTCGTGCCGATCCCCCGGTTCCGGTAATCGGGATCAACCAGCAGTTCCGAGAGCCAGGTCACTGTGGCGTGATCGGTAAACGCGCGCGCCAATCCCAAGGGACGTCGCGAGTGATCCAGGGCAACCACGACCAGGATGTTGTCGGACCCGGTGAGCCAAGCGCTGGCCCCGTCGTAGTCCTCTTCCCGTCCCCAACCGCTTCTCCCGAACAGTTTGGCGATGGACCGATGATCAAGCTGTGACGGATTGATTTCGATGGCAATCTCCATCTCCATTCCTCAGTCGGTTAGCAACTCCCGATAATCTGGCTGTTCCCTTCGAGCAGCACCATGTCCGCCTCTTGTTTCATCCAGACGCCGTCCGTGAGCGTCCACTTGTGGAGTTCAATCTGGGGTGTGGACTCACCCTTCACGATCTTCAGGAGTCCGGCGACCTCCTCGTCGGTCGGAGATTTCGGCGCCGCTTCCTCGTAAGCCGCGATCAGCTTGGCCTGTGTGGCAACGCCAATCCGCTGGATCGCCGCTTGGAGCAGGATTTCATTAGGGCTGCACCGGGCTGCCGTGATCCGCAGGAAGCCGTGCGGGAAGGCGCCCTCGTTTTTGATCCCGTGGGCCACGATGCCCGGGTCCGATCGCAGAATCCTGGCAGTGAGCCGGCTCAGGCGCTGTCGGATCTCCTTCACGCGAGGGGAGTTCAGATCAGGCGGTGGGGCGTCGCGCAGCCGGCCCCCCGCAAGCGAAGCTCGTTCCAGCGCTGTGCTGAAGGCCGCCACAACATTATGGTCACCATAATACTGGACGATGCCCGGAGGCAGGTGCAGCGCCTCCGTGGTGTGCGCCCCGGCACAGGACGAGGTGGCCAGACAGAGCCACGCGATGAGACTCACTGTGTGGAGCGATAGCTTCATGGCCTGTTTCTCTCGCCGCTCAGAGGAACCACACCGCCCAGGGGTCGCATTGTTGGAAACGCTCGTCTTGTTCCTCAACGTAGTCTTTCCATGGGTCATATGTGGACCAGAAGGTGTTTGGCTGCAAGCCATGCACTTCTCGCACAAAGTTCATATGTCCTCGAACGACCCACGGGGCGTAGGGGACCTCTGCGCGGTACGTCGCGACCAGGTCTTCAAACTCGTGGAGCGCCTCATCGAGCTTCCCCGGTATGGTTTCCGCCAGCATCGCGTGGGCCAAACCCAAGAGGAACCGCGTCTCATGCTGAGGACCGGCCTGCTTCTGGAGTTCTTCGATCATCTCAAGTCCTCGACGGCGGATCTGCCCACCACGGGCGACGTGCGTGTAGAAGCCGAAGGCCGCCAATGCGTGGGGGGATGACGGATGATCTATGGCGAGCTGTTCAAAGAATCGCGCGCCTCTCTCGTTCTCCCGTTCCAGCGCGACCATATACTGGCCAAAGAGAAGCGGGAAGGCAGGCTGGTCCACTTCGCGTCCTAACACACGCTCGATGTGATTCAGCGCTTCGGTCTTCTCGTGCCGGCTTTGCAGCTCCAGAAACTGCTGGTGGTCGTCCAACGATTGCTCTGTGAGCATTGATGTCAATGTTGCGGCGAGACCTCCTCTCCGAACCCCCGCAGGAAGTGCTGCCGCCCGTTCTCGATGCCCGTGTAGGAGGTACGTCTGTCGTCGGAAGGTCAGGAGCATATTCATGAAGTCGGGTGGGACCGTGGAATCATCCAGCAATCGTTGCCATTCCCGGTCTGCGGCAGCAAATCCAAAAGGAAGATACGACAGGGTGAGGGCTTTGGCTACGCGGGCAAAAAGATTACCGGGATCTATCTGGAAGGCCTTATCGATCGATCGCAGTCCACGCCCTATCGTGTGAACTCCCTCGTTGCGAAGCGTGTTGAAGGCGAACGTGGCCTGAACCAAGGGGATATTGGGGTGATTGTTTGCAAGTTGTCTGAAGAAATTCCCCGGTCGCTGGAACCCCATCCGCGAAAAGGCGATCTGCCCATACCGATGCGTTAGGTCGTTGAATGTCAGGGGATCACGCAAGCTCATCTCAATAGCTTTCTCAATCCCTTCTTCGAGCTTTGAAAGGCCGAGCTCGATTTGCCCATGGCGAATGAGCGTGAGACCCTCTGCGTACAACGCAGCGGCGGGACCGCCGCGCAATGCAATACGGAAATCTCGATCCGCATTCCTGCTGTCGAGAATTCGGATTGTTTCGGATTGTGAGAGGGTACGAGGGTCTATGACCGACGTCTCCCCCCAGACCAAAGCTTCCGCATTGAACAGGAAGAAGAGACACAGGAGCAGCGCAATGACTTGACTTCGCATAACACACCTCCTTGCTGGCTGCTTCACACTCATGTCTTCCGTTTCACGCTTCACGTACGACGATTCACGCGTTAAAGCGGCCACCGTCAATTCCGTTCTTTGCCATCGGGAAGAACGCCTTCCCGGCGCTGTCCGCTCTGCTGCCGCTCCTGCATGAGCAGGGCAACAATCTTTGTGCGCTGTTCCGGCGTCAAGACGGCCTGGGCCTCCCGGGTCGCCTTGACCGCGGTCATATGAGCCCCTGTCTTCAGCGACTCCATCTGCTTGAACGTGGCCTCGATTGCCGTCAGATCCGCCTTGTCGTCGTGGAGCAGCGGGAAGAGATGCCCCTGAATCGTCCGAAGGTCCGCTTCTGATGTGATCTGGTCCTTCTTGAGCGCTTGATGGATCTCACGCAGTTGACGGGCCTGCTCCTCAGTGAGTCTCAGTTCCCCCTGATAGGCGAGCGCATGGCGGAGGAAATGATCGGAGCGATCAAACGCGCCGGGCTCGCATGGCTTTGCCACGCGTTCGTCGGCCTGCACGTTCACCGTGCCTACCAGCCAGGCGAGGCCCAGCAGTCCACCGCTGAGGATCATCATGAGCACCCATGTTCTCGTGCTTCTCATTGCGCGTCCCTCCTTGTTTGTGGGCTGCTCTTCGTGTGCCGTCATCGCACCGTGCGAATGAGAGGCCCTGTGACGGTCATTTCAACTCAAACAGCAATAAGGCGATGAACGGTGGCAGCATCCCGGCCGCCACCAGCCATTTACCTCGCCGAGCCATTCCGTGCTTCCCTCGTAAGACGAAGAGCCCGGTCAGGCTGAGAAGAATGAGGATGAGTGCAAAGACATCCGAGGCCCATTTCCAACCTTTGAGACGATTGAGATGCAAGGCGTTGGCTTGGTACAACACTGGTCGTCTCGCAACTTTCTCATAGGTCCCTTTCCCGGTCGAAAAATTGAGATGTAGCGAGGCGTTGTCGTAGTAGATCTTCACTTGATCGGGGGTCGGGAAGTCGTAGACCTTGTAGGACTCTTCGTCCACGAGCTTCCCCAGCTCGGTAATCGCTTCCTGTGTCATGGCGGTCTTCTCATACGAACGAGGCAAGGAAATCGTTCGCTTCGAAATCACGAAGTCCGGGTTCCAATCGCCGATGTGGTTGAGGGCGATACCCGACAAACAGTACGCGAGAATGAGCGAGGCGCAGACGTACCCAATGTCTCTGTGCGCAGCCAGGTTGAACCTCGCAATGGCCTCCCGTTCCGGCCAGCGGAATCTATTTCTTGCCCACTCCAGCATCAATTGGCTCTGGATATCAGTGGCTGAACCTTGCGCACATACTCATCCGTCACAGAGACTACCCAGCGCTCCACGTTTGGGTCAGGCAGGATCGAATCCGGTTTATAGATGACCCGGCTCTTGTTGTCTGGCACGTTGGCTATCCCATCGCCGATAATCTTGATTTGAAACTGCTCATCGTGAGCGACGAGTACGGGAATGACGAGAGCCGTGCGCGCATTCTTGAGTACGGTGTTGATCGCAGCGGTCGTTTCTTCCGGCTTATAGTTCGCGATGTGACCGCACCAGCCATAGGAGTACCCGGCAATCCCTGTGCGCTGCCGAACGTAGTCTGCTGCCTTATCGAACAGTTCGACCCACTCCTTGTCGTAGGTCTCATCGCCGTATCCGATGAGGACCAGCCCTTCCTGGGCCGGATTCTTCGAGAGGGCGGTCACTCGTCTCAGCAGGTTTTGCTGAAGGATATCTGTAAAGTCGAGCGGTGGGGTGATGTGGGGTTTTGCCTTCGGAGAATACCGCTGAATATTCTCGATCTTGAGTTGCTGCATGGAGTGCGGATCTTCCTTCATCCCCACAATGGTTGGAATGTCGTCGAAGGTATGCGGGCTGACCGTCAAGAATACCGGCACAATGACGACGTCGGTGAACCCTTCTTGATCGAACTCTTTCATGCGAGTGGCGATGGAAGGCTCGGTGTATTCCATGAACGCTGTTTTTACAGCCTGGACTGCGTGACTATTCATGATCGTGGGAGCTACCTGGGCTTCAAGTTGGAGCAAGGATTGGCGCCATGTCACGGATCTGGACCCGTGATTGACAAGGAGGACCCCGATTTTTGTTGCGTTGGCAGAAGAAGGGGAAGTGATGGGCGCTGCCAGGGCTGCATATGGAGCGACGGCCGTCAGAAGCGCGGAGACGACGACGACGATCATCTTGACTGACATGGGCTACCTCCTGTGTGAGTGATGAGAGTTCAAATCGTTATCCGCATGGCGACGTAATACATGTGTTCGCTGGCGGCTTGAATGGCGGACCCAACGGTGAACGGCGACTCGGCGGTGTTAACCGCCTCGATATAAGTCTCGGCATTTTTATTGAGCATGCATGGGCATCGGAGATGGAGTTGGACGTTGAACGGGGTCTACTCGTTCGGATCGATCCGGCTGAGGAGACCGGCCTTAGTTTGAAACCGACCCGCTGGATTGTAACTAGCTCGCAGAGGCAGTCTGGTTCCTGGTCCAGCTGCTGCCGAAGTGCATGGACATGAACATCCACTGTGTGCTCACAAACTGCAAAGTCGGTTCCCCATACGAGATCGACCAGCTTGCTTCGGCTGAATATCTTGGAAGGCTCCCGCATGAGGACCGTGAGAATAGCGAAGGGTTTGGCGGAGAGCTTCACCTGTCGGCCGGCAATTTTCACCTCGTGAGCATCCCCGTCCAGCTCGACGGCCCCTACCTGATAAACTCCTCGACCCATGTCATGACGCCCCGCCCGCCGCAGATAGGCACCGACTTTCGCAACCAAAAGACGATGTCCGTCTCGCAAATCATGGACGCCGTCTATCCCGCGTTCCAGATCCGATATATAGTGGTCGTCGGTATAGAGACAGCCGGTAGGAACCACCGCCATCAGCAGAACATGCCGAAGCGAGGGATCTGTCCTGAGCGTATCCCAATCCGGGATACGGTGGTCCACCAACACCAACGAGAGCGACGCCGGGTCCGTGACGACGAGTAGCTCGCTCACGGCGGCTGCGCCTCGGACAGCATAGCCCGCGCGATGCAACTGCTCTGCAAGGTCCCCGGCGAAAACCGCATCGGATGAGAGCACGACGACCAAGCGCGTTGAGCATGGCCGATGCGGTTTCAACGTGTTTGTACGCCGGGCTTTCTCGATCAGTGAATCTCCACGGAAAACAGTTCCCAGCATCCCGACCAACGCCGTCACGAAGAGAAGCCCCGAAGAAGGAGGCGCAGAAACCGGCACCACCGGTGATCTGCTTTCCAGGTCGACCGTGGCAGGGTTCAGCTGTAGTGGCCCGGAATCCGAGACAGCTTGAAGAGACAGGGGGAAGTTCAAACGGGCGGTGTCCCTGTCGAGCCATGGAGAAGATCTTCCGGTATCCGCAGCTAGTTCATGGCGCGGAGCCGTCATCGCGGGCACGATGTCGCCCGGTCTTTCGGGAAGCGAGGACCTGGTATCGTGCTTCTCGGTTTCTTCCAAAAGGGGCTTGCTCGCGTCCCAGGCGCTGGTCTCGGGAGCCGAGAGGACGGCTCCATTACCACCGCCGGACGGAAACATCCCGGAAGCGTGCGCCTCAGTTCTCGTGAGGCTGAGCAAGACCAGCGCGCAAACCGCACAGAGCGTATTGACCCAGCGCTGCGCGTCGATCCGGCGTGGAGAGTCGTTTTGGTATGTCATTCAGTTCCTTGTGTCAGTTCGGGAATTCCGCATTCTCTCGCTACATCGAGCGTGTCGTCAGAGATTTGGGGTGCCAGTTGTCGGTCATGTTGCCGGATAGCCCTCGAATCTGTGTGGGCGGGTGCGTTGTCCATGGTCTGCTCCTCTGCTGCCGGATTGAATGCATTGTCTTGTCTGTTGCCACAAAAAATCAGAACGACACTGACGCGAAGACTCGCACGTTGTAACCCGGCGCCTCCTGGCCGATGCCGCCACCGAAACCATCGTTGAGGAAGTATCGGGTGTTGGTGAAATTATCGACGGTCAGGTTCAGGCTGAGCGCCTGGGTCGGCCGGTATGCCGCGAACAGGTTGTGNNCGGTGATCACCCGGCGGGGACCGACGGCACGGACGCGATAACCGTATTCGAGCCGGCTGCTTAAATCGCTGCGCCCCAGCGTGAATACCAGTGAATTGCCGGGGATGTCGTACAGAGCACGCTCGCCCTCGCAGACCTGCTTCCCGCGCACCGCGGCGAGGCTCAGGTTGCTGAACCAGTGTTCAGTCCGAAGACCAAGCTCGAACTCGACTCCTTCGCGAAACTCCTTGCCGTCTTGCGTGATGTGCGTGCAGAGGTCATTGTTTCCACCCAGGTTGATCCCCCCCACGATAATGGGCGGCAACGGCCGGCAGAGCGCTCCGTTCGACGTGCGCGCCGAGAGCGACTCGAGGGTGTGTTCAACGCGGTTGCGGTATAACACCACTTTTGCCGTGAGCGAATCGACGCCGGTGAACAGGCCGGGGTAGTTGAGCGAGACACCGACCTCATGGTTGCGTGAGGACTCGGGCATGTAGAAAGTGCCGCAGACTCCTGAGTTCGGCGCGAGCGCACCGAAGAAGAGCCTCTGGCAGCGGCTGAATGCCCCTTGCGTGAAAAATTCATCGACAAGCGGCGGCCGGAACGCCTCGGCGTAGTTGTAGAAGAGGGTCAGGGGACCACCCAGCATGTTCCAGGCAATGCCGGCGCTGGGCATGGTCTTCCCGAATTCGATGAGCGGCCTGCGGTCTTCGAGCTGCAGCAGATCGCGTGTCTCTTGTGCGGTGACTTCGACCTCGTACTTGTCGTGACGGAGGCCGGCGGTCAGGCTCAGGTCGCCGATATCGAGCCGATTCTCAAGCATGTACGCAAGATTGGATTTGAGACCTGAAGGCTGACTAAGGTTGTTCACCGTCTGTCGTCCGCCCGTGGCGGGGTTGAGCTGCTCGGTCTTGGTCGTGCGGCTGTTGTGGTTGTACTGGACGCCGTAGGTGAGGGCATCGCGTACGGGGCCGACGCGCAGCACAGAGGTGTTCTTCAGATCGAGCGTCGCGATCCGGTAGTCGAAGAAATTCGTGGGCGAGTTCGGGATCAGCACACCTTTCGCATCTTGTCTGTCGGAATCGGTGACGCTGGTGCTGGTGTGGCCGAGTGTCCCTTTGAGATTGATCCAGGGCACAAGGGTTTGCACGGTGGGCGTGTATTCAATGTTGACGGTGGGCGTGCTGTCGGTCACGGCACGCCGCACGAAGCCGAATACCCCTGGTATGCCTATCGTGGCATCAAAGGGCTGCAAGGTGTTTTCCTGGGAGTACGTCTCCCCGAAGGTGATGGCTGCGCCGGCCCGCGGGCGGTAGGTGGCTTTCGCCAATCCGCTCAAGCGGTTCGCCTTGGTGTTTTTCAACTTGTTGCCGCTTGCCGTTGTGATGTCGCCGGACCAGCGCCGGGTGAGGTTGGCGAGCAGGTCGATCGAATCGAACGCCATTCCATAGATACTCGCCGATCCGAGCTTTTCGTCATTGTTGCCCGACCACCCGCTCTTGAAACGAGCGCCGACGCGATCTCCGGGCGCCAGGAGGTCGGCGGCGTCCTTGGTTCGCATCTCCACGACGCCGCCGATCGCGCCGGAGCCTTGCAGCGCTCCCGCGGGTCCGCGTGTCACCTCGATGGCTTTCAACAATTCCGGTTCGATGAATACGCCGCTGCCGAAGCGGTATTTCTCGAAATTTCGCATGGCGCCGTCGAGCTTGATCAGCACGTCTTCGGAGTCACTAAAGCCGCGGATATTGAATTTCATGCCGCTGGCGAGCGGCCCGCCATTGACCGAGACGCCAGGGGTGTCCTGGAGCACTGTGAAGACGTTGTCGGATTGCCGGCGCTCCAATTCCTTGGCCGTCACGGTCGTGCGCGAGCGCGCCGGATCGAATTCGATGGCCTCGCGTCTCCCCGTCACCTCGACTTCCGCTATTCTCAACGTGTCTCCTTGCTCAATGTCCGGTGCATCGATCGATGGATGCGCTGCCGCAGTTGCGCTGCGCTCCGCCGTGTGCGGGTGGCTTTCCCCAAGGTTCTGCTCCTCGGTTGTTGCTTTGCTTAGAGCCGCTGGCGCCGTGCTGTTCGCAGCGATACCCACGCCTTCCGGACCAGAAAGCAGCGGGCGGGGCAGCGGACGGAAATCCGCCGCCCCACCCTGAACGGGCCATGCCTGCAGCAGTGCCACGAGTACGATGACAACTCCCCATTGTGTGCAATTCATGCTGCATACACGCCCCTGCGGAATGGTTCTGAAGCCTCAGACAGCTCGCTGCCTGCGCCGAGCCATCGCTGCGATCCCCGCAAGCCCCGAGCCCATTAGATAGACTGCGGCGGGCAATGGCACCGGGGCCACCGACCCCACATCGAGAGAGAGCTGGTCCAGGCTCACGCTGGAGCCGACGGCATTCCACGTCAACAGGAAGGAGGCGGCGCCCGGCACACCCAGAAAGGACACAAGTCCCTCCACCTCGTTACCACCGAAGCCGCCGACGATGGCCTCGTTGTGCAGCAGCGAATACACGCCGTTAATGCCGTTCAGTTGGAAGTTGGTGAAACTGCCATTGACCGTGGGATTGAAGTTACCCACCGATGCGAGGCGCAGATAGACGTCACGCAATCCACCAGCCACATTGCCGACGGTGAATTCAAACGCCGTTGGTGCGACAGGGCTGTAGATGTTCCCGCCGCTGGTGAGAAACGCGGCGCCGGTCGTCTCCGCCACTTGGTACGTGCCGCCGCCGAAGTTAGCGACCTCCGGACTGGTGTCCTGAATATTCCCGCCCGCGATGTCGTCGTTAAAGAAGTTCCACTCGGCGTACAGACTGCCTGGTGTGGCTCCTCGCGTCCACCCAGACGGCGTGAAGGGCGCATCCCATGAAGCTTGCAAGGCATGCGCTGACTGACCGCCGGCCAGTAAGAGAGCCAGGCCGAGTATGCAGCCGGTGACTTTTGACTTCGTCCTATTCATTGCAATTACCCCTTTCAGTAGTTAGCCTTCACTGCCTCACCCGGAGAGGCCGGTGAAAAACCGACACATGTTCAACAGAAAGCAGCGGCCCCGCACCGCCTGCCATGTACTTCGGTAACAGATACGTCTTAATGCCTCGTTTCCTCCTTCCTCTATTGCCCCGGGGCACCAGGGCACTCGATCACGAAGCGATATTGCCTGCCGCAATGGAGGATGACTTCCTTCTGTCCGCGCTTGAGGAGACGGATCTCCACCCGCATCTCCGCGAAACCGTCATGTGCAATGAGGTCGTCGTACAACGCGGAGAGCCGCGATTTGACTTCTGCGTTATGGACGCGCGCTGACATCTTCTATATTCACCCTTTGCCGCCTCGAACAGCAGCCGAACCGCTAGGAATGATGCTGCCTCCTAGGGCCGGGCGTACGCGGATTGTTCGTGCGTTGACTGGAGCAGCTCAGCCGTCTTGCGTGCCAGGCCGTCTTCCAGCCAGCGTGTCAACACCGGATCGACCAGCCCTTTTTCATTGATCTCGTAGGTCAACCCGTGGAGCATCTTCTTGTAGGGGCCTGAACCGTATAGACGGTTGGCGATGACGAGAACACGCCCGTGTTTCCCGGCTTCCTCGATGGCTGCGCGAGCAGCGCTAACAGCTTTCTCCCTTTCCTTGGGCCAGTCTTCCCTGACCGTCAGAGCCGTTATCGATTTCAACTTGGCACAGTGGGGATCTTGACGAAGCCGCTCGATATTCTGATTCATGACCGAAAGCCACGCATCGTTGCCCGCCTCGGTGCCTTCTCCATGCGCGAGGAGAAGGACGGTCTCATTGGTTGGGTCCTTGCTCAGTTCGGCGATCCGTTTGTGAAGGACGAGAACGATCTCCGGATTCTGTTCGTAGCCGCCAAACGTGGAAAAGAGCGCGGCAGTACGGACCTGAGGCGGGGCATTGGCGGATCCATGCCCGCTGCCATGACTGTCAGCTGGGGATCGATCGCTCAAACCGAGAATGTAATCTGTCAGGGGTTTCATGTGATTATCCAATGCGTACATCCGGACGAATACGATGTGTCGGATGCCACGTTGTTCCAGCCTGGACACAGCATTCTGGATAATGTGGGGATCGCCCATCCCGTAGGCCATCTCGATGGAGTACTTGGCCATGAGTGGCCGGATCGTCCCCTCCACGGCATCATTCCACGACTGAGTTGATCCGTGGGGCATGACCACGACACCGATCTGGTTTGCGGCCAATGGGGTCTCGCGGTTGGCCGTCTTGTTCAGCCACAACAGTACGTTCGGATGCGGCAGCAGCTCATCGGGTTTGTAGGCGACACGGGTGTTTCTAAACTGTTCGCCCAACCAGGCGGTCAGCGACATGGAGGAATCGAATTTCGGTCCGATAAAAACGGGCACCAACAAGGTCCGTCCGTGTTTGGCCATTTGAGCCAGCAAGTGCGCCTTGATGTCCTTGTTTCGTTGATCAGCCTCTTCCGCCGCGCGATCGTAATACACGACGATCTCTGTCTCACGGAAGGCCTTGTATCGCTTGACGTAGGCCAACAGATTCTCTAGGTCGGCCTTCAACGCCTTCTCGTTGGCCTCATCCGTTGCGCCGGTACCGACGAGGATCAATTGTTCCGATTCGGGGTGCTCGCTGAGCGCGGCGATACGGTCGAGCACGATCTGCCCGATCAGATAGTCGTGCGTCATAGCCGGGGCCCACCGCACAGGCAGTCCGCCGGAGTAGGCCGCCATGAGGGGCATGACTTGTTTGAGCAGTGGATCGGCTTCAGAAAGAAACAAGGGAATGGCGACGATCTCCGTGACACCATCCTGTTTTAATTCCTGGGCTGCATGAGTGAGATATGCGGCATACTCGCTTTCCACGCCGGTATAGTCTCTTCCGACTAATCCGAGCGTGGCCGGGTAGGTTTTCTTGAACTCGTTTACGAGGGAGCGGATTTCCTGATTTCCGAGGAAGCCTCGATCGGGAGCGACGACGAGGAACCCGACCTTGGACGGAGGGGCAGCATTGGCCGGTATCCAGCTTGTGCCAAGGATGAACAGAATGCCTATAACTATTGTGGTCTTCGTGAACATGACGTTCTCTCCCTTCTTCATCATTCGAGTCTGTCGAGTCTGTAACGGATGGGAATCAACACCGCGATTTGGGACTTTCCGAGATCCTGTGGTAGATGAATCGGACAGACTCGATGCATGAGCTTCAATGCATCCTCGTCCAGATCGCCATACCCCGAGCTTTTTGTCACAACCGCCTCGGCCAGACTGCCGTCGCTGTTGATAGTGGTCCTCACGACGACAATTCCTTCCCATCCCTGCGTACGGGCCAGACGGGGATAGGCTTGGAGGCTTATGATCCGCCGTCTCAGCAATTCCATCAGCCATCCCAAATGCTGCTTCGTAGGAACGGTCCGTGCAATCGTGGGATGGTTCATTGCGATGGTGTCCGTGGGTGAATCGGTGGGGGGACCTGAAGAACCGGCCGACGAATCGGATACGGGAGCGGTGTCTGTCGGTGGTGCGATTGAGGAACTTGGCGCGGCGTCGGCGGTCGCTTCGGCCCGATCCTGAGAAAGGTCTGGTGGAACATGCGGCGACCGCTTCGCGTGATCGTGGATGTTCTTGGCGATGGTTTCCATCGCAGGACTCGTCTCCGCCTCAGAGGGAGGCACGTCGGCGGCTCGATAAGATTCGGTCACAGGGTCTAGGGTCTTAATCTGCCGTTCGAGTGGCATCGGACTGCCGATGGGCACGGGATCACTCGTGGCGGAGGACAAGTCTGTTGCGTGCTGTGCCGGAGCGGCAGGGGTGACGTGTTGCACCGCTTGAGGAATATTCGACGGTTTGCTGAGAGCATGTGGTTCGACCACTTCCGTGGAGGCAGACTGGGTTGAAGGAGAAGGGGGGGGCACGACCGGTGATGAGTCTTCGGTAAGGGCGGCTGTCTCCTGAGGTGCCACCGAATCGGCCGAACTTTGCGGATCGGAAGATGCCGTCTGATCAGCTTCGCTTTGCGGATCGGTGAGGAGAAGCTCCATACGGTACACAAGAGTCGGGGCTTGGGGAAGTTCCCGAAGGAGCACGGCAGCCATCGCTAGCGCCACGGTGTGAAAGCAGACGGAGCAGGCCCATGACAATGCCCGGTCTTGCGACTGAAGGGCCGGCGGGATGTCGGCGAGAAGAGCGCGGTTATGATCGAGAAATGCCATGGCAACGACTTGATAGATAAATGAGATCAATTCTCAATTTCATATACAAGATTCCGCCGTGCTGTGGCTATGTTTAGCCGCCAGGTGCGCATGTTCTGTTTCCTGATGCCGTGACTTTGGGAGAGAAAAGTTGCCGGACGGGGCGGTGCGCTATCGGCCGGGGGCGCGCAATGCAGCGGTCACAGGCAGACGGGCGGCTCGAATTGCCGGAGGGATTCCACCGACGATGCTGATGCCCAGTGCGAACCCCATCGCGATCAGCGCGGATACGGGGGTCAGCGTCAGGCGGAATGCGAGTTCTGAAAAGGTGCTGAAGTTCATCGTTGAAAGTGTGACCAATTGCAATGCGGTGCCTCCCCCGAGGGCGAACAGGCCCGCGAAGGCTCCGAGCATGAGAGACTCAAGGAGAAACATGGCGAGTATTTGCCGCCGGGGAAACCCCAACGCGCGGAGCATACCGATTTCCCTGGTGCGGGAGGCAACCGCTCCGTACATGGTCATGGTGCCTCCCAGAATGGCGCCGAACGCGAAGATGATAGTAAAGGTAAGTCCGAGGAGGCGAATGAAGGTCGCCATCGCGACCGATTTTTCCTGATAGTAGTCGCGCTCGCGCTTCACTTGGAGGAGGAGGCGCGTGTCCGATCCGATGGCATCCTCGATCTGCTGAAAGGCGGAGGGGACAGGCAGGCGCAGCGTCAATGACGAGTAGGAGTCCCGTCCATAGGTGGCCATGAGTTGGTCGACGTCTCCCCAGATCTCGGACTCGAAGGCTGTTCCCTGAGCCTCCGTGATGCCGACGACGAGCCACTCCCGTTTTCCTATGCGGAGATGAGAGCCGATGCCTCCAAGAATAAATCGTTTGGCGATCTGCGTGCCGATGACGATTTCCGTCGTACCTGGCTGCCAGACGCGTCCCTGAATGAGCCGAACCTGTGGCCGTAGCATGAATGCCTCCGGCTGCGTACCGCGGACGACCACGTTCGCAGGGGTATCGGCTCCATTTTTCGCAAGGCTGATCAAGACGACCAACTCAGGAATAGCCAGAGGGTCGCCGCCAGTAGTCTGTGCGATATCGGCGAGCGTGCGCACGATGTGCGCTTGGTCGCGGTAGATCCCGCTCGCGATTTCTGTGGTCGCGCCTTTGCGCAGCAGCAGGACGTTCTCCGGTGAACCGCTTTCAACCAGCGCCCGGTTCAATCCATTCCCCAGCATGAGGACTGCCAGCAGAATCAAGCTGACCAGCGCCAGTCCGGCTACGGTCAGCGCGGTCGTACTGCTCCGCACCCAGACGTTTCGAACACTATAGGCCAAGAGAAGTTTCATGGATCGGGATCCTATCCGGCGTTATGCAAGTCCTCCGCGATCTTATCGCGCAGGAGTGCAAGGATGGGGAATACCGCTGCACAGACGGCGATGCAGAGTGTGACGGACGCGCTCAACAGCAAGGTGCTCGGGTACAGGGTCAGATGTTGGAAAAAGTTTCCCAGTTTGGCGGCGACGAGCACTCCATAGAAGTGCGAGGCGGGGATCGTGATGGCGATGCCCAGGGCCGAGCCGATCCCTGCAATGAGCAGCGCTTCTCCCGTCACCAGTGCCGTCAGGTGGCTCGGTCGAAAGCCGAGCGTCCGCAGCACGGCCAATTCCTTCGTGCGCTCGCGCACCGCCATCACGAGGGTATTGGCGAGTACCAGCAGCGTGACACCGTTCAGCACGATCGCCAGAAGTTTCAGCGCACTGATAATTGCTCCGGACATGGCGACGAAGCTTGCCTGAAACGCTTGCTCAGTTTCCGTTCTAGTCTCCGCGGTGGAATTGCTGAACTCCATATCCACCGATCGGCTCACGCGTCCGGCAAGGGAGGGATCGGCAATGCGGATGACGTACCAGCCGACTGTGCCGGCCCGATCCGGATCTATTTGCTGCCGGCGTTCGTTCATGTAATCCCAGCGCAGGAGCATCCAGGTCTCATCCGTAGCCGCCTCGGCCCCGCGATAGATCCCGCGCACGACGAATTCCCAGTCTCCGGGATAGAGGGTGCCCTTGAGGGCGATCACGTCTCCGACTTTCCATCCATACAGTGCCGCCAGCCGACGGCCGATCACGCAGCCCCGGCGATCGCTGAGAAATGCCTGGCGCTCTTCGTCCGTCACCGACAACTCGGTATGCAGATCCAGAAACGACGCCGGGTCCACGGCGAATTGAGGGAAAAATCCTTTGGCATCGCGGTACACACCGCCGAACCAGCTGGCG
>CXWL01011735.1_pt1 | contig 24048 bp, 18 predicted proteins | sample 590931 | NCBI WGS metagenome assembly CXWL01 (sample SAMEA3498368, study PRJEB10139) | groundwater metagenome | biome: water well; material: biofilm material | place: Germany | collected 2015-04-27
CCTTCCCCAAGGTCCCACCGACGAATGATCCGCCGGCCATCCGTTTCCGAAACGAGTTCGACGCATTGCTCTCGGCTTTGCAGGCTCGTCGCCTCACGCGATTGGTCAAGACGCGTGGAAGCCACAAGGTGACGATTTTTGGATTTCCCATGCAGATGGCGTCAACGCGGGATCGCCTCATGAAATTCGTGGAGGTGCTGTTTCAGACGAATCCCTATCAGGAGAACCCGCTGTTGCGCGGGTTCTACTTGACGAGTGGGACCCAAGAAGGAACGCCGATCGACCGTATTCTGGGGGCCGTGGGCCGAGCCTCGGGACTTTCGGATGTGTCCCTCGCGTCCGTTCTGCCGACTGAATCGAAGAGCTATTTCCTGAAAAACCTGTTCACCGAGATCATTTTCCCGGATCGCCAACTCGTGACTCCCTCGTCGACCATGTATCAGCAGCGAGGTTACCTCCGGCTCGGGGCCGTTGTCCTGTCCGTGCTCCTGGTCCTGGTAGCCGTCACTGGGTTGGCCGTGTCGTTCATCGGCAATAAACAGATATTGAGCCGGGTGCTGTCCTCTGCGCTGAATGCGCCCAACGCGGGGTTGGACGACGCCCATTTAGAGACGAACGTGGAATATATCGGGTCACTGGGCGGGCAGTTTGAGGACATTCTTATTTATCAGCGGGATGGTGTGCCCCTTCGATTGGCGGGCTTCTACCAGGGCTCCCGCATTCGGGAAGTCGTTCAAGAACTCTACCTTCGGCAATTTACGCGACAGTTTTTAAGTGTGATGAAGCGCGATATGGAGGGGGAACTTGGCCAGTTCGCGATAGGAGAGAGCGGGGGAGGAACCGGACAACCCAACGAGTATGATGACGACTACTCTCTCCTCAAAGCCTACATTATGTTGGGCGATCCGGCCCATTTGAAACCTAATTATTTGAATCGCTGGCTGGATGAGTATTGGCAGGACAAGTTGAAACGGCTGGTTCATGAACGAGAGATTTCCCCAGTTGTGCAAGATACGGTACGGAAACAGATGGCGCTCTATAGTCAATATCTCGCACGAGATGCCGGGAGTCATCTGGCGTTGAATGGACGCCTCATTCAGGAGGTCCAACAGAAGCTCCGCCAGGTTCCTCGCGTACAGCGCATTTATTCGATGAGCCGTCGGGAAGCTCAGGATCTCGTCAAGCCGTTCAGCCTGGAGTCGGTGCTCCAAGGGAGCCAACAGGGGAGTTTGGTGACCGAGTACACGATTCCAGGCGTATTTACGCTCGCGGGATGGAAGGGGCCGTTTCAGGAGAGCGTTGCAAAAGTCCTTGTGGAAGCGGCGGCAGAAGGATGGGTCATCGGGGAGCCGGAGGTGGAACTCTCGCAGCTCGATAAAGGCATCAAGCGACTCTATTTCCAGGACTATGTGCGGCATTGGCGGGAGTTCATTCGCTCGTTGCGCATTCGGCAAACCGTCACCCCCGCAAATAGTGAGGAAGTACTCAGTCTCCTGTCTCAGGCGGACTCCCCATTGTTTCGTATCTTTGAGGCTGTGGATCGTAATACCTATCCCGAGCCGGCGGCGATAGGACAGTTACAGGAATCCGTGACTGGAATATTGGATAAGGTTAAGAAAGGGTTAGGAATGGAGGGGGCGCCGTCCCCTCTTCCTTCACCGAGGGACACAGAAGAACTCATGCGCCGACTGGGGGATCCGAGTGATTTCTCAGGGTCGGTCTCGCGTCGCTTTCAGTCCATCCATTACTTGATTTCTGTGGCAAAGGATTCAAAAGAGGACTCTCCCTTGATCCGTTACTTGACAGAACTGAGGAAGGTGCACCAAACGTTGCGGCCTATCTTGCGGGCAGAGAGTCCCCCCGGCGATACGAAAGCCATGGCGAAGAGCATCGTGTCAGGTGAGCCAAACGACGTATTCCAGGCGATGAAAAACACCGACGTGATGCTGCAAAAGCTCGACCCGGAATCCATTGAAGCCGTTTCTCCGTTGCTCGTTGAGCCGTGGATGATCGCCGTGCGTGGGGTGCTTGAACGCGCCAAGGCCGAAGCGTCAAAGCGCTGGGAAGCGGATATCTACCAGGCATGCCAGCGGAATGTGGAAGGGCGCTTTCCCTTCCGAAAAGGAGGGGCCGATGCGCCGCTCTCTGATCTCGCCGATCTCTTTCACCCTGACAATGGTCAGTTCTGGAAATATTACCAAACAGAACTCAAACCGTTTATCGACGAAGGTCTAGACCGGTGGGAGCCCAAACAGTGGTCGGGCGTGGGCATGCCGATCTCGAACGAGTTTCTCCAGGCCCTTCAACATGCGCGGTTCTTGTCAGAAAGTCTGTTCCCGAAAGGCAGTTCTGAGGTGGGAGCGGTATTTGAACTGTATCCCCATCCTCCTCAAGGCGGAGTAAGCAGGTCTGTGAGTGAAATTCGGCTTGACATCGGTGGACAGGCCCTGCGGTATCGTATGGAGCCGCAAGAGTGGCATGAGATGAAATGGCCTGGCCCGACTCCGGCTACGGGGGCGGTGCTTCAGGTTCAGGTGGGTACTGCATGGGTGACAAAAGAGCATAAGGATTGGTGGGGTCTCTTCCGGCTGATTCAGGCAGGGAGCCTTGTGCCAGGCGTCGGAGACACACAGTATCGCGTGAAGTGGGAACTGCCGACTGAAGATGGAAGTCCGGTTCAGGTTCAGTATGACATCCGAGCCCGCGGGTATAAGAATCCATTCCGCCCGGGAGTGTTTGAACAGGTGCGCTGTGTCGAACATCTCTGAGGCGGAGGGATGAACGCGCCAGTCTGCGGCTACTACGGCAAGCTCCCTGTGTCTCGAGAATTTCTTCGTCTCCATGCGGCAGGCCCGGAATTGCGCGAGCTTGATGAGTGGTTCGAGCGCGGCGTGCAGTATACCAAAGCGAAGTCAGGATCCGACTGGCCCGCGTTTCTCGCTCAGGCGGACATCTGGAATTTCCTCTTCGTGCCGGAAGGGAACGGTCGTGTCGTATGTGGAGCAGTCTTTGCCAGCCGCGATGAAGCAGGGCGATCGTTTCCGTTCTTGACCTTTCTCCTCCTTGAGCGCCATGACCTTCCACCGGTTCCTTGGTTGATTCCCCTGAGCTGCCATACATTCCTTGCACAAACCCGGCAGCTACTCCAGAAGCTTCGCGCAGATCTTGACTGGAATGCCTTTGGTGCCAGTGTCGAATCTCTGCCTGCTAAGGTGGAAACCGATGCCTCGCTTGAGGCAGGGTTTGAGGCCTACCTGTCTCAGACCACCACCGGCGAATTCTGGAGTCATCTGTGTGCCGAACCAGACCAGCTACAGCAGGATGGTCTTGGTCAGGAGCGTGCAATGCGCTTGCATCCGTTGGGCAAACCATCGAGCGTAGTGGGGTCCTGGGGAATGAAGCTCCCGTTAGCGATGGGGAAAGCAGCCGAGACGTATGATCTTCCATTTTGGCTTGAGCTGCACGCACGTTTGCATGGTGTGAAGAAGGGGACCTGGCCGACGCTCTTCGCGTTCTGGAATCGAGCCCCGTCAAAGGTCGAGCCGTGCCTGCTGGTCTCCTTTGGGCGCTCGTCACCAAATCTTACGAGGTTCATCGTGTCTCCTGACGTGCAAGATGACGCTTGGTGCGAGTGGTTGCCTCGGGAGGTGAACCCCCAACAGAGCTTATCCGGAAGCTCGCCCAACAGTTCAGCGCAAGCCGCTGATATTACAGACGTCTCTCTTAGACGCTATCTCGATTCGATTGGCTAAACTCAGGAGTGCTCTCTTCACGACCGGTCCTGCCAACGACCGAATTCGCGGTTGATAGAGACGGTGTTGTGGATGCCGAGCCCGAGCGGCCAATTGGTACTACCCAATTAATCGCTATTGGCTACGCCTTGCAACACGCAATTTTTCAGGGGCCTGCCCCTGTCATAAACTCATTCACGATATTGCGTTTCCTGGGCGAGTTGCGTAGGATGCGCCGTCAACTTGGTTTCGCTTAGGAGGTAGCTGTGAAGGCGAAAGAACTCCTGGAAGCCAACCAGCTCTCAGCCGCGATTGCGGCGCTCACCCAGGATGTCAAGAAGCAACCAGCCGATCATCATCTCCGCACCTTTCTGTTTGAAGTGCTCTGTTTCGCCGGCGAGTATGAACGGGCAGAACGCCAGCTCGATGTCATCGGACACCAAAACGAAAGTGCCGGGATAGGGGTGGAGGTCTATCGGCAGTTGCTGAAAGCCGACAAGGCCCGCCAGCGCTGGTTTGCCGAGGGCCTCAAGCCCACATTCTTACTGGAGGCCCCCGGCTGGGTCCAGCATCAGTTGGAAGCCTGCAACCGATTACGCGGGCATCAGACATCAGAAGCCAAAGCGCTCCTTCAGCAGATCGCACGCACAAGTCCCAAGCTGCAGGGAATCGTAAACGGAAAGCCGTTTACCGACTTCCGCGATTCCGACGATCGGCTTGGCCCGGTCCTCGAAGTCTTCCTCAGAGAGGTTTATGTGTGGCTGCCGTGGGAGCAGATCAAGAAAATCACCATCCCCAAACCCAAACAGTTGCGCGACCTGCTCTGGACGCCGGCGACGCTAGAGGCCGGGGAGGGCGCGGCCGGGGACGTGTACCTTCCTGTGCTCTACGTCGGCTCCCATTCCGAAGAGGATGACCAACTACGCCTTGGAAAGATCACCGATTGGCGAGGACTGGGCGATGGGTTGGCGGGAGGGGCGGGCCAAAAGACGTTCCTGGTTGATGACAGTGAGATTAGCATTTTAGAAATCCGAGAAATCGAATTTCACAAAGCGTAGGCATTTGCCTCCGAAGAGACACGGCACACTATGGCCACTGAGCAAGTTATCGATGTTGAGGCTCTCCTCCAGCCGATTGCGGGCGACAATCCCGCAGGCAAGGATGTTCGCGACGGGAAAGACTTCGATGTGCTGAAGGAAGCACGTCGTCACGAGGAAGTGCTGAGCCAGGGAGACTGGCAGCGAGAGGCCAAAGTCGCTGACTGGCCCAAAGCGATTCAGATAGCCACGAAAATTCTGACCGAGCAAAGTAAGGACCTGCAGGTCGCAGTCTGGCTGGTCGAGGCCCTCATCAAGCGGCATGGCTTTGCCGGCTTGCGGGACGGACTCAAGATTCTGCGCGGTCTCCATGCGAACTTCTGGGACGGCCTGTATCCGGCGATGGAAGACGGCGACCTGGAATATCGTTCCGGCAAGCTCGACGCGCTCAACAAGCTGCTTCCATTCGCCGTAAACAATGCCCCCTTGGTGCGAGCGAGTGACGGGACATCCTATACGTACGTCCACTGGAAGGAATCCCAGGGCGTGGAAAACCTCCGCCGTGCCGCAGCCAGTGATAGCGAGAAGCGCCGACAGTTGGACGAAGCGCTGAAAGAGGGGAAACTCGAAGGCGAAAAGTTCGACAAGGCGGTGGCCGCAACACCATTGACGCATTGCAACGCTCTCTTGGAACAACTGTCGGACTGCTGGGATGCCTATGATCAACTCGATCACGTTCTTGATGAAAAATATGGTGAGGCAGCGCCCAGTCTCCGAGCGGTCAAAGATGCCGTCGGGGAATGCCGATCCCTCATGAACAGCATCGTGAAGAAAAAGGGGGGCGTCGGTCTGGGTGCCGTAGAGACTCCTGAGGCGGGAGCGGAAGAGGCTCGGGCAGCCGGAACCATGGCAAACGGCGGGGCGTTTTCTGGCGGCATTGATCCGCGTGATCGATCCGAAGCCCTCCGTCGTTTGGCGGCCGTTGCAGAGTTCTTCCGGAAAACGGAACCGCACAGCCCAATCTCGTATCTGGTTCAACGGGCGGCCCGGTGGGGCGAGATGCCGTTAGATGAATGGCTCCGTGAAGTGATCAAAGACGACTCGGTATTGGGAGGAGTCCGCGAAACGCTGGGCATCAAAAAAGAGAGTTCATAAGCGCGCTGGGTTTTTTAAGCTGGTGGGGTGGGCGCGACTTCCGGAACGACCACGTAGACCAAACGTAACTAGCACTAGAATGGAGGACTCGTATGGGAAAAGAAAGCACACAACATAAGTTGGATCGTGTCAGGCCCCCGCGCGTGCAGATTACTTATGACGTGGAAACCGGCGGTGCCATTGAAATGAAGGAATTGCCCTTCGTGATGGGTATCATGGCCGACCTCTCCGGCAACCCCGAACAGCCGCTGCCCAGTCTGAAGGATCCCAAGCGCAAGTTCGTCGAAATTGACCGTGATAATTTCGACAGTGTCATGAAAGGGATGGCCCCGCGGCTAGCCTACAAGGTCGACAGCAAGTTGACGGACGACGAATCGAAAATCGGGGTGGAGCTGAAATTCAACGGCATTGACGATTTCGGGCCCGAACAAGTCGCCAATCAAGTCGAGCCTTTGCGCAAGCTCGTGGAAATCCGCAAGCAGCTGTCGGCCCTCCTCGCCAAGGCGGACGGGAACGACAAGCTCGCCGAGAAACTCCAGGACATCATCAAGGATACGGAACTCCAGCAGAAGATCGGCAAGGAAGCCGGCCTTGGAGAGGTAAAGGAGGAATCCAATGGCTGAACAAGCGAAACAAGCGCAGGCAGCGGAAGCCAGCACCGTGGAGGCCGGCGGGGTGCTCGATCAGATCATCGACGAAACCCGCATCGCCGGCAAAGACGGCAAAGACAGCTGGGAACGGGATCAATCCCGCAGGCAGATCGCCACCCTCGTCGACGAGGTGATGAAGGGGCAACTTCGTGTGTCGAAAGATCTCGAAGCGACCATCAGTGCCCGCATCGCCGATATCGACAGGCTGCTGACTGCGCAGCTGAACGTGATCATGCATGCGCCTGAATTTCAGAAACTCGAAGGGTCGTGGCGCGGGCTGCACTATCTCGTGATGCAGTCGGAGACCAGCGTCATGCTCAAGCTACGCGTGCTGAACATCAGCAAGAAGGAACTCGGGAAGGATCTCGAAAAAGCAGCGGAATTCGACCAAAGCGCCCTCTTCAAAAAAGTCTATGAAGAAGAGTACGGTACCTTCGGCGGGGCGCCCTACGGCGCCTTGATCGGCGATTACGAGTTCGGCCGCAATCCCCAGGACATCGGGCTGTTGGAGAAAATCTCCAACGTTGCTGCGGCCGCGCACGCCCCTTTCCTAGCCGCCGCCGACCCCGGGTTGATGGGATTGGAAAGCTTCACAGATCTACCGAACCCGCGAGACCTTGCCAAGAAATTCGAAACGCCCGACTACGCCAAGTGGAAGTCCTTCCGTGAATCGGACGATTCGCGCTATGTGGGTCTGGCGCTTCCGCGTGTGCTGATGCGGCTACCCTATGGACCCGATACGGTTCCGGTCGAGACCTTTAACTTCAAGGAAGACGTCGATGGCACGGACCATAGCAAGTATCTCTGGAGCAACGCTGCCTATGCGATGGCGACCCGCTTGACCGATTCCTTTGCCAAGTATGGATGGTGCGCGACCATCCGTGGTGTCGAAGGCGGAGGCAAAGTGGAAGGCCTGCCAACCCACACCTTCAGCACCGACGACGGTGAAATCGCCATGAAGTGCCCGACCGAGATCGCCATCACCGATCGACGGGAGAAAGAACTGTCGGATCTTGGCTTCATGCCGCTTGTCCATTGCAAAGGTACCGACTTTGCCGCGTTCTTCGGCGCGCAATCTTGCCAGAAGTCCAAGAAGTATGACACCGATGCTGCGAACGCCAACGCGCGGCTTTCCACCCAGATGCAATATCTTCTGGCCATGTCCCGCTTTGCTCATTACTTGAAGGCGATCATGCGGGACAAGATCGGCAGCTTCATGACGCGGAAGGAGTGCGAAGACTACCTGAACCGTTGGATCAGCAAATACGTCGTCAGTTCCGAAGACGCGGGGATGGAGTTGAAGGCGAAGCATCCACTGAAGGAAGCGCGCGTCGAGGTTGCCGAGATCCCGGGCAAGCCGGGCTGCTATCGCGCCGTGTGCTTTCTCAAGCCCCATTTCCAACTGGACGAGTTGACCGTATCTCTCCGGTTGGTCGCCGATTTGCCCCCACCGGCAAAATAACGAGGCAGTACGAGCAAGGCGACCGGCGACCCCCTGCGGGGTGCCGGTCGTGGCATCGGGCCAGAACTCCAATTGGAATGGCCGTTACGCCAACATCCAATAGGTTAAATAAGGTGATCGTGATCCCCGTGAACCTGTCCGCCATCACCCACCGCACCAGTCCCCGAGTTCATCCGTCCTATCCAATTAGATCGGTCAGGATATCTAGAGCGATAACAATGGCGGTGGGTGTTCGGCCTCCCAGCAGCGAGACCGTGAGCAACATGCGAAATTTCAGGCAATTCAGCGGATCTGATCCCACGGGAATCCGCACGCTCTCGTGGCATACGCCTTGCTGTACCACCACGGCATGAGGAACAGGCAAACAGAATCATCAACCGCACTTCACTTCAAACATCATCACAGGAGGGGACATCATGGCACAGCAAGAGTACGTGTTCTTGAAGTTGGGCGACATCAAGGGCAAGGCCACGACCGATGCGTTTAAGGACCAGATTGTTTTGCAGAACATGTCCTATGGCATCAGCCAGGGCGGGCAGTGGGAAGAGCAGGACAAGCTGTCGGGCCGGATTACGAATTTCTCGGATCTGTCCTGTGTGAAACTCATGGATGTGTCCAGTCCGGCACTGGCTACCGCCTGCGCACTCAAGACCCAGTATAAAGACGCGGTCATTTCCGTCACTTCAGGGACTAAAGACGCCTATTACAAGCTTTCATTGGAAAAGGTGATCATCACCAGTATCTCTACCTCCATCTCAGCCGGGGAAGCTGAACCGGCTGAATCATTTACCATCAGCTTCCGCAAAGGCACGTGGGAATACGGCACCGCCAAGGGCGGCTACGACCTCGATAAGAACGTCAAAGTGTAGAGCGGAGCATCGGGGTCAGCGGACAGACACGCCATGGTCATGGAGAACAAGATCTGCGGCCCTCCGCTCCGTGAGCAGGAGGGTCGCTGCTGTTTGAGGGGGCTGTGAACGTCGGGCGTCAGAATTGAGGGAGGCAGCGGGATGATACTGAATTCCTCTGACGTCATGTGTGATTGCAAAACCTGTCCCCCATTGTTTCAAGACATACGCCTCATGCTTTGCAGCCACCGGTGAGCGCGGGGCTAACTAATAGGCCGACTGAAGGCGAAAATGACATTTACTATAGTAGTCGCATTATTCATAAGTGTAGGAGGGGAAAATGCCACTATTCGGATGGGAAAAAGTGAGTCGAGATAGTTCGGACTACAAGACTTGTGTGAGCATTACAACAGCCGCGGGAGCTATTATTGGTGGAGCAACAGCCTCGGTCGTGCCCGTGGCGGGTACGCTAGCGGGCTACGCTGGCGGAGCCTTGTGGGGGCTCGCCGCCGGGTATTTGGCTTGTCCGTATCTCGCGCCCGCAGTTAAACGAAAAATTGAAAAAGGAATGCCCTTGGCAGAAAGTGAACTTCGTTCTGCAGCTGAGGCCATGGGAACCTATGCTGGCGTGAATAATGCTCCTGATGCAGTAAAACTAGTTGGAATGGTGAAGTCTATACGTGGCAGGAAACCATCGGCCCAGGTGTGTTCTAATCCAGCCCTCGTGGCGAAAGACCTGCTTAGTCAAGCCTGATATTAGGTTCGAGATTGACTTAGTGCCAAGGCGGTTTGCATTTCTTCACTTTGCGTGACCAAGCCCTTCAGTCTAAGCGCAATTCGGTGCCTGTCTCGCTTGGCGGCTGCGCGATTTCGCGACGAACCGTCATGAATAATGCGGGCTAGACAAGAGGACCCACTCGGCCTACAATCCCGCCGTACCTGCAGAAGGGTGACTCAAGCATCCGTCGATCGAAGGGGTATCGCTCATGGCCAAGCGAGGGCAAGAAGGAGGTTTAGCTGCCTCCATTTTGGATCGATTGCTGGATGACGATCCTCGCGCCGGCGACCCACGAGTCGATTCCCTCGACCTCAAAAATCTGCCTCAACTGGCAAAGAAGCTCCAATCGCGCAGCGACTCCTTAGCTCACTACATTCGGGACCAAGCCTATCCGGAAGATCTCGCAACTCTGGACCAATATGACGGCGCGACCCCAGTGCCTCATCCGGTTGTTGCTGCAGTGGTAGACATCCTCAACCGCGTGATCCTCGGGCCGTTTCTCTATGAGCGTCAGCGGTTCGGAAGCATCAGGCTGAGCGCCGAGACCATCAAGCTGATAGAAGATAGTCGAAAAAGCAAGAATGCATCGTCCTTCAATCGCATGTTGCTGGACGAAGCCTATGCGGAGGAGCTGGAGAAGATGCGCAAGCCGGCTCCGCCCTCATTGTCGCTGCGCGAGCTGAGAGCCTCCGTGGCCAGAGACATTGAGACACTGCTGAACACAAGGCGCGAACTGCTGTTCGATGTGCCCCCGGAAATGGAGGAAGTGAAGAAATCCATCCTGCTGTTCGGGTTGCCGGATTTCACCAGCTACAGTCTGCTGAATCCGCAGGATCGTAAGAGCCTGCGGCGGGCGGTAGAAGAAACGCTGGCGACGTTTGAACCGCGCTTGAAATCCGTCCGCGTGACACTCGAAACACGGGATAAGTACGATATGACGTTGCGGTTTCGGATCGACGCGCTCCTCCGCACCGACCCGGCGCCGGAGCCCATCATGCTGGACGCGTCGCTGTCAGTGGTCAACAGCCAGTACACCGTCCGTGGAGATCTTTGATGCAAGAGTCTTTGCTCGAATATTACGAACGGGAGTTGACGATCTTTCGCCAACTGGGTCAGGAATTTGCGCAGGCCTACCCCAAGGTCGCCAGCCGGCTCCTTTTGGAGCCGGGGAAATGCGAAGACCCTCACGTCGAACGCCTGATTCAGGCGGTGGCCTTCCTCGCCGCGCGTATCCATCATAAGATCGACGACGAGTTCCCTGAGATTACCAACGCGTTGCTCGGCCTCCTCTATCCACATTACCTGGCGCCGATTCCGTCGATGTCTGTCGCGGAATTTACGGTGGATCCTGAGCAGGGAAAGTTGACGAGCGGCCATGAGATTCCCCGCCACACGCTGCTCTATTCCCGTCCGATCGACGGCATCCAATGCCGGTTCCGAACCGGGTATCCGTTGATGCTCTGGCCGGTGACGGTGACATCCGCACGCTTCGACCTGCCTGAAGGGGTGACCACCGGTTCCAAGGCGCTCGGGCTGATCCGGTTAGAGCTGCAATGCCAGGGAGGAGTCTCCTTTGGCGAACTCCAGCTCGATCGTCTCCGGTTTTATCTCGACGGTGAAGGGCAGTCGGGCCATACGCTCTACGAGTTGCTTCTGAACAAGACCCGGGAGGTCTGGATTCGGCCGGCCGGATCGAAGCCCGGGCGCAAGCCGGTTGTCCTGCCGGCCTCCTGCCTTCAACCAGTGGGATTCGGAGAAGACGAAGGGCTGTTGCCGTATCCTCCCCATGCGCTCATGGGTTACCGGCTCCTCCAGGAATACTTCACGTTTCCGCAGAAATTCCTGTTCGTGGATCTCACCCAATTTCCAAGTGCCTCGCAAGGCGATCTCGGAGACAAAGCGGAGGTGTTGATCTTCCTCGACCAGGTCCCACGGGCCGACCATGTCATCAGCCCGGAGAACTTCAAGCTGGGCTGTACGCCGATCGTGAATCTGTTTCCGCTGGTCGCCGAGCCGATCCGCCTCGACCATACGCAGCATGAGTATCGGGTCATCCCGGACATCCGACGCCAACAGGCCCATGAGGTTTATGGGGTGACGGAGGCAGTGTTGACCGCCGCCGACTCGGATACCGTTCAGCCGGTCCATCCTCTGTATTCCATCCGGCACGGAGGGACGGACGAAAAGCCGTTGGCCTATTGGTATGCAGTCAGACGGCCTGCCGAAAAGAAAGGTGATAAAGGAACCGAGGTGTTTGTCTCGCTGGTCGATCTGGATGTGAAGCCCACGCTCCCGCCCCTTGAAACACTCACGTTATATACCCTCTGCACGAATCGAGATCTCCCGACTAAATTGTCGGCGGACGAGATGCGGGGGGAATTCGAACTCGAAGGCGCCGCGCCGGTCGCGCGGATACGCGCGCTGGTCAAGCCGACGGAACCGGTGCGTCCGCCGTTGAGCGGCGAGCGTCAGTGGCGGTTGATCTCCCACTTGTCCCTGAGCTATCTGTCGCTGACGGCTGACGGACCAGAGGCGCTCCAGGAAATCCTCGGGCTCTACGACTTCTCGGGTTCCTCCGTCATACGCCAGCAGATTGCCGGCATTGTCGGTGTGAGTTCGCGTCGAGTGGTTCGACGTCCTAGCACGATGGGCTGGCATGGCTTCTGCCGGGGGATGGAGGTCACGATCAAATTCGATGAAGAAAAATATGTAGGAAGCGGCCTGTTCCTGTTCGCGTCCGTCCTGGAGAAGTTCCTGGGACTCTATACGACATTGAATTCCTTCACGCAATTAGTTGCCACCACCCGTCAACGAGACAAACCGATCAAACTATGGCCTCCACGAACAGGGGAACAGGTCCTTCTCTAAGGGAAGAACTGCTCACTCGCGGGTTTCGATTCGAGTTCTTCCAAGCCGTTCGTCTGCTGACACGGTGGCATCCGTTGCGTCAACCGGTCGGTCGACGTGCCATGCCGGGAGAAGAAGTCCTTCGGTTCCGGTCGCATCTGTCCCTCAGTTTCCCGCCCAGCGAAATTTTTCACATTGAGCCCGGGAAACATGCGCAAGCGCCGATCGGCATGACCGTGGCCTTTCTGGGCCTCACCGGCGCCGAAGGGGCACTCCCGAGACACTATACCGAACTGCTGCTGCAACGCGCGCAGGTGAACGACTACGCGTTGCGGGATTTTCTGGATCTCTTCAACCATCGGCTGATTTCCTTGTTCTATCGGGCCTGGGAGAAGCATCACTGCGTGGTTGGATATGAACGTGCGCGGGAGACAGGCGAAGAGGACCGGTTTGCCGCATTGTTGTACTCAGTGCTTGGGTTGGGAACGGCGGGAATACGCGAACGGTTGGGCGGCGACGACAGTAGCCTCCTGCGCTATGCGGGCCTGCTTGTTCAGCGACCGCGCTCCGCGCAGGCCTTGCAGCACTGTCTGACCGACGCCTTTCAAGTTCCCGTTCGGATCAACCAGTTTAGGGGAGCGTGGCTGTCGGTCCAGGAAGAGGATTGGAGTAGGCTGGGGACGCCGGGAACGAACAATCTCTTAGGGCTGACGACAGTGGCAGGCACCAAAGTCTGGGATCAGCAGGCGGGGTTTCAAGTGCGCCTGGGGCCGTTGGATTTTGAAACGTTTTCCGGTTTGCTGCCGTCCGGAAAAGCCTTTGCGACGCTTGTTCGCATGACCAAGTTTTTAGCCGGACCAGAATTTGATTTCAATGTGAACTTAACGTTGAACGCGTCGGAAGTCCCTCGCTGTCGCTTGCGTGTGACGCAAGCCTATGCCCCGAGGCTGGGGTGGACGACCTGGCTCTCCTCGACGCCGCGAACCAGTAATGCGGAGGATGTCATGTTCTCCGGTGATTTCTCCTCCACAAGGGCGGCTACGGCCTAAGAACCTTTAAGACAAAGAGGCTTGTATGAACGTCAATTTGAAAGGTTTGATCGGAAAACTGGATGACTCCTGCCGCCGCGCGTTAGAGGCTGCAGCAGGGCTTTGCCTGTCGCGGACCCATTACGACGTAGACGTGGAACACCTCCTCGTCAAGCTCATGGACGTCCATGACAGCGACCTGACGAAGATCTTCAAACACTACGGTGTGGAGACCTACCGGCTGGAACGTGATCTCACGCGGGCACTGGATCGGCTCAAGACGGGCAATGCCCGCAATCCCACCTTGGCGCCGCGCATCCCCCGGTTGATCAATGAAGCCTGGTCGTTGGCCTCGATCGAGTATGGGGCGAACCGCGTCCGCTCCGGCCATATGCTCTTGGCCCTTCTGAGCCAGGACGATCTGGCCAGAATGGCGAAGGAGACGTCGGCGGAGTTCCAGAAGATTTCCCCGGAGGACTTGCACAAGCAGTTGCCGAATCTCTCTGCCGGGTCGGCCGAAGACATGGAGCAGGTCCAAACCGGCGGTGTCGACACTGCCGAACCGGGCAGGCCGATCTCGACGAAGACTCCAGCCCTGGATCAGTTCACGGTTGACATGACGGCCCGTGCTAAGGAGGGCAAAATCGATCCGGTGCTGGGTCGGGATGCGGAAATTCGACAAGTGATTGATATTCTCACGCGCCGCCGGCAGAACAATCCGATTCTCACCGGTGAGGCCGGCGTAGGGAAAACAGCTGTGGTGGAAGGGTTGGCCCTGCGGATTGCGACGGGAGATGTGCCTCCTCCGTTAAAAAACGTCACCCTGCGCTCGCTGGATCTCGCGCTGTTGCAAGCCGGAGCCGGGGTGAAGGGGGAGTTTGAAAGCCGGCTCAAGTCGGTCATTAACGAAGTCAAAGCGTCGCCTCAGCCGATCATTGTGTTTATCGATGAGGCGCACACCTTGATCGGAGCGGGCGGGCAGGCGGGACAAGGCGATGCGGCCAACTTGCTCAAGCCGGCTCTGGCACGAGGTGAAATGCGCACGATCGCTGCCACGACCTGGGCCGAGTACAAAAAGTATTTCGAGAAAGATCCGGCGCTCACTCGCCGGTTCCAGGTGGTGAAGGTCGAGGAACCGGCTGAAGCGACGGCGATCAACATGATGCGGGGTTTAGTCGAGACGATGGAACAACATCACAAGGTGCGCGTCTTGGATGAAGCCGTCGAAGCAGCGGTGAAGCTCTCACACCGGTATATTTCAGGCCGTCAATTACCGGACAAGGCGGTCAGCGTGTTGGACACCGCCTGCGCGCGTGTCGCCCTGGGGCAACTGGCCGAACCGCCGGCGCTTGAGGACAGCCGTCGCCGGATTTCGCTGATCAATACAGAGATGGATATTCGAGAGCGAGAAGTCATCACCGGGGGGGACCATAACGAGCGGCTCGAAGAGTTAAGGACAGAGAAAGCCACGGAAGAGGTTCGCTACGCTGAGTTGCAGAAACGCTGGGAGGAAGAGAAGCGTCTTGTGGAGGAAATTGCGGCGATTCGGCAGAAGCTGGAACAACATGCGCGACCGGCCAAAGGAAAAGACAAGGGCAAGGAGGCCCCGCCACCGCTCACACCTCAGGAAGTCACGTCGTTGCAGGCAGATTTGGCCAAGCTGAACAAGGACCTCAGCGCGCTGCAGGGAGAAACGCCCTTGCTGCAGCCCTGTGTCGATGGACAAGCCATCGCGGCGGTGATCTCAGCCTGGACCGGCATCCCCGTGGGGCGGATGGTCAAAGATGAAATTAACACCGTGCTGAATCTTCGGGAGCATCTGGAAAAACGGATCATCGGGCAGTCCCATGCGCTCGATGCCCTGGCGCAGCGGCTTCGCACGGCCCGCGCCAAACTCGAAGACCCCCGGAAGCCCATCGGCGTCTTTATGTTTGTCGGGCCGAGCGGCGTAGGGAAGACCGAGACGGCATTGGCCATCGCCGAGCTGTTGTTTGGGAGTGACCAAAACCTCACGACCCTCAATATGTCTGAGTTTAAGGAAGAGCATAAAGTGTCCCTCTTGATGGGGTCACCTCCCGGCTATGTGGGCTATGGAGAGGGTGGAGTCTTGACCGAAGCTGTGCGTCGCAAGCCCTACAGTGTGGTCCTGCTCGACGAAATGGAGAAGGCCCATCCCGGCGTGCAGGACATTTTCTATCAGGTGTTCGACAAAGGCATGATGAAGGACGGCGAAGGCCGCGACATCGACTTCAAGAACACCGTCATCATCATGACCTCCAATGCCGGGACCGATACCTTCATGAAGCTCTGTGCCGACCCGGACACCAAGCCGGATCCAGAAGCCCTCGCCGAGGCCATCCGGCCAGATCTCTTGAAGTTCTTCAAGCCGGCGTTTATGGGCCGGGTGATCGTCGTACCCTACTATCCGATTGCGCCGGACATCATGCGCCGGATCATCGAATTGCAGCTCGGCCGTGTTCGCCAGCGGATCCGGGAGAATCATCGCGCGCAGCTCACCTACGATGAGGCGTTGATTGCGGCGATTGCCAGCCGCTGCACCGAGGTCGACAGCGGCGCGCGGAACGTGGATCATATCCTCACGCGCACCATGCTGCCGGAGTTGTCGAAGGAGTTCCTGGCTCGAATGGCACAGGGCGAGCCGGTCACGAAGGTGCATATCTCCGTGGATGGGGAAGGAAGTTTCCAGTACCAAGTGAATTGAATCAGGACGAGGCCTTCAATCACAGGTTGCCCAGCGGTATCTTTCCGGATAACTCCGTTGCCTGATTCGATAAGTGTGTATTGAGAATCTAGCAAGACGGGTTGCGATGTCCGTGAATTCTGTGATTTTGAGAGAGGCGGCCCGCTCATACTACGGCATGGTGTTTGCTCAGTAACAGATTGTTGCCAAACTACTTGAGCACATCGAAACCATGAGAGCCCAGATGTCACAGACTCTTTCAGAGATTCTCGCAGGCTGTTCAGAAAGGCTGTCCAGCAAGGCCGCAGCAAGCGAAGAGGCGAATCGTACTTTCTGCCGTACGTTGAGCCTCTGAGCGCCGCGAGAACGCCGCTGGCGGACTTTGTCAACAGCCTGGTAAGAGAGTGGGTCATGCGACAGACCACGGACAAGCCTGACTGAGAACGGAGAACGGGATGCCTCTCACCCAAGAAAACCGACTGATCGCCATTGAGACCCCATTGGGGCCGAACGTCCTGCTGCTACGGGGGTTCACCGGGCACGAAGCGATCTCGCGGCTCTTTGGTTTTGAACTGGATCTTCTCTCGACCGATCCTGAAATCAAATTCGAGAAAATCATCGGGCAGAAGGTGACCATTCGGGTAAGGTTAGGGAAGGAGAAGGAGCGGTTTTTCCATGGGATAATCAGCCGCTTCATGCAGACAGGCAGCGACACCGGCCTCGCGAACTATCGCGCGACGCTGGTACCGGCTCTCTGGTTTCTGACACGCACGGCGGACTGCCGGATATTTCAGAACAAAAAGGTGCCGGACATCATTCAAGAGATCTTGAAAGAAAACGGGGTCACCGACATCAAGACGGTGTTGAAGGCGACCTACGAACCGCGAGATTACTGTGTGCAGTATCGCGAGACAGATTTTAATTTCGTCTCCCGTCTCATGGAACAGTACGGCATTTTCTACTTCTTTGAGCATGAAGAAAAGAAACATACCGTGGTCATGTCAGACGACCTGTCGGTCCATCAGCCATGCCCGGTGCAACCGAAAGTTTCCTGGAATCCGCATGGGAGTGACAACCTGGATGAGGACGTGATTACCAGCCTCCAGTGGGAAGAAACGTTCCGGTTCGGCAAATATGCGGTCACAGACTACAACTTCGAGACGCCGAGCACGAGCTTACGAGCCGAGGTCAAGACCCAAATCGAAGTCGGGGGGAACGGTAAATACGAGATCTATGACTATCCGGGTGAATATGGGAAAAAAGCCGAGGGAGAGGGCATCGCCAAAATTCGGATGCAGGAAGAAGAGGCGCAGTACAAGGTGATCAGCGGCTCTGGAACGGCGCGCGTGTTTGCGACCGGCTACAAGTTTACCCTGCAGGACTATGTGCGGAAAGATCTCAACGGGGACTATGTCTTGACGCAGGTCCAGCACGTCGCATCGGTGGGGAACACCTATACGACTGGAGCGGCGGGGGGCGGAAACGAAGACGACTACTCCAACTCCTTTGCCTGCATTCCCGCAAAGAGACCGTTCCGTTCGCCTCAAGTAACGCCGAAGCCGATGGTCCAGGGCCCGCAGACGGCGGTGGTCGTCGGCAAGAAGGGCGAAGAGATTTGGACGGATAAATACGGGCGGGTGAAGGTCCAGTTCCATTGGGACCGGTACGGCAAAATGAACGAGGACAGTTCCTGCTGGGCGCGCGTCTCGCAGAATTGGGCCGGCAAGAAGTGGGGCGCCATGTTCCTGCCACGCATTGGGCAGGAAGTCATCGTGGAGTTTCTCGAAGGCGATCCCGACCAGCCGATTATCACCGGCCGCGTCTACAACGCCGAATTGATGCCCCCATACGACTTACCGGCGAATCAAACCCAAAGCGGTCTCAAGAGCCGTTCAAGCAAAGGCGCGACTCCCGATAACTTTAACGAAATTCGTTTTGAAGATAAAAAAGGCGAAGAGCAGTTGTTTATTCACGCGGAGAAAAACCAGGACATCGAAGTAGAGAACGATGAAACCCATTCTGTGGGGCACGACCGGAAGAAGGATATCAAGAACGACGAAACGGTCAGTGTCGGGCATGACCGGAGCGAATCTGTTGGAAACAACGAGACCATCAAGATCGAAAAGGATCGAAGTGAGAGTGTAGGGGGGAATGAGACCATCTCTATCGGGAAGGACCGAACCGAAAGCGTCGAGAAAAATGAAAGCATTACCATTGGGGAGAATCGTACTGAGTCGGTTGGGAAGAATGAGGACATCACCGTCGGCGAAAACCGGAAAGAGCAGGTGGGGAAAGACGAAGCGATTGCCATCGGAGGCAATCGCACGCTGCAAATAGATAAAAACAGCAGTGCAGATGTGGGAAAGAAGTTTGCCCTCGTGGCGGGCGACGAGATTACTCTCACGACGGGTGATGCCAGCATCGTGATGAAGAAGAACGGAGATATTCAGATTAAAGGCAACAAGATCACCATCAGCGGTTCGGGAAAGATTACCGTCAAATCGGATAGTGATCTCATTATGAAGGGTTCAAAGATTACCCAGAACTGAGCGAGCCCCATCGAGGAAACACTATGAGCCAAGAAAAAACAAATGGGAGCCAAGACGTCCACAGTACGCTGGATCTCCAAGCCAGCGTGCTGAACCCATGCGTTGGACGTATCGCGGGAGTCTCGGGGTCCATGACGATTCTGGTGGAATGGGGACACTCAGGACCGAAAGAGGCCAGGCTGATGTCGGGGCTGTCTCGAAGCGACTTGTCGAAACCCCAAAGCCGGGGGCGTGAAGTGCTGTTGGTGTTCGATGGGGCCGATCAGGAACGGCCCATCATCGTGGGCCTTCTCGCTGAACCGTTGGAAGACCTCATTGCATTTGAGATCACAGGCCAGCAAGAAGCCCGCCCAGAATGTGCTGTCATCGATGGAAAACGTCTCTCCTTGGAAGCCCAGGAAGAAATCATCCTCAAGTGTGGCGAAGGCAGCATCACCTTGCGTAAAGACGGCAAGATCATCATCAAAGGCACGCACCTCCTCTCGCGTGCGTCCGGCCCGAACCGGATCAAGGGTGGGAGTGTGCAAATCAACTAATGCTACAACTCAAGAACAATACCCCGTTTCAGGCGAACATCGCCGTCTTTCCCAACGAACAGGGGATCGACACGCTCTATATTACGGTGAAGGCGACAATGACACTCGGCACAAAGATTGAGCTGGCGGAGGCGCAGCGACCGGTGGCGCTCGCAGATGAGTACTGGGGCGAACCGGGCCGGTCCAGTCTCAAGTCGGCGTCTGACGCGCACCTCGGGAAACCCTTTACGGATGTGCTTGTCATCGGAGATGCCTGTGCAACGGACCAACGTCCCGTGACCCAGCTCGACGTCTCGGTCGCCGTGGCCGACCGGAAGAAGACGGTGCGGGTCTTTGGCGACCGCCGCTGGGAGACGGACTCCAAGATCACGCCCCCCGCCAGATTTGACACCATGCCCTTGCGTTATGAACGGGCGTTCGGTGGCCTCCATGAAGTGGATCCCGAGAAGCAGGAAGTGCTCTTTGAGCCTCGGAACCCGGTTGGATCGGGCTTTACCGGTAAACGCACGAAGAAGGAAATTGAGGGGATCACCTTGCCGAATCTGGAAGATCCCAGGGAGCTGATTGCCAAGCCGAGTGATCGGCCGCAACCGGCAGGTTTCGGGGCGATTGCTCCCTCATGGGAACCGCGCAAGTCGTTTGCCGGAACCTACGATGCGGCCTGGCAGAACAGCCGCGCCCCATACTTGCCGCAAGATTTCGATCGCAGGTTTTTCAATATGGCGCATCCGGACCTTGTGTGCCGAGGGTACTTGAGGGGAGGCGAATTGGTCGAAGTGATCAATGCGTCGCCACGGGGGCCGTTCCGATGCACGGTGCCGACCTGTCAGCTGGAGGCGGCGGTACGTGTGGCCGGCAAGACCGAGAAGCCAACGCTAAATCTGGAGACACTCATCATCGAGCCTGGTGCGTCGATCCTCTGTCTGACTTGGCGCGCGGTGCTCCCCTGTGACAAGAAGGTGCTCAAGGTCGAACAAGTCGAACTGACACTCCAGCGAATGGATGTCCAGCGGACGGCAGCGTAATGCCGGCGGATGGGGCAGTCATTATCGGGGTGGGAATGGTGACAGCAGTGGGCATCGGAGCCAAACAGACAGCGGCATCAGTCAGGGCAGGGATAGCCCGCATGGGAGCCACCTCTGTGTACGACAAACGGTTCCAACCATTCACGATGGGACTCGTGCCTGACGAAGCGCTTCCGCCGCTGGCACCCCCTCTTGAGGAAGTGGTCGGTCTCACCTCTCGGCAGATGCGGATGCTCCGGTTGGGAGCCGTGGCGCTGCAAGAAGTGCTGAAAGGGGTAGAGGGCGTCGCCGCGATTCCGGTGCTCCTCGGCACCGCGGAGGCCCTTCCTGGTCGGGCAGATCCAGCGGGGGAACTATTCTTGACACAGCTCGCCACCCAAGCCGGTATCACATTCAATCTGCAGCGGAGTAAGGTGTTTCCCCAGGGCCGTGCCGCCGGGCTGATAGCGCTAAAGGAAGGCATCGAAAGAATCGTGTCCGGGCAAGCCACACAGGTCATTGTCGGAGGCGTCGATACTTATCTCGATCTCTACCTGCTCGGTACACTGGACATGGAGGGTCGCATTCTGGCCGAGGGTGTGATGGATGGATTTGTGCCGGGCGAAGGTGCGGGGTTTCTTCTGCTTGCATCAGATAAGGTTCTGTCTGCGGAACAGAAACCCATGGCGCGAGTAGTCGCAGTGGCCACCGGGGTCGAAAAAGGCCATCGCTATAGCGAGGAAGTTTATCGTGGAGACGGACTCGCCGGCACAATGCAAATGCTATTCGAGTCGGCTCCGCCATCAAGTGAGCTTGTACGGACGGTCTATGCTGGGTTCAACGGCGAGAATTTTTGGGCCAAGGAGTGGGGCGTTGCCTATCTCCGAAGCAAAGACAAGTTTGATGAAACTTTCCGAACAGAACATCCGGTGGACTGCTTCGGCGATCCAGGCGCCGCGCTGGGTCCAGTGACGGTTGGCCTTGCCGCGATCGGCATGCAGAAGGGTTATCTCGACGGACCGTCATTGATTTGGTGTTCGTCCGATCGAGAGCCACGAGCTGCAGCACTCGTTCAAGGCATGGCAAATTAGTGTTGCACCCGGAAAGCACGTTCGTGGTGAGCCCGTCGAACCATGAACACATGCCCTTCGACAGGCTCAGGGCGAACGAATTGCTGTAAGAATATTTTGGACTTCATACTAGAGCGGAGGATGTATGCCAACGGTCTTTGCCAATAGTCGGGGAGTGGTCCACAAGCAGAGCGGCGGGATGAGCATGGTATTTCCCGATGTCTGCAAGACGCCAACGCCAGGCGGGCCGATTCCGATTCCCTATCCGAATATCGGCATGGCCTCCAACACCTCCGGCGGGCCATCCAAAGTCACCACCGATGGCCAAATGCCGATGGTGAAGGGGGCGAAGTATTCGATGACCAGCGGTGATGAAGCGGGCAATGCGGGTGGCGGGGTAATGAGTAGTTCGTTCAAGGGCGAGGCGGAGTTCATGATGTATTCGTTTGATGTGAAGCTCGAGGGCAAGAACGCGTGCCGCCTCGGCGATCCGATGTTTCACAATAAGAAGAATATGATGGGGTAACAGTAGGATATGAGGCGCTTGACTAACTGCCAGTACTGTTTGGGGTGAAACGCATGGATATTGGAGAAGAAGTTGCTGTACTGGAAGGCTTCATGATGAAGCTTGAGCTATGTAAGAAAAAGGATGAGCCTGAAAATCGTGGATGGCAATGCCGCATCGGCAAGTCAGGAAGTCCGGGCGACCTGTCCGTCCCGACCGCAAAACGGCTGTATGACAACATGAAAGCTGCAGGTCAGTTCATACCTGCCGACCCGCCGAAAAAAGGGGGCAAATGGGATCTGGATCAGTGCAATACGAGTAGCTTCCCATTTCAGAGCCATCACCTCATTCCTAAGATGCACCTTCCTGATCATGACGTATGTGTGTGGCTGGCCAAGAAGGCAGCAACAGGAGAATGGGAGCTTACGGAATCAACTAACTACGATACAGATGATGCCAGAAATGGAATGGCACTTCCATTTGCCAGCAATACTTACCAGTGGAAGCAAGCAAATAATGGAATGCAAGAACAATTGGTCTGTTTCAAAATGATGGACCTGACTAAGCGCCAACTCCACCAGGGATCCCATACCTATGAGGATTACGGTGAAGAAGACAAGCTTCATGCCAAAGAAAAGCCAGGATATCTCGGTGCGGTTGATCAGCTGCTGGATGTTATCCATGGACAAACCTTAAGTCATGTAAAGCTCTGCGGGGAGTGCAAGAAAGGGGCTTCAAAGCCTATCAAGATTCGCCCTCTCGAGAAAGTAGTCGATTCCTTGCATCAAGTATCACGTGTAATGGGAACGATTATTACTGGCAATAAAAGGTTTGTTTCACAGAAGGCTGCTGCCTATCTTGGAAAGGGGAAGGGAAAGTAGGTATTCATGAGTTGAGTAATGTGACAACGGTATTGAAAAATACTATGCCATGCAATGAGGAACAAGATGTATTACTCCCTTACCACAGACGGCGACGAAAATACTTATATGAAAAAAGAGAGAGGACTAAACTCCCACATTAATCTTGGGATGGGAAGAATGTGGGGTGTGGACGAAGATAGGGTAACGTTGCCATATCGCTACACGATGAGTGTTGTGGAAGGGCAGGAGCCTCGACTAGACGGATGGTATCCGGGCTCACATCTTATGCAGCAACGGCTTGTGGAGTTGCTCCAATCTTCCGGGGCAGACAACATTCAGACATTCCCGGCCGAAATTCGTGAGGAAGAAGGTGGAGCACTGGTGTTAGGTTACGTGGTGGCAAACATCATTGGTCGTGTGCCATGCGCTAATATGGAGCAGTCGGAGCATGAGCCCTTGGCAGATGTTCAGTATTTTCACAAGCTGATCATTAACCAAAGCTCTACGCGAGGATTACTGATGTTTCGCGTTGACGAGTCACCATTAGTAGTTCTTGTACATGAGAGGATTGCCAGAGTAATTGAAGCCGGAGGGTTCGAGGGGCTGGTCCTAGAGCCTATTACAGAAGCTAGAACGGAATAAAGTGGACATGCTGAGCTGGCCCAGGTTTCGTGGACACCAGGTTAGACCCGTTCAGGCGTCGCACGGAATAAATAAAGGGTCGGGAGTCATTATTGACTTCATAACTGCAAGCGAATGGAATTGGGGGTCAAGTCTTGTTCTGTGCATCACCGGATTGCCGTGGTACGGATTCACGATGCGACTGATCGTAGAATTGGGCGGAATTTAAGGGGACATTCTACTTTGTTGTGGGGACAAGGGCTGCGACACGGTAACAGGCGGCCTGGGACACCTCGCTGCACACCCTAAGAGATCTCATCCTAGGGGAGCCCACTATTCGAATCCATGATCTTGGTCAATATCATAGAAGAGCATCTTGAAGAAGCCGACTTTCTCTGCCAACAGCGGAGGAATGCGTTGGGCGATCGAGTGTGCAATCTCGGTCGTTTAACCGAACTTGAAGAAAGACTGCTGGCCCACCTTGACGGCCTTATCCTTGCCGAATCTGATGCCTGGAATCTTCTCAAGCCGAAACTCACTGAGGGCGATCGAGGCGAAGCCTTTACTGCGGCCTTTGTGGCACTGGATTCTGGAGAGGCTGGGTATCGTGATGAACTCATGAAGGCGCTTGATCAGGCAAAAGGTCCCGTCTTCGAGGGAATC
>CXWL01002697.1_pt1 | contig 24044 bp, 21 predicted proteins | sample 590931 | NCBI WGS metagenome assembly CXWL01 (sample SAMEA3498368, study PRJEB10139) | groundwater metagenome | biome: water well; material: biofilm material | place: Germany | collected 2015-04-27
CTTTGCCGAAGACATGCTCCACCTCGGGGAATGATCGAAGCTTCCGGTCCATCATCTGGAGCAGTCGACTGGCCTCCGTGACCGAGAGCCCTGGCAGGGTCGTGGGCATATAGAGGATCGTGCCTTCGTACAGCGGCGGCATGAACTCGGAGCCCATGCGCTGATAGACGGGGACCATGCTGATCAGGAGTCCGACGGCGAGGGTCACCACGGTTCCGCGATGCAGTAACGTCCATTTCAACAACGGCGCATAGAGGCGTTGGAGGCTCCGGCTCACGGGGTGCCGTTGTTCCGGAAAGATCTTTCCGCGAATGAAGGTCGGCAGGCAGGCGGGCACCAGGGTAATGGCCAGCACCGCGCATATGGCGATCGCGAGATTATTCGTCCAGGCCAGCGGCTTGAACATGCGACCTTCCTGAGATTCGAGGGCAAAGATTGGGATGAACGAAATGGCAATGACGAGGACGGAAGCAAAAATCGGCGGACCGACTTCCTTGGCCGAATCGATCAGGACTTGAAGCCGTTCGCCCGCTCGTCCGTCTCGCTCCCAGTCCTCCAAACGCTTGTGGGCGTTGTCCACCATCACGATGGCGGCATCCACCATGTCGCCGATCGCGACGATGATGCCGCCCAGCGACATGATGTTGATGCCNNGATGCGTGGATCAAGTCGCTCCGGTCATAGACCGGGACGACCTTCACGCCTTTTGGCATGGAGGGTTCGAGTTCTTTGAGTTTGGCCTTGACCCGTTCAATCACGGTCAACGCATTCTCGCCGAACCGCATGACCACGATCCCGCCCGCGACCTCGCCTTGCCCGTTGAGCTCCGCCAGCCCGCGTCTCATGTCCGGCCCGAGCCGGACCGTCGCCACGTCGCGCAATAGAATGGGCGTGCCGTTCTCGTTGACACCGACCGCGATCTTTTCGATGTCCTCCGCTTTCTTGATATAGCCGCGTCCACGGACCACGTACTCGATCCCGGAAAACTCCACGACGCGGCCACCCACATCGTTGTTGCTCTGGCGAATCGTTTCGACAATAGAAGGAAGAGAGAGGCGATAGGCCTGGACCTTGGTCGGGTCAAGATTGACCTGGTACTGCCGGACGAACCCCCCGATACTGGCCACCTCGGCCACGCCTTCCACGGCCCGCAGCCAGTACTGGAGATACCAATCCTGGAAACTGCGCAAGGCGGCGAGATCGTGTTGTCCCGATTCATCCACGAGAGCATATTGGAATACCCAGCCGACTCCAGTGGCGTCGGGACCTAGCTGGGGCATCACTCCTTCCGGCATGCGTCCTGAGAGTTGACTCAACCGTTCGAGGATGCGCGACCTGGCCCAATAAATGTCTGTGCCATCCTTAAAGAGAATGTAGACGTAAGAATAGCCGAAGTCCGAGAATCCTCGAACGACGGTGACCTGGGGCGTGGAGAGCAGTGCCGTGACGATTGGGTACGTGATCTGATCTTCAACGAGATCAGGCGAGCGTCCCGGCCAGGTGGTGTAGACGATGACTTGCGTGTCGGAGATATCCGGCAGGGCGTCGATCGGAGTCTGCCACATCGCCCAGAGTCCGACCGCTGAGAATGCAAAGACCAGCAGAAAGACAATGAAGCGGTTTCTCGCACTAAACTCGATGATCCGTTCGACCATGGACGGTTAATCCTTCATCTTCATGCCCGGCATGCCACCCATGCCTTCGACCACGGACTTGAGCCGGCTTTCGCTGTCGATCAGAAAATTGGCCGAGGTCACCACATGCTCGCCTTCTTTCAGCCCTTCCAGTACTTCAGACCACTCCCCGGTCTTCACCCCGGTCTTGATCAGGCGCGGCTCCAACTTGCCTCCACCATGATGCAGAAACACGACTTGCTTCTGCCCGGATTCGATGATGGCTTCTTGCGGGATTGCGAGTTTGGTCCCAAGGCTGACTCGCAACTCGACATTGGCGTACATGTCTGGCTTGAGGGTGTCGTCGGCATTGTCCATCTCGAACCGCACTTTGGCGGTGCGGGTCTTCGGGTCCAAGGTGGGATAGATGAAGCCCACCTGTCCGGTCAGCACCCTGCTCGGATCATAGGATAGGGTGACGGCCGCCTTCTGTTCTTTTTTCACGAACGAGAGTTCATATTCGTAGATGTCCGCCAGGATCCAGATATGGGAGAGGTCCGCAATGGTGTAAAGCTCCTGGCCGGGATCCACATGCGCCCCGGCGAGAGCCTCCTTCTTGATGACCGTGCCAGTGATAGGTGAATGGATCGGCAAGGCCTTGAGCACCTTCCCGGTCTTTTCGAGTTCACGAACGTGATCAGCCGTGATATCCCAGAGCTGAAAGCGGCGCTTGGTCGCTTCCAGCAGGTCCTGTGAACCCCTCGCCACTTCCGGAAACTCACTCTCACCCATTTGCTTGCGGCCTTGCAATGCCAGGAGATACTCCTCCTGAGTCGCCACCAGATCAGGACTGTAGATCGTGAAGAGCTGCTGCCCTTTCCTGACATGGTCCCCGGTCGCACTGACGAACAGCCGCTCGATCCACCCGTGAAACTTGATCGTGACTTTGGCCAGCTTACGCTCATCCACGGCGACGCGCCCGACGGTCCGGATGATCTTTTCCAGAGGACGACGCGCCACCGACTCATACTTCACGCCAATCGTTTGAAGGCGTTCCGGTGCAATGGTCACGATGCCTGACACACCTTCGGACTCGAGGGGAGTCTCTGGTCCAACCGCTTCCTCCACCAGAGCCGGCTTCTTCTGTTGCTCCTTTCCCATCCCCGGCATATCCATCCCGGCCATCTCGTCCTGTCGGGAATCCGCCGGTGGAAGCACCACCGGCCTCGCCATCAACCAGACGACTGCGGCAGCGGCTATGAGCAGGACCGCTGCCATACCGATGACACGCTGGCGAGTCATGATCCCGGCTTCCTTTCTGACAGCGGGCCAGCGAGAGGTCCACCGGTCACGGCTTCGAGCCGGGCAAGCGCTTTCTCGTGGTTGACCATCTCGCCGTGCAACTCTAGCTGGCTGTCCTGCAGGATCAAGAGACTATTGAGCAATGTCAGAAAGTCCACTTTCCCCACCGCGTACCCGGCTTGCGCGGCCTGCAGGCCAAGCGTGGCCTGGGGAATGATGGCATCGCGCAGGATGGTGATCAGCCGCTCGGCGCGTTGCGCTTGGACGAAATTATCCTTCACTTGGAACAAGACATCCTGCCGGGCCGCCGAGAAGTCTTCACGCGCGCCCTCCAGACCAGCCAGGGCTTCCCGCACGCCTTGCTTCTGCTTGGTCTCATAAAACAACGGGATCTTGATCCCCACCATCACCTGGTACCCGTTGTCGTTGATCCGATCGTTGCGGAGTCCCAAGGCCGTGACATCGAAATCAGGGTAATACTGCCGCTTGGCGAGCGAGACGGATCGTTCAGAGCGATCGATGCTCCTTGCCGTGGCTAGCAGCGCGGGGGAGAATTCATCGGCGCGGCGGCTGAGTTCCTGAAGAGGGATCGTCAAAATCGTGGTTTGAATTTCCTCCGGTGTCCCCATTGGTCCAGCTGGCGGTCGATTCACGAGACGATTGATCGCGGCGTGGAGACTTTCTTTTTGTTGTTCCAATACGGCTAGCCGATCGAGAACGCGTGAAATCTCGACCTGGGCACGGAACACGTCCTGCTGAGCGGCTTGCCCGACACTGTACCGCGCTTTGGCGGTTTTCTCGAAGTGCATCAGGAGAACTTTGTTCTTTTCGACGATCTCGATGCTCTTGTGCACATAGTGGAGGTTGAAATAGGCTTCTTTCAACGTCGCGATGAGCCTCAGCCGCGTGGCATTGAATTCCTGCTCCAGCCGGTCGACGTCACTTTGCGCCACTTCGCCCTTCAATCTGAGCTTCCCTGGGAACGGAATCTCCTGGCCAAATCCATACATCGCACCCTGGAGCGGATCGGTCATCGGCATGCGCTGATACCCGAATTGGAGCCTTGGATCAGGAAGTGTCTGGACTTGCGGCACGACGGCCTTGGCTGCCTCCCAGCGTTCGCGAGCCGCCTTGATTTCCGGACTCCGGGCGACCACTTCCTCAATGAGACTCTGAAGATTGATCCGATCGTCACTGGGTACCGTGTGGACAGCGCTCTCCTGGCGTATGGCAGCACCAGTCTCTTGCGCGGCGCTGGCACACAGCGGGGTGAGGCCCAAGACGGAGAGCGTGAGGGCAGAGAAGATCCACGACGAGATACGAACGAGTGATTGTGTCACAGCAGCACCTCCAGGCGGCATTGAAGAAAAAAGCGGGGCATCGCCTGCTCAACCCAACCAGTCGAGCTGCGAGCGAAAGAACTGAAGGTATGGAATCAGATTCGGAGGACCGAAGAAGAACCGATGGAGATGGGAACACTACCCAACACGCTGCTCCAGAACCACTGCGTTGGAACTCGGAGAATGGTCGGGACTGTAGCGGGACCAATTAGGACCGGCGCCTGGTTACCATCCATGACCAGGTGGTGCTTCGTCTGACGTTCGGGAGATGAGGTCAATGACGGCGGACACATGATCGTCCCGTCCATCGGACAGGCCATGTTCTCTTCGATCAAGAGCACCGTCTCTTGCGCCATCAACAGATCAGGCACGGCACACATCGTCCCAATCACCTGACAGAAGGTGAACAGAAGAACCAGCGCGACGTACCGTGTTTGGATTCGAGAAATCATGAAATTGAGAACTCCGCACAGACCAACGTCACTGATTTCAGTTCAGGTAGTCTCTACCAACTGTAGCAGGCACGTCAAGCCTCACCGCCTCACCTACGTTTGATACGCATCAACGATGCCAGAAAGAACTGCAACGGGACTTCTTCGACCACATACGATTTCGAGAAGTTACGCACACCTGCCCACACGGCCACGAATCTCTCCCTTGGTTCGGGTTGAGGTGTTTTGAGCCAGCTTTCTCTGTAACATCCGTGGCAAAGTGCGTCACAGTTAAATGAGCTCTCTTTCTCCGTCGCGGGCGTTCAGAAGCAGAACGACGACCTCATTGGAAACGATGAATCGGCTGATGCTAGGGTAACGACACCATTTCGCAAGACATGACAGCCCACACTCAAGGGGTAAGAGGCTTGTTACCCGCTTGCAATTTCTCACGGGCCAATTTCGGACTCCCAACGCTTTCCGGCTCGGTTCGCCTCTCGTAAACGCACGGTTCCTTGATATGTGAAATACAGTGTGCTAGTTTTTGTATGCAGAAGAGAGGGGCTCCATGAGCGTGTCTCCCAATCACAAGTCGTGTCTCCACACCCTGCTCCGAGGCTGGGTTGTTATCTGGATGCTTGTGGTGCCATTAATCCACATTCATCCAGAAATTGATCCCCACCACGGAGAGGCGAGACACGTCCATGGGGGAGCGGTCCATACGATCTTCTCTCCTGATCTGGAGGGTGAGTTCGACAACCATCAGCACACGACCGATGGCTTTGGACGTACCGCGCCGAACCAGATAGCCGTCTCTGGTCATCCCGCCCATGCGTTGGAATATGCTGAGCTCGCGTTTTCATTCCTTAGCGATTCGACCGATCGAAAACTTCCCAAGCCACTGTTCGTGCATGTGCTTCTTACTGAGCCGGCCGCGATCATTGCCTATATTCCGAGCCCTTCCGTCGTACAGGAGAGCGTCGCCACGCCTCTTCTGACATTCCTCACTCACGACATCCCGTCGCGCGCGCCACCTTCCTTGCTCGTCTAGTTCTCACTATTCACCGTTCGTGATCCTTCACAGGCTTCATTGCGTAGGCAGGCTGTATTCCTGCCTCGCGGAACCTCTCGTCGAACCAGAGGAGGCTCTGATGAGTCCTCGAATATTTCTATTCGTCTTGATCCTGTGCAGCATAGTGGGACGCCCTCAGATTACCTGGGCCGCTGAGTCTCCCACATCCACCTACTTATTGGCCGACATCTTGGCGCTTGCTGTGGAGCATAGCCCGATACTGGCGGGCGCAGAAGGGTTGGTGAAGCAAAGTCATGGTCAACAGATTACTGCGGGCGCCTATCCAAATCCGTCTATCTCGGGCAGTGCCGGCCCCGGCGCCATTCGGGACCCCAGCACCGGTGTGCGCATCACCGAACGGACGTTCACTGTCGAACAGCCGCTTGAATGGCCGGGAAAACGGCAGGCGCGGCAGGAAGCGGCAAATGCAGGAGTGGCCGAGGCGAGTGCCGCGCTGGAAGTCACCCGCTTGGCGCTCCTCGCCGATGTCAAAGTGGCATTTTATTCGGTGCTCTTTGCCCAGCGCGATGCCGAACTCGCCGCACAAAACGTAGCGATGGTCGAAGAGGTGTTGCGCACGGTGAAAACCAGGGTCGCGGCCGGTGAAGCCACCTCCTTCGATACGATGAAAGCCGGCGTCGAAGTACAGAAGGCCCAGAAGGAAGTCGCCCGTGCGCAAAATGCCTTGGTAGTGGCGAGGACACGTCTCAATACCCTCACCGCCGGATCACTCGGCAAACAGTTCTCGATCCAAGGAGATTTCCTGACTCCCCGGCAAGGGCTGGATGTCGATCATCTGACCGCCCGGGCTTTTGAGCAACATCCCACCGTACGACGCGTGGCCAAGCTCGCAGAGCAAGCCGAGCATAGCGTGCGATTTGAGCGGGAATCCCGCGTACCCAACATCAGCGTGCAAGGCAACTATCACCGGGAGGCGGGCGATGAATCGATGACCGCCGGCCTGAGCGTACCGCTTCCGCTGTGGTATCGACGCCAGGGTGAGATCGAGACGGCCCTGGGCGCGAAATATCGGGCGGACGCTGAGCGGCTACGGACCCAGCACGAGTTGGAACAGGCCATCACCCAGCATACGCAAGAGGTTCGAACCGCGCAGGACCAACTTCAGGTTTTCGAGACCGGCTTGTTGAAGCAAGCCGAACAGACCTTGTCCGTCGCACGCACCAGTTTTCGACAAGGGGCGGCAAGCCTGCTGGACGTATTGGACGCCCAGCGCGTCTATCGGCAGACACTGCTGGAATATGCCCAAGTACGCGCGGATCTCTCCATCGCGTTAGTCCGATTGGAGCGATCCCTTGGTGCACCGCTATGAGCACACCACCGTTGGTAGCGAGTGAGACAGGAGCATTCCAATGATACGACGAACCACCCCAAACGCGATGATCGCTGCCGTCATGCTGCTTCTGGCAGGCTGCGGGGACCGTGGCGCAGCACCACCCGCACATCCTCCCACGGCAACGCGCACGCCGAGCACGACCAGCACTCGCTTGATCCAGCTGCCACCGGTGGTCCGAGATCGTCTGCGAACGGAACCGGTCACGCGGCATTCGGTTCCTGACATCATCACGGCTCCGGGCGAAGTGTCGTTGGATCTGAAACAGGTGGCCAAAATCACCTCACGCATCGAAGGACAGGTTGAACAAATTCACGTTCAATTAGGCGATCACGTCAAGAACGGTCAACCGCTCGCGGCCATCGGCAGCTTGCAGCTCGATCAATTGGTGGAAGAATACCTGGTCGGAAAAGCGCAGGCCGATGTCGCCGAGAACAGCTTCCGGCGGACGGAGAAACTGCGAATAGACGATATCGTGCCCGAGCGCAAGCTCATCGAAGACAAGGGCCGGTACCTGGAAACGAAGGCGCGGTACCAGCACATCCGCGAGAAACTGCTGGCCATGGGGTTGTCGAAGGCGGAACTCGCCGGGCTCGAACGAGGCGGGCATGAGGAAGGCCATCGCTATACACTCACCTCACCCATTGCCGGTACCGTGGTAGCACAGAATGCCGTGCGCGGACAGGGCGTGGCACCGGGACACGAGCTGTTCGAAGTCGTCGATACGAACCGTGTGTGGGTCTTCGCGAACTTGCCAATCGAGCAGGCACGCAAATTCAAAGAAGGCGATCGCGGCACGATCACGCCGAAAGGCGGCGAACCAATCACGGCGCCGCTGACATATCTCGCCCCAATCGCCGACGAAACCACCCGAACCATCCATATCCGTTTTGAGGTCGCGAATTCTCAGGGACAACTAAGGCCTCGAGAATATGTCGAGGTGACACTCACGCTGCCCGGATCACTGGTTATCGCGGTCCCAGCTTCCGCTGTCACGACTGTAGGACAGACCAGAGGGGTATTCGTCGAGCACAATTCCGCCTACACCTTCGTGCCAGTCGACATCGGACGTGAAGGCGGAGGCTGGGTGGAAGTTCGGAATGGGTTGACAGAAGACGACCGAGTGGTTAGCGAAGGCGTCTTCGACCTGAAGAACATTCTCCTAAAAGAGCACATTGGCTCCGGAGAGGGAGAATAAAATGGAACGACTGTTCACCCTCTCACTGCGCTACCGTTTCTTCACCATGGTAGCGATGAGTCTCGTCATCCTGATCGGTCTGTGGTCCTTTACTCATCTCACGATTGACGCCATGCCGGATCTGACACCGGTCCAGGTCCAAATCCTGACCCGTTCCCCGGCGCTCGGCCCGGTGGAAGTGGAACAGTTTATCACGTTTCCCATCGAGGCCTCACTAAGCGGATTGCCTGCCCTCCGCGAGCTTCGATCGGTGTCGCGCTATGGGCTCTCGGTGGTCACGGTGATCTTCGAAGATCAGACGGACATCTATCGCGCGAGACAGTTGGTCACCGAACGGCTGACTCGCGCGATAGAACGTATCCCGGTCGAGTATGGCCGTCCCATCCTGGGACCGCTGACGACCGGATTGGGCGAAGTCTATCAATTCACACTGAAGGGGCAAGGCTATAGCCCCATGGCCCTCCGAACGCTCCTTGAGTGGGAGATCGGGATGCGGCTGCGGGCGGTGCCGGGTGTCGTGGAAGTCAATATTTGGGGAGGAGAACCGCAACAGTTCCAAGTCATCGTGGCCCCGGCCAAGCTCCTGTCCTACAAGTTGTCACTTCGGCAGGTCTTTGAAGCGCTCGAACGCAACAATGCCATCGCAGGCGGCGGCTACATTGAACATCACCGCGAACAAGTGCTCATTCGCGGTGAAGCCTTGGCGACGCAGGTGGCCGATCTCGCGAGGATCGTGGTCGCGCACGGCCCCGGGGGAGTCCCGATCTACATTGCAGACCTCGCGGAAGTGAAGGCGGCATCGGCACTCCGCATCGGCGCCGCGACCGCGATGGGAGAGGGCGAAACCGTGATCGGCATGGTCCAAATGTTGGCGGGCGAGAATGCCCAGCAAGTCGTTGAGCGGGTCAAAACCCGAGTAAGCGAAATTGAAGCGATCCTCCCCCCAGGTGTGACCATCGAACCCTACTACGACCGAACCCTCTTGGTCTCGAAGGTGATGTACACCGTGCGCAACAATCTGCTTGAAGGTGGACTCCTCGTCATTGCCGTGCTGTTCCTCTTCCTTGGCGATCTCCGCGCCGGCGTGATCGTGGCGTCTGCCATTCCGTTATCGATGCTGATCGCGTTCAGCGGAATGATGCAGGCCGGACTCTCCGGAAATTTGATGAGCCTCGGCGCGATCGATTTTGGATTGCTCGTGGATGGCTCAGTGGTGATGGTCGACAACATCCTCCGGCGAATGGCGAAGAAAGGCGTCATGAGCCAGGAAGAACGGCTGAGTGAGATCCAGGCGGCCGGTCGCGAGGTCCTTCGCCCCATGACCCTCGCCGTCAGCATCATCATACTCGTGTACGTGCCCATCCTGGCGCTCACGGGGATCGAGGGAAAGATGTTTCGTCCGATGGCGCTGACCGTCATCCTAGCCCTGGCCGGCTCGCTCCTCCTTGCGGTGACGGTCACCCCTCTGCTCGCTTTCTGGTTGGTGCGGGCTCAATCAGGACACGAGGACACGCGTCTGTTCGAATGGCTGCGCCGTGCCTACAAGCCCTGTCTTCGATGGGCGATCGCGCGCCCCGCGTGGGTGGTCACGCCGGCCGTCGGGCTGTTTGTCATGAGTCTCGGAATTAGCGCATGGCTCGGCATCGAGTTTGTGCCTCGACTCGACGAGGGTGATATGGCAATTCAAGTCTGGCGATTGCCCAGCGTGTCGCTGAGCGAGTCGGTCCGGAATGCCCTGGACGTCGAACGGGTGCTGCGCAGATTTCCGGAAGTCGTGCAGGTAGTGACCAGGACCGGGAGCCCTGAGGTAGCGACCGACGTGATGGGCGTGGAGCTGTCCGATGTGTTCGTCAATCTCAAGCCGCAACACGAATGGACGACGGCCAGGACACGCGAGGATTTGATTGCGGCAATGAAGCCCGCGATTCTCGACGCGGTTCCGGGCGTCGGCCTCGGCTTCACGCAACCGATTGAAATGCGCTTCAACGAATTGATCGCAGGAACGCGCTCTGACCTCGCGGTCAAGATCTTCGGGCCTGATCTCGAGGTGCTCAAACAGCAGGCCGAGGCCGTGGCCCGTGCGCTGGACACTGTCCATGGCGCAGCAGACGTCAAAGTCGAGCAGGTCGCGGGCCTTCCACTGCTGCGCGTGATTGTGGACCGGGAACAGATTGCCCGCTATGGGCTGACGGCAGACGACGTGCTCACGCTCGTTCAAACCACACGTGTGGGCCGTGTTGTCGGCACCGTGGTCCAAGACTCGCGACGGTTTGACCTCGTCGTTCGCTTAGCCGACAACGTATCGGCTGATCCGGCTACATTGGGCAATCTGCTCATTGCGACCGCCCATGGTGAACTCGTCCCCCTGTCCCGTGTGACGTCGATCCGAGTGGACACGGGACCGGCTCAGATCAGCAGAGAGCATGTGCAACGACGCATCGTGGTGGAGAACAATATCCGGGGAAGGGACTTGGGGAGCTTCGTGACAGAGGCGCAACGCGCCGTCGCACGCGAGATCTCGCTCCCGAGAGGGTACGAATTGACCTGGGGCGGACAGTTTCAGCATCTTCAAGAAGCCGCCAGCCGGTTAGCCATGGTCGTGCCCATCACCCTCCTCCTGATTCTTGGTGTGCTGTCGATCATCTTTGGGACCATGCGCCCGGCGCTGCTGATTTTTCTCAATGTCCCCTTAGCCTTGTCCGGTGGTGTACTCGCCCTCTGGCTGCGTGGCCTGCCGCTCAGCATCTCAGCCGTGATCGGATTTATTGCGTTATTCGGAATTGCTGTGCTCAATGGTGTGGTCCTGGTCAGCCACATCCGGCAACTCGAAACAGACGGGCTCCCCACTGATCAGGCTATCACGCAGGGGGCCATGGACCGGCTCAGGCCTGTGCTGATGACGGCACTCGTTGCCAGCCTCGGCTTTCTCCCCATGGCAGTGGCGACGAGCATGGGAGCCGAAGTTCAGCGGCCGCTTGCCACAGTAGTCATCGGCGGGCTGATCACCTCGACCATGTTAACCCTGCTCATCATTCCAGCCGTGTATGGCAAAATCGGTGAAAGACGCTCCGGAACGCTTCACGGGGTGGAGCAGACCATCAGCGGAGGATCGACAGATGCGTAACGACGAGTCCCACCAACTGAGCCTGTCCGACGCGTCGACTCACACAGAGGACGCACACGGCCATACGCACGGAGCGATCGATCCCGTGCTCTTGACGGCGCAACGGGGGATGTGGGCCGTGAAATGGTCATTTCTCGGATTGGCCGCCACGGCCCTGTTGCAGGTTCTGATCGTAGGGCTCACGGGGAGTGTCGCCCTGCTGGCCGACACCATCCATAACCTTGGCGACGCGCTGACGGCTATTCTGCTTTGGGTCGCGTTCAGGCTTTCCCAATGGAAACCAAACAGACAATTCACCTACGGTTACGGGCGGGTCGAGAGCAAGGTTCGGATCGGATTCATATCGATTCTCAGCCTCCTCGCAATGTGATTGAATGAATCCAGCTCTCGGCATGACCGGGTCGACGCGGATAACTCGTCATTGTTCTGAGGACCTCCAGCGGCCTCAACCTGTGACAATCATTCCAACTACGAGGACATAGCGATGTCTCTGCTCGCTTCGATAGGACTGTTCGTACTGGCTGGGCTTTGTGAAATTGGCGGCGGTTACCTGGTGTGGTTATGGATCCGCGAGGGGAAGCCGATCGGCTACGCACTTGCGGGTGCGTTCATCTTAGTCCTCTACGGCATCATTCCAACTTTGCAGACGGCCCACTTTAGTCGAGTCTATGCGGCCTACGGAGGGATGTTCATCGTATTGTCGCTGCTCTGGGGATGGGGCTTCGATGGCACGCGACCGGACAGATTTGACGCGATTGGTTGTCTAATCTGCCTGATTGGCATGACGGTCATCATGTATTGGCCGCGAGGATAACAGCAGCGCTAGGCGCATCACGCTAGCTCGAAGCCTTCTTCAGTTTCTCTACGAAGCAAGGCAGTTCCTCTGTTCCTCCGCTGGTCGAAGAAAAGCGCCAAGAAAATTTGGTGAGGGAGGTACGTCGTGCGAGTCTATCTGAAGACAGCATATAAAGGCGCTGGGTATGGTCTCGCCGCTGCGGCTCTGTTCGGCGTCGGTCTTCCTCTCGCCAAGCTCCTGCTGCCTGAAGCAGGCCCCCTTCTCATCGCCGGCCTCCTCTATCTGGGAGCCGGTTTGGGACTTCTTGCCTTTGAGCGGTTATTCTACCGCGGATCTGAAGCCTCGCGGCGAGAGGCGCAAGTGGCGACAACCGATTGGTGGTTATTGGCGGGCATCGTTCTCACGGGCGGCATCCTAGGACCTGTCTTCATGCTGTGGGGGTTACAGCGTATGACGGGAGTGCTCGGCTCGCTGCTATTGAACCTGGAAGCACCCTTCACCATTCTATTGGCCGTGGCTTTCTTTCGAGAACATCTCGGGCGCGTGGAAGCAGTTAGTGCCCTGCTGATCATCGCTGCAGCGGGCTTTCTCCAGTATAGACCGGGCGATCTCCGTCCGGATGCATGGGGATTTTTCGCCATCGCGAGCGCCTGCCTCTCCTGGGCGTTGGATAACAATTTGAGCCAGCGCTTGTCCCATCGTGATCCGATTGTCGTGACGCGGATCAAAGCATTAGGCGCGGGGGTCTGTACGCTGAGTCTGGCTGTCATGGTCGATCAATCCTTACCTCGACCCTCGATTATCATAGCCGCGCTTGTATTGGGCCTCTTCAGCTACGGCGTGAGCCTGGTGCTGGATATGCACGCCCTTCGTCTACATGGTGCCGCTCGCGAGGCCGGATACTTAGCGACTGCCCCCTTTATCGGCGCCCTGGCCTCGATTCCCATTCTCGGTGAGCGCTGGGGGTTCAGTGAGATGGTGGCGACTGGAATCATGGGGATGGGCGTCGTGCTTCTTGTCCGGGCTCATCACAGCCATCCTCACCTCCATGAGGAGATGGAACATGACCACGTGCATGTGCACGCAGACCACCACGATCATGAGCATGAAAAGACACAGTGGATCGAGGAGCCGCATGCTCACCTGCACAACCATCTGCCACTGATGCATGATCATCCCCACGTCTCAGAGCTCCATCACCGCCATGAGCATGGATAGAAACCTCAACGCATAGGCATGTATAAAGAGTCGTATCCGAGAGACAGAAGCTCTCCAACTGCGACATATGTAGAGGATGGGTAGGTTTCTCTCCCTTGAGCGCGTAATCTGCCGTCTAATGAAAATGACTTGCGGCTAATCAGCATGTTGAACAAGGATGACTGAAATGGTACTGCGGCCGATTTTTGTGACCGCGGACCGTATTTCTGGCTGAACTTGGGGATAGATCACAACTCGCCACATACCACGCAAGGCCAGGCTTTTCCCCTCATGTGGAGGTTGAAGCCATACTGAGTCTCTCAGATAAGGAATTAGACGAAGAAATTCTGAAAAGCGGCTTGAACCCTCAGAAGTGTGGGGAAGAGACAAGGAGAGTGGTCGCAGAGGCGATCGATACACGCAATGAGCGAGCACTAGCCCAATCTTGTCAGGCCTGTCAGAAGGAGGTCGCTTCGCTGAAACATGCTCGCATTACCTTGCCGACTTCTATAAAAGATAAGTTGGTTCTGCTCAAAGCCTGTCTGGAGAACTGACCCGCCCCCGATTACCGGATCCGACCTGTGTGTTAGGCACTGGGGAACACCGAACAAACCTACTACCGGTGGCACAATGAGTACGGCGGCCTGAAAATCGATCAGGTCAAGCGGCTCAAAGAATTGGAGCGCGAGAATACGCGGCTGAAACGAGCGGTCGCCAATCTCACCCTCGGTAAGTTAATCCTGAAACAGGCTGCCGAGGGAAACTTCTAAGCCCAGCGCGGCGTTGGCCGACAGCCCGGCACTGTTGCGACACGGTGGGCAACCCGGAATGTCGGGCTTGTCGGGTGCTGGGACAACCGCGTTCGCCCCAACGGTCACGACGCTGCTTCGTGCGGACGGCTGGCGGGTCAATCATTTACGAGTCGAACGGATCTGGCGACGCGAAGGACTCAAGGTGCCGCCGCGGCAACCAGCCCGACGGCGCCTGTGGCTGACCGATGCTCCTGTGTCCGGCTCCGCCCGCAGCAGCCCAGTCATGTGTGGGCCTACGACTTCGTGGCGCTACGAACGGAGGACGGCCGTCCGGTCAAGCTACTGACGATTGTGGATGAATAGACATGCGAGTGTCGGGCCATTGAGGTGACCCGACGGCTGCGCGCCGACGAGGTGCTCTTCTGCTTGGCAGCGTTGTGTGTGCACCGTAGTGCCGACATATATTCGCAGCGACAACGGCCCTGAATTCGCCGCGAAAGCGGTGCGCCAGTGGTTACAGCGAGAGGGTGTGCGAACGTTGTTCATTGAACCCGGCAGTCCGTGGGAGAACGGCTATGTCGAGAGTTTTAACGGCAAGTTACGCGCTGAACGGCTGAATCGGGAACTGTTTGCTACACTGTGGAAGGTGCGAGTGCTCGTCGAACGCTGGCGGCGACACTATAACCAGGTGCGGCCGCATCGGGCGCTGAGGTTACGGCCACCTGCTCAAGAAACGATCGCGCCCCAGTGTGCGTAGGTGATAATCGACCTGGTATAACCACGGGGGGCCGGCCATTCTACTAGCTACTGGACAGCTTGACTGATGGCAGGGAGAAACATGGTCTCGTAGGTCTGTAACCAAAGCCGAGGCAAGCTGATGGCAACCAATCCCAGACCCAGCGACCAAGACGCAACAGTCCATGATTTCCATGCCAAGTGGCGAATATAAGCCATGAGTAACACCAAGGTCGCGGCAAGCCCGATGTACAGAAAGCCGATCACATGGGCCATCCACTCGAGAGAGTGATTGGCGATTATCAAACCGGCCATGAATCCCATGGAAAACAGGCAGAGATCCCGCCCACCCTGCATACAGCTTCGCTCCACGTCGATTGACGCAACATGCGCTCAGCCGCGGTGGCCACAAATTTCTGGAGCACATCCCGCAGCGATGAGAGATGTCAGAGAGGTCATCATTGTTTCCCACTCCTGAGTGGCAGAGCGTCCGGCGGCCTCAACCCTGCCTATCATGCTTCAAATGTGCCACCTGTTCTGCTCAAAACCAGCCGCTCATTATGCTGCAAACCAGCCCGGCCTTCTGATGAGATTTAGCCACTACTTTGGCTAGCGCGGGTTGGTCTCGTTCTCTATCAGCCCGAGATCCCCTTGCGGGCATACCCTCCGCATGGACTCCCCCACGCAATTTAATCCGGATGACCCCGCTCACCAACCGAGCAAGAATGGCATCGGCCACCGTCGGGGTGCCTTCGCTCAGAGATAGTCGTGCCATTTCTCCACGGGCACCTGACGGCACCGTGTTCATGTCAAAATCGTCAAGGATGAGAAGATCGACTTTGGCCAACTGTGTCAATCGTTTTTTGACACTGCCATCAGCGTGGGCAATATCGAGTTCTTCCAGGAGAAGCGGCAGTCGCTAAAACAGCACGGTCTTCCCCTGCCAACACGTTTGCACACCAACAGCACACGCCCGCCAGGTCTTCCCACATCCAGTCGGCCCCGTCAGGGTCAGGTTCAGCCCCCTCGAGACCAACGCGCACGTCACGAGGGTGACCACACCTTTTTCGTTCAGGGCCTACGCCTGTTGACATGCCAGGTTTGCGTGCGCTAGCCTCGCGCTAAGTTCAAAGGTGCGCAACTATCATGTCTATGGATTCACGAGATCACGACACCTCGCTCTTTGAACACCATGCCGAGGTCTGCAAGATCTTTTCGCATCCCAAGCGGCTGCAGATCATTGAAACGCTGCGGGATAACGAACTCACTGTCGGCGAGATTATAGATCAGTTAGGAATTCCCAAAGCTAATGTGTCCCAGCACCTCGCAGTTCTACGCCAGAAGAGGGTCGTCTTGACTCGTCGAGAAGGCCTGAATATTTACTATCGGATTGCCAATCCCAAAATTATCCAGGCCTGCGATCTCATGCGGCAGGTGCTCGTCGAACAACTTGAAGAAGGGGAACGGCTCGCGAAGCGACTGAAAAAGCGGTAATTTTATTTTGCATGATAGTTGCGTTGTTTCGATTCTAGCATGCGCCTGTATCCCTTCATGAGGTCCCGAGATATGAAGACAGAAGTCCGTATCCAGCTGTCGACGTTTGTTGCCATGCGGGGCCTCCTCTCATCCTGGGAAGTCTTGGCACCCCGGCACCGGTTGATCACCTCGATTGGCTGGCATACTGGCGCTCCCTTCATGGACGAACCGACTGTGCTCCGTTTTGCCACAAAGGCTAATGAAGAGGCGCCGAGGTCACGAACGGTGGTCTTATGAATCAGTCCGCGCATGCGATTCCCTGGCTGACCCGGTTGTCTGTTGAAAGGCCCGGGTGGGTGATTGCCGTTACCTTGGGAATCACCCTCCTCTTCCTCACGCAGTTCCCACGGGTCCAGACCGATACGGATCCCAAGAACATGCTGCCCGCCACGGCGCCGGTGCGGGTATCCAATGATGAGGTCGAGCGGTGGTTTGCCCTCCACAAGGATGTGATGGTCCTGGGGATCGTGAACGATGAAGGAATCTTTAGTCAGGAGACGCTGGAACGAATTGCCCGGATCACACAGGCCATCCTGACAATTCCTGGCGTCGTAGTTCAGGACGTGACCAGCCTCACCACGACGGATAACGTCCTGGCAGAAGACGGCCAGCTGGTGGTGCGGCCGGCTGTCGCCGAGATCCCGCGCATCCCGGCGGCGATGGCCACCCTCAAACAGACGCTCCTCTCCAATCCCCTCTTTGTGGACAGATTGCTCTCGAAGGACGGAACCGCCACGGCGATCTACGTGCCCTTGGAGGGAGGGGCTAACGCCACGGTGATTGCCGATCGGATCAAGGACGTGCTGGCGAAGGAAGTGGGCCCTGAGCAGTACTACCTCGCCGGGGACCCGGTGGCCCGCGATACCTTCGGCATTCAGATGTTCTATCAGATGGCCATCCTCTCCCCGATCGCCGGGTTGGTGATGTTTGTCGTCCTCTGGTGGATGTTTCGAAGCCTCACGCTGGTCGTGGCGGTGATGGCGGTCGCAATGGTCAGCATCATCTGGAGCACAGGGCTGCTCATCAGCCTGGGGTATCCCATCCATATCATGAGCTCGATGAGCCCCGTCTTCCTGATGGCCATCGCCACCGACAGCATCCACATCTTCAACGAGTTTGGCTTCCGGTTCAGGGAGGTTCGGGAGAAGCGGGAGGCCGTGCTCGAGACGATCGCAGCCGTGGGTCGGCCTGTCGTGTATTCCGACTTGGCCACGGCGGTCGGGTTCGTCGCGCTGGTGACGGTCGCGATCGTCCCTGTGAAGATCTTTGGGCTCCTGGTCGGGTTCGGCACCCTCGTCATCTTGTTGATGAGCTTCACGCTCGTCCCTGCGATCTTAATGCGGCTCAATAAGGACCGCCTCCTCCAGGAGGTGCACAACACCGACACCGCGTCCTCATCCTGGCTCTCCAGTCTCGGAAAATTTTCGGTGCGGCATCCGAAGTCGATTGGCCTCGCGGGCTGCGTGTTGCTGGTCCTTGCCGGCGTCGGACTCTCCCGGATCGAAGCCAATAACAACATGGTCCACTGGTTCAAGCCTGACAGCGACATCCGCACTGCAGACCGCGTCATGAACGCACGTCTCGGTGGCACGGCCACGGCCTATCTCGTCGTTCAGGGTTCGACAGAGGACGTAATGAAAACGCCTGCCATGCTCCACGACATTGAGGAGTTGCAGCGGGAGCTGGAGAAAGATCCCCGGGTGGGGAAGACCTTTTCAGTGGTCGACTATGTGAAACGGATCAACCGGGTCCTCCACCAGGACGACCCGACCTACGACCGAATTCCCGACTCGGTGACCGAGATCGCTCAGGATCTCTTCCTCTTCGGGATGGCGGCGAAACCCTCCGATCTCGACAACGTCGTGGACTATCCGTTCCAGAAGGCCAACATCGTTCTTCAGCTCAAGAGTTGGGATGCCGGGGTCATGGCGGACCTCCTCCGTCGGACAGAGGGCTACGTGCGAGTCCATCCTCTCACCGGAGGGGCCACGCTCCGGCCTGCCGGCATTGCCTATTTCAACCTGGTGTGGAGCGACGAGGTCCTCTGGGGAATGGTGAGGAGCTTCCTGGCGGGCCTCGTGCTCGTCCTGATCCTTGTGATCATCCAACTGCGCTCGCTCCTGTGGGGAATCCTCGCCTTCTTCCCCCTCTTTTGCACCATCGCCTTCATCTATGGGGTCGTCGGGTTTGTGGGGAAAGATTTCGACATGCCTGTCGCGGTGCTCTCGACCTTGTCGCTCGGGATGGCGATCGATTTCGCCATTCACTTTGTGGGGCGATTCCAGCGCCGCTATGCCACCGAGCCCGACGTAGAGAAGGCCCTCCTCTGGACCGTCATTCGACCGGGGAAGGGAATTATGCGAAACGCCGTACTCTTTGCGGTGGCCTTCTCAGTCATGGTGTTTGCCTCACTCACGACCTACATCACGGTGGGGATCCTCATCATCGGCATCATGTTGCTTTCGGCGGTCTTAACCCTGGTGGGGCTTCCGGCCCTGATCGTGATCTTTCATAAACGGCTCCCGCTCTCATCGGAGGAGGTACCACGGTGAACACATGGATCGCATTCTGCACAACGTTTTCCCTGATCCTTATGACAACGGTTGGGCAACCAAATGCCGTGTTGGCGTCAGACGCCACGGAGATCATGCAGAAATCTCAGGCCGCCTTCCATGAGGCCGGCCAGGATCTGAAAGCGCGCATCAAAATGACGCTCATAACCCGCGACGGCCAGCAGCGACTGCGCGATCTCACCATGCTGCGCAAAAACTTCTCCGCCGGCGAACAGAGATACTTCCTATACTTCCACAGACCGGCTGACGTATCGGGGACAACCTTTATGGTCTACAAGTACCCTAACCGGGAGGATGACCGCTGGCTGTTTATTCCGGCGCTCAACCTGGTCCAGCGCGTCGCGGCACGCGATAGCCGCTCGAGCTTCGTGGGCTCCGACTTCTCCTACGAGGATATCTCCGGACGTGATGTGGAAGCCGATACTCACACGGTGCTCCGAGCTGAGGCGCTGGAAAGCCGGCAGACCGTGGTCGTTGAGAGCGTCCCAGCGCGAGAAGCCGACTACGCCAAAAAGGTAAGCTGGATTGACCGGGTCACCTTTCTCCCATTGAAGGAAGAGTACTACGACGTGCAAGGCGCCCTGTACAAGGTCTTCACGGCCGATGAGATCCGGGATGTGCAAGGATTGTCCACGATCGCGAAGCGCACGATGACCAACGTGAAGACGGGGCATAAGACCGAGGTGGTGTTTGAGAGCGTGGCCTACAACGTCGGCCTGGGTGACGACATCTTCACCGAGCGAACGCTCCGACGGCCTCCCGAGAAATGGCTCAAGTAATCGTAAGGAGTGAGGGGTGACGTGTGAGACGCACTGGATGCTTCGATGGGTCATCTTCCTGGCCTCCACGCTCTTCTGCTCTCACACCTTACCCCTTACGCCTTACCCCTCACCCGCCTTGGCCGAGGAACTCCTCATCCAGGGATTTCTGCAGGCCAACTACTCGGCGCGCCTCACAGGGCTGCAACCTCCGACCTCTGAAGGCGGCGACTTCCTCTTTGGGGAAGAGCGGCTTCAATTGCGGCTGGACAAATCCGGCGAAAAGGGCAGGCTGTTTCTTCGAACCGATTTCTTCCATGATGCCGTTGCCAATCGACCCGATCTCGAAGTGCGGGAAGCATACGTAGATACCAGCCTGGGGGGATCTGATGTACGAGTCGGACGCCAGCTCCTGATCTGGGGCACCGGTGACTACCTGTTCATCAATGATGTCTTTGCCAAGGACTGGGGCGCGTTCTTTTCCGGACGACCCGTCGAGTATCTCCGTGTGCCACAGGACGCGGCGAAGTTGGATCTGAGCGCGGGAGGGATATCCGCCGAGATCGTCGCGATGCCGTTCTTTCAATCCGACAAGCTCCCCTCACGCGACCGGTATGATCAGTTTGATCCATTTCCGGGTGCGGCGAGGACCACGCAAGAGCCCGGGATGAGGTACGGGAATACGGAGTGGGCCGCCCGGATTTACGGAAACGCGGGTGGATTTGATACGGCACTGTATCTCTATCACGGCTTTTTTCGCATGCCAGCGCTCCAGCCAAACAGCATGACGACCCCGACCCTCGTGACCGAGATATTCCCCCGATTGGCCGTCTATGGAGCGAGCACCAGAGGGAACGCATTGGGCGGAGTGGTAAGTGCGGAGATCGGCTACTACGACTCACTCAATGATCAATCCGGCCACAATCCGGCCATCCCGAACAGTTCGTTCCGGTATCTCGTGGGGTATCAACGGCAACCCTGGGAGGATTTCACGGTCGGTCTGCAATACTACGGCGAACTGATGTCCCACTATGATGCGTACCGGGCCACGCTGCCGTCCGGGTTTCCGGCTCAGGACCAGCACCGGCAGCTCATGACTCTCCGGCTCACGCAACTCTTCTGGCATCAGACCCTACGGGTAGGTCTCTTCGCCTTCTACAGCCCTACCGATCAGGACTACTACCTGATTCCCGAAATCCGGTATAGCATCAGCGACAATCTGTGGGTGTCAGCGACCGGGAATATTTTCGGAGGACGCCGCCCCACGACGTTCTTTGGGCAGTTAGACGCCAACGACAATTTGGCGATGACGATGCGGTATGAATTCTGACGCAGATCGTCTGGGAGGCGGCCGTAGATGCCCGTCGTGAATGTTTTTGACCAGCAGGCGCAGCAATATGACGACTGGTTCGACGCGCACGAGCCGGTCTATCAGGCTGAACTCGCCGCGCTTCGGACGTTCGTTCCCGCTACGGGTCTGAGCATCGAGGTCGGGGTGGGACCGGGCGCTTTGCCCTACCGCTCGGCATCCAGTTAGGGCTTGACCCAAGCCGCACTCTGCTCCAGACCGCCCGAAGGCGTGGCATCCAAGTCTGCCAGGCCATAGGCGAGCGGATGCCCTTCCGCGATCGGCAATTTGATCTGGTCCTGCTCGTCACCGTCATCTGTTTCGTGGACGATGTGCCGGCCTTGTTTCGGGAGCTCAGGCGGGTATTGAAGACAGACGGACAACTCATCATCGGGTTCATCAACCGGGAGAGTGCGCGTGGCAGGTTGTACGAAGCGCACAAAGACGCAAGCACGTTTTACCGAGATGCGCGGTTCTCTTCGGTCGCGGACGTGGCTGACTGGGTGAAAGAGGCGGGCTTTGGTTCGCTGCGATTCTGTCAGACCCTGTTCGGTGATCCCAGTGAGGTTTCAACAAAGGACCTGGAGGTTCGGGAAGGCTGTAGCGAAGGAGCGTTTGTGGTCCTCAGTGCGCAGAACATTGAAACAGGAGGTGAGGTATGAAGATTCTCTTTATTCTGAACGAGGCTCCGTATGGATCCGAGAGCGTGTATAACGCGCTTCGGTTGGCCATGAAGTTGCCACAGGAGCATGCTGAGGCGGAGGTGCGGGTATTTCTGATGGCGGACGCCGTCACTGCGGCCATTCCCGCGCAGACGACACCACAGGGGTACTACAACATCGAACGGATGATCAAAGCGGTTATCAATAAACAGGGCCAGGTCAAGGCGTGCGGGACCTGCGTGGAGGCTCGCGGGTTGGAGAAACTTCCGCTTCTAGAGGGCATCGCGGTGAGCACCATGAGCCAGTTGGCCCAATGGGTTGTGGACTCGGACAAGGTGCTCACGTTCTGAACAGCAGAGCGTTGCGGATGGTGAACAGAGGCATTGATTTGATCGCCACCTTGGGACGCGGGGCATCCGAGCGCTCTGAGCATGAACTGCGGTGAGCCATCGAACACGTCGATCATACCCGCGAGAAGACGGCATCCTCTGCCCAACGAGACCTACGCCGACGCCCAGTTACTTGGGGGGTGCGGGCAGTGATTGGATAATGGCTAAGAGTTCGGAGGCCTGGCGAGGCTGGCTCGATTAACACGTGTCTGGCGTTAACTAGATTTGAGAGCCAGCAATTCTAATTGTCGCTGAACAAACACGCCCTGAAAACGCTAGCATCGAGAGTGCGATTGTGTCCCTTCGGTACGATTCGACTTCCAGGATCCGAAGGCCGCTCATCACTGTGAGCGGTTGACTCGCTTCACCAAAAAGTCACGACAGATCGAAAGCAATCTCGCAAGTAGACGTACTTTCTAATATTGTAATGGCTTCCTGGCCAGACCACGCTTCTGGGGCCGCCGAATGGCAGAATATCGTGGACGCGACGGCCCGGCTGAGCGCGTCGATCGGGCAGGATGGGTTGTCCGCGTGGTTGTCCGCCCGAGTCCAATAGGTGAGGGAGTGAGATCGGTCAACGGCTTAGGAAAACGCCATCAGCCGGGCAAGAGCTGGGCAGAAGACCCCAAAACCAAAAAGAATGGGCCACAGATAACTTGAGGAACGGACTCGTATTTTAATAGCGGGGGATCTACTTTCCCGTTTATGGTCACTGAGAGACCGTGACCGGTATATCCGTTCTCTTCTACGTCACTCGCTGCCTTTTAGGCCACCGCAGCAGAAACGCGCTATTTGATCATCGTGACCTTCACGACATCGTTCACAACGAGACACGCGATCATCGCATAACCAAATATTGCGAGCGTCTGCCCCCAGGGCAATGGCCTGAGGCTCGGCAAACCCACGAGCGTGAGAACCGTGCCGGCCAGCACGTTCAACGTGAGGGCTGCCATAAGAGTTTTACTGGGCATCGTCGCCCAGAACCACCGTCGTTCTCTCGCGGAGACGATGGAAAAGACAGCGAAGTAGAGCAGCGTCAGAAAACTGAAGGTATAGAGGGCATCGTCGCTACTCGCCAGGCCGAAGCGCGACCAGCCGACCCACAAAAGCAGTAGGGCCTCTGCGACCATCGCCACGCCCAACACCACGGAAACGGTGATGAAGCCTCCGATGTTCCACGTCTCCGGTGCCTTGGATGAGCGAACGTGGTCGGTGGCCAGAGCGATCTTTGCGAAATCCGTCATGAAGACCAGCAGCAGCATCGCAAAGGCGGAGACGACGAACTTGCCAGTCACCACGAACGCGATGGCCACGAAGGCGGCCTTCAGAATCGTCCGGCTGATCTTGTTGATGATCCACGTCAGGATGCGCTGATAAATCGTTCGCCCCTGCTCGACTAACGCCACGATGTTCGTCAATCCCGGTTCGGTCAGGACAACGCTCGCGGCCCCCTTGGCCACGTCGATCGCGGTACTGACAGCAATGCCCACTTCCGCCTGGCGGAGCGCGGGGGCATCGTTGACGCCATCGCCCGTCATGCCGGTGACATGCCCCGCGGCCTGCAGGTGCTGCACGACGATGTATTTGTCCTCCGGATACACTTCGGCAAATCCGTCGGCACCCGCCAGCATGTCGACCGCCTCGTTGCCGGCCTGCGCGCTCACGGCTTTCAAGTCCGCCACGCGGCGGATATTGGGCAACCCCACGCCGCGCGCGATTTCACTCGCGACCGCGAGCGCGTCGCCAGTGAGCATCTTCACGGAAATACCGAGGTCGTGGAGTTCGGCGATAAGTTGCTTCGCATCCGGCCGAGGCGGGTCATACAACGTCACCAATCCAACCAATGCGGGGGTGCCGGTCTCGGGGC
>CXWL01113798.1_pt1 | contig 24042 bp, 21 predicted proteins | sample 590931 | NCBI WGS metagenome assembly CXWL01 (sample SAMEA3498368, study PRJEB10139) | groundwater metagenome | biome: water well; material: biofilm material | place: Germany | collected 2015-04-27
AATTCAACATCCGCACCTTCGCCGCTGGCGAAATCGTTCCGGGCCTGCAGGTCATGGACGCGGTTCAGGCCGGCACGGTCGAAATGGGTCACAGCGCTTCGTACTATTACTTCGGCAAGGACCCTACATTTGCGTTCGACTGCGCAGTGCCGTTCGGCCTGACGTCGCGCCAGCACACCGCCTGGTTCGACCAGGGCGGCGGCCGCGAACTGACCCGCGAATTCTTCCGCGGCTACGGCATCGTCAACTTCCTGGGCGGTAACTCCGGCACCCAGATGGGCGGTTGGTATCGCAAGGAAATTAAATCGGTTGCCGACCTCAAGGGCATGAAGATGCGCGTGGCTGGCTTCGCCGGCCAGGTGCTGACCCGCCTGGGCGTGGTGCCGCAGCAGCTGGCCGGTGGCGACATCTACCCAGCGCTGGAAAAGGGCACGATCGATGCGGCCGAGTGGGTTGGCCCGTACGACGACGAAAAGCTCGGCTTCTTCAAGGTTGCTCCGTTCTACTACGCACCAGGCTGGTGGGAAGCGGGTGCGAACTTCTCGTTCTATGTTGGCGTGAAGGAATGGGCGAAGCTGCCGAAGGAGTACCAGGCTGCGCTGGAAGTGGCTACCTACGAAGCGCACGTGGTGATGCAGGCCGAGTACGACACCAAGAACCCGGCAGCGCTGGCACGCCTGCTGAAGAACGGCGTCAAGCTGCGCACCTTCTCGCGCGACATCATGGATGCCTGCTACAAGAACGCGCAGATCGTGATGAATGAAGAGGCTGCCAAGAACGCCAAGTTCAAGAAGATCTACGAGCCGTGGAAGCGCTTCCAGCGTGACCAGAATATGTGGTCGTCGGTCTCGGAAGCCAGCATGCAGGACTTCTTGATCCGCGCGGGCCGGGCTAAGTAAGCTACCGCTGCAAGATAGAAATGCCGCCCGGCTCTTGCGCCCGGCGGCATTTTTTTTGACCATGACCTGGTGCAGGTGAAGGGCATCGAGCCGGTTTACGCTGATTATTCGACCTCAGACTCGAAACTCATGCGCAATTTCATCGTAACAGTTCTTTTCTTTGTTTCACCATGGGGCGATTGCAGCGCCAATTAACGCGCCAGAATCGCCCGCTGTGCAAGTTGTTGAGCAATTCGTCGAGGGCTGCTTTATGAATTTTCCTTATCCGGACAAGGTCGAATCGTGGGTTTGCAGGAGTCCGCAACCGGCCAGAAGCGGTCGTTCGACTTTGAGTAAAATTGAAGTGTAGGGAGTGTCGTGGACTACTTCAGTGGAGGGCGAATTCGTTTGTTCTATTGGACAGTGCTCTTCGCTGTTTACGGGCTCGCGTTCCTAAGCGCGATCTCAAGCAAAATGTGGATCATTTATACCGGGAATCACCGTTCGTCCTGCAATTTCGACCGTTCAGCGCAAGCCTCGATTGGTTTTGGCTTGAAGTGGTACCGTTCAAGTCCAAAATCAGAACCGGATAAACGAATGCGAATTCACTTTTTACTGATCCTGCTCACCGCCGCGAATGTCCAAGCGGCTGATGAACGGGCGCTAACTCCAGGGGCCCCGTCCGTTTTAATGAAATCCGGCGTTGCCGTGACCGACATCGACAATGCGGCGAAGCCTACGGACGATTTCTTCAACTACGCTAATGGAGCGTGGCACAAACGTAATCCAATACCAGGCGATAGATCCAGTTGGGGACCCACTGCTCAGCTAGCAGCCGAGATGCGCGCCCGCATGCGGCTGCTGATCGAGTCAGCCGAGGGAAATACCGACAGCCCCGACGCGCGTAACATTGCGTCTTTCTTCGCCAGCGCCATGGACGAGCGGCGCATCGAGGCATTAGGTGCAAGTCCACTCAGTAAAGAACTAGCCACGATAGCCGGACTGCGAAACAAGCGCGAGCTCGCATCCTACCTGGCTCATCTCGGCGCGATTGGCGCGTCCAGTCCGCTAGAGCTTGGTGTCGACCTGGATGTGAAGAATGCGCGGCGTTACGTGCCGCAACTCGGCCAAGGCGAACTAGGCATGATTGACCGCAGCTATTATCTTGAACAAGCTGCTGCACAGCTTACTGTCCGCACGCAGTATCTTCACTTCTTAACTACCGGGTTCACGCTGCTCGATGATTCCCAAGCAAGCGAGCACGCTGCCGATGTCGTAGCGTTCGAGACCGCGCTTGCCCAGGCTCAATGGAGCGCGACCGACACAAACGACCCGCTGAAAACGTCCAGTTCCGTGCGGGTTGACGCGATGGCGCGGTTAGCGCCGGGGTTTGATTGGAACGCCTATCTCAACGCTGCAGGCTTGCCTGAGACACAGCGTGATCTTGTGCTCAACCACCCGAGTTACCTGAAAAAATTTGCGCAGCTCTTCGCCGATACGCCGTTGGTGACTTGGAAGCACTACCTTAAAGGTCAACTGCTGGGAAGCTATGCCAGCACCTTGTCGTCGCCTTTTGCCAATGCCAGTCATGCCTTCTACAACACGACGCTCCGCGGCAAGGTGACGCGCTCGTCACGTTGGGAAAGCAGTGTTGCATGGACTGAAAGTTCGCTCGGCAGTCCGCTAGGTAAACTGTACGTCCAGCGTTATTTTCCGCCAGCCCATCTGGCACGCGCCCGACAACTTGTGGACAATGTCAAAGCCGAGTTTCGGATCAGCATCGGGCAAATCAGTTGGATGAGTGCGGCTACAAAGAACGAGGCCCTGGCGAAACTTGAGACCATGTCGGTCAATGTCGGACTGCCGACTGTGTGGCCCGACTATAGCGGGCTGGTAATCAAGCGCGATGACCTGGTCGGGAACCTGATGCGGGCGCGCCAATTCAAGCGCCAGTATGAGATGAGCCTGCTGGGCAAGCCGGTTGTACGCGCAAACTGGCTATTGTTGCCTCAGGCTGTCAGTGCCAATTACCATCATGGACTCAATGCGATTACGATCCCCGCTGGTCGACTTCAACCGCCTTACTTCGATGTCGACGCCGACGACGCTGTCAACTACGGCGGTATTGCCAGCGTAATTGGCCACGAGATCAGCCATGCTTTCGACAACTACGGCGGGCAGTTCGACAGCCACGGCCGGTTGCGCAATTGGTGGAGTGCCGCCGACCGTGCAAACTTTACGGCACGCGGGCAACGCATGGTAGAGCAATATGGCCGCTATAGCCCAATGCCGGGTCGTCACGTCGACGGAACGTTGACTCTGAGCGAAAACATCGCGGATAACTTAGGACTGGCGGTTGCCCTGCGCGCCTATCACCGTTCGTTGCAAGGGAAGGACGGCCCCGTACTGGACGGTTATACGGCCGATCAGCGCTTTTTCCTGGGCTATGCGCGTTCGCGAAGCAAGGTGTTACGCGATCAGTTGATGATTGCCACGCTAAAACGTGACGAGCACGCACCAGATGAAGTGCGGGTCAATGGGGCGGTGCGCAACATGGATGCGTTTCACGCTGCTTTTGGTACCGTGGACGGCGACCCGATGTATCTCGCGCCCAGCGATCGAATCAGCGTTTGGTAGGCAGATGGGAGTAATAAAGTGGGAGGGCTGAATGTTTGTGCTGGACCTATTAACAGCGCGCATCTAACGAAGTTGATCGTATGGTCAAGTACCCTGACAGTGGTAGTCCGCATATCGACAGTTCGAACCCGTCCCGCTCATTACAGATCTGGCTTCTTTCATACAAACAATGACGACGCCCGCTCAAGTAACAAAAGTATTATCTCGCCATTAAGCGCTGTTGCTCGATAGCGTCCGCTTTGGGTCGGAAGCGGCCGGCACCTCAACGGCTGCAACCGGCCAGGAGCAGACAGTCGCCTAACCTCCCTACATGCAGTTTTATTGACACGACTTTAGATGAAACTTTTGAAAATGCATGCCCCTTCGCAAAGCGAGACTTGCTGGACCGGTGCTCGTCGCTAAACGCAGTTAATACTCTGGGTCGAATTGCGAGCGCCCGGGCTTGACTGGACAACGCCTGCGTGGCATTCTTGGGTCCTTTCCAATCCACTTCCACAGGAGATCATAAAATGCGTACGCCTGCCATTGCCCTCCTGTCGGCTGCCTGATCCCGCGTTTGCTCCTGCCCGTTTATCGAGTGAGTCTGTGTTGATGCGCTGATCGCGCGCCGACCGCCGTTTTCCTTTGCCTGTGCGCTCCAGCGCGCCGGCTGTGTTCGCGCTCGCCGCGAGCTTCACGAATCCGGGAACTGCTCTCATCATGATAGACATCGATTTTGAATCGCTACGCAATATCGGCCTGACCCAGGCCATCGCAAGCCAGCTTCATACCTTCGACCAGAGCGCGCCTGGCGCGCAACTGATGCGTGTTACGCAGGTGCACCGCGACAGCGCGGTGGTCCATGACGGCGCGGGCGAGTCGCCCGCGCGCGCCGCCACGCGCCTGCTCGACGAACTGCAGGCGCGCGGCGACAGCTTGGCCGTGGGCGACTGGGTGCTCCGCGAGCCTGGCGACGGCGCACAGTGGCTGACCGCCCGCCTCGATCCATCTACCCACATCACGCGGCGCACCGAAGACGGACGGCGCCAGGCGCTGGCCAGCAATGTCGACACGGCCCTACTGGTCATGGGCCTGGACCACGACTTCAACCCGCGCCGCATGGAACGCTACTTGGCGCTGGTGCACTCCGCAGGCGTGGCGCCGGTGGTGGTGCTGACCAAGCGCGATATCGGCATCGACGCGGAGGCGCGGCTGGAACAGGTGCAGCGCCGCTTCCCGGCGCATGTGCCCGTGTTTGCCGTCAACGCATTGGGTGGCGAACCGGCAGCTGTTCTCGCTCCGTGGCTGGGCCAGGCGCAGACCCTGATATTGCTGGGGTCATCGGGCGCGGGCAAATCGACGCTGACCAACACTCTTACGGGCGGCCGGCAAGCGACCGGCGGAGTACGTGGGGACGACAGCCGCGGGCGCCACACCACCACGGAACGCTCGCTGCACCAATGCCCCGGTGGCGCCTGCATTATCGACACGCCGGGCTTGCGCGCGCTGCGACTGGACGCGGACGAAGGACAGCTGGAAGCAGCCTTCGACGACATCGACGGGCTGGCGCGCGATTGTCAGTTCCGCGACTGCAAGCACGACGCCGAGCCGGGATGCGCGGTGCGTGGCGCAGTCGATGAAGACCGCCTGCGCAATTATCACAAGCTGCTGCGCGAAGTGCGGCGCAGCCAGCAAACGCCGCTCGAACGAATTGCCGACCGGGCCAGGTGGAAGGTGCTGGTCAAGGCGGTAGCCGACAAGGACCGGCGCAAACGAATGTAGTGGCGCTTACGGCGCGACACTTAATGACTATTCACAGAGCGTCGTTTTTGAAATACAAAATCGGAGCGTATTCACACCGGTTTATTGGGCATTTTTTCGCGTGCGGGAAACCGGGATGACCGTCCAGGGCGCGCAGCCGAGCTGCTTGGCCGCTGGGCGACTGACCGACGAGCGGCCACCCCGGCATGGCGGTGGAGGCCAGCTCACCGTCGAGTACAATCGGCAGAGACCGGCCAGAAGCGGACCTACGCCAGGTTACCAAATCATCGAGTTACCAACGATAAGACAGCAAATCAGCTGTCCCTTATAAGGTACATTTCGCTCAAATTTGATAGTCGGGGCAATTGTTTTGCTGTACGTTAACTCCATATGAGGTGGGGGAACCGTGAGAGCTTTTAAAACGACTACAGGGCGGCGCGTCGCAGCAGGCAGTGCCGGAGCTGGGCTGGCTACAGCGGCGGCTTGGTTGCTGGAAGCACTATCACCAGGTCTGCTGGGACCGGCTGGCGGCGCGCTGCTTGCCGGCGGCATGACCCTAGCAGCCGTGTTCACTCCAGGCGACGCGAAGGCCGACCGTAACGACTTTACGGACATTGTTGGCCACTCAATCGACGACATCATGATTGGCGCGGCCGAGACATCCTACTTCGTTGATTCGGTGAAAAAGAAAATCGAGAAAGACGTCGAAACGGCGAAGACGGTGGTGCAGGATGCGCAAAGCGTAGCGCGTGGCACGATCGAAATCGCGGACCACGCCGAACGCGCGCTGGCCATCGCTGCTGCGATGCGCAGCGAGAGCGTAGCCGGCCGCGCCCAGATCGACCAGGGTCTAGCGCGCATCAGCGGCGCCCGTCGTGAGGCGCAGCAGGCGGCCAGCCTGATGACTGAGCTACAAGGAAAATCTAAAGCGATTGCCGGCTTCACCCAAGTGATCACCGAAATTTCCGCGCGTACCAATCTGCTGGCACTGAACGCCGCCATCGAAGCGGCCCGAGCTGGCGAGCACGGACGCGGCTTCGCCGTGGTAGCAGGCGAAGTGCGCCAACTAGCCATGCGGACTAAAGAAGCCACTGACGAAATCAGCGTGATGGTCAAGGCCATTAACGAGCAGGCCGAAAAAGCCGCTGGCGGCATGGGTTCGCTGGCATACGCAGTGGGCGAGGCCAGCGCCAACGTTGAGCAGGTTCATGCTCAGCTCAGCCATATTGAACAGTCGTCGATCGAATCGGAACAACAGATCGACCAGATTGCCAGGGAAGCGCGGGTGCATGTCCAGACCACAGGCGCCATCACCCAGTCGCTGTGCGAGGTCCGCGACAGCATGCTGTCCACCGCCAAGGAGTTGCCGCGGGCCACTGAATCAGCCATGGCGCTGGCGGACAAGGCTGAAAGCATCGCCGGGGCATTGTCGGAGTCGAGCGCAGAAACTCCACACGATGCGATTCGCGTGGCCACCCAGGGAACAGCGGCGCAGATCGGCCAGCTGTTCAGCGAGGCTATTAAGGCCGGCAAGGTCAGCCGCGAAGCCCTGTTTGACCGCACGTATACTCCGATTCCAAACACCAACCCAACCAAGTACACGACCAAGTTCGACGCCTTCACTGACCGCGTCTTGCCCTCTATCCAGGAGGCTTTTATCGAGCGCATGCCGCATCTGGCCTTTGCCGGCGCGGTCGACAATAACGGTTATTTCCCGACCCACAACAAGAAGTTTTCCAAGCCGCTGACGGGCAAGTACGATGTGGATATAGTCAACAACCGTACCAAAAGGATCTTCAACGACCGTACCGGCGCGCGTTGCGGCTCGAACACCAAGCCCTTTGTACTACAGACCTACAAGCGTGATACTGGAGAGGTGATGCACGACCTGTCCGCGCCGATCTATGTCGACGGCCACCACTGGGGTGGATTTCGCGTCGGCTACCGTTCCAGCGCCGCGTGAGCGCGTCGCGTCAAGAAAGGTCAGTCGCGTAACTGACTTTAGTCGTCCTTAGCGTCCGCAACGGGTCGGTTCCGGGTCTATCGTGACCGTCTGTGATTTTCCAGCCCGGCCAGGTGCTATGCTTAACCGAATGGCCGGGTTCGGCCAAGAGCGGATATTTGCCTCAGCCCAACTCAAGGGTTAAAAATGCCATCGTCACCCACCCGATCAAGCCAGCTCATTGGAGAAGTCATCATGCCCGGGCCTCTCCGTTGCTAAAAGCCTTGGGTTTTCGCAAAAGCGGGGCTCAATTCTTCCGCACGTCAGTGAATTCAACTTGTCACGTTAGCTTTCAATCTAGTCAGTGGAATTCACCAGATCGAAGCAGATTCACGGTGAACCTATGGACATACGCACCAGGACCCGAGTCCGTCGACGCACATTTGCCGATACGAATAACGCGCCGGCTCGGGTGACGCCAACGTGCGGCACGACGCTTCACAATCAGCCGCGCTGTTGCAGCGCCCGTTCGATTTTCTTATCGGTTTTGATTGGCTCAGCGAGTAGACGGCCCATATTGTTGCAGGGAGCCAGCCGATTAGGGTCAGTTGGAGCAGCAAGCAAGTGATGCGTACGAATAATTTATACGGTTTCCACTTGGTACATGAACGACGCGATTTTTCCCAAGTGCTGAACCTTCGGCCCCGTAGGTACCAGCGCACCTTCAGTCCGGCGCGACGCTCGGGTCCTGCGACTGACGCTCTGTAAAGCAGCTCAAACCCGACAGCTTCGGCTGGCCGGGTTTTTACTGCATGTAGACAAAATGGATGAGCACGCTTAGACTGCTGGTAGTTGCTAATTTTGAAACTATTCAAGCCGCATAAGTCGCGTCCGATCCGATTTGTCGTTCTCGGCCGTCCGCACCATTCACAAGGAGTGCCCAATGTTCAGCCGCCTCGCAACTTTGATTCTCGCATCTCTTCTTTTGACTTGCGCACCAGTTTTCTCAGCGCCGATTACTATCGATTTCGAACGTTTTCCTGGGCTTGATGGAAGGCTGGGCACGTCGGATGACGTGATGCCGCTGGGAGGGATCCGGCCGCTGAGCACCGAGTTCTCGAGCATGGGGATCACATTTGTTCAAGGCAGCATGGGGGAATGGGATTTCTTCGATGGGAACCCGGCTAATCATTTCCTAACCTCCACCAGCCCGATTATCGATTTGGATATTCCGGTCTTTGGTATCAGTATCATGAGCAAGTCGTATTGGGATGCTACGCTGACTGCCTATGGCGCAGCTGGAAACGTGCTGGCAATCCACCGCCTGGAACACTTTGGTCCAGAAACTGCAACGATGGAAGGCGTATTATCGGTTGTCACTTCCGAAGCGATCGCCAGCTTTTCGATCCTGCCCGATCAGCCGAACTATATCCTTAACCTGGACAACCTCGTTCTCGACGTTGTTGATATTCCCGAGCCATCGAACATGCTGCTCGCCGGTCTCGGCCTGATTGCGCTTGTCATGCGCGCGAAGCCGCGACCGCGGGCTCTGGCGTAAAACGGAGGCACTTGGGGCACATCAATGAGTGCCTGACGGCGCAGAACTTCAGCGCATCGGTATTTCTCCAAGCTTGGCACGGTTGCATTCGCGGCCGAACAGCCTTGCCAGGAGAAATGCCATGCTCGAGGATATCGACGCTCTGTTGATCGCACAGTTTCATGATGCCAAGCTAGTCGATCCTGCATGGCCCAACGCGGCCCCGATACATGCGCTGGATGCTTCCATCAGACTGGGTGCCCGTTGAGCATTGCGATGGTTTGCCTGAAATATGACGTCCGCTTTGGGTCGAAAACGGACTGACCAGGTCGGTCTGCTATCGGGCGTAAGCAGATCCAGCAGCCTTGAAATGTTGCGCGACATGCCACTGAGCGTATACATTCTAATTCTGTTGCCTTTCCATACATTTGCTCGCAGTATTCGGCTTTCACCTGTTTGAAAGAACCTATGAAATGGTTACGCCGCTCCCTAGTAGGACTTATCGTCATCGTATGCCTCGCCGTGGGCTTTACCATGTTAACAGCTCCCGGAGGTGTAAAGCCTGTTGGCTTCACTGTGACCCATGCCACCGACGCCAGCGGACAGCCATTCGCGATCGGCGTCTGGTACCCGACTAGTGCCCGTCCATGGCCGACGACATTGGTGGGCGCCAGCCTGATGAAGGTTGCGAAAAATGGCCCGATTGCGGGCAAAGGCTTGCCGCTGGTGGTTATCTCGCATGGCAATGGCGCGGGTATGACCGCTCACATGGACTTGGCCCTTGCACTGGCGAGCAACGGCTACGTAGTCGCGGCGCCCATGCATTCGGGTGACAACTTTCAGGACCAGAGCGGCGTTGGCTCTCCGGCGTTTTTCAATCTGCGATCGCAGCAGTATCTGGTGGCAATCGACCACGTACTTAAGTCGTGGCCGGGCCGCGATCACCTAGACATCGAACGAGTCGGCGCGTTTGGCATGTCGATGGGAGGCTTTAGCGTCCTTACCGCAATCGGTGCCCAGCCAGACTTACGCAGTATCTCCACTCAGTGCGCAAAGGCCAACGAGTTCGTCTGTGAAGTGCTGCGCCATTTCAATTCTCCGTACGTTGGGGCTGTCCCCTTAGCTGGAGAGCCGTTTGTCGGGGACGCACGCATCAAAGCCGCAGTGCTTGCTGCTCCTGGCCTCGGGTTCACGATGACCGGCAACGCTCTGGATCGCGTGAGCGTGCCGCTTCAGTTGTGGGTAGGCGATAAAGATGACAAGGTTCCCGACGCTGGCCCGGTGCGCCATCTTGGTGGTGGCAAGGTTGAATTGCATTCCGTTGCCGGGGCGGGCCATCTCTCGTTCCTAGCGCCGTGCAGCGGACTTTTGCGTCCACCTGAAATCTGTGCAGACGCAGGAGGCTTTGACCGCAAGGCCTTCCATGCGACGATGAACGCAAGGGTCGTTGCGTTTTTTGACAGACATCTGAAGCGTCAACAGGGTTCACTTACTTCTGCGCGGTGACCACAGATTCGCGTATGCCGCAGCTGGTCTTTCGCGCAGAAGTCCATGGCCAAGAGCAGACATCTTGGCATCGCCGTACGGACCTGGCGCTCGCGTTGTAAAAATCAACGAACTGCAGGGAGGAATCGGTCTTGCCGCCCATGCATAACAACTTATTCAACACAGACGCGCAAGAGCGCGCCGGTTAATCTACGTTAGCCGCTGGGGAGTATTTGTCGACAAGCGATATTCCAGCGGAACGCCCAACTCGGAGGAGACTCGCATGGGACTTCTAACCTTCAGCCTCAACGTCACCCTCGACGGCTGCGTCGACCACCAGGAGGGAATCGCCGACGACGACACGCACGCCTTCTTCACCCGCCTCATGGACGAGGGTGGGGCGATGCTCTGGGGCCGCACCACCTACGAGATGATGGAGAGCTACTGGCCGGCGGTCGCCCGCGGCGATGTGGAGATGCCGCCGACGGTGCGCGAATGGGCGCTCAAGTTGGAGACCAAACCGAAGTACGTCGTGTCGTCAACGCGAACGGACTTCCCGTGGACCAACACCCACCACATCGCCGGCGACTTGCGCTCGGGCGTGCAAAAGCTCAAGGATGCGACCCCGGCCGGCGTGCTCCTCGGTAGCGGTAAGCTCGCGACCGAGCTGGATCGGCTGGAACTGATCGACGAGTACAAGTTCCTCGTCCACCCCAGGATCGCCGGCCACGGCCCGACCCTGTACCAGAGCGGGCTGCCCAACCCGCGACGGCTTGAGCTGGTTTCGGCGAAGCCGCTCAGCAACGGCGCGGTCGCCATGCACTACAGGCGGATGCGGGGCTAACAATCGGCTGCAGCGGACGGTCCGCTGCGCGGCCCACCGCTGAACCAGAGCGTTTGAACTACCGCTTTGTAGTGAACGTTCGCAACGGGGCGGTAGCGGACCGTCGCGATTAGTCCGCAATTTCAAATCCTGGCTGGTTTGCCAGATCCAAATGAAACGCGCGTTGATCGCCTCGACTGCTACACCTGCATCGTGCGCTGCGGCTGTACAAGGAGGATGTTCCGCGCATACAAAAACGCCCCGGAGGGCCGGGGCGTCATAAGGTTCGATGCTTACTTCGTCGCGCGCAGCGACTGCAGGATCGGCTGTAGCACAGCCGCACCAAGGCGTGCGCTTCGTGCACCATCCCAACCGGTCTGCGCGTCCGGGTCGTTGGCGTTGTCCTTGAACGGCAGTTCCAGGGTCAGCGACAGGCAACCGAACGCGTGAGTGATGTGCGGCGAACCCATCGTGATGGTCTCCTCGGTGTACGGCGATTCGCCGTAGCCGTGCACGTCCTGGAAGTCCGGACTGGCGATCTTGAAGTCGTCCGAGAACTTCTTCTCAGCAGCGGCCTGTTCAGCGGTAAAGGTGGGCAATGCGCCGCTGCCTGCCACGAACACATACNNCACGAACACATACGGCAGGCCCTCGTCGCCGTGCACGTCGAGGAACAGGTCGCAGCCGGTTTCTTTCATCTTGTTCTTGACCAGGAATACCTCAGGGCTGCGCTCCAGCGTCGGCGTATTCCACTCGCGGTTCAGGTTGGCGCCGGCAGCGTTGGTGCGCAGGTTGCCGCGGAACGCGCCATCCGGGTTCATGTTCGGCACCACGTACATCACGCATTCTTTNNTCGGACATCTGCGCGCGGTCCAGCAGCTCGAGGTGGCGTTCCCACGAATACGGCTCGAAGTAGGCGTAGTAGACGCTGTCCATGCCCGGCGTGTGCTTGATCGTCATGACCTGGCCGTCAAACGTGGTCGGCACACGGAACCAGTTGACGCGGTCATAGCTGGCCATCGCGTCGTAGCCTTCCCAGCCCGCAGGGTAGGCAGCCTGGCCCGCGTTCAGGAAGCGGATTGTGCAGGGCTCGCTTTGCGCGCCTTGCAGGCGGAAGTAGAACCACTGGGTGATGTCCGCGTGCGAATCCTTGCGGATGTTCAGGTCGATGGCGTTGGCGCTTGTGGCGCTGATGACCTCGATGGCGCCAGCGTCGAACTGGCTGCTGATCTTGATAGACATGGTAAGTCCTGTGAAGAAAATCGGGTAAAGAGCTAGATGATACTAAATTCCTTGCAGCAGGTTGCCGGAATCGCGCAAGCTGCGGCTACAATTGACTTTCAGGCAAACATCTAAAACCATCTGGAGACACCTATCATGCAACGTCGGTCCTTCCTGAAGAACACAGCAGTTGGCGCCGTAGCGGGCGCCGTCGCGGCACCCGCACTGGCGCAGGCCACCCAGCCGGCAGTCAGCTGGCGCCTGGCCTCGAGCTTCCCGAAAACGCTGGATGCGATCTACGGCCCGGGCGAAGCGTTCACCAAGCGGGTGGCGCAGCTCACCGGCGGCAAGTTCACGATCCGCCAGTTCGCAGCGGGCGAAATCGTGCCGGGCCTGCAAGTGATGGATGCTGTCCAGGCCGGTACCGTGGAGATGGGACACACCCCGTCCTACTATTACTATGGCAAGGACCCAACCTTCGCGTTCGACTGCGCGGTGCCGTTCGGCCTGACCTCGCGCCAGCAGACCGCGTGGTTCGATCAGGGCGGCGGACGCGAGCTGATGCGTGACTTCTTCAAAGACTACGGCATCATCAATTTCATGGCGGGTAACACCGGCACCCAGATGGGCGGCTGGTACCGGAAAGAAATCAAGACCCTGGCCGACGTCAAGGGCCTGAAAATCCGCATCGCCGGCTTTGCCGGCCGCGTGATGGAGCGCATGGGCGCGGTACCGCAGCAGATTCCTGCGGGCGACATCTATACGGCGCTGGAGAAGGGCACGATCGACGCGGCCGAATGGGTCGGCCCCTACGACGATGAAAAGCTCGGGCTGGCGCGCGTGGCGCCGCACTACTACGCGCCGGGCTGGTGGGAGGCCGGGCCGCAGCTGTCCTTCTACATCAACATCAAGGAGTGGGAAAAGCTGCCCAAGCAGTACCAGGCGGCGATTGAGGCGGCAAGCTACGAGTGCCATGTCAGCATGCAGGCCGAGTACGACGCCAAGAACCCAGCCGCGCTGGCGCGCCTGATCAAGAATGGCGCCAAGATGCATTTCTTCTCGCGCCCGATCCTCGATGCGGCGTACAAGTTCTCAAACCAGGTGATGGAAGAAGAAGCGGCGAAGAACGCGAAGTTCCGCAAGATATACACGCCTTGGAAGCGCTTCCGCCAGGACCAGAACATGTGGGCATCGGTGTCCGAAGCAAGCATGCAGAACTTCCTGATCGCGGCCGGACGGAAATAAGCCGTCCACCAGCTGCTTCCGCCGAGGGTGGAAGCAGTGTATTTCCTTAATCCTTGTGGTGGATCTTGCCGGACAGCTTGACGTCGCCCATGCCCGTCATCATGTCCTGGCCGCCAGTCAGCTCGCCGCCGCCGGTCGCTTTATGGTACTTGCCGCTGCCGCCCGTAATCTGGAAGGTCGCGCCGCTGAAGGTATAGGTGGCGCCAACGCCCGTCGGGACGAACTGGCCGTTGTAGTCGGCAAAAATCTGGTCGCCCGAGGTCGTCATGATGATGAAGCGGCCCTGGTTGAAATTGAACAATGGGCCCGCCGGGGTGATGCAGTCGGTCGCCACGAAGGCCACTCGGCCGAGATGGGCGCTGTTGCCATGCCCGGTGATGGTGCCGCCGAATTGCGACGCGCAGCGGGCCGCCGGTCCGGCCTGTTCCATGAATACACCCGAAATTGCAATATCCTTGGTGGTCGCCGGGGTAGCGTAGGCGCTCGCCGCTGCGAGTAGAAGGGTGGCGCTGGCGGCGAGGCGCAGGATGGAACGTGTCATGGGAAGCTTCTCCAAAAAGTGAAATTAATTCAATAATATAAATAATACATCACTTGCCGCGCACGACTGAGCCGGCGGCACGAAATTTCCATGTCACGTACTATTCGGCAATTCATCAGCTTTATTTTTCCATATGCCTATAACTGCAACCTTCAAGTCACTTGCCAGCCTCATCGCCCTGTCAGCTGTCTCTCCGCTGTTGTATGCCGCTCCCGCATCGCTCGCCGATTGCGTGAAAGTCACTGAGAATAATGCGCGCCTGGCATGCTTCGACCAGCTTGCCGCGGCCAGCGCCGTCCAGCCTGTGGCCCAGGCCGCGCCAGCTGCAGTTGTGTTGTCGGACGCCGACGTTGAAGAGATCGCGGACGCGCAGTCAACTGCGACTGCCCCGTCGCGGCTGGCGAGTCATTGGGAGCTGGGCGACCTCGACAACCGTGCACTGCGCTTCCGTCCGCATTATGCGAATTACCTGATCGCCTCTTACAGCCATGCGCCGAATGGTGAGCCTTACCTGCCATTTCGTTCGCTGCTCAAGCAGGAAGAGGGCCTGTCGCACGCCGAGCTGGCCTACCAGCTGAGCTTCAAGATCAAGATGATCGAACAGGCGTTTAACAAGCCGCTCGACCTATGGTTCGGCTACACGCAGAAGAGTTTCTGGCAGGCAGCCAACCACGATGCGTCGAGCCCGTTCCGCGAGACCAATTACGAGCCGGAAGTGATGGCGGTAATACCTTTGAAGGGCTCGCTGTTGGGCGTGAACGCCCGCTTTGCCGGGCTGGGTTTCGTGCACCAGTCGAACGGCCAGGCCGGTTCGCTGTCGCGCAGCTGGAACCGCACGTATGCGCAGCTGGGTGTCGACAGCGGCAATCTTTCGCTGGTCGGGCGCGTCTGGAAGCGGGTGAGCGAGGCGGCTGCCGACGACAACAATCCTGACATCGTCGACTACATGGGCCGGGGCGACCTGATGGCCGCCTACCATTGGGACAACGGCCAGGAACTGAACGCCACGGTCCGCTACAACATGTCGACCAACAAGAGCGGCGTGCAAATCGGCTACACCTACCCGATCGCGGGCAAGGTGGGTGCTTACGTGCAGCTGTTTTCCGGATACGGACAGAGCCTGATCGACTACAACTACTTCCAGCGCTCGGTCGGCTTCGGTTTCAAAGTGTCGCCCTGACCGGCCGTAGCTGCGCCAGCTCAAGGCGCAGCGCTGCCATTTTGCTACCTTCGTTGGGTCACTCCGAACACGAAGGAACCGCAATGACAGCCATCCGCATTTCGTGCGCACAGGTCACCAGCATCAGCCAGCACGGCTTCTGGCTGCAGTGCAATGGTGAGGAGCTGTACCTGCCGTTTGTCGAGTTTCCGTGGTTTGAGCACGCGACGATCGCCCAGATCTGCCGCGTGCAATGCGCGAGCGCAAGCCGGATCTACTGGCCCGATCTTGACCGCGACCTCACGCTGGACGCAATCCGTTTCCCGATGGCGTACTCGCACGCCGCCATAGGCTCAGACTGCTAGCGCCGCACGCCTTATTTAATCCCCTCATAAACCGGATCGGACAGGGGATCCTTTGTCAGCCCGCCAAAGCGCTGGTAAAACGCGTCTTCGGCCGGCTGCGCCTGCGCGTCCTCGCGCAGCAGGGTCGTCATCAGGTGTTCTTCGGCGGCGCGGTAAGTGGCCAGGTACAGCGCGCGCGCCACGTTGTACGCTTCCACGCCCGGCCATGGCTGCGGCAGCAGTTCCACCGGCAGCATCGGGTCGTGCAGCTGCACGCGGCGGTACGCGTGGATCAGCAAGGTGCGGATCACGAATGCCTGTTCCGGCACCACGCGTTCGGCCAGCAGCGCCTGCAGCGGCGCAAATTCTTCAATGAAGTGGCGGTAACCGGCCGCCACGTCGGACAAGTCCCAGCCTTCGTCCACCAGTTCGCGCAGCGGACGCGAACCCACTTGCGGCAGCTCGCCGGCGTTAAACACATATAAGGTGTCGCGTACGCCTGCGCGGCCGAGGATCTCGTCGAGCACCGCCGGGTCGCCGGCCGGGTGGCCGAACACGCCGGCGCTGATCAGTGCATAGCCTTCCCACAGCAATTGCTTGCGCAGCGACGCGCGGCCCGGCGCATCCAGCCCGGTGGGCCCGGCCATGACGAGGGTCCATGTGCCGTCCCAGTGGACTGCCGGCACAGCGTAGATGCGGCGGTAGGCGCGCTCGAAGCGGGGCAGCGCCTCCGGCAGGATTGCGTACGAACTGCGGCGGCCGTCGCGGTTGGCGACCAGCCAGCCTTCCTGCGCCAGCCGGAATACGCTGGTGCGCAGCGCGCGGTCATTGACGCCGAACGGCGCCAGTAACTCAATCAGGCTGCCCAGCCAGATGGCGCCGCCATGCGGCACGATGCTGTCGCCAAACATCGTCATCACCAGCGACTTCGAACGGGGCGGGTCGCTGGCGAGGAAATGGCTGATCCATTCGGTGCTGGTCAATTGTTTCATGCGAGCATGGTCTGGCGCGGGTAGCCTGTTTGTCAAGGATTGCCGGAGTTTACTTCGAGCGCGAATCGGCGCACGATTAATTTTTTACTATCGCGCCCTGCGAAGGGATACAAAATCTCAATACGACACAAGAAAACTGTGTACTTCTATTTTTATGTATCGTATTATCGATTCACAGATCACGTGATGGAGAACCACCATGTATGCACAGATGGTAGAAACAGGCCTCAAGAAGGTCCAGACGGAAGCGGACATGGGAGCGGAAGAGCTCGCGTTCCAGCAACGCATCGACGAGGGCATCAAGATCGAAGCGAAGGACTGGATGCCGGACGCTTACCGCAAGACGCTGATCCGCCAGATCTCGCAGCACGCACACTCGGAAATCGTCGGCCAGCTGCCCGAGGGTAACTGGGTCACCCGCGCGCCGACCCTGAAGCGCAAATCGATCCTGCTGGCCAAGATCCAGGATGAAGCCGGCCACGGCCTGTACCTGTACAGCGCCGCCGAAACGCTGGGCGTCTCGCGCGACGACCTGCTCGACGCCCTCCACGCGGGCAAGGCAAAATATTCAAGCATCTTCAATTATCCAACCCTGTCGTGGGCCGACATGGGCGCGATCGGCTGGCTGGTCGACGGCTCGGCCATCATCAACCAGATCCCGCTGTGCCGCTGCTCTTACGGTCCGTACTCGCGCGCGATGATCCGCGTCTGCAAGGAAGAGTCGTTCCACGCGCGCCAGGGCTACGACATCATGATGAGCCTCGCCAAAGGCACGCCGGAGCAGAAGGCGATGGCGCAGGACGCGCTGAACCGCTGGTGGTGGCCTTCGCTGATGATGTTTGGCCCGTCCGATGCCGAGTCGGTCAACAGTGCGCAGTCGAGCAAGTGGCGCATCAAGCTGTTCTCGAACGACGAACTGCGCCAGCGCATGGTCGACCAGACCGTGCCGCAGGCCGAGTACCTGGGCCTGACCATTCCCGACCCCGACCTCAGGTTCAACGCCGAAACCGGCCACTATGAATTCGGCGAGATCGACTGGAGCGAGTTCCACAACGTCCTGAAAGGGAACGGTCCGTGCAACAAGGAGCGCCTGGCCACCCGCGTCAAGGCCTGGGACGATGGCACATGGTTCCGCGAAGCGCTGGTCGCGCACGCCGACAAAAAAGCAGCAGAGCGCGCCGCGGCGTAAGCGGCTCACATTAAAAAACTGGAGCACCGAATGAGCAAAGAATGGCCACTGTGGGAAGTTTTCATCCGCAGCCAGCACGGACTCGCGCACAAGCATGTGGGCAGCCTGCACGCACCGGACGCCGAAATGGCGGTCAATAACGCACGCGATGTCTACACCCGCCGCAACGAAGGCGTGTCGATCTGGGTCGTGCGCGCCGCCGACATCGTCGCCAGCAGCCCTGGCGACAAAACGGCGCTGTTCGAGCCGTCCAACAGCAAAGTCTACCGCCATCCAACCTTCTTCCCGATGCCGGAAGAAGTCAAGAACCTGTGAGCCTCGCCGTGGACGCTAAACTCGAATACCTGCTGCGCCAGGGCGACAATGCACTGATCCTGTCGCAGCAGCTTTGCAAGCTGTGTGGCAAAGGCCCGGCGCTGGAAGAGGACATGGCGCTTGCCAACGTCGCGCTCGACCTGCTCGGCCAGACCCGCATGTGGCTGACCTACGCGGCCGAACTCGAAGGCCAGGGCCGCAGCGAAGACCACCTGGCCTTCCTGCGCGATGCGCACCAGATGCGCTGCTGCCTGATCGTCGAGCAGCCGAACGGCGATTATGGCTTTACGCTGATGCGCCAGTTCCTGTTCGATTCGTGGCACTATTTCCTGATGCAAGGGCTCACCAAATCGAGCGATCCGCGCATTGCCGAAATCGCCGAGAAGTCGCTCAAGGAAGTGACCTACCACCTGCGCCGCAGCGGCGACCTGGTGGTGCGCCTCGGCGACGGCACGCCGGAGAGCCGCCAGCGCATGCAGGGCGCGCTCGACACGCTGTGGATGTACACGGGCGAGATGTTCATCTACGACGATATCGACAACGCGATGGTCGCGCAGGGCGTGGCGCCAGCCGCCGCCGACCTGCGCGCTTCCTTCCTCGAGCATGTCAGCGAAATCTTTGCCGAAGCGACGCTGGTCACGCCACCTGCCGACGCCTGGATGCAGCAGGGCGGCAAAGTCGGCAAGCACAGCGAACACCTGGGCTACACACTGGCCGAGATGCAGTTCCTGCAGCGCGCCTATCCCGGGGCCGACTGGTAATGAGCGCGGCGCTGGCGAGCACCGAACAAATCTGGGCCTGGCTCGGCGAGGTTTCCGACCCCGAGATCCCGGTGATCTCAGTGGTGGACCTTGGCATTGTCCGCAATGTCGAATGGCAGGACGGCGAATGCGTCGTCACGATCACGCCGACTTACTCGGGCTGCCCGGCGATGCAGGTGATCGCGGAAACGGTCACCGAGTCGCTGCACCAGCACGGCGTCGAGAAGGTGAGGCTGGTCAGCCAGCTGTCGCCGGCCTGGACCACCGACTGGATGAGCGAAGCCGGCAAGGCCGCGCTCAAGGGCTACGGCATCGCGCCGCCCGCGCAGCAGGTGATCGACATCAGCGGCTTGAGCGCCGGCGTGAAAAGGCGCCCGATGCCCGAGCTGGTGGTCACCTGCCCCAACTGCGGCTCCAACCACACCCAGTTAACCAGCCAGTTCGGTTCGACCCCATGCAAGGCGCTTTACAAATGCCTCGACTGCCGCGAACCCTTTGATTATTTCAAGTGCCACTAAGGCCGACCAATGAGCAAATTCTATCCACTGCACGTCGCCGGCGTGCGTAACGAGACGCGCGACACCATCGCTGTCACCTTCGACGTACCGCCTGAACTGGCGGACAGCTTCAAGTACCAGCAGGGCCAGCACCTGACGCTGCGCGCGATGATCGGCGGCGAAGACGTGCGCCGTTCGTATTCGATCTGCTCGGCCGTGCAGGACAACGTGCTGCGCGTGGCGATCAAGCGCACGCCCGGCGGCCTGTTCTCGACCTGGGCCAACGAAAACCTGAAGCCCGGCGTTGTGCTGGAAGTGATGCCGCCGATGGGCCACTTTAACGTGCCGCTGGCGCCGGAGACGAAGCGCCACTACGCTGCCTTTGCCGCCGGCAGTGGCATTACGCCGATCCTGTCGATCATCAAGACCACCCTGCAGGCGGAGCCGAACAGCCAGTTCACGCTGTTCTACGGTAACCGTGCCTCGTCCACCGTCATTTTCAAGGACGAGCTGACCGACCTGAAGGACGTTTACATGGAGCGCCTCAACCTGGCCTACGTGATGAGCCGCGAGCAGCAGGACATCGAACTGTTCAACGGCCGCATCACCAAGGAAAAGTGCGAGCAGTTCATGCGCTACTGGGTTCGCGTGGAGGACATCGACGTCGCCTTTATCTGCGGCCCGGAAGACATGATGCTGGGCGTCTCGGCGGCGCTGCAGGAAGCCGGCATGCCAAAGGCGAATATCAAGGTTGAACTGTTCGCGGCCAGTATCCCCAAGCACGAACACAAGGCGCGTCATTTTGATCCCACCGTCTCACACGAAACCGAAGTCACGGTTATCATGGACGGCAGCCATACCAGCTTCACCATGGATAAGGACAAGGAGTCGATCCTCGACGCCGGCCTGCGCGCCGGTATTGACATGCGCTACTCCTGCAAGGGCGGCGTGTGCTCTACCTGCCGCTGCAAGATCATCGACGGCAAGGTGGACATGGACGTCAACTACGCGCTGGAAGACTACGAGATCGCGCGCGGCTTTGTCCTCTCCTGCCAGAGTTTCCCGGTGACGGACAAGGTGGTGGTCGACTTCGACCAGGCTGAATAAATAAAAACACGGAGACCGCATGAACTACGAAAACATCAAGTTCGAGCTCAAGGACGGGATAGCGCTGCTGACGCTGAACCGCCCGGACAAGCTCAATAGCTTCACGCAAGCGATGCACCTCGAAGTGCGCCACGCGCTCGACGCGGTGCAAGCTGATGGTCCGGAGCGCGCCCGCGTGCTGGTGCTGACCGGTGCGGGGCGCGGCTTCTGCGCCGGGCAAGACCTGTCCGACCGCGCCGTGGAGCCGGGCGCCAAGGGCGTCGACCTTGGCGATTCCGTTGAAAAGTTCTATGCGCCGCTGATCAACACGCTGCGCACGCTGCCGATGCCGGTCATCTGCGCCGTCAATGGCGTGGCGGCGGGAGCCGGCGCCAACATCGCGCTGGCCTGCGACATCGTGCTCGCTGCGAAATCGGCCAGCTTCGTCGAAGTCTTCTGCAAGCTGGGCCTGATTCCGGACAGCGGCGGGACCTGGCACCTGCCGCGCCTGATCGGCCACGCGCGCGCGACCGGCCTTGCCATGCTTGGCGAGAAGCTCAGCGCCGAGAAGGCCGAACAATGGGGCATGATCTGGAAGTGTGTCGCCGATGAAGCGCTGTTCGACGACGCCATGAAAATGGCTGAACACTTCGCCGTCGCGCCGACCAAGGGCCTGGCCTTCACCAAGAAGGCCTTGCAAGCCAGCTGGGACAACACCTTGCCCGAACAGCTCAAGCTGGAAGGCGAGATGATGCGCGAACTCGGCTACAGCCATGACTACCGCGAGGGCGTGGCCGCCTTTATGGAAAAGCGCCCGGCGCGCTTCACGGGGGAATGACGATGGCACAGGCACTCGAAAAGGGCAGCATCGTCGGCGTGGTGGGCGGAGGCGCCATGGGCACCGGTATCGCCCAGGTGGCTGCGGCGTCCGGCTACAAAGTCGTGATATTCGATGCACGTCCGGAAGCCGTGAAGGCGTCGATCACCAGCATCTGCAACATGTACGGCAAGCTCGCCGAAAAAGGCAAGATGACCGACGATGAGGTGCAGGCCGCAAGCGACCGGCTGTCCGGCGCTTCCAGCCTGGCTGAATTGAAGGATGCCGCCATCGTCATCGAAGCGATCGTCGAGAACCTTGACGTCAAGCGGACGCTGTTCGCCGACCTTGAAGGCATCGTCCATGACGATTGCATCCTCGCTACCAATACCTCGTCGATTTCGGTGACCGCGATTGCGGCGCGCCTGCGCCTGCCGCAGCGCCTGGTCGGCATGCACTTCTTTAATCCGGTGCCGCTGATGGCGCTGGTCGAAGTGGTCGAAGGCCTGGCAACCAGCCGCGCAGTCGCCGGCACGGTGTATGCGACCGCCGCCGCATGGGGCAAGAATCCGGTGCACGCGAAATCGACGCCGGGCTTCATCGTCAACCGCGTGGCGCGTCCATTCTATGGCGAAGCCCTGCGCCTGCTCAACGAGCAGGCCGCCGATGCCGCGACCCTCGACGCGATCATGCGCGAAGCGGGCGGCTTCCGCATGGGACCATTCGAGCTGATGGACCTGATCGGGCATGACATCAATTTCTCGGTAACGCAGTCGGTCTTCCACGCCTACTTCAACGACCCGCGCTTTACGCCGTCGGTCCTGCAACAGGAAATGGTCAACGCCGGTTACCTCGGCCGCAAGTCGGGCCGCGGCTTCTACGACTACACGCCGGGCGCTGCGAAGGAAGAACCGCAGACCGAAGCCGCGCAAGAACGCCCTGACGCGGTCGGGCTCAGCATGGAGCCAGGCGTGACCGGTGCCGTGACGGCGCCGCTGGAAGAGCGCCTGCGCGGCGCCGGCTTCAAGGTGTCGCACCGCGAGGCCCTGCCGCATTCCGGCGAAAACGAGGCGCCTGCCTTCCACTGCAATGGCGCCGCGCTGTTCCTGACCGACGGCCGCAGCGCGACCGAACGGGCGGCCGCCAACAAGCATCCGGACACCGTGCTCTACGACCTGGTGCTGGACTGTGCGAGCGCCAAACGTATTGCGCTGGCGCGTGCCGACCAGTGCAGCGACGCCGCATGGAACTCGGTCGTCGGCCTGTTCCAGGCCGCAGGCTTCGCCGTCACGCGCATTGACGACGTGCCTGGCATGGCCGTCATGCGCACCGTGGCGACGCTTGCCAACGAAGCCGCGGACGCCGTCAACCAGGGCGTGTGCAGCGCGCAGGCTGTCGACATCGCGATGCAAAAGGGCGTCAACTATCCGCGCGGTCCGCTCGCGTGGGCCGACTCGGTCGGCCTTGGCCATGTGGCCACGGTACTGTCGAACCTCGCAGCAACCTACGGCGAAGACCGCTACCGCGTCTCGCCGCTCCTGCGCCGCAAGGTCGCAGCTTCAGGGACCTTCCATGCATAAGGGCACTCACCACGACGCGCAGGCGCTGGCCGAACTGGCCGGCAAGACGATGTGGGACCGCGACCCTGCCAGCCAGGCGCTCGGCATGAAGCTCAGCGAGATCCGGCCCGGCTACGCGCTGATGACGATGCCGGTGCGACGCGACATGCTGAACGGGCACCAGACCTGTCATGGCGGCTATATCTTCATGCTGGCCGACAGCGCGTTCGCATTCGCCTGCAATTCGCACAACCACAACACCGTCGGCGCGGGATGCACGATCGATTACGTTGCGCCGGGCCGCGAAGGCGAGATGCTGGTGGCCGAGGCGGTCGAGCAGACGCTGAGCGGCAAGACCGGCGTGTACGACGTTAAAGTAAGCAACCAGGATGGGCGCCTGATCGCGCTTTTCCGCGGCAAGTCGCACCGCGTGAGCGGGGCGGTCGCCGAGGTTGTCGCGTAAGTTTTTTGAAGGAGTCGAAGATGGTGCAACGCATTCCAGCCCAGGGCGACCTGGAGCCGATCGAACGAGCGAGCCGCGACGAACTGCAGGCCCTGCAGCTTGAGCGCATGAAGTGGTCGCTGAAACACGCTTATGAAAATGTACCGCACTACCGCGCCGCGTTCGACGCCGCCGGTGTGCACCCGGAAGACCTGCGGAGCCTGGCCGATCTCGCCAAATTCCCGTTCACCGAAAAGAAGACACTGCGCGATAACTACCCGTTCGGGCTGTTCGCCGTGCCGCGCGAACAGGTCGTTCGCATCCATGCGTCGTCCGGCACAACCGGCAAGGCCACGGTGGTCGGCTACACGCAGAACGACATCAACACCTGGGCCGATGTGGTCGCGCGTTCGATCCGCGCCGCAGGCGGGCGCCGTGGCGATATCTGCCATATCTCGTATGGCTACGGGCTGTTTACCGGCGGGCTGGGCGCGCACTACGGCGCCGAGCGCCTGGGCTGCACCGTCATTCCCATGTCCGGCGGCCAGACCGAGAAGCAGGTCCAGCTGATTGCCGACTTCAAGCCGGACATCATCATGGTGACGCCGTCGTACATGCTGAACATCATCGAGGAATTCGAGCGCCAGGGCATGGACCCCGCCCAGTGTTCGCTCAAGGTCGGCATCTTCGGCGCCGAGCCCTGGACCGATGCGATGCGTACCGAAATCGAGCGTCGCGCCGGCATCGACGCGCTCGACATCTACGGCCTGTCCGAAGTGATGGGCCCGGGCGTTGCCAGCGAGTGCATCGAAAGCAAGGACGGCCCGGTGAT
>CXWL01015517.1_pt1 | contig 24040 bp, 16 predicted proteins | sample 590931 | NCBI WGS metagenome assembly CXWL01 (sample SAMEA3498368, study PRJEB10139) | groundwater metagenome | biome: water well; material: biofilm material | place: Germany | collected 2015-04-27
GAGCCGGTTCCGCCCAGACCCAAGGCGCACGTGCCGCCGCCCACTGCGATCCGGGGCGAGCCGCCGCGCGCGCGCCGCTTGTCGCGCAAAACCTTGATGGCGGGCGCGCTCGTGATCGGCGGGCTTTTTTCGTTCGCGTTGATCGCTGGCTTGTCTGACACTGACCGGGGGCAACCCGGCGCGGAACAACAAGGCGGGGAAACCCAAACCCCGACGGCGCCGGACTCGGTGCGCGCCGCCCCATCTTCCTACGAAAATGTGAATCTCACGCCGCTCGAACCTGAACTTGAGCCGCCGCGCGACATGTTGTGGGGCGATGGGGGTCCTCCGCCCGGCTATGGTCAAGTCGAGAACGATGCGGGCGCAGGCGCCGCCATGGCGCCGCGCGGCTTGTCGCCGGCTGAGCAGGCCGACGCGGCGGCGCGCGGGTCGCCAATCCTGTTTGGGGAGCGCAGGTCGGCGCGCGGGGGAGGGAGCCCTTCGCCGTCCGGCGACGGCAGGCACGATGGCTTCATGGCTGCGCAGCGCAATTCCGAGAGCGTGCTGCAAGCCTCGCTGACAGCGCCAAGCTCGCGCTATCTGATCCAAGCGGGCAGCATCATCCCGGCGGCGCTCCTCACCGCGCTCTCTTCTGATCTGCCCGGCCGCGTGATCGCGCAAGTCACTGAGGGCATCCACGACACACGCTCCGGCGATCATCTGCTTGTGCCCCAGGGCTCACGTCTCATCGGAACCTACCAATCCGAAAGCCGCTACGGCGATCAGCGCATTCTGATTGCCTGGAACCGGCTCATTCTGCCGAACGGGTGGTCGATCGATCTGCAAGGCATGGAGGCGACCGATGCAACTGGCGCGTCAGGCCTTGGCGCCGACGTTAATAATCATCTTGGACGTGTCGCGGTCGCTTCGCTTCTTTCGGGCGTGCTTTCGGTTGCCGCGAACGAAGCGCAGGACGGGGAGAGTAGCGGGCTCTCTCAAAGCGTGGGCGATGCTTCCGCCCAAGAGGCCGCACGCGTCGGCGCCCGCATCGTTGACCGAGAACTCGATGTGCGACCGACCTTACGTGTGCCCGCTGGTGCGCCGGTGCGGGTTTTGGTGAGCAGAGACATCAATTTGAGGCCCTACCGGCCATGAGCGAGGAACTCATACCCCACAAGACCATGCTNNGCAGGATCTGCCGCTCCTCGCCGCGAGCATGGAGCGCTATTGCGGCAGAGGCGAATTTGACAAGGCGCGACGGGTGAACAAGCTCATCAAAAAATCCGGCTCAAAGGCGGAAAAGTCGGTCAAGGGCAAACGCAAGAGGAAAGCAAAGCAAGGCGAGGATCGTCATCAGCTCGATCTCTTCGGCCGCACATGACGCGCTTCTTGTGCATCAGACGCCGATCTGGCCTTTGATGCCTTCGACGATGGCCGTGATCCGCGCTTGACGGATGGGCACGCCAATAACCTGCGCCGCATTCGCGAAGTGCTCCCACGAGGCGGCCGGGGCCCCCGCCATGCGAACAAGATAGTCGCACTTGCCAGCAACGCGCGCCGCCGAGAGGACGTCGGCATCGGCGCGCAGCAGCGCCTCAAACTGGCGCTGCGCCGCGCGGGGCGCATCAAGTTCAACGTCTACGAAGTAAGATTGGCGACCGGCGACAATGGTGTTTCCGAGCAAGACCGTGTAGCCGACGATGACACGCCGGTGCTCCAGCCTGCGCAAGCGAGCGAGCGACGCGCTCGGTGAGAGGCCGAGCAACCCCGCGAGCGCGCGGTTTGTCGCGCGCGCATTGATCCCCAACGCGCCGAGCAATCGGCGGTCAAGGTCGTCCAGTGCTAGAGAGGGTTTCATATTCGCGCCATTGACCTGCAACTTAAGCGCGACCCCACTTTCAGATTCGGTCGGACAAAGCGACTCCGAATTCTCGGCGCCAATCGAGCCCCTCGCGCTCGGTCAATACCACACGGGCAAGTTGCTTTCGGCCTTCTGGCCGTCATGCAGAGTGCGCTGCGTGAGGGAAACCGGCGCTAATGGTGAAAAACGATAAGCCAGATCCACGAGCGGCCTCCGGTGTGGACCGTCAGATCGGCGCGCGGGTACGCGCGCGCCGGCTAGATATCGGTATGTCGCAGGAACAATTGGGCCAGACGATCGGCGTCACTTTCCAGCAGGTTCAAAAATACGAGAAGAGCGTAAACTGATCTGGTGAGCGAAGTAAAGACGAGTTCGCCTTCCTCGGCGTCGGGCACCGGCTCGCCGGAGCCAAGGTTTCAATCTGGGTCGTCACAAGTCTTGCGCCGGTCCGTGATCGGCGCCGGGCTCATTCCCCACTGACCAACACGAACGGCGCCCATGCACTTGGATGGGCGAAGGATTGACCTTGAGTATCGCGACTTGCGTCGGCCATGAGCGCCGCCATTGATTGACGCATCGACATGGCGGCAGAGAGATTTTGGCCGCGCTGGAGTTCGACGGCCAATGTTGTGAGCCGTTGCGCCGCGGTGTCGTTGACTGGCCATTGAGAGACCAAGAGGGTGCGTGCGCCAGCGTAGAAAAATGCGCGTGCCAAACCAGACAGTCCCTCTGCATCAGGTTCACCGCCGGCAGCCGTGTTGCATGCGGACAAGATCACCCAACGCGCCGTCAAACGAAGCCGCGCCGCCTCTGATGCTGTGAGCAGGCCGTCGTCCGCATCTGTCGCTTGCGCCGGCGGCGTGAGCGCAAGCGCTGGTTCAGCCAAACTGCCAGACAGGTCGCCTGCCATGAGACCATGTGTGGCGAAGGCGATGACTTCGGCGTGCGCAATTTGGTCAGAGCGGCGCGTGAGCTCGCTCTCTGTCGCGGCGACATCCAAAACATAATCATTACGGCTAGCACCGAAGGCGCGCGCCAATTCTTCGATCTCAACGCGCGTCTCGCGCAGGCGTGGCAGCGCGCGCACCGCATCAACATTGCCGGTGCGCGCGCTAAAGAAATTGCGCATCTCCAGGCCGCGGCTCGGACCGGGGGCGCCATCAAATGCGGGATCGCCCACGCCAAAAAAGGCAACCTGCTCGCCCGCGGGCCTCGAAGGCGTATTTCGCCGCTGCGTCCTAAGCGCTGACACTGAGGGCGTCACCGACAACGTCCGTTCCAAGCCGAGCCAATGCGTCGCCCGTAGCGTAGCGGGATCGAAATCGCTTTCGGCCTCGCCGGCTGGCGGCTGGGTTACTAACGCGGCAAACGGCGCGCTCAAAAGCATGCCCTGCGGCGCTAATGTCCAGCGTGTCTTGTCAGCGACCAACGCTGCGATCTCGGGTGCGCCGAACAAAGCTTGATACAAACGATGCGCACGCCCCCGATCGAACGCGAGCGCGCCGCTGAGTGTGGCGTTGGCTGAACCCGTGCCGGGCGAACGCGTTGCGCCGCCCGCTTGCAGGGAAGCATGCAGCGCAGCGATCTCGCCTCCTAACGCATCCGGCTCAAGAGGAATCTCCGCCCACGCAGAACGCTCACGCGTCACGGCAAAAACTAGGCCGCGCCGATGTCCAGCAGGCAAATCAGAATCACCCGCCGTGAATACTAAAAGCGCCTCGTCATGATCAAGCAACGCTTGCGTCTCACGGAGAGATAAGGGAGGCGCGGTGATCAGATCAAAGAAGGCTGGGAAGCGCTGGGTAAGTTGCCTTTCTTGCTCTTCTCTATCCGAATCTAGGCGCGCCCGTTCAATCGATAATTCGACCCTGAGCACATCCGCTTCCGAGCGAGTGCCGCCCGACGCACCGTCAGCTGCCGCTCTGGCGAGCTGATCATCTAACGAGGCGATGCTGTCTTGCGCAGAGTTCCATCGCTCAACGACATCGCCGAGACCCTCTCTGCCAGCTGCAATTCTGGCGAACGCCGCCGCCAGTGCTTCTGGCGCGCCTAGGTGCGGGCTGTGCTGCGCTTGCAGGAAGGCAAGCTCCCGCAGATGCACATCATCGTGAGCTTGTGACCTCCAGAGGTCCCAAGCGCAACGCCATGACATCCTTGCAAGGAGGGGGTCGCTCCCTTTGTCGTGGCTCGACGCAGCGACCAGTTCTATCGCTGCGAAAGCGCCCGCTGGGTTGCCAAGAGATAGTTCACTTGATGCTATATCCTGGTAAGCGCGCACGGTCATTCGATGCTGAGCTCCCACTGCTTCGCTCAAAATCCTCGCAGCGCGTCGGCTCAAAACTAAGCTGTCAGCGTAACGCCCTTGCGCACGCTGCGACGCAGCAAGATTGGTAAGCAGTGTGGCGACATCCGTGTGGTTGGGGCCGAGCGTCGCTTCCATAGCGTTCAAAGCACGCAGAAAGAAACTTTCGGCGGCTCCGTATTTTCCCTGCTCTGAAAGGAGGGTCGCAAGGTTGGTCAATGTGCGCGCAGTGAAGGGTGAATTTTCGCCGACTGAGGCAGTCCACACGGCCAAGGCGCGACGGAACAGTCCTTCTGCATGAACCGGATATCCAGCCTTATAAGCAGACATTGCAATATTGTTGTAGCTGCCGGCAGCTTCGGCGCTGTTCTCACCAAAAGCGTCTAGATTAATTCTCAGCGCTCGAGCGTGGATCCGCGTGGCCTCTTCGTATCGTTGAAGACTGAACAGCGACAGCCCTAGATAGTCCAGATCGCGAGCCACTGCTAAACTGCTGGGTGAGATAGCTTCGTCGATTACGAGCGCGCGTCGGAAGTACTGCTCCGCAGCTTCAAATCGTGATTGTTCGATCGCAGAAGCGCCTAAGCCGACGATTGTGTACGCAGTGTCCGCGGAACTTCCACCAACGCTTTCCAAGCGAGTAGCAAGGGCCTGATGAAGCAGAGTATCTGCTTCAGTGTAGCGACCGGTCATCACAAACACGGCGCTTAGCTCCGTTTGTAAGTCGGCAAGGCCATTTCTATTCTGCGAAAAATCTGCCCCCATTCTCGTCTGCAGAAGCCGCGCCGCCCGTTCAAATTGGTTCTGACCTCGAATGCTCTCACTTAGCTTCAGCGCAGCGAATACCGCCTGAGGGTGCGACGGGCCCAGACGCGCCTCTGCCAAATCCAGCGTGTCCTGCGCCAGAGCTTCAGCTTCGGCATATTGGTTCGTGGCAGATAATATCTGCGACAGTAGCAGTAGCTCGGCTTCAAAAGCTTCGCCGGTTGCGCGGTTCATAGCTGTGCTTGCCGCAAGCGCCTCTCGAGCAAAAGGAATGGCGTCTCGTTCTCGCCTCAGATCAAAGAGAAGACGTGCGAGATTGTACGCAGTTTCCTCAAGTTCAGAAGGAGCGGTTTCTCGGCGCGCTCTTCGAATTGCAATCGCGCGCCGAAATAAAGCCTCGGCTTCCTGTCCTCGCCCCAATTCAATAAGCGCTACGCCCAACTCATTCAGAGAAAGCGCCAGCGCCGGGTCATTCGAAAGTCGAGCAGTTTCTTGCGCTTGGATGAGACGACGCCAGATGGGCTCAGCTTCGGAGAAGCGAGAATTCGCCATTTCCGACTGCGCGGTCCGCAGCAACTCCGCTTGTGACGGAGAGTGCCACGTTCGTTCGGCGCTCGCAGTGGCAAGCGCCAGCGGCAAAATGAGAGCAATCGCCCTGATTGTCTTCACGATTAGCACCGCCAACCTCCCTTTCTTGCGCCAGTCCGTGATCGGCGCCGGGCTCATTCGTGACGCTCAGTGTACAAAGCAAGTGAGATGGCGCCGCCGGAAAAATCGGTGTTGGGCGGAGCCGAGCGCGTTGATCCCGTACCAAAACCCGCGCTGTACAGCAGGCCGGCAAAGCCCGCGGCGCCCACGTCACGCCGGGCAAGGTCGGCGCGATCCATTTCGCCACACGCGGCGAGATATCGGAAATCTTGTGGCGGTCCTTGTAGCCGCGACGGGGCGGCGATGAACACAAGATTGGTCAGGCCGCGCGCTCCGCCGCGCACCGGCACTTCCTCGGTGTAGGAAATGATGCGCGATTGCCCCGGATTGAGGCGCATGCCCTCATAGAGCGCGTTGGTGTAAGTCGCCAAAAAACAAATGTCCGACCATGGCCCGATATAGAGGGGCGTCACATCGAGCGCCGCCACGCCGGTATTGGTGATGCGGACAAAGACTATGTCGCAATTCTGAACGCGGGCGGCTTCAAGATTAGCCGCTAGAGGACGCGCATTGGTCGGCAAGCTCGTGCGTTCGGTTTCGTCGTGTTGGGCGCATGCGCCGCCCGGGCCGGGTTGTCCCGGCGTTGCGAACGCTTCAATACCCAGGTTCCTGCTGATCGGAGACTCGCCCGCTTCGCGCGTCACCCGCAACAGATTGCGCGCCCGCCCCATAATGCGGAGCGCGCGTCCCACGGTTTCGGTGCTGGCGCTCTCGGCCGGAATCGAGAAGGGCGGCGTTGCCGAATTGAGATCCAAGCGCTCGCCGTGACGCAATAGCCAGAGCCGGTTGTCGGCGACGATGGGATAAAGGTCGGCCGCTTCGTTCGCGGGTGTCAGTTGAAGCGCCAAAGGCTGTTGCTCCGCCGGCAAGGCCGCGATCGCGCTCAGGATGCCATTCGAACGTCCGGCAAACGTCGCGTCGGCCTGATTGCTTGGATTTAGAGTCTGTACGGGCGCCAGCCGCACGATGAAGTCCGCGCCCGGTTGAAGCACGCGCGCACCTAGACGTGCAGCCTGGGGGCCGCCTTCAAGGCGCGCGCGCTCGATCAAGCCGCCGGGATCGGTTCTTTCGCTGATTTCAAGACGCGATTCAGTCATGCCCATTTCGACAATGATCGCCCGCCCAATTGGGCCGCCATTGGACGACAGATCAAGCAACGCCAGGACCGCGCCGTCGGAGAGACCGTCTACGGCGCCGGCGCGCACATAGAGCTGTCCGTTGCGCGCGATGAGCGGCGACACGCGTTGATTGCCTGCGCCCATCATCGGACGCATTTGCAGGTCGCCCTCAAAATAGGGCGCCACATCGCTATGACCCTCCCAATACTGGGCGACAATGCGCGAGGCGATCGAAGAATAATTTTCGTAGGCGTTGGCGCGGAGCGCATTGACCAAGGACCACGTGAACTCGCCGTGCATTCGCCGTTGCGGGCCCGGCAAGGATTTGGGCGCGGCGCTCTCATAGGTTACTTGCGTCGGCTGAGCTGCATAGAAACCCACGAAACGCGCGCCCGGAGCGACGTCGAGCGCCGAGAGCGCGCGCACTTCCGCGCCCTCGCGCTCGCGTGCGGCCGCCTGCGCCGCTTCGATCATCGACCGCGTTGCGCCCAATTCTTCCGGCGTGACGAAGCGCGACGAACGGCTGGTGTCGCCCGCGCGCGACAGCGAGCCCGAATGACAAGCGTCGACGATAAGCCAAACGAAGGCGCCGCGATTGAGGATGGCGGCGATCTTTGGCTGCAAATCGTCGTCCAGCAGAATGTTGGCGGGCGGCTGGCCGGGCGTGGTCGATCGGCGAACATCGATGGGTAGGAAGAATTCATCCAAGCCGTCGGGCTCGCTGGCTGACGGGAATTGCGATCCGTGTCCAGCGAAGAAAATGAGCACCTCGCTGTTGGGCCCCGCGATTTCCGCAAGACGGTCGAGTTCCGCCAAGATGCGCGCACGTGTAGGATCGCCGTTCGGCGTCACTTTGATGGGATAATCGGCGGCGCTGAGGCCATCGGCGAGAACGCGGATATTGTCGCGCGGCACGCCTTGCTCAACCAAGGTATTGGTGAGCAAAGTCACGTCGTTACGCGGGCCCAGCAACGAGCGGATGGGCGCACGATATCCGGACGCGCCGACGATCAAGGCATAGCGTTCTGTGGTCTGCGCAGTGGCTGCGGGCAAAGCAAAGAGCGTGACGACGACAAGCAAGAGCGCGCGCAGCATTGACCGATCTCCCGTCACACGATCGAAAACTCTAGCAACGCAGCGGCGCCGCGCAAGCCCCCGCTGGGTTATTGCTAGTTTTGTATTTGCCGTGCATCATCGCCGCTAGCGCGTATCGCCAAAATGGGGTAGGGTCGTTATGGCGTCTCAAGCTTTTGCTGCGAATGCTCTTTCCGCCGCCGCTCTTCTGAGCGTGTGCGGCGTCGCCGACGCTTCCGCACAAAATGCGGTGCAAACAAGCGTTTACGGCACGCGCGCGTTTGTGCGCGACACATGTCCCGTGTTGCAGGAGCGGTTCGCGATCAATCCAACCTATGAGGGTTCGCGCGAAATGGTGAGCGCGCTGGGATTAGGCGCGCAGTTTCTGACTTCGCTTGCTGACACTTCTTGGGGGATGGTCGCCAACGCCTTTGAGCGCGCCGGACGCGACGCGGTTGTCAACATCGACGCGGGCGCAGGCTTTGATTTCTATCAAACCTATGTCGCAGGCGATGCGCTGGCCTTCACCAAGCGCGGCAGCGAACTTGTCATCGACGGTCCGCCGTTGGTGGTTGGTGAGACGGAGGCGCCGCCGACGCGACGGTCGCGCTGCTTGGTGTTCGTCTCCGGACTCTTCGGATATAGCGCCGAGCCGATCAATCTTGGCGTTGACCTCAACGGGCACTGGCAAAGCAACATCATCCGCGGCGACGCGGGCGAGACGTTGCAGGGCCTCGGTTTAGCGGCGGCGCCCGATGTCTATGTCGAAGCTTTGATCATGGAAGACGAGGCGCTTGGCGCGATGTCGGTGCATCCCATTCTCGTGCGCTACTCTAATTCATTGCCGGGTTTGAGGGGCAATCGCCCGCTCGACGCAACCATGTCGATCGTGTTCAGCAAGACGCCGACGCTTGCGCGTTCGACCGAGCGCGATCCGGAAGATGTATTCGCGGCGCTGCTGATCGAGTTCGGCGCCATTCGACCGGGGACGGTCTTGGGGCCGCTCGAACTGAGCGGCGCCGGTGTCGACGGCTTGCCGATGCGTCCAACCGACGACGAGGCCTTGTATTTCGTGCGCGCGGATTTCGCGGTCGTGTCGCAAACGGGTGCGAACGGCGAAGGAGCGCCCGCCCAGCGGCTCGCGCTTCATAATCAAGGCGTAGGCGTTGCGCCCACTTGGATTGAAGCGGCCTTCGTCGTTACCCGGTCGGGCAATCCGCTGATGCGCGCGATCGGCGAGGCGATGAAGGGCAATCGCGACGAAGCGCAAGCCTTCTTCCGCAATGAGCTGGTCGGGGGCGCGAGCGCTCACGAAAACCGGGTCTCGATCCGCGAGGGCGCACAGCGCGACTACGAATTGGCGATGATCGATGTCGAAATGGCGCGGCTCGAAGTGGATGAAGCGGAAGCCGGATCGGCCGCGGCTTTGTCGACGCGGCGCACGCTCATTGAAAAGCAATATCGTGCGCGAGAGGCCGCGCGTGCGGCGGGCCTGCCCGAACCGAACTGGCCCTGAAGCGCCAACCCAGAAAAACCGATCTCTTCGAAACCCATTTGACGACACCGATCTTGAGCAATCGACTTTGCGTAGGAGACTTCATGGACCGGCGTGACCTGATCCGTTCGGGCGCATCCTTGCTGGCGCTGGGTGCGCTTGGATGTAGCTCGGAGCCGGACGCTGCAAGCGCGACGGCCGAATTAGCGCCGTTACCCGACGTCGACGACGAAGGCGACACCTCGCTCTTTCAGGAATTGGCCGAGCTCGCCGGCGAGCGCGTGCCGGGTATGGGCGGCGAGATCGATCAAAGCCGCGGCGAGATCTTCACCGGCTCGACCGACGGCGCTTTGTGGCAAGCGCCGCCTTTGTCGCCAGACCTGGAAACTATGGTGCACAATTCGCGCTATTGGAGCGTGACTGAAAGTGCGCGTCCGCAACCGCAATGGGCTCAAAACAGCAGAGCCAGCGACTATCATCATCTGAGCGATTTCGCAGCTCCCGCGAGCGAGACATTTGAACTGAACGGTGCGGCGCTCGCGTTTTTGGCCGAGCGCAATCATTTCAGTTTCACCGACAGACGACCAGTGCGCATCTTCGGTCTGCGGGGCGCAGCCCTCGAGAACGATGCCGAAGAAGCTCAATGGGGCCCCACACACAGGCTGAAGGCGCAATCGCCGGGCCACATCGCGTGTCGCTGCTTGTTGGGTGTGTGGCGCCCGGCCGATGGACAGATCGCTCTTTTCCGCGCCTCAACTACGCCTTCGGTGTCCAACATGTTCAAGTCGCTGCGCACGCGCGGTGGCGGCACCTCGCTTTTGCCGACCGGGCTCTACAATTATCGCGCTGGGCCTCACAAGCGCGCTTATCCTGATCGCATCCAGCGCGGATCGCTTCTGATCGAAGGCCAATATGTCGTGCTGCGCACGCCCGACGATCTTTCCTACGATCCGTTCCAACCCAACGATATCTGGACGCGGGGTGCGGCCCACAACATCCACTCCGCCGGTGAATGGAGCAGGCCTCAAGTCTACGATTCCGCCGGCTGCCAAGTCGTGCGCGGCAAATACAATGAAGACCGCACGCGCGCTCTGGGCGCATGGGCGGGTTTCCGCAGAGCGGCGGGCTTGGTCGACGCCGCGGGAGCGTCCATCGCCGAGGAGGCGGCCGGATCGGGCACATATCAATATATGTTGCTGACCGGGCTTGAAGCTTCGCTTTACGCAAGCGGCGACCAAAGCCTCAGAGACAATTATCGCCGCCTCCGCTTCGGCAGCCGCGGCGATGCCGTGGCCGCACACAAGGAGCGACTGCGCACGCTCTATCCTGACGCTCCGGTTTCGACCAACAATCGCTTCGACATGTGGACGAGCTTCGTCACTTTGATGAACCGCAAGCAAGTCGAGGGCGAATACATTGCTCCGATCGTCAGCGTGTGATGATGCGCCTGGTGACCTTGGCCTGGCGCGTTATGGAACGCGTTGTGCGAATAAGCGCTGCGCGCGCAAGTCGTGCGCGCGTAGGACGGGTTCTGAGCGCCGCTATGGCGTCGCCCGCGCTCATCTTAGGCTTGGTGCTCGTTGCCTCGACCGAGGCGCCAGCGCAGCAAAGAGATCTTTCGCCCTGGACCATTCCCTCCGACGTGGGGCCGCCGCTCGACCAAGCCGAAGAGAGGCGCTTTGCTCAAGCCGCCAGTGCGTCAGCCGATATACACAATAGCGGCGATCACGCCCGCGCGGAGGCGGCGGGGCGATCCCTCTTGGTCGAGAGCGAACGCGTCTATGGCCCAAATCATCCGCTCACTGCCGTCTTCGCCCGAGGTCTTGCGGAAACGCTGACGCTTCTCAATCGGAACGGCGAGGCCGAGCCGCTGCTACGCTGGGCGCTGACGATTTACGACGCGCGCGTCGGCCAAGACCGCGCGCCGGTCATGACCGCGCAATTGTGCTATAGTCTCTCCAGATTGTTGATCGACCGGCGCGAAGCGGGCGGCGAGGCGATTGCCTTATTGGAGCGCGTCGTCGTGCTCCGCGGCGACGACCGTAACGCCTTTCTCCACGACAATTCGAATTTGATCACGGCTTTTATCATCGCCAACCGCGATGAGGACGCAGCGCGTGTGGGGGCCGAGATGCTGCAGCGGGCGGAGCACGATTTCAACGACGATCCTTTGATGATCGCGCGCGCGCAACGCCTGTACGGCGCCGTGCTTGATGGGGCGTCGCGCGGATTGGAGGCGCGGCCGTATTTCGAGCTCTCGCAGCAAACCGCTCTGGCCTATTGGCAAAGGGCCAACCCCGAAGAGCGCGAGCGCCGGCGCGGCGAGTTCGAGGCCCTATTGCCATTCGGCTTCGACGAAACGCCGGAGCGTTTGCGCGCGCGCGCCCTGCAGGTGATGTCGGCGAGCGGCACGGGGGAGGCCGTCGACCGAAATTGGCGCGTCATCTTGCGCGCCTATGGCGAAGCCGCCTTCACCGCAGGACAGCGCGACGAGGGCTTGCGCGTCTTGCACGAGATGACGCGCCGCCAGGAAGCGGCGGACGATGCGCCTGTCGATCGCAACACCAACCTCTGGCTGCTCGCCTCGCTTCTACAAACCGCCGAACGCTTCGTCGATGCCGAACGCGTCCTCCAACAAGTGGTGACGCTCGATCGTCAAAGCGGCACCTATGCCAATAGCGCGCTTTATCTCCGGCTGCTGGCGGTGGTGAATGTACGCCTCGGTCGAGCCGATGTGGCCGAGCGCGCCTTGAACGACATGGTGAGAGTGGCCGATCTCGCGGGCGGCGAAGGCAGCCGCTACGCCCTTCAGTATCGCAATCTCCAGGCTGCGGTGCTCTTGAACGCAAACCGGCCGGAGGCGGCCGAACGCGCCGCGCGCGCAACCTGGCGCGCCTACGAAGACCGCAGCGGCATTCCGGTCAACGACCGCACCTCGCAGTTCGCACAGCAGGCCTATATCGGCGACACGGCTTTGTTGTTTGCGTCTTCGGTCTGGGAAACGGAGGGAAAGAGACCGCTTTCACCGGCGCGCGCTCGTGAAGTCTTCGAAGCCATGCAGGACCAAACCGTGTCGGCCTCGTCCAATGCGTTGGCGGCGGGCGGCGCGCGGATCGCGGCGGGTGAAGCCGGTCTTGGCGATCTCGCGGGCGGTTGGCTCGATGCGCAGGAAGCGATCGCTGCGTTAGATCAACGAATTCTGGGTCTCCTCGATGCGGGCGCCGCGGGAGGCGGTGAACGCGCGCGGCTCTTGGAGCTGCGTCGTCAAGAAGATGCAAGGCGGGCGGCTGCAGAAGCGGGATTGCGCGCACGCTACGGCAACTTCTTCGATTTGCTGCGGCCTTCGAGGCTGTCGCTCGCGGATGCGCAAGCCGCGATCGGCGAGGACGAAGCCTTGGTCGTGCTCACGCCAGGCATGCCCATCGTCAATGCCTATGCCACTCACATGGGTTTTGTGTTCGTGGTGACGCGCGAAGGCGCTGCATGGGCGCGTGTCGGCGTGGCGCCCACCCAATTGGCCGATGAGATCGCGCAATTGCATGCGTCGTTACAGGCGGGCGGGTCAACGCGCGCGCCCGGGCTCGGCAATGCGCAGGGCGCCGTCAGCGGCGCGCGTGGCTACGATCGTGCGCGCGCAAACCGGCTCTACGAGGCGCTCTTCGGTGCGCCGCAGATCGAGGCCTTGTTGCGCAGCAAGACGCGTTGGACGTTGGCGCCGGAAGGCATCTTGTTGAGCACGCCGTTTGCGGCCCTTGTCACCCAAGCGCCGAGCGGGGGCGCAGGCGGCGACACCGATCCGGCCGCTCTGCGCGCGACCCATTGGTTGGGGCTTGAGCGCACATTGGCGATCACGCCTTCAATGTCGGCGTTGCGGGCCCAGCGGGGCCCGGTGCCCGCGAACGCCGATCAGCGGATCTCGTTCTTCGGCTTGGGCGATCCCGCCTTCGACGGCCAACCGGGTGCGTCGCGCGGGCTCGAGATGCGCGCCTTCTTCCGCGGCGGCAGCGCCAATGTAGAAGCCGTGCGCGCATTGCCGCGTCTGCCCGGCACGCGCTCCGAGATCGAACGCCTGGCTCAAGCCTTCGGCGCTTCGCGCGCGGATTATGTGCTCGATGTCGTGGCGACCGAGAGCGAGTTGAACCGGCGCAACGCCGATGGGCGATTGGCGCGCGCCAACGTCATCGCCTTTGCAACGCATGGACTGATGGCGGGTGATCTTTCGGGATCCCTGGCCGAGCCGGCTTTGGCCTTGAGCCCGCCGGGCGAAGCAAGCGAGAGCGACGATGGGCTATTGACCGCCTCGGAAGCAGCAAGGCTTCGTCTCAGTGCGCGCTGGGTCATCCTCTCTGCGTGCAACACCGCGGCGGGCGAACGACCGGACGCTGAAGGCTTAAGTGGTTTGGCGCGAGCATTCTTCTATGCCGGCGCTCGGACTTTGTTGGTGTCGCAATGGCCCGTCAACGATACAGCAGCCGAGCGCTTGACCACGCGCGCCGTCGAATTGCAGCGCACAGAGAACATCTCGACCGCTGAAGCCATGCGCCGCTCGATGCGCGAACTCGTCGACGATAGAAGTCGCGACGGCGAAGGACGTTCGTTCGCCCATCCCAGCGCTTGGGCGTCATTCATTTTGGTCAGTGGCAACTAGATGTTTCGCCTTGCGTTACCTGCCATGCTGGTGAGCGCGCTCCTGGGCGTCATACTGGCGCTTGGGGCGGCAGAGGGGCAGTCGCCCTCACCATCATTTGAGCGTCTCGCGCCCACCGAAACCGAAGCGGTTGAACGCGCGCGCGCGTTGGAGCGTGAAGCTGCACGCGACTATGAAAGCGGCGAAAGGGCGTGGCGCGCTTTGATCGCGCTGCAAGAGGCGCGCACCAGCAGCGTGACGGCGCGCTGCCTGGCGTCCGTCGATGACTTGGCCTCCAGCCTTCGGCGTCAGCGCCGTTTTGCGGAAGCTGAAGCGCTGAGCTCGCGTTGTCATCAGGCGTTTCAGCGCGAATATGGCGCCAGGCATTTCTACACTCTCGCGGAAGCCACCGCACTTGCGCTCGCAATCGGGCCACAAGGCCGCAACAGCGAGGCTCAGTCCATTCGTGCCGGCATCATCGACGCCGCTCTGGCGGGGATCGATCTCGACGGCGTAGATACTGAGCGGCTCGCCGCCTACCGGGCTTTTTGGCCCGGTGACGGCCGCGGTGGATCCGACGCTTCGCAAGCGTTGGATGAAGTGACCTATGGCATTCTGCTGGAGGCACATGAATATTTCCTTGGCACCCGTGGAGAGGGACTGGCCGCCGGAAGTCGTGCGCAGCGACGCATCTACGAGCTGCTACGCGAACACTTCGGACCCAACGACCCAAATGTTGCTCAGAGCATGAACCAACTCGCTGAGGATCTGGTCGCGCAGCGTCACTATGACGAAGCGGGCCAAATCTGGCTGAGCGCACTCGAGGCGGTTGCATCGCAAGAGAGCGCGCCGGCCTTGGAAGTCAGAATGAGAATTGCCGAAAGCATGATCGGACGGTCGGTGACCATGGAGGCCGACGACTGCGAAGGCGCGCAAGCACTTCGTGCGGCGGCCGCGCCTGTTCAACGTGACGCAGAACGAGGACAGGCCCGCATCGATGGTCTAAGCCTTGACGAATTGCCCCAGACGCCGGCGTGTCGCGACGCCCTTGCTGCCTCTGTGCTGGATGAGGCGAAACGTGCGGAGACGCAAGGCGATCTCGGCGCCGCCCAGCGCCTCTATCGGCGCGTGGTGGCTTTCCGCAGAGCTTGGGACAACGATCTCACCGCCACCGCCGATGCGGAAGAAGCGCTTGGAGTCTTCTTGATGCGGCAGGGCGCCGGCAATTCTGCAACGTCTTTGAGCAGCGCCTTCGCCTGGCGGGTGCGCAGTTTTTACTTCGAGCAGGAATCTTTTCGAAGTGGCATCACGTACGATGCGCCGCCGCAACAAGAAAGCGCGGCGAACTTGCATCGCGTGGCGAGCGCGACTTTAGCTGCGCTTGTGGCTTCAGGCCCTTCTGAAGACCACACCTCGGATGAGCCAATCTTCCTTGCGGCGCAAATGAGCTCGATCAGTTCCTCTTCCACGGCGCTGTCGATGCGCATGGCAATGAGCGTCGCCAGCGAGCGGGGCGGGCAAACCATCGCGGATGCTTGGCGCGAGGCATACTATCGTTTGGCCGAACTTGACGCCTCGCTCGTCAACAATACCGAGCAAGCCCAGGCGCGCCGGCGGGAACGCGCAACGCTTTTCTTCGACGTATGGGGTGCGGAGAACGAGCTGCGCCAATTCGCTCCCGATATCCACGCGTTGGCCATTGCACCTGCGGTCAGGCTTCGGGAGACGCAAGCTCTGCTCCACGAAGACGAGGTGTTGCTGGTTTTGACCGCTGGCAATGTGAGCCTACCGGCGGGATTTCAACGCGGCAGCGTTGTGGCGTTGACGCGTGAAGCCATGGAATGGGCGCCTCTAGCGATGGCGCCTGAGGAGCTTCTAGACGAGATAGCGCGGCTACACGCAGAGCTCGAGTACGGTGGGGCAACGCGCGCGCCTGGTCAAGGCACCGCGGCGCAAGCGATGAGCGGCGCGCGCGCTTTCAATTTGTCGCGCGCCCACCGCCTCTATCAGGCTCTCTTTGGCGCGCCCCGGATCGAGGCCCTTGTACGAAACAAGGAGCGCTGGACGCTGGCGCCGCAGGGCGCGTTGTTGAGCATGCCCTTTGCCGCGCTCGTCAGCGAAGCGCCCGACGCGCGCGAGACCGCCACTGTCGATCCGGAGACGCTTCGGCGTACAAGCTGGCTCGGCCTCAATCACACCCTGTCCGTCACGCCCTCCATTGTTTCACTGCGTGCACAGCCCCAAGAGGCCGGAGAAATCCGCGCTCGTGATCGCAACGTCACATTTTTCGGCGTCGGTGATCCCGCCTTCGAAGGGGCGCCCGTACCCGTCACCGTCGCTGAATCCGACGCGGCAGCCATGAGCGCAGTCTTTAACGCACGCGGCGCCGATGTAGCGGCGGTGCGGGCGTTGCGGCGTCTGCCGCACACGCGCGTCGAGATTGAAAGCCTGGCGCACGCCTTCGGCGCCGCCGCGAGCGACTATCTGCTGGGCGAGGCCGCCACGGAACGCGAACTCGCACACCGGGCCGATCGATTGGCCCAAGCAAACGTCATTGCATTCGCCACCCACGGGCTGATCGCCGGCGATCTTGGCGGAACGCTCGCGGAGCCGGCGCTCGCGTTAACGCCGCCGCTGGAGGCGAGCGCCGGCGACGACGGGCTCTTAACCGCCAGCGAAGTGGCGCGGCTTCGTTTGAATGCGCCTTGGGTCATTCTCTCAGCCTGCAATACGGCCGCCGGCGGACGCCCTGACGCGGAGGGACTGACGGGCTTGGCGCGCGCGTTCTTTTATGCCGGCGCTCGTACGTTACTTGTGTCGCAATGGCCGGTGAACGATGAGGCGGCTCAGCGCCTAACCACACGCGCGATCGAACGAGAGCGCAGCGAGAACTTAAGCCCGGCAGAATCCATGCGCCGCTCGATGCGCGAACTCATGGAAGATAGAAGCCGCGACGGTGCAGGGCGCTCGTTCGCGCATCCGAGTGCGTGGGCGCCCTTCATTCTCGTAGGTGGCGGTTGAAGCCCATGAAAAATATACGATGCGATCGACAGCCCGATGGAGCGCATTTGGGAAGTGCGTCGGCTTGCTCAGCCTATGGCCGCCCTTGCATCCGCCGCATGCAGCAATTTCCTAACGGCCTCAGGCCGCTGCTTCAGCGACCGAAGTCACTGCCGATCCGCTTATCCGCGAAGTGTGGCTCAACGGTCACGCCGACGACCGCGATGTATGCGAAGGGCTGCCGTGCGCGCCGGCGTTGGAGGTTCATTAGCGGACATCGCGCTTCCGCTTTGCGGCAAGGCAGGGCTTGCCCCAACCTTCGAACGCTTCGTTGTATTCAATCTCGTTTGCGCGACGGACACTGAAATTGAACCCGCGACAGGCGAGCCACGGTGAAGGAGAGCGAACTGCATCCAGTTGCTCCTGCTTTTCGACATCATAGCCGTGCTCGGCTGCGGCCGTGAAAATTGTCTCAACGTCCGGACTGGCGATGGGCGCGTGACGGAGATCAAGCCAGCGTCGCGGTCCTGTGATCAAGGTGGGGGCTCTGGCGCGGCTGTGGGCGGATAGGTGAGCTTGTAGAAGGTCTGATGGCGGCACGACATCGCCGTCGATAAGAACTAACAATTGGCCGCGCGAACAGCGGATCGCGTTGTTGCGCGAGCGGGCGAGGCGGAATCCTTTATCAGGTTGCCAAATGTATCTGACATCGAGGGTGCTCGTCTCGAGCAGTGTGAGATTGCGATTGCGATCCGCCGCCGCGGTATCCGTCCGCCGGGCGCCGCGGGAGTGGCGCGCTTGGATTATGCGGCGGCGCGGGCGGGGGCGGCGAGCGGCTTCCAGTTCCAGGGCAGCAGCTCGTCGAGGCGATGCATGGGGTGCTCGGCGATGCGCGCCAGCACGTCGGTGAGCCAGGCCAATGGATCGACGTCATTGAGCTTGGCTGTGTAGAGCAACGAATAGACCAAGGCGGCGCGCTCGCGGCGCCCGGCGGACGGATACGTCCCTTCCGCCTTCTGAGGCGTTTATACTTCGGGAGCGGCCAAAATATGTGGCCCGGAATCGATCGGACCTGATCGGAAACAACCGGAAACTTACGCTGCTTCTTGCCTGCTGTGCTTCACGAGTAGTCCGCGCACAAACGCGTCCCAAGTCTCCATCGCTGCGCGCTTCTCTGGCATGTAGCCCCAGCGGTCGTAGCTCTTGGAACTTACGTCCTGCAGCGTGTGGTTCTGAATCCGGTCGCGGATTTCCTTTGAGATGCCGGCTTGACCGGCAAGCGTCTTCCAGGTTCGACGCAGATCACGGTTGGTCACGAACGGAATGACGCCAGTCTCGCGCTGGCGCCACATGAACGCATAGAGTGTCCCGTGCGTGACCGGCTTCGCCGGGTCCTTGGCCGATGGGAAAAACCAGCCGTGCCTGTTGGGCTCGATCGACTCAAGCAACTCCACGGCGAGGTCCGGCAGGGGGATCGTGTGCGGCTTCCGGTTCTTGGTCATCGACCAATCGAGCAAATGTTCGCCGCGGTCGTATTGGTCCTTGTGCAATGAGGCGATTTCCTCGACTCGCTGCCCCGTCAGCATGAGGATGCGCACCGCGCGGGCGTAGGGCGGATGAATTGGGCTGCTCGGATTTTCGAGCCAGCGGTAGAGATGCACGAACTCGTAGTCCTTGAGCCAGCGCGTGCCGACGACCTTGGGCTCGGTCGGAATACCGGCGGCGGGGTTCGCGGTGATACCGAAACGGCGAGGCGAGGTGCTCCGGTAGTCGTGCTCGGACTTCATCGCCCATGAATAAGCCGAGCGAACGTAGCTGCGGACGTGATCGGCCATTGACCGTTTCCCGCGCTGATAGATCGGTCGGAGGATGTCGGTGATCTCGTCCGGCTCGACCTCCCGCGCCAGCCGATTCCGTCCGAGGGTGTCGGCGATGCTCGCCAGGCCCTTCTTGGCTTCCTTCCAAGAGCTCTTGTTCGAGATGCGCAGGTAGTCAGCATAGCCGTCGAAAAGGTCGCCCACCGTGCCCTTACGGAGGTCCTGAGCGGTCTTGATGCTCCGGCCCTTCTGGATGAGGTCGGCATAGTCTCGGTCGAAGATTTCCCGCGCCTGCGCGAGGCTCATGGACGGGTAGTCTCCAAGCTTCGACTTGGTCGGTTTGCCTTCCCGATACTGGATCGCCATCCAAGCGGTGGTTATCCGCTTCGGCATAGGCCGGATGACGAGCGCAAGGCGCCCGACGCCGTGCCCTTCGCCGTCGCGAAGGGTTTCTTCGCGCCCTGTGAAGTGCACCCGCTGGATGGCCTGTTTGATCGCGCCGTCGCTTAAAATCGTCATGTCCCTGGTCTCCGTAACAGGGTGCGGTTTGCGATTTTGTTCACGTTTTTTACCGCACCCAGTGACACGCTTTGTTCTCAAGCGCGCGACCGTCAAGAACGAAAAAGTTCTCGATGTTTCAGCGGGATGGAGCGTTACTCACAATGATCGAAAATCAGTGAGTAGGGTGATTGTGAACGAGGATGATGGCGGCGGCCGAGTGTTCAAGCGCGCGCCGCGTGACTTCCCGCGGATAGACCGGCGCGTGATCGATAGTTCCTTCGTTCAAGACCTCATCGGCGATGAGTTGGTTTTTCACGTCGAGAAACAGCACACGAAATTGTTCGCGTGGTTCGTGCGCCATCGCCACGCGGCAATAATTCACAAGCTGTGACCACGACGAAATCACCGCCCGCTGGGTCAGCGGCGCGCGCGCCGTTCGCTCGATCAGGGCCTGGACAATTTTCAGGTCTTGCGCGACCGCCGGCCCCGCGCCCTCCACTTCGGCGATGCGCTGCACGGGCGCGGCGAGCACCGCCGCGAGGTCGCCGAATGTTTTGAGTAGCGCCTTGGCTAAAGGTTTTGTGTCGCGGCGTTGGATGGTGCGAAACAGCAAGAGTTCCAGCACTTCGTAATCGGCTAGGGCGCTGGGGCCTGCGTCCTCGAAGCGCTTGCGCAAGCGCGAGCGATGATCGTGAAAATGCGGCTTGCCTGGCGTTTTACCTGCCGGCTTCGCACGCGCGACGATAAGCGGTCCGACCTCGTCGAGACGAAACGGGAAGAGTTCGGAATCTTCGACAGCACGCGGCGGCTCTTGGGTTTCGCCCTTGCCTTTAGTTGAGCGCCCCGCCATCGCCGCACCTAGCGCGTGAGCACGTGCGGCTGGTCGAGCCCCGCCGGCGACGCCGTGAAAATCTCGACGCCTGTTTCCGTGACGCCCACCGAGTGCTCGTACTGAGCGGAGAGCGATTTATCCTTGGTCACGGCGGTCCAGCCGTCGCCCAATATCTTCACGCCTGGGGCGCCCAGATTGAGCATCGGCTCAACCGTGAACAACATGCCCGGCTTGAATTCCTCGCCTTGGCCCGGCTTGCCGAAGTGCAGGATGTTGGGCTCGTCATGGAACACGCGTCCCAAACCGTGGCCGCAGAATTCGCGCACCACCGCGCAGCGCTCGGCCTCGGCATAGGATTGAATGGCGTGGCCGAGGTCGCCCAGTCTTGCGCCCGGCTTGATCGCGGCGATGCCCCGCATCATCCCCTCGTAGGTGATGTCCATCAGGCGGCGCGCTTTACGCGGGGTTTCGCCNNAATGTCGCCGTCGCGCAGCGCCCGCTCGCCTGGAATGCCGTGGCATACGACATGGTTGAGCGAGGTGCAGATGGTGTGGCGGTAGCCGCGATAGAACACGCACGCCGGCAATGCGCCCTGGTCGAGCACGAACTGACGCGCGAGCTCATCGAGCCGGGCGGTGGTGACGCCTTCGCGCGCTTCGCCCACCAGCATGTCAAGGCACGAGGCGGCAAGCCGGCCCGCCACGCGCATGCCGGCGAACGCTTCGGTCGGGTCGTGGATCTTGATTTGGCCAGTCCTGCGCGCTGGCGCTTCGGCGACCGGGACGAAATTCATGAAACGCTCCAAACGGGGTGACTCATACCATAGGCGCTGGCGCTGAACAGGGCCGTTCACGGCAGGCTTCAGGCCGCGCGCGAGGGCGTCTTGCCGATAACGCGATTGCGACCGGAGCGTTTGGCCTCGTAGAGGCCTTCGTCGGCGCGTTTGAGTAGGGATTCCGCGGTGTCTTCGGCGTGTTCGGAGCAGGCCACGCCGATGGAGCAGGTTATCTCCAGCGGTTCATCGAGCCCAGGTGCGCGGAACGGCGCGGCGCACACTTGCCGGCGCAGGCGCTCGGCCGCGAGGCAGGCAGTGTCGCCATTGGTGCGCGGCATGATGACGGCGAATTCCTCGCCGCCCATGCGGCAGGCGAAGTCCGAAGGGCGCACATTGGTGGCGACGCGGGCGGCGAATTCCTGCAGCACAGCATCACCGACATCGTGGCCATAAGTGTCGTTGCAGCGCTTGAAGTGATCGATGTCGATGATCATCGTCGCTACCGCGTCGCCGCCGCATTGCGCGCGCTGCACAAGCGGGGTCAGCTGGCTGAACAGGAAGCGGCGATTGTAGAGCCCGGTGAGTTGATCGGTGATGGCGAGTTCAAGCCCCTCGTCGAGGCGCGCGCGCATGGAATCCATGTAACGCTTGCGGCGCATCAAGGTGCGGGCGCGGGCGACGATCTCCTCTTCGTCAATGGGGCGGACGATGATGTCATGGGCGCCGAGTTCAAGTGCGCGCACAGCGCGGGCGCGGTCGTCGGGATCGACCACGGCGAGGATCGGCAAATGCCGCGTCGGCTCGCCCGAGCGCATGCGGGCGATCACGCGAAAGCCGTCAAAACTCTTCGCGGTGATGGAAACCACGACCAGATCGGGCGGCCCCAAGGGCTCCTCCGCGCCAAGCACGCAGACGCGGTGCTCGACGCCAAGGGCGCTCTTGATGCGGCCAATCTGATTGGCATTTTCATCGATGACCAGAACATTCCCCACCACCAGGCGATGCTGCTCGACAGGATCGACGCGGTCCTCGCCGATAACGCCAAGGCGTTTGCCGCTGGCTTCGCGCGCGCGCAGTTCGTCGGTGACGACCTTCAGGCTCACCAGGCTTTTCACCCGCGCCATCAATTGTACGTCGTCGATGGGCTTGGTGAGGAATTCCTCGGCCCCCGCTTGCAGCCCTCGCACGCGGTTGGCGCGGTCATCGAGCGTGGTGATGATCACGACGGGGATGTGGCGGGTCTCGGGCTGCGCCTTGAGCCGCCGGCACGCTTCAAAGCCATCGATGCCGCCCGGCATCATCACGTCGAGCAAGATGAGATCGGGGCGCTCGCGCTTGGCCAGCTGCACGCCTTCTTCGCCGCGGCGCGCGGTCAGCACTTCATAATATTCGGCGCCGAGCTTTGCCTGCAGCAGGCGCCGGTTGGCTTCAAGGTCATCGACGACGAGGATGCGCGCGCTCAAAGCCGGCTCCTACCCTATGAATCGTCGGATGGTTTCCAGAAAAGTGGTCACCGAGATCGGCTTGGAAAGGTAAGCGTCGCAGCCGGCGGCGAGAATTTTCTGTTCGTCGCCGCGCATGGCGAAGGCGGTGACGGCCACGACTGGAATCGACTTGAGCAGCGGGTCCTTCTTCAGTCGGTCGGTGATTTCGAGACCTGAAATTTCCGGCAGCTGAATATCCAGGACAATGAGGTCCGGCCTGTGCTCACGCGCAAGCGGGAGCGCCTGGCGCCCGTCCTTGGTCTTGATCGTGCGATAGCCAAAGGCTTCGAGCAGGTCGTTAAACAGCCTCATATTGAGTTCGCTGTCTTCGACGATGAGAACTGTCTTGGCCATATCCCGCTTTGCCTCGCGGCCCGCTGGCGCCAAGAGAGGCGTCGCGGCACGCGCTCCCGCCTTATAGCGCCAAGGCCTTAACAACCCTTGGCAAAAGCAGCAATCTCGCGCTTGTCGTTAACAGAGTATTGAGGTTTGGCGCATGCGCTTGGGAGTGGATTTCGGCGGCGCCAAGATTGAGGCGGCGTTGCTTGATTCCCAAGGCGAAATTCGTGTGCGCGAGCGTGTGCCCAATCCTGGGAATTACCAGGCCGCCGTACGCGCCGTCGCCGAACTGACCGCGCGAATCGAACAGGCAGGCGGAGCGCGCGCCGCCGCCATCGGCGTCGCCATGCCAGGATCGCTCTCGCCGTTCACCGGCCTGGTGCGAAATGCGAACTCGGTTTGGCTCAACGGCAAGCCGTTTTGGGAGGACCTGAGGGCCGTGCTGGAGCGCCCGGTTCGGATCGAGAACGACGCCAATTGCTTTGCCCTGTCGGAGGCGGTGGACGGGGCGGCGGCTGGCGCGCGCATTGTGTTCGGCGTTATCCTTGGCACCGGCTGCGGCGGCGGCGTGGTGGTGGACGGCAAGGTCATTGAGGGCGCAAGCGGCATCGGCGGCGAATGGGGGCATACGCCGCTGCCATGGGCCCGCCCCGATGAGCCGCCGGTGCGCTGCTGGTGTGGGCGCTGGGGGTGCCTGGAGACATGGATCTCCGGCTCGGGATTCCGGCGCTGGGCCGGCATGGGCGCGCGCGAGGCCGACGCAGCGGCGCGTTTGGGCGATCCCCGCGCGCGCGTCGCGCTTGATCACCTGGCTGACAAAGTCGCGCGCGGGCTCGCCGTGATGATGGATATTCTCGATCCCGATGTGATCGTGTTCGGCGGCGGCGTGTCAAACGTGGACGCGCTTTATCCCAGCATCCGCGGCAAGCTGCTCGCCCACGTGTTCTCCGATTTCGTCGCCGCGAAGGTGGTGAAGAACATGCACGGCGATTCATCGGGCGTGCGCGGCGCGGCGTGGCTGTTCAGCCCGGAGGAAGCGATGTGAGCTGGATTAAATTCGGAACGCCGGAGCCTCGCCGGCATGCACGACGTTGGTCGGCGAGGGCGCCGGCGGTCCATAGTCCTTGATCCTCTGCCGCGCCTGCGCGCGTATCAACGATGCGCCTCGCTGCGCCTGCGGCGAAGAGCAGGCGCTTGAGCACGCCGAACTCGGCCAGCTTTCGCTCGCGCATCTGGACTGCGACGCGTTTTACGCTTCGATCGAAAAACGCGACGATCCCAGCCTGCAACCCCACCCCGTCATCGTTGGCGGCGGCAAGCGGGGCGTTGTTTCCACATGTTGCTATGTCGCGCGCGCGTACGG
>CXWL01014076.1_pt1 | contig 24038 bp, 22 predicted proteins | sample 590931 | NCBI WGS metagenome assembly CXWL01 (sample SAMEA3498368, study PRJEB10139) | groundwater metagenome | biome: water well; material: biofilm material | place: Germany | collected 2015-04-27
CTCGATAGCCTCATTCAGGATCACTATTCCACCCTGTCACCAACGCAGGTTGAGACTGTTTCGAAGGAGCTCCTCGAAGCCCTGAATGATAAAAATACCAAACCTTTACAAGCCTTGAAGGTAGCTTACATTCTGACGCTACTACAGCTGAAGCTCAGCGAACCGGACAAAGCAAAAGCAGCACAATTCACTAGGCACTTCGAGACTATTCTTCAGCACGAGATCGAGACAACCGAAATGAATCCTGCCGAGCAGGCGCCCGCCCATCTCCTCTATGTCCGAAAACTTGCCGAACACTACCTCCACCACCTGATGATGGTGGCGGAGCTCAGTGACTCAAAGCTTGTGATGAAGAAACTGCAGACCATTCGCCTGAAGAACCACCAAGCGCTTTTGAACGCGCAAGGAAGCGGAGCAGGGCTATGGGAGAAGGAACAGCGCCACATAGCAGGATATTTCCGAAAGCACTACCTTTTCTTCGGACTGCTACTGACTTTCGCCCTGTACTTCAGCTGGACCAGCTTTTGGCATCTCTCAGACTTCGCCATGAACCAATGGGTCTACAGCGAATTCGACATCAGCAGTGTGAGCTTCATGATCCGAGACAGTCTTTTGCTGATCTTCTCGGCCAGTATGATCTGGGCCTTCATTGGGTATCAAAAAGACATCTCGGCTGAAGAAAAAAACTAGCAGCCTAGTCAACCCGTGGCAATTTCCGAAGCACCCTCTCCATATCAATTCCTTTCCCCAGGACCTTCTTCCACAAGTCGCCTTTTTTCTTGAGGCGCTTCAGCATGGTCTTCATGGTGAAAGCCTTGGGATCAAGGCCAACCTTCACCTCAGACCATTCCAATGGCGTGGAGACCGGGGCATGGGGACGAGCCCGCAGGGAATAGGGAGCGACAATGCTCTGGCCACGGCGATTTTGGAGGTAATCCAAATACACCTTCTTATTTCTCTTGCTGGGCATCCTCTCGATGCTCGTGATCTTCGGAAATAAACGATGGACAATGTCCACGACAATGTTGGCGAACTGGGTCACCTGCTCGGTGGAATATTTCCCACCCAGGGGAACAACCACATGCAGTCCGGTGGCTCCGGAAGTTTTGCAATAGGACTTCGCACCAGCTTGTTCGAGGACCTTACGGAATTCTTGAGCAATCTTCACCACTCGGTCAAAACCAATTCCCAGGGGGTCTAAATCAAATATCACATAATCCGGCTTATCGAGATCCTGAACGCGCGAATTCCAGGGGTGAATTTCGATACAGCCAAGATTGGCCATATAAAGGAGGGCCTTTTGGTCGTTGCAAAGAAGATACTCGATATTCTTTCCAGCCGAGTCTGAATGAATGTTTACGGTCTTCATTCCTTCTGGAATATCTTTGTTATTTTTTTGATAAAAACTCTCGCCAGCAATGCCATGCGGATGACGGTGGAGAATTTGCGGACGATCCTTGAGATAAGGGAGCATGATCTTGGTAACTTGCCGATAGTATTCGATCACATCACCCTTCGTGTATTTTTCCTTGGGCCAATAGACCTTGTCGAGGTGCGTGAAGTTTTCGCTCGACTGGGCATGCTGAACCTGTTCCCTTGTGACTTCTTCAGGCTTTTTTTCCTCGCGTAGCCCCAGAAACACCGGAGTTCGCATGACACCGTCCCGAGTCCAATTGGCGAAGCGAACTTCACAGACATAACGAGGTTTGAGCCATTGCACTGGAGCATTCGTATTCGGCACCACTTTGAAGGGGCATTTCTTGGTGATAAGAGGTTTTAAGAGTGCGGATATTTCCACCAATGCTTGATCATCGAAACCCGTTCCTGTGTGACCAATATAGGTCAATTCATCTCGGTCATAGGCTCCGAGAATAAGGGCGCCAAAACTCGTCCTCCCACCTCGAGGTGCCGTGATACCAACAATCACCGCTTCTTGTTGCTGATGGTTTTTGATTTTCAACCAATCAAGACCTCGTTCGCCATCGCGATACGGACTACTGGCCTTCTTGGCGATGACACCCTCCAGGTCATGTTTAAGGGCAGTTTTGAAAAATGCCTTCCCTTCACCTTCGACATGATCGCTGAAGATAAGGTTGGGAAGATCGGGAAGCAGATTCTTGAGAAGCTTTTTCCGATCTATGAGTGAAAGCTGACGGAGGTCGTAGCCATTGAGATGAAGCAGATCAAAAACCGCGTATATCAGATGACCCTTCCTGGATTTGCGATAATCTTGAAGTTGCTGAAAATCAGACCTGCCTCGCTCATCAGCCACGATGACCTCCCCGTCGAGAATCGCTTGGCCGGGAATACTTTTTAAGGATGGCAAGAGTGTCGCAAATTGGCTATTAAAAGACAAGCCATTGCGGGACCTAAGCGTGACTTTTTTGTTCTTAATATGAGCGATAGCCCGATAGCCATCCCATTTGATTTCGAACAGCCATCCTGGTTTATCGAAGGGTTTTTCGATCAAAGTGGCCAGCATGGGTTTCACGACCTTTGGCATACTGGTCTTCTTTGCCGAAACTGTTTCAGACAACGGCGGTAGAGCATTTTTCAAAGGGGTCTCAGCTCCTCTTTTTTTCATGAGCAGCCAATTTTTTTCAGACTTTTTCAGCTGCACGAGGATGAACTCTCCCTTCAGCTTTTTTCCGCGAAAAATGAGATGAAAGTGTCCCACCCGAAGCCCCTCGCGGATCACAGCTTCATTATCCTGCCGCGATTTCGGATCTTCACCAGCGGCAAAATAGTTTCCCTTATCCCAGATCCTCACCTTGCCAGCGCCATAGTTCCCGGCCGGGATTGTTCCATGAAATTTCCCATACGCCAGAGGATGATCTTCGACACTCACCGCTAATCGCTTCTCTTCCGGATCCATCGATGGACCCTTGGGAACAGCCCAACTCTTGAGGACCCCATCACATTCCAGACGTACATCGTAATGAAGATGCGAGGCGTGATGCTCGTGAACGACGAATTGCAGGGCACCATTACGCATTTTCTTCACCGTTCCCTTCGGCTCCGGGGTGGCTGTGAAGCGTCGCTTTTTTTGGTAGGTCTTGAGGGGCACTCGTGCTGGGATTAGGCATTGGCGTGCTCTTTCTTTCTGGCCGTATGCAGACTCTTGAGGAGCGTGGCCATCAGATCGGGAACCTTGGTCGGCGCATGAGCCTTTTTGCTTTTGATATGGAAGGTTTTACCCTTCTGTTTAGCCTTGATCACCTTCTCCAATTCGTCGGTGTAGGTATCATGGTATTTGCCGGGGCTGAAGGGGGCTGACAACTTATCAATCAACTCGATCGCCATATGAAGTTCTTTGGCGGAAACCGGAGTCTTTTTCGGATGAACCTCTGGTACCGGCTTCTTCAAATCTTCCGGAAATCGAAGCACATTTACCATCAGCATATCTTTCTCAGCTACCACGGCCACCAGCTCTTCCTTGGTGCGCATGACGAACTTTCCGATGCCAACCTTTTTCGTCTTCTTCAAGGCTTCGAGCAGGAGCGTATACACCTTATCAGCCGTCTTCTGGGGCCCGACATAGTAGGGTTTCACGAAATACTTCGGATCGATATCCTCCTGATCCACAAAGTCTTCGATGGCAATCACCTGGGTTTTCTCCGGATCAGCTCGCTTGAAATCCTCATCACTGAGGATGACATAGTCCCCATCCTGATATTCATAGCCTTTGACAATGTTTTGCCAAGGCACCTGGTCACCTGTGGACTTACACACTTTGATGTACCCAATCGGACAGAGATCTGATTTTCGCAAATACTGAAACTTGGGCGTTCGTTCTTTTGAAGCGGAGTACAACCTGACCGGAATGTGGATCAGTCCGAAGCTGATCGCGCCTTCCCAAATGTTTCGCATAGCGGTGAGAGAAATTTTCTCCAGTATCCTCAAATTCAAAGGGATAAACAATCTGAAGGCTTTGACTTTTGAGGCTTTTCTAATAAACTTTCCTTTGCTTAGCGATTTTCTTGAGGTCCCATCGTCTAGTGGTTAGGACAGCGGCTTTTCAAGCCGTTAACGGGGGTTCGATTCCCCCTGGGACTACCATTTGTTCGCGAGTTATTTCCTCGCTTACAGACTTGTTGGACAGATCAAACACAATCGTCATCGCTGGTGTTCCACTTTGTATTTCTTGATAGGTTGGAAGTTCAGAAAATACGAGATGCCAATGTTTCCTCAAGGTTTGTTCATTCACTGCGGACAAGAGGAGTTCACTCGGGTGTTCCACGAGGTATTTTGCTTTCTTGATGTATGCTTCTATCTTTTCCTCATTCAGTTCATCTTCAGATCGAACCTGTTTCGCCTCTTTGATTTGCTTTTCAATGAGCTCAATCTTTTCTGTGAGTTTTTCCTTTACCAGTTGGGAGCTGGTATTGGTGTAGTCATCCAAAAGTTGTTCCTGTCGTCTTTTTAGATTGGTCACATTCATTCCAGATGAAATGGACTCTGTGAGAGCTTCCTTTTGTTTAATTCGCCAAACGTCAATTGCTACGGCCTCGAAGAGATCCATGAACTCCTTCTTAAACCGAAGATTCTTAACGAAATTCTCCACGTTCTCATGAAGTTCTTTCACTGGAACTCTGAAATAATGACCACGGTCACAATGATATGCAGGGTAACTCTTACCAAGTTTACCGGTGGAGGCCGATCCTTTAAGGTTTTTCTTGCAATGCGGACAGCGAACGACAAAGCGGAACGGGTATTGTGGATTCGCCGACATCCTTTGTTTTCGCTCTGTACCATAGGCAATGGAAAGTGTGCCATCTCCACCCTCAAGAATTTTCACCTTTCCACGATTTGCTCGGTTAAAGGTGTCAATGTCAATGAGACCTGGAAAAGGTGACCTTACAGCCTGATAGTTCGTCCACTTTTCTACAGATACACCACAGTAAATTGGCCGTACAATATATCTTTGAAGCTGTTTAATGGTGAGCTTCTTACCTCCTCTCTTTCCTATGACCTGCCGAGTCATCCTTTCTCGGTGACGAGTGATACGGGTATGGAACCCCATGGCATTAACACGTTCACAAATCTCTTCATCAGTCATAAGACCTTCTGCCCTAAGCTGAAACATGCTGATAAACCATGGTGCTTCAGTGGGGTGAGGCTCTAAAACCGTCATCTTCTTGCCGTATTCACCCTCTATTCTTAAATTTCTAAAACCCATATTAGCCTCACGCACTCTAAATCCTCGCCTTGCGAGCCTGATCTCCTGGCCGATGAGTCTGGTCAGAATTGATGTGACCTCATCATTAGCAATGTCCGCCTTTAAATTCTCCGCCATACGACTTGGTGATTTAAGGGACCAGTCGTATTCGAAGCCTTCATTAGCAAGAGTATTCACATGGCGCTGAATGATGCCCGTCACATCAATAAGCTCTACCCCATAACCTTGAAGCCTTTTTTTTAAGGCAGCGTAAGAAAAAGAACCACCCCTTGTGAGACGGTCGATGTCGCTGATATAAAATCTCTTTATTTTACCAGGATGCTGATCGAGATATTCAAATATCTCATCCACTACGGGACGAAAGTCCTTTCTTCCGCTATAGGATTCTTCAAAAAACTTTATTATCTTAAAACCATCAGCAATTGCCTTTCTAATGCAATTTTCCTTCTGACGCACTAAACTTTCCCCCTGATCAGCCTGCTTAGTAGTTGAGACCCGAAGAAGAGCTATTGAATCTCCCATACAAAAAAATTATATGCCTAGCTCCTTTGACTCTCTAGTATTATTTCTTGACGCATTGGAGTCGTGGTAGGCAATGTTGGCAACCGTGTATAGAGAGTCAATTACCTGCTGAATTTGGCTGTCAGAATAATCTTCAGAAGCATTTCCAAGAATTCGTCTAGCCGCCGCCAAGTCTATTGATCGTTCATTGTTAACCGATCTGTCTTTGGAAGAGCTCAAAAGCTGGAATTGTTAGAGTAGAGATTCGTGTCGTCACTGCTGTCACGCGTCATAACAATGTTTATTGATCATTATTAGCTTCTTTACCTGGGAAAATTTGGCTTATTTCAGAGCTTGGCAAACCACGCCTGTCGGTATCAGAGACAATCTTTGGTGAGTCTTGTGACGGCGGTGACGCGAGTGACACGTCCTTCGTGATTCTCAGTAGCCTCGTGCTCGAGGTTGGACGGAGTTTTTCAACAACAATTCCCGCAGATTCCAAGCTACCCTTTACCTCATTGATTTTCTTAGAGAGATTTGAGGCATTCTGAGGCCAGGAGTGGCTTTTGATAAGATTAGTGATTTTTTCATTTTCTACAATTTCAGTTAGATCCTGGAGCAGAGCAGTAGCCGTTCCCTCCCAATGATCATGGTCTCTCATAAGCGCAATGATACTCAATGCCACAGGACTCTCCTGAAGGCTTTGCTCATTCTGTAAGGAAATATTGGCCTCATACGCTTCAAGAAATTCAGTTTGTGAATAACCTAATGCTATTGCTAGGGCGACCCCCCAACGGGCAAAATCCGCCATTCTGGGCATAGATTTGAGCTAAACAGATGGGTGAATGCTCATAGCCTTTGAGAGCGTGTCAAAAACTCCTCCCAGAATAGATGGCAAATCCTTTCGAAAATCGACAAACAATTTCGCCTTTTCTTTGCGGTGACAGGCAGGAACTTTTTGAAGCTCAAAAATAAGGCACCGATCCCATAGGTCGGATTTGTCAGCCTCGAGATTTACACCGTTCATTCCTATCGGTCGTTTGAAATAGACAAAATGATCCTCATCATCGGTATAAAGCCTTCTCTTTGAATGAGCCAAACCTGTTACGGCACGGCAGAGAGTATCTGAGACTTCATGAGAGATGTGGCTGATGTTATCAAAGCAGGGAAACCAGTGATGAAAAATAGTCTGAATAAGTTGCTCAACATTCCTAGAGAGAGTTAAGAGATCAGCAACACTTGGGTCAATCGATGCCCGTAGAATTTCCAAAGCTGAGCTCTTCGCAGATCCTTTCTCACCATGAATGACAATAATTGGATGGGGTATCTCCTCAATGAATGCAGCGACCAGACTGACCAACAAAAGACATTGCTGATGCCGATCTGAAATATTTAAGTATTTGAGCAAAGCACGGATATCACCTTCCTGGCTTGGTAGTACCTGGGGACGTTGGTGAGCTTGTCCTGCAAACAAAATCGGGGGCGTCTTCACGATCTCCCAGCCGGAATGTGTAATCTTCACGGCATTTCCCTCATGATCAGTGAGGTCGTACCAACGCGAGCTATCATCTGCTAAAGCAACTCTATTGTGTAATTCGTATTGCTCTCCATCAAAACGTGCGTTCGCACACAAGAGAGAAATACAACGATTGATGGCATCTGCTGAGAATATTTCATCAAACGCCTCATATGCCATTTTCATGAGATAATTCTGGAACACTTCAGAGCGACACTTGATGATGTGGTGTTGGCCGCACATCAATACCCTGGCATAGGCCTCCTGTAATTGATTCCGAAAAACCAGAACATCACTCGATCTAGAGATTGCAACCAATCTTTGCGCTTGAGAGCTCGATTTCCTTTCGTTTGGCTCCACGACTGGATGTGCGGATTCAAGCTCTTCAAGAGTTTTTTTGATATCATCATCCATGTTTAAGTAGTTAAGAATCGAACGGCTTCAATAAAGGAAAGACCCTTCGTGAGCCTTAAAAATGCAATGGTGTCGCCGCCAGTACGGCAGCCGAAGCAATGAAAGGTATTGCTGCTGGGAAAAAAGTAGCAAGACGGTGTCTTCTCCTTATGAAATGGACAGATCTCACGGTAGTTAGCTCCAGACTTACGCAGATTCAATTCGGTGGAGGCAACTTCAACGATCGGAACCTGTTTTGCACGGGTGATTTGTTCGCTCGTGACCCCTTTAGGAGTTCTTACTACCCCGAATTTCTTTGAAAGGTATGCATCTTTGACAGACTGTAGATGTTTAATAGATCTTTCTGCCTTCGCAAGATCGGCTATAGTGGTGAGCTTTAGCCATTCCATAGATGCAAACCGTGATAGCTCGTCATCGTCATTGGCTTTGATATCTTGAATCACGATTTTAATTCGCCTTCTCTCTTTCCTTACGTATTCTCTTAATTCTCTCAATTTGGAATGGACGACATCAACGCATGCCGGGAAAAGTTCAGCAACATTATCAATTGTGAATTTGGGTATGGAACCCCTCCAATTCTTTTCAAGGGTAAGCCAGAAATCATAGTCTTCTACTGAAGCTTGGCAGCTGGAGTTTTCTTCTGATACCATATGAGTGCATTAAGGGTGAAAGACGGCTGTAGGAGTACTGCTGTCTTTTGCCTATGGTGGTTTAAAAATAAGTTTCATATCTTTAGTTAAAAAAATCCTCCAATCTCTGAAGAACCATTTGATCAATATAAGCTGTTACGTCATAAGAGATTGGGTGGAATGATTGAATAGTCCGATCACCAACTTTCTTGCCTGGATAGACCAAGCGAAAATCGCCATCCTTCTTGCGATAGACGGCAATATTCCCCATGTAAAATTCCGATCGGTATACGAATGACAGGAAGCCAATCAAACCGTCCGGCTGAGGCCGAACTGGCAAAACTCTGATCTCATCAATGGTCATAACAACTTTAAGTGAGCGATTGTGCACACAATAAAGCCGCTTCATAAAAGGTGAAGCTGGCAATTGGCTGTTTCTACTGGTATTTGGCTGTTTACAAATCCCAGGCCTTATTTAAGCCATGTAGAGGAATTGATTCTCTATTGATTCTGCTTTTGCTTCCACTTTGATTTCAATATCATTTTTCGAATGATGTCTCCCAAACGAACGAAGTGGGTTTGCCGTAGAAGATCCAAAGTCTACTACTGTGTATGACTTCGTGAAATTCTTAATTTTTTTCTCGCAGCACTCGTTGAACAAAGCCAGGGGTATTCTGTCTTCAGCATCGTCATACTCCAGCCATGCAAGAGCAAAACAATAAGGTGCCTTGTTCCTTGAAAGGGGCCTTTTGTTCACTTTTCCTTGAAATTCCAAAAAAATCCTTCCTTCCTGATCCTCGACAAAATAAAGCCCCTCCTTTAGGAGTTTTTTTCTGATTCCAGGTTGGACATTTTGACTTTGTTCAGCAGGTGGGCTTGGAGCCTGAAGCTTCTTTAGCAAGTAATTATGAAACTGTTGAAGGTCGTCCTTGATATTCTTAACTACATTTGCATCAGCTTTCCCCAGGCTGGAATTAGCCGAACGAAGAATATTGCTTACAATGAAGATTAATCTCGCACTTCCAATTTGATCACAAGTGAAAAATTCATCTTGTTTTTCGGGTAGGCTATAGTCACCGCTGACCCCGCACTCTATCAATAACAACCTGTTCCATTCACCCCAATGTTCGATCCTGTAAGTATGATTTAAAAGTTCTTTAGCAAGAATATAGGGCTTTATAGAGGCGTACATTTGAACAATTCGATCATCGCTTCTAATAAAATAATCTTCCAGACGAACATTACCTAAAACGCTAGAAATAGTTTCCACAATTCTATCTAAGAAATTTTTTTCTCTTAATAAGTCACAGACGTCAACTAAAACCCTATAAATGTCTTCCAGATCAGATAATGGCGAATAAATATTGGGATTACGAACCTTATTAAGTTCCTGAATCTGCTCCTGAACAAGAATCATCACTTCTGGGTTATCAATAACCTTTCTAAAAAATAAATCTTTAAATGCAATGAGGTCCTCATAAGATTTTTCATAGATTATTCTGAGATTTTCAGTCTTCTCTTTATGGATCTGAACCAGTTGATCCGTTTCTTTTCTCGTATCGTTAGTGTCTTTTATGAATTTTACATAATTTGCCAACCCCTTAAAGAAAGGTATGGCCTCCTTTTCTATACAGGCGACATAATGAGCTTTCAGAAGCTCCGATAACTCTTTCATAACAATTTCATTATCGCAAAACTAGAAAACATTCCTATGTTCCACCATCCCCCTGTATCTCCTACTCCTGTAATCAAGCCCACTGCACTTCCTGCATTCTAATACGCCAGACGCGCTATAAAGCTTCCCAACTCGCTTAGAACAACTTGGACACTTAAACCAGTAGCGGACACCACCATTGACCATGGGCGAGGTCACAAGTCCAACCTGATGCCCTCCTGCTGATATTTTTGCCTTCAAGAGTTCCACCTTGAGCTTTGAAAGAATATCGGAAACCAGTGAGTTGATATTAATATTCGGACACGATTCAAGGAAAAGTCCTGAATTATTGCGAGATAATGTTTTCTTCATGTGGTTCTTGATAATTGAACTGACCGATAAAGGCATTATCAGCTCGCACGCTCATTTTAAGTGGTGGAGACTTCATTTGTCTCAAGAGCTGCAAGGAGGTGGAAAAATGTCTTTGAGCTCTATCCAATTCCTTGCTAAGAATAGCTAATCGAATACAACTCAGATCTGAATAGGAATCCTTAGAAAGGTTATTTGTAATCATCTCATTGGTGGAAAGGGTTCTAGTATAGGCTGAAGCAATATTCTGTGCCATAGCCTTCTCAGAAGGGCTTTGACAGTCATATTCGACATTGATCTGTCCTGCAAAATCGATCGCAAAAGCTCTGTATTTGCTCATGCTGGCTTCAGCAAGCAATGATTGGTTATTCAAATTTTCCATGTTTGAAACTTTTCTAGCCCATTCTGCAAGTGATACCTTTTCTTCCTCAGACATACCGTCAAGACCAACCTCTTTTGATTTCTTTATCAAATCTGATGCCTTACTCAAAACGTACGAAGGCTCACAATCAAACCCGCTGGCTTGTTCAAATGACTTTCGAAGTTCCACAGCATTATCGGCTGGTTGATAACATTGGATTTTTTGATTCTTTTCTAGCTGATTATTGGCCATTGGGAAAAAATTATTACATTCGTTTTTTACGCCTAAAAGAAGGCAAAATCAATCAACTTACCTCAAGGTTTCACACTGATCTCTGAATGTCTCCACTTTCTTCAAGCATCTTCAGCCCCTGCACTTAGACAGTCGTATTTCGAGTTACTAGTGAACCTCTTGGCTTTACTCCATGGTTTTTTAAGGGTATCTTACCCTCGACGTTCACATCTCTAAAGCATCCTTACTGTTTTTCTAGTTCAGACAAAGCTGGGGCTACCCCCTGCCATCTGAACTAGCTCGTAAGGGTTAGGGATGTGGACGTCCAGGTGTGGTAGTCCCTTTTTGTAATATTTATCTTTGACCTATGAAAATAATATTTAACTGCTTATTCATTTTCATATTTGCATTTACCCTTGCTCCAAATACCCTCGCAAGAGGTGGTCACTATGAAATTCTATCTCTTTCGAGCTCAGTAGGGGGAGAATCCACCCAATGTCAAGATCAGGAAAAGGAAATAAAGGAATTCAGCAATAATTTTATGCTGATTTTTTCTCAGGCAATTTCATTACAGAAAGAGTTTAATGAATTACTTCAATCGTCAGGAGACTTTGCTTACGACAACCAGAGATTACTGACAAGAAAAGATGGATTTTTGAATGGAATTACACAAACAAACGACTTGATCGCTTCCCTTGATTCCTTATTATTTGTAAGCGTTAACGAGGTGAAGCAAAAACTTTACGCCTTTACTAAAGGAATGCGAAAATCCGTTGATAGCCTTATATTAGTTCGTTATTACGCCAATGAATTTCTCGGGGTTTCAAATAATGATTACTTGGATTACTTGAAAAGCAAATCAAAGCTGGCACTTGACGAAACGAGGGATGAACTCAAGAAAGTCGATGAGAGTTTATCAGCTGCCCTTAGTCTCTATAAAGATATCATGGATAGCCAGGCAGCGGGTGTATGCATCGCTAAGTCAGCATGTCCAGAGCACTCTACTCTATCACAAGACAAGAATTGTGTCTGTAATGATGGATATGCTCAAACAAAAAATGGAATCTCTTGTGAATTGATTCTAAACCAAAATGATTCTCAATCTCAGGGAAGTATAAATTGGGTCAAAAATAAGAGGCTATTGAAGGTAAAATGGATAATGAGTGACCCTACTTTGGACAATATCGTTTCTTACGAATACATCATTTCTCCAGAAATACTCAGTAATTTAGAACTTGAGAAATCAAAATTTACACGAAAGACTTCAAAAGCATCGGTTAACTTTCCTATTTCGAGGTATAAAAAAGATAAGGATTACTATTTTTATGTCAGAGGCCTTGATGATGAAGAATTCTCTACGCAATTTATTTCTAAAACGATCAGATTTTAATTTTTTTAGCTGATCACTCCTTCAGGGCAGATGTCTTAAATTCTGACTGCTTGCCATTCAAATATGAAGAAATTACTGAAAATTCTAATTGTCACCAGACATGGCCTATCAGAACGATGGTGGCATAGATTAGCCAATGTTTTGATATTTGGTAGTACTATTCTAGTTTTTTTAATTACATTAGCGCTTCCGCTTGATGAGTACAGATCGTGGTCGAAAAAATATCTCGATGTCTATAATTTTGAGCCAGAATATAACAGCCACATAGGTGAAGTGGTTAAATGTAATGTTAGAGGTAAGCTTACCAAGGAGGATTCATCTATTTATTGCAATGGTGAAGAGGTTGACAAATATCCTATTATTAAAAAATATAACAAGATCATCAGAGATATTATGGGAATAAATGGGTGCTATGGTTTTCAACCCTCACCAGATTGTACTCGGTTAAAACTAGACACAATCCCAATTAACCCAACAGAGTCTGAAAAGTTTGAATCCCTAGATAGGGAGCAGCTAATTCAATTGGCAAAGAAAACATCAAATTTTAAGAATCTGGAGGTAAAAAGGGCGAGTAAATATATCCATTTCGAAATATTTGGTTACTTTATCTTTGCAGCACTTCTTGCTTTCGGATGGTTTGTTTTCTGGCAATCTATTATATATAGAGCACTAGTATATGTAGTTCTAGGGAGCCACTTTAAGAGCGCTTTGGACCGGGAGAAGTAGTAACCCATTCGCACCTTGAACTTGCTCCTTAAAGGTGTTCCACTGTAATCTCAGTTGCGCTACCATACTTTTCTATGGGCATCTTCACTGTACCGATCAAAGCCGTTAATCCTGAAAAGCTGGAACTGTTGATGAGTTCCAAGCACTCTGATATTTCCGCCTACGAAATTTGGATCGACCAGTTGAAAATACTTCCTGAAAACCTGGAGTCATTTTTTCAAACCTGGAAAAAAATCAGTAAAAAAATCTTGGTGGCCGTGTGCAAGAATCCGAAAGAACAAGGGAAGTTCAATGGCACCGATTATACCAAGGTTGATCTGTTACTGGCGGCGAGCGCAGGAGGAGCTGATTATGTGGACATTGGACTGCATTCGTCGAAGGCCGAATTGCGACGACTCAAAAAAGGCCTTAAAAAAACGAAATTGATCATCTCTCATCATGACTTCAAGAAAACTCCGTCCGAAGCCCAGTTAAAGAGTATTGTCAAAAAAATGCGCCAACTCGGCGCCGATGTCTGCAAAATCGCCACTATGGTCAATGACCTTGATGACAATCGCCGGCTCATCGAACTGGCCATAGACTTAAAAAAACGAAAAGTGAAACACATCATCATCGGTATGGGTGAGCAGGGGATGATCACTCGAATCCTTAGTAAAGAGCTGGGAAATGAGCTACAATTCGTCTCTCTGGAGAGCAAAACCGCCCCTGGGCAACTCAGTCTAAGCCAAGCATTCGCCTTCGAAAACGTTCTGAAATCACTATGATTCGCCTCAACAAATTTATCGCCGAAAGTGGTCACTGCTCACGCCGGGCAGCCGATGAGCTGATCAGCCAAGGAAAAGTGACGGTGAACAATGTTCCGATAAAAGAGCTGGGAACGAAGATCGACGCCGATATCGATGAAGTTCGGATCAAGAACGGCCCGAAGATCACCCTCCCCAAGAAGAAAACGACTATCATGCTCTACAAATCCAAGAATTATGTCTGCACCAAGACTGATCCCAACGAGAATCCGACCATTTATGCCACGCTTCCCAAAGAACTCCAGCACTTGCAGCCGATCGGCGGCTTTGATCGAGAATCGGAAGGGCTGCTGCTCATGACCGATGATCACGATCTGAAAGCTCGGCTCGAGCATGACAAAATACTTCGCGAATACCAGGTCATCGTCCGCGGTAAGATCGATGACAAGCAGATGAAGACGCTGCAGAAGGGCATGTACCTCCGTGAATCGGTGGTGAAATTGAGCAGTGTAAGGATCGTCAGCTACAATGACAAGGATGATCGAACACTCCTGAATATCACCGCCACCGATCCGAAAACGAAGCCGATCTACGATGCTTTCGTCGTGCTGAAACGACCGGTGAAGAAGCTGATCCGGATTGCCTATGGCGACTACAAGCTGGGAAAAATGACGATTGGAGATTTTAAGGTGATCTAGCCTTGTCATTTCGAGCCTGTCGAGAAATCGCTTACCAGTAAGGGATTCCTCCGCTGCGTTTACCCTGAGCGAAGTCGAATGGGGTCGGAATGACAAACAGTCCTTACGTCCTTCCTATGACCATTGGCATTGATTGCAGACTCTATTCCCCGAAATTCACCGGCATCGGCCGTTATGTTTTTGAATTGGCGAAAAATCTCATCGAACTCGACCAGGAAAACCACTACATTCTCTATTTCAACCAACCTGAATTCGATCAATTCCAAGTACCGAATGAACGTTGGCAGAAAAAGTTGGTCAATATTTCCCACTACTCCCTGGACGAACAACTGCGCTGGTATTGGTTTTTGAAAAAGGAACCGATCGACCTGATGCACTTCACCCATTTCAATGCGCCAGTGCTCTATAAAAAACCCTGCGTGGTCACGATCCACGACCTGACACTGCACTACTATCCTTATAAGGAATATTCGCCGAAATGGTCACTGAAAAAGCAGCTCCAAATCTGGATCTACCGCTTCATCATGGGGCGAGTGGTGAAGAATGCGAAACACGTCATTGCCGTCTCGGAAAATACGAAGAAGGATTTGATCAAGGAGTATTCCCTAGCAACGGAAAAAATTACCACCGTTTATGAAGGAGCTACTTTTGTCATTCCGACCGCAGCGGAGGAATCCCTTACCCAGAAGAAGTTTTCCATCACCAAACCCTACCTCATCTACACCGGCGTCTGGCGCTCGCATAAAAATCTTCTCAATCTCATCCAAGCGTTCAAAACAATCCTTGATTCCGGAAATGATATCCAACTGGTCATCACCGGCAAAACGGACCCAACGTATCCGGAAATTCCAGCCCTGATCGAACAGTTGAAACTGCAAGACCGAGTCATTCTCACCGGCTTCGTCGATGACGCTGACCTGGGGGCTCTCATGTCAGGAGCCCTGGCCTACGTCTTCCCATCACTCTATGAAGGTTTCGGCCTTCCGCCGCTGGAAGCCATGGCACTAGGCGTTCCGGTCGCCAGCTCCAACACCTCTTCGCTTCCCGAAGTCTGCGGCGATGCGGCTCTCTATTTCGATCCGAAGAATGTTCAAGATATGGCTGAGAAGCTCAATCAGCTGATCAAACATCCTGAAGTTCGTCAGGATTTAATCCTGAAGGGATTTAAGAATGTGCAGCGGTTCTCGTGGAAAAAGATGGCTAGCGAGATTCTTGAACTCTATAAAAAAACCTCCTAGACGGAAGTTTTAGAATCAGGGCCCTCTCCTTTTACACTTGTTATAGCTATAAGCATATAAATGGAAGTGTGGAGAGGAACCCTGCGGAACTCATGGGATAGACTAGTACTGCAATAAGCGTGATATGCAGAAGTGATTCATCCCGTGAGATGTCATACTCGCCAGTAGCTTGAGGACAACGTGTCACCCTCGACGCGCGGGGTAAACCTTCTTGCGAAGGAAGAGTCATGCGTCATATGAGGTACGCTCCTACTGTTCTTTCGTGAGTTTAACGAGAACACGCTCTCGTCCCTATAAGGCGTGCAGAGCCCGGAAACGAATCTCCAGGAATGCATCAGAGGGAAAATTTGAAGGCCTGTACTGGCAGACCACAAATGAAAAGTAGGGAGCCCTGATCCATTTCTCCAGACCGGGGGTCGCCACTTTTTGGCTTACTGTTGTGTATTTCAAGGTTCATACTATGATAATACAATATATTAGTATTGTCAAGTATTTGGCCTATGAAAAACCTATTCCAAGATCGAAAAAGATTGGGGTTTGGGGGACCACCAATGGTTCTTTGTTACTTTCTTGCCATCAAGAAAGGAAGCTAGATCTTCATCCTCACATAGCTCACCACTTTGGCATCATTGAGGTATTGCCCTACGGTCATACCGCCGTCTTTGACGAAGGCTTGTGAAACCAGGGCTCCTTCCTCACGGAACTTCTTTTCCTTCCCTTTCATGATGTTTTCCAGCATGGCCTCCGGCTTGCCTTCCGCTTTGAGCTGATCAGCCCAAATGGTCTTTTCTTTGGAAATCAGGTCGTCTGAGATTTCATGAGGAGAAACCACCACCGGATTCATAGCTGCCGCATGCATGGCGACATCTCGAGCCTTTTCTTCATTGCCACCTTCGAGACCGATAAGCACGCCAATCTTTCGATTGGAATGGATATAACCACCAATGACGGGAGCTTCGATGATTCTGAATTCGCCAAGTTGAATATTTTCCCCCAGAGTATTCACGGCTTCTTTCACGGCTTTTTCATTCTCATCTTTGGCCACTTCTCCTTGATCAAGGAAACGGTCCGCAACATCCTGAGCAAGTTTGACATAATCATCATTGCGAGCCACAAAGTCCGTTTCACAGCGAATCTCGGTAATGCAGGCTTTGTTTCCCTTCATACTGATCGCCACGACTCCTTCTCCCGTCATTCGATCGGCCTTCTCTGAAGATTTCGTTTCACCACGCTTACGAAGAATTTCAATGGCCTTATCTTCATCGCCTTCGGCTTCCATCAGAGCTTTCTTGACGGCCATCATCGCGACACCGGTCTTATTGCGCAGATCCATGACGGCTTTGGCAGAGATTTCCATAGGAATGTATTAATTGGTTAATTGTTACTGGTCAATTGTCAATTGTCAATTGTTCACTACTTGTGTTTTCTCCTCCGGCTTGATATCGATACTGAATTTTTCGGAGAGACCGTAAATGAAAGGGAGCTTGAAATAAGTGCCCTTGGCGGCCATGACAATCGAATAGATCACGACACATATCTTGAGAGCCGTGTAGGCTCCGGCGAAGGCCACCGGGAAGATCTGGATGAAGTCGAAGAAATAGATGAAGATCGCTAGCACCAGAGCTTGCTTGCCATGGAATTGAGCGAACTTACTGTCGCGCAGAAGCAGTAAGGGAAGAATGCACAGGAAGCTCACATAGCCGATGGCGGACAAGAAGGCTTCACTCTTCTTCACCTCACTTGCCAACTGATCCTCAGCTTTCTGAAGAGCAGCTTCTTTCGATTCAAGATTCTTCTTCAACTCTGGAGGAACATCTTGGGATGGTGGAGTTGTTTCAAGCATATGTATTTTTGTCATCCCGACCGAAGCGGAGGGATCCCTTACCCGTAATTAGTTCATTAACTTCCTCGTAGCCTCACTTCGTACCCGTTTCGGCACTGAACTCAGCACCTCCTCCACCTTACCGAGAAGATAAGCAAGCGATTTCATAGCATCATCATTCGCGGGAACGAAAACATCATAGAGAGCTGGATCAGCGTTGCTGTCGCAAATGCCTACTACCGGAATGCGCAGCTTACGAGCCTCTTGGATAGCGATCAAATCGCGCTTACCATCCACCACGAAGAGCACATCCGGCACACGACGCATATTCTGAATACCGCCGAGAGCGTTCTCGAGCTTGGCGATTTCTTTCTCCAGCTTCACGACCTCTTTCTTGGTGAATTTAGCGAATTCTCCAGTCTCCTGCTGTTCCTTCAAGTTTTTGAAGTAACGAATACGCTCTTTGATAGTGTCAAAATTGGTGAGCAAACCTCCGAACCACTTCTTCGTGACGCAAGGGAAATCGTGGGTAGCCGCCAAACGCGGTAACATCTCAGCGGTCTGTGGCTTGGTCGAAACCATCAGAATAGTCTTACCTTCCTCAACGACCTTTTTCAGATAATCCAGCATTTTCTCCAAATGAGCCTTAGTCTTATCCAAGTCAAACAGGTGAATACCATTCACCTCGGTGTACATGTAGGTTTTCATCTTCGGATTCCACTTCTTCGTCCGATGACCGAAATGCACCGCATTCTGAATCATCTCTTCAACCGTAATAGCCATAATCCTTGGGGTTAACGCCAAACCTCATCAATTTGCTCGTGGCCCCGACAGAGTCGAGGAGGATTGAGCAATCAGAGACCTGACTGGAAATAAAATAGCCCAGCTATTGTACGAAAATTCTGGAGCAAAGCAACACCTTTTGTTCTAGAAGGGCCTTGCGGCTCGCATCTTAATGGTACGCCTGGCAGGAATCGAACCTACGACCTCTCGGACCGCAACCGAACGCTCTATCCACTGAGCTACAGGCGCATAGAAGGGTCTCGCTTGCTGAAAGTATATAAAATCTTCAATTTTTATACCTTCAGCATCCTCCGCTACCCGCCTGTGGCGGGTCCGCTTCGGACCGCTCGACTCGCATCTGCAAGAAAACTCCGCATCACTATACGGAAAGCTTGAGATTGAGTCAATCGTGTGAACATTACCCTCTTCCGAAGATTGCGACCAGTATGGAGTTTGACAAACTGAGGTAATGTACCGCCCTAAGACATAATTTTCTCGTCGTTAACAGTTTTTCAACTAAAATAGAATATATTCTGTAGAACCTTTCTCTAACAATTTTTATGAAAAATATGCGAAAGATAAATAAGAAATTACTGTCGGTTGCTCTATTGGTAATCGCAGTTATTTCTTTAATGTACTTTTTTCTCTATGAACCAGGTGCACCTCCGTTACCATCTTCATTTTCAAAAAAGCCTGCCCCACTATTGATTGGACACAGGGGTGCAGGAGATCTAGCGCCAGAAAATACCCTTGCCGCATTTCGTTTAGCTATGGAGATTGGGCTTGACGGGGCTGAGTTGGATATGCAACTTTCAAAAGATAAACAGGTCATTGTTTTTCATGATCCTGATCTAGAACGACTTACAAACGGTACAGGATTAGTAAAAGAAAAAACACTCGCTGAATTAAAAGAATTAGACGCTGGAAGCAAATTCTCTGATAAATTTTCAAGCGAACGTATTCCAACATTAGATGAAGTGCTTGAACTTGTTTCTGGAAAATTAACTCTCATTCTAGAAATTAAAAGTAGCGATATTCAAAATGATGGATTAGAAAACGCTCTTGTGGATATAATTCGCAAACACAATGCTTTTGATTGGGTTATAGTAGACTCTTTTAATCCAGTATCTTTATGGCGAGTTAATAAGTTAGAACCCAAAATTATGATCGCTTTTGATTTTCGTGATTCTGAATCATATGATCCCACGATTGCACGCGGTGTTCCGTGGCCATTAAAACAAGAATGGTTTAGACGTGGAATAAGAAAAGTTGTTAAGCCAAATTTTTTGGAGCCAGAATTCAATGTAAAAGAAAAAACTTTATCTCAGTTATCTTCCAAAGGATATCCAATGGTTTTTTGGACTGTAAATAGTGAAGAAGAATTAAACAGTATATTGAAATGGAATCCTTGGGGAATTATTACCGATACACCAAACACACTTTCGAAAATTATGAAGAAAGGCGGTAAGGGTGAGTCACCCTAGTTCCTTCTTCGTCGATTCCTCACCCTTCTGCCCTTTGGTCGTTGTGGTCCATTTTTTGAGTCATGGGCTCGCTGTGAAGACTTGGATTGAGCGGGGATTTCTTTGCTCAGCGTATACGTTCGCTTCCGATACGGTGAATCCAGCGGTTTACGGTAATCCACCGGTTTCGTGGCCACCAGTTTGTAATTTTCCACCGGCTTGGCAAAATCGGGGATTTCGCTGAACGACTCATGCTCGATGTCATTAGCGCGGAAAAAAATATCGACACAGAGCCCATTGACGATCCTCAAGGTCCTATCGCGGTCATGGTACCGGGTCGCCATCTTGTCTCCCGTTACCAAGCGCTCATCGGTCCACTTGGGTTTCACTTCCAAAAACAGTGGATCGGAGTAGCCGGTTTTTTCGGTCGTTTCAGGTGTCTTCATACCATGGAGTTAGCTTCCTATTCTTACGAGTTCTTCCGTAATGCGTTTGCCGGTGGCCGAGATAGCCAAACCTCCTGTAGAAGTCTCTCGAATCGCCGGGGTCATATTCTTGGCAATATTATTCATAGCCATCACCACTTCGTCAAAGGGAACCACGGACTCTATTCCCACATAGGCCATATCACTGGCCGTCATGGCATGACATATCCCGACAGCATTGCGCTTGGCACAAGGCACTTCGACCAATCCGGCGATGGGATCACAAGCCAGACCCAGCATATTCTTAAGAGCTAATGCGGAAGCCTGCAAACATTGCTTCGGGGTCATTCCACGCAGCTCCGAAATCGCCGCCGCCACCATCGAGCTCGAAGCACCCACCTCCGCCTGACAGCCTGCTTTCGCAGCGGAGAAAGTCGCAATGTGGGCGATAATCATACCAACACCGGCTGACGTCAGGAGACCCCTAGCAGTCTTCTCGTCATCGTAACCAAAGTCTTCCTGCATGGCGAGGAGAGTCCCGGGAATAATACCGGATGATCCTGCTGTGGGCGCAGCGACAATGGTACCCATCACCGCATTACAACCCATCACCGCCAGTCCCCAAGCGGAAGCTTTGATCATCAAGGGGCTGAGCAGCATATTCGGGTCATCGATATGCTCCTGCATCCTCCTGGCCTCGTCTTTCACCATTCCACTCTTACTCTGCTTCACGGTAAGACCCATATCCCGGGATTTCTTCATGACTTTCAGACGATCAATCGCGTTGGCGATGATTTCATCTTCGGAATGCTTGGTCAGCTCCTGCTCCGCCTTGATGACGACATCAGAAATCGTCTTCAGCTCAGGATGCTGGTCGATAAGGGTCAGGAGACGTTCCGCGGAGTAAAACAAAAAACTCTCAGACATAGTTAGGAAGCAAAATGATCGTAATTGGAAATATGATTCAAAAAACGTGAAAATTCGATGCCTTCCATTTTGTCTAACTCATGAATAATTGCCGGCAAAAAATGCTCTCGGGTTTCGATGACCAGGAGTGACTTATCTTTGTAGGTACCGGTATCAAATTTCACAATATTCATTTCCAGTTTCTTCACGCGTTCCACGATGTCGAGGGGAGAGAGCTGACGATTGTTGAACATGACCAGGAGGCAGGAGTAGGACATTTCGATCTCACACTCCACCTTATCAATTTCGCGCAGGACGATCTTCCCACCTCCAACAGACTTACCACGAACGCGGTGACTGGATCCATCGGCATTGGTCATTTCAATCAACACCGAATTGGGATGAACCGTATCGCCGAGGTCGGTGGGGCTGATCTCCACTTTCATACCGGCCTCCTTGGCATAGGTATCAGCATCGCGAATTTTTTCAGAGTGTGGCAGGAAGCCCAGAAGACCGCCAATGATGGCCTTATCAGTACAGTGACCGTGATAAACCTTGCCAAAGGAACCGTGAAGAAGCAGCTTGGCTTCGACCGGCTGTTGACCATTGATAATGCGTGAAAAATACCCTATGCGGGCTGCCCCAGCCGTGTGAGAACTCGAAGGTCCCACCATCACCGGTCCAATAACATCGAAGACGCTCCAGGATTCAGCCATAGATGAGTTAACTTGTAAGCAGTATACTCGGGCTTACTGATTATTCAAACTAACGATAGTCGTCCGAGCTCGTCGCCCTTATCCGCTCCATTCGCAGATTCTTCACTTGCTCGACGATGCCATCCTCGAGTTGAACCGAGGGCTGATAACCGAGAACTGATCGAATCTTCTCAATATCCGCATGTTGCCCCTGCACATAACCCTCTTTCACGGGATTGGGAATGTATTTCGGTTGAATGGATTTCCCGAAGGCCTTATTCAAGGCAGTCACAATGTCGTTAAGCGAGGTTGAATGTCCGGTCCCTATGTTGAAAATCTCAGCACCCATCTTCTTCCTCGCCTCAATCGCCAAGGTCATACCCTGCACCACGTCGCGAACGTTTGTAAAATCTCGAAACTGCGTCCCATCACCGTAGATAATAGGTGATAAATCGCGAGCCATATCCCAAGCGAATTGAGAAATGATATTGGCATACTTACCCTTCGCCTCTTCATTCGGTCCGTACACACTCATGAAGCGAAAACCGATGATATCCATCTCTGGATACACTTTCACATAGCAGCGAGCAGCCTCTTCGTAGAGATGTTTGGTCACGGCGTAGTGGTTGGGAGGAGTGACATTTTGTGTTTCGAGGAGAGGTAGGGGATTATTGCCGTACAAGGAAGAGGTCGAAGCATAGAGGATCTTCTCCACCCCATGCACCCGAGACCATTCGAGGACGTTCAGAAATGAACGCACAGAATTCATATAGCCTTCCACCAAACCATCACCGCTAAACATGGGTGCCGAGGAAGTGCCAGCCAAGTGAACGACGTAATCGACCGGTCCGACTTGGTCGAGATCCTCGGTGAAACCAGCATCGCCCTCGACGAACCGTACCTCTGGATCGAGATTCGCGACATCGCCCAAGTAGAGATTGTCCAGGGCTGTGATCTCAAAATTCTTGCGATTGATATTACAAAAATTCGACCCTATGAACCCGGCACCACCGGTAACGAGAATGGATTTCATGATTACTCGGCAACAGGCATCTCTTCAGCAACCATAGCGGCTTCAGCGTCTGCCGTCGGAGCTGGCTCGAGAGACTTCATGGAGAGACCAATACGGTGCTCATTGAGATCGACAGAGATGACCATAGCGTCGACTTCTTGACCGACCTTGATCACCTTGTCGACATCGTCGATCTTGTTATGAGTAATTTCAGAGAGATGAATGAGTCCGTTAATATCCTTCTCCAAGGTCACGAAAGCGCCAAAGGTCGTAATGCGGTTGATCTTCCCATGAACCATCGAGCCGGTCTGGTATTTCTGCGCGGCTTCAATCCAGGGATCAGTCTGCAAACGCTTGATGGAGAGGGAAATCTTCTCGCCTTCGATACCGATGACTTGCACATCCACCTTGTCACCCAATTTGCCGAAATCAGATGGGTTGCGGACATGTCCCCAAGCAATTTCCGAGATATGCACGAGACCTTCGAGACCGTCAAAAGCGACGAACAGGCCAAATTTCACAATGCCGGAGATCTTGCCATGCACCACGTCGCCCACCTTCACCGATTGGAGTTTCTTCATCCTAGCTCCTTCCTGAGCAGCGCGTTCTGAAAGAATGAGCTTCCCGTTCTCACGGTCAAAAGCAATAATTTTTACCAAAAATTTAATCCCGATCAGTTTCTGCAATCGGCGAAGGATTTCCTGAGTGTTCGCCTCGTTCACACGTGGATAATGGAGTGGAGCCAATTGAGAAACCGGCAAGAAACCCTTGATGGAATCAATTTCCAGCAAAAGTCCTCCCTTGTTGGCCTCATCGACTTTGACTTCGAAGACCTCACCGGATTTAAACATTTTCTCAAAACGATCCCAAGCGGTATTTTGGGCTGCTTTTCGCAGCGACAAAACGAAAAACCCTTCTTCATTTTCATCTTCCACGACCACGGCATGTATCTCATCTCCCACGCCAACCTTCGAAAAGGTATCGATACTATCATGAGTCTCTTTGCCACTAATGACCCCCACCGCTCGACCATCACAAAGATCCAGGAGACATTTGTTCTTGGACTTGGAGAGGATCTTGCCGATCACGAGATCTCCTGGCTTGGGAAAAGGATTGGCGTTGATCTGATCAATCGCCATCTGCATCGTAGTGCTCATAAAACGTGGATGTGATCTTAAAAATATAAAATTGTGCTGATCCTGCATGGCTCCGATCACGAGAGACTCATGAGGAAAAGCTAGGTGATTATACCAATTGGTTATAAGACTGCAAGTCATCATGGG
>CXWL01030632.1_pt1 | contig 24036 bp, 21 predicted proteins | sample 590931 | NCBI WGS metagenome assembly CXWL01 (sample SAMEA3498368, study PRJEB10139) | groundwater metagenome | biome: water well; material: biofilm material | place: Germany | collected 2015-04-27
GGCCAGGGCTGCCGGGTCGATGTGCTCACGCACCAACAGGCCTTGCTGCAGTTCGTGGCTGGAGTCAAACCAGCCGCAACCCTGAGGGGCGCCGTCCTGGCCGGGTGCAGCGTCGCAAGCACCCGCCGCAGCGTGGTGGGGCACGGCCTGTGCCGAACCAACGGCAAAGTGCCAAGGCAGGTGGTGCAGGCAAGACAGCAGGTTCATGGCGGCGGCTCCGGGTGAGATCAGGTGCCGCAATGCTCAGCCGCCTGGCACCTGGACGCCATCGCCACGAGGACGGCACGCCGGGTGGCCCCCGTCGGGGCCCCCCGACGGGGGCACCCGGCGGCACGATCCCCGGTTCAGGCCGGGCCGCCGAAGGGCCGCACGCCAATCCAGGCCGCGTGGGCCCAGAAAGCAAATCCTGCCCAAGCCACCAACGCCAACACCACCGCCACCAGCGTTGGGCCCGGCCGGCCTGGTGCGTAGACCACGCCGCTTAGCCGGTCCCGCTGGCGTGCTGCCCGAAAGCTCAGCGCCGACCACACCAGGAAGCCCCCAAACAACAGCAGGTCCGCCGCCGTGTTGTTGGCCATCAGGTGCGCCACTGCCCACAGCTTGATGCCCAACACCATGGGGTGGTGCAGCCTGGCCTTGATGATGTTGCCGGGCACATAGGCGCTGGCCAGCATCACGAAGGCCGGCAGTGTGAGCAGGGCCGCCAGATGCCGCGCCCAGGTGGGCACCGCCCACAGCACCATCGGCTCCAGACGCGCCGCGCCATAGCCCCACACAATCATCAAAAAACCCGCCAGCGACAGCACCGAGTACAGGCCTTTGAAGCCGTTTTCACCCAGACGCGACCGTAGCTGCATGCGCCAGGCTTCGGCAAAGATGCGCACCGAGTGCACGCCCAGAAAAACCACCAGGCCGGCTATCAACATGCTCATGGCAAAACTCCGATTCGGGGGTGGGCTGGGGCACGGGCCGGGCGGCGGTGCGCGGCAGGGCCATGCCCATTGTGGCGCCGCTATGCTGGCGCCCCATCAAAGCCAGAAGAACCTCTCACTCGGACAAAGTTGCCACCGGCAAGTCGCTCTTTGGCGGCCTGTGTGCCAGCGGCCGGCCCATGTTCAACCCCTGGAGGTCGGCCACAATTCCAAGTTGGCCCCGGCACGCTTTGCGGGCCCACATTCTTGCCCCGCTGACCCTGCCTACCTGACAGGCTGAGAGGAAGTACCCACCATGCCCTACCCGCCCATCCGCACCCTGTTTGCACTGAGCCTGGCCGCCGCGCTGGGCGCAGGCGCTGCCACCGTACAGGCCCAGGCCACTGAGCCCAAGGTGTTGAACATCTACAACTGGTCGGACTACATCGCCGACGACACGCTGCGCAACTTTGAAAAAGAGACCGGCATCAAGGTCCGCTACGACAACTACGACAACAACGAGATCCTGCAAGCCAAGCTCATGGCCGGCAAGACGGGTTACGACATCGTGGTACCCAGCGCGCACTTTGCCAAGACGCAGATCCAGGGTGGCCTGTACCAAAAACTCGACCGCGCCCAGCTCGGCAACTGGGGCAACCTGGACGCGGCCCTGCTTGAAAAGCTCACCGGCATCGACCCCGGCAACGAGCACCTCGTCACCTGGCTGTGGGGCTATGTGACCGTGGGCATCCACACCGCCAAGGTCAAGGCGGCACTGGGCGGTGCACCCTTGCCGGCCAACCCCTGGGACCTGATCTTCAAGCCCGAATACGCCGGCAAGCTCAAGGCCTGCGGAATCAACATGCTCGACTCCGCCAGCGAGGTGCTGCCCGTGGCCATGATCTACGCCGGCAAGGAGCCCTACAGCAAGAACCCCAAGGACTACGAGGCCGCACGCGAGGCGCTGATGAAGGCAAGGCCTTCGATCACGCGCTTCTCGTCGTCGGGTTACATCAACGACCTGGCGGCGGGGCAGTTGTGTGTGGTGATGGGCTACTCGGGCGACATCAACATCGCCCGCCAGCGTGCCATTGACGCCAAGTCCGGCCATGACATCCAGGCCTTGATTCCGCCCACCGGCGCCACTCTGTTCTTTGACACCATGGCGATCCCGAAGGACGCCAAACACGTGAAGAACGCGCACCTGTTCATCAACTACATCCTGCGCCCTGAGGTGCACGCCGGCCTGTCCAACAAGGTCTTCTACGCCAACCCCAATGCCGCGTCCAAGAAGCACGTCATCAAGAGCGTGGCCGACAACCCCACCATCTTCCTGGGTGCGGCCGATATCAAGAAGCTCACCACGCCCGACGCCGTGCCGCAGGACATGCGCCGCGTGCAGACACGCATCTTCACGAGCTTCAAGGCCAACGCCAAGTGATGGCGGCCCTGCACGCCCGCCACTGATAATCCAGCCCCTTCGCACCCACAAGTCGGCCCGTCATGTTCAAACGCGTTGTTCTTCCTCTTGCCGTGATCCTGGCCCTGGCGGCGCTGTACCTCTGGGCCGCGCTGAACTGGAGCTATTCCAGCGGCGAGCGTGCAGGCTGGGTGCAAAAGCTGTCGAACAAGGGCTGGGTCTGCAAGACCTGGGAAGGCGAGCTGGCGCTGGTGTCGTTGCCGGGCACCACGCCCGAGAAGTTCTTGTTCACGATCTACGGCGATGAAGTGGCCGAGGCCGTGACTCGCGCCATGGGCAAGCGTGTCAACCTGCACTACGAAGAAAAGGTTGGCCTGCCCGGCACCTGCTTCGGTGACACCCGCTACTACGTGACCAAGGTGACCGTGAGCGACGAGATCCCTCTGGCCGCTGGCGTGGTGGTGAACCAGGCGCCTGCAGCGTCAACCCCGGCATCGGCGGCCAAGTAAGCGGCGCACCAAGACAAAGGGCCTGCATGTGCAGGCCCTTTGTCTTGGTGCGCCGTGCTCTGTGCGCCTTGCAGCACACGCGCGTGGCGCGCAATCAGCCGCTTGGCCGCTCAGCCGGCCTTGTGCCAGATGATCTTCTTGCGCATGCCGACCCACTGTTCGTAGTTCTTGGCGAACAAGTCTTCGATGCGGTTGCGCTTGACCTTGAAGGTGGGCGTGATGAGGTCGTTGTCCACCGTCCAGGCCTCGGCCGTGACCACCAGGCAGTCGAGCTGCTCGTGCGGGTCCAGCGTCTCGTTGATGCTCTTCAGGTGCGCGGTGAGTGAGGCTTCGAGCTCGCTCTTGCCAACGGCGTCAGCCAGCTTGCGGATGGACTCGATGTTGAGCATGGCCAGGGCCAACGGCTGGCCCAGGTTTGCGCCCGTCACGCAGCAGGCCTCGATGGCGCCGTGCATGACGATCTTGTCTTCGATCGGCGCCGGGGCCACGTACTTGCCCTTGCTGGTTTTGAAGAGATCCTTCACGCGGCCGGTGATCTTGAGGTTGCCCTCGGCGTCCAAGCCGCCCTTGTCGCCGGTCTTGAGCCAGCCGTCTTCGGTGAAGGCCTGCTTGGTGAGTTCGGGCTCCTTGTAGTAGCCCAGCATGTTGCAATCCGACTTGACCTGGATCTCGCTGGTCACCGGGTCGAGCCGGCTTTGCACGCCGTCATACGGCAGGCCCACGGTACCGGGGCGCTGCTTGCCGGGCAGCGTGGCGTGGCTGACGCCGCAGTTCTCGGTCATGCCGTAGACCTCTACCAGGTCCAGGCCGAGCTTGTTGTACCAGCGCAGCAAGTCGGGTGGCATGGGTGCGGCGCCCCCGGCGGCGAAGGTGCATTCCTGCAGGCCCAGCGCGGTGAGAATTTTCTTGCGCACGATGCCGCGCAGGATGGGGATCTTGAGCAGGCGGTCGAGCTTGGCCGGCGGCATCTTGGCGCCGATGCCCTGCTGAAACTTGACCCACAGCCGCGGCACGCTGAAGAACACAGTCGGCCGTGCGCGCTGCAAGTCCGAGGTGAATGTCTCCAGGCTTTCGGCAAAGTACACGTGCATGCCGGTGGCCAGCACGCCATGCTCCACCAGCACGCGCTCGGCCACGTGGCTCAGCGGCAGGTAGCTCAGCATGCGCGCGTTGAAGTCAATGGCCGTCACCCGCTTCAGGCCCGACTGCACGCCCCAGGCAAAGGTGCCAAAGCTGTGCATCACGCCCTTGGGCGCGCCGGTGGTGCCAGAGGTGTACATGATGGTGCCCAGCTCGTCGGCGTCGCGCACCGGGTTGCCCTTGAGCGGCTCGGTCTTGGCGGTAATGTCGTCCCAGCTGCGGTAGCTCTTGGCGGCGTCGGCCGGAGCCAGCGGCAGGCTGATGCACTGCAGACCGGCCGGAATGCCCGGCTTCATGCCCTCCCAGCCGTCAAGCTTGCCCACGAACAGCAGCTTGGCCTCGCTGTGCTCCAGGATCTGGCGGATGGTGCCAGCGGCCAGTGTGGGGTACAGCGGCACCGAGACAAAACCGCCCAACCAGATGGCAAAGTCGCTCATCAGCCAGTGCGCCGTGTTCTTGGACAGCAGGGCCACTTTGTCGCCGTGCTGCAAGCCCAGGCTCTGCAGGTGCGCGGCCATGCGGCGTGACTGGTCCATGACCTCGCGCCAGGTGTAGTCGTGCACCTGCCCACCGCCCAGCGGCTGTGTGAAGACGACGCGGTCGGGGTGCGTCTTTTCCCAGTGGTACAGGCGCTGCAGGGCGAGCGCGTCGGCGGAAACGTTTGCGGCCATGATGAGGAGTGCCCTTTTCGGGCCTAGTTCGGCTGGAAGTCGCGAAGACTACCCAACCGGGGCGGAGGCCGAAAGGGGGCTTTCCTCAGTCAGCGCCGGTTCAGGCCCGCCCATTGGCGGCAGCGGCGTCCAGTTGATCCTGGGTCTGGCGCAAGGCGCGCAGCACCAGGGTTGGGTCCAGATCGGCCTGTGGCGCCACAAGCTGCGCCACTTCGTCCAGCCACTCTGGCACCGTGCCCAGCACCGCCGCCAACACCGAGAGCGCGCAAATTGACCGCCGTGCCGGGGGCAGCTCGGGCAATTGCAGCGTGGCCAGCGCCGCCACATGGTGGCGCACGCTGGCCACGGCCGCCGCGCCCAAGCCCCAGCTATCGCACAGTGCCGCGCCCAGCGCGTCGTGGCTCACGCCAAAGCCCGCGTGCTCCAGCGCCGCCAGCTCGGTATCGTTGGCCGCCGCTCGCAGCATGGCCTTGTAGTGGTCGGGCGCGTGCCGCAAGAGCACGGCCTTGCCGCACTCCTCAAACAGGCCCGCCGAGTGTGCCGCCCAGCCGTCCAGTGAAAGCCGCGTCGCCAGCCGGCCCATCAGCAGGCCGCGCTGTCCGGCACGCTGCCACAGCGGCTCCAACTCGGGGGAGGGCGGAAACGCCGCACGCAGCCCCATTTCAAAGGTGATGGCCGCCACCTCGCGCATGCCCAAGTAGCTGATGGCCTGGTGCACGCTCTGTACGCGCCCCTTCAGGCCGTAGAGCGACGAGTTCACGGCCTTCATCACCGCCGCCGCCAGCGCCATGTCGGTTTCGATTAACGCGGCCGCTGCCTGGAGGTTGATCTCGTCGTCGGCCAGTAGCAGCGACAGCTGCACCAGCGACTGCGGCTGCGCCGGGATGTCGATGTCGAGGGATCGCAACTCTGGATTGACAGACATGGCAGTGCACAGCTTTCACGGGGTTGGTCCGATGCTAGGCGCCCAGGCGCCGGCCACGGGCCGGAACTAAGGTGCTTGTGCCACCCATTCCTGCCGCGAGCAGGCACAAAAAAGGCGCCGTCGTGCGGCGCCTTTCAGGGACCAGCGCTCCCGTATCGGGGCCGGCCAATATTGCTCTGCCTTACTCTGCCAACTTCGTCTGCCAACCGCGTCTGCCGTTGGTTAAACGGCCTGTCTTCGTCTCCTCGGCCCCCGTCGGCGGGCGGCGCTTGCCGGATTGCCCCGTTCACGCCACCACCGCGAGTCGGAGCGGAATGTACCCAGCAGGTGCCATGAAACCATCAGGGCTTTCCCGCCGCTGCGCCGTGCCACTTCAGTCGGCATTTGCCTGCCGCAGCCACTGCGCGGCGCGCTCGGCAATCATCAACGTAGGTGAGTTGGTGTTGCCGCTGGTGATGGTGGGCATGACGCTGGCATCGGCCACGCGCAAGCCCTGCAGGCCCTGCACCCGCAGGCGCGCGTCCACCACTGCGCCGGGCTCGCCGGTGCGGCCCATGCGGCAGGTGCCCACGGGGTGGAAGATGGTGGTGCCGATGTCTCCCGCCAGCCGTGCCAGGTCTTCATCACTTCGAAACTGCACGCCCGGCTTGACCTCCTTCGGCGTGTAGCGGGCCAGGGCCGGCATGGCGGCAATGCGCCGCGTCAGGCGCAGCGAATCGGCCGCCACCTGGCGGTCTTCGGGCGTGGACAGGTAGCGCGCCTGGATGCGGGGCGCATCTTCGGCACGCTGCGAGCGGATCTGCACCACACCGCGGGACGTGGGGTTGAGGTTGCACACGCTGGCCGTGAAGGCGTTGTAGCAGTGCAGCGGCTGGCCAAAGGCGTCCAGTGACAGCGGCTGCACGTGGTATTCCACATTCGGCCATTCGTGGCCAGGCGACGAGCGCGTGAAGGCGCCCAGTTGTGAAGGTGCCATGCTCATGGGCCCGCTGCGGCGAAATAGGTATTCCAGGCCAATGGCGGCCTTGCCCAGCATTGAATTGGCGACGGTGTTGAGCGTCTTCACACCCTGCACAGCAAACACCGCGCGGATCTGCAGGTGGTCTTGCAGGTTTTCGCCCACGCCCGGCAGCTCGTGCTGCACGGCCACACCGTGCCCGTGCAGCAGCGCGCCCGGCCCGATGCCCGACAACTGCAGCAGCTGCGGCGTGCCCACGGCACCGGCGCACAGAACCACCTCACGCGTGGCCCGTGCTTGCAGAGGCTCGCCGCCACCTGCCGGCAGCACCTCTATGCCCACGGCGCGGCCTTCTTCGAGCAGCACTCGCCGCACCAGCGCGCCGGTCCACACCTGAAGATTTGGCCGCGCCACCACCGGCCTCAAAAACGCCTTGCTGGTGTTCCAGCGCCAGCCCTTCTTCTGGTTGACCTCGAAGTAGCCCACGCCCTCGTTGTCGCCGCAGTTGAAGTCGTCGGTGGCCGGGATGCCGGCCTCGCGGGCGGCTGCGGCAAAGGCGTCCAGGATGTCCCATCGCAGTCGTTGCTTGTCGACACGCCATTCCTTGCCCGCACCGTGCCATGCGTCGGCCCCACGCCAGTGGTCTTCGTGCTGCTTGAAGAACGGCAGGCAGTGCTCCCAGCGCCAGGCCTCGTCACCTGCCAGCGTTGCCCAACCGTCGTAGTCACGGGCTTGGCCGCGCATGTAGATCATGCCGTTGATGCTGGAACAGCCCCCCAGCACCTTGCCACGGGGGTAGCGCAGCCTGCGGCCGTTGAGGCCGGGGTCCTCTTCAGTAAAGAAACCCCAGTCGGTGCGCGGGTTGCCGATGCAGTAGAGGTAACCCACCGGAATGTGGATCCAGTGGTAGTCGTCGTGGCCGCCGGCTTCCACCAGAAGCACGCGCCGGCTGCGGTCGGCCGAGAGCCGGTTGGCCAGAAGGCAGCCGGCCGTTCCGGCGCCAACAATGATGTAGTCGTAGCAGAGAGAGTCGGTCATGGGCGGCGATTGTGTTTGTGCACGCACCACTGCTCAGTGCGAGATGTGGCTGGACAGCACCGGGAACAGCTTCACCAGCCCGTCGGCCAGCAACTCCACCGCCATGGCCGCCAGGATGAGCCCCATCAAGCGTGTCATGACATTGATGCCCGTGCGCCCCAGCACCTTGGCAATGCGGCCCGACGCGCTGAAGGCCAGGTAAGCCACCAGGCCAATCACCACACCATAGCCCACCAACACGCCCAACTGCCACAGGTGGCGCGTCTTTTCGGCGTAGATGACCATGGTCGAAATGGTGGCCGGACCAGTGAGCAACGGGATCGTCAGCGGCACCACGGCGATGCTGGCGCCAGCGCCGACCTTTTCGTCAGCGTCACTCATGTCGCCGGGTTTGCTCTCGGCAGGCTGCGCATTGAGCATGGCCAGCGCGCTGATCAGGAGCAGCGTGCCGCCGCCCACCTGAAACGAGGCCAGCGAGATGCCGAAGAATTCAATGACTTTCAGCCCGGCCAGCGCGCTGACCGCAATCACCACAAATGCGGTGAAGGCGCTGATGCGGATGGTGCGCCGGCGCTCTTCAGCGCTGAAGGACTGCGTGAAGTGGATGAAGAATGGCACCACCCCGATCGGGTTGACGATGGCCAGCAGAGCAATCAAGGGCTTGAGCAAATCCATGGCCCGATGGTAGGCGGGCGGCCGCGCCCCGAGAACACCGTGATGCGCCGCGCACAGGGCCGCAGGAAAGTGCCCGGCCGACTGCGCCACAGCGTGCGATTCATCCGCCCCGGCGCTGCAATCCAGGCCCGTGGACCGCCTGCTGCGGACTCCCGCCAAAGACAGCCCGGCCCCGCCAGGGTTTGCACGGGGGCGACAAAACAACACTTGACGCCGGGGCGCTTAACAGGCAGCGGCAGGCAACACCCATAATAGATAGTCTGTGTCTGGCAGCCGCACCTTTCGCTCGAATGGTTCTTGCAGGGTTGAGCTCCACATGGTTTTTCTGAGATTTTTTGAGGGCTCCCCGTGGGAAACAAACTGTACGTCGGTAATCTGGCCTATTCGGTGCGCGACGATTCGCTGCTCCAGGCATTCTCCCCCTTCGGCACCGTGACATCGGCGAAGGTCATGATGGACCGCGAAACCGGCCGCTCCAAAGGCTTCGGCTTTGTGGAAATGGCCTCCGACGCGGAAGCGCAAGCCGCCGTCAACGGCATGAACGGCCAGGCCCTTGACGGCCGCGCTGTCGTCGTCAATGAAGCCCGCCCGCGCGAAGAGCGTCCGGGCGGTTTCGGTGGCGGCGGCGGTGGTGGTGGCCGCACCGGTGGTGGTGGCTACGGTGGTGGCGGTGGCGGCTACGGTGGTGGCGGCGGTGCTGGTGGTGCTGGCGGCGGCGGCGGTGGCCGTAGCCCCTACGGCGGCGGCGGTGCTGGCGGCGGCGGTGGCCGTAGCCCCTACGGCGGCGGTGGCGGTGGCCGCAGTGGTGGTGGCGGCGGCGGCACCGGCTACGGCGGTGGCGGCGGCGGTGGCAGCCGCGGCGGCTACTGAGCCCAGAACCCGTTTTGCAGCCTCAAAGGCTGCGAGTCAAAGGCGCCTTCGGGCGCCTTTTGCATAGGTGCGCCGCCACTTTGCGCGGTCGCGTGCAGCTTGCAGGCATTCAGAGCCTGGGATGCTCTCAGGCCCTCAGGGCGGGGGCAACCAGATACTCGAAAGCCAGCCCACTAACCCCGGCGCGGTTTGTGGCCCCGGCGTGCAAACAGGCGGTCAAACACCGGGTTGGGCAGCAGCCGCAAGAACTTGGCCACCACACCCATCTGCCAGGGAATGACGCAGTAAGTGCGGCCGGCTGTCACCGCCCTGAAAGCACGCTCGGCGAACGCGTCCACTGGCATCAGGAAGGGCATGGAATAGGGGTTTCGTGCCGTCAAGGGCGTGGCAATGTATCCCGGCAACAGTGTCACCACGCGCACGCCCGTGCCTCGCAATTCACCACGCAGGCTTTCGCAATAGGCCACCACAGCGGCCTTGCTGGCGCAGTACGCGCCGTGGCCCGGTAACCCCCGGATCGCTGCCACGCTGGCCACCCCCACCAAGCTGCCTGACCCACGCTGGCGCATGCGCCGCACAAAGGGGTGGAAGGTCGCCGCCAACCCCGTGTTGTTGATGGCAAATGTGTCGCGCATCACGTCCAGGTCGGTCCGCTCGGCGGTGTCCATGCCCACGCTGATGCCGGCGCAGGCCAACACCACGTCGGGCAGGCCCTGGCTGGCGATGCACGCGGCACCGGCGGCGGCAATGCTGTCCACGTCGGCTACGTCGGCGCGGTAGATGCCCACCCGCTCGGACGCCAAGCCCTGGGTCTGCACCCAGATGGCCACTTCTGAAGTGCGGCGGGCCACCAGCGCCAGCCGCCAGCCGGCGCTGGCATAACGTGCGGCCAGGGCCTGGCCAATGCCACTGGAAGCCCCGGTAATGAAGACCAGCGGGGCGTGGGCGTCCGTCACGGCGCGCCTTGCACGGCGGCGCGTGGTGCCAGTACCGCGCGCAAGGGGCCCTTCAGTGCCAGCCGCCGTGCGGCGTGGTCGTAGTCCAGCCCGGAGGCCTGCACGAGCGTGGCACCGCGCTGCACCACCACTGGCAAATGGGTGGCCACCCGCTCTGTCACCAAAAAGGCATGCAGAAACTCGCCGCGCATCACCACCGGCAGGCCTGCCGCGTCTTCGCTGGTGACTTCGGCGCCGCCCAGCAACTGCAGCTCACTGCCATCGCCCGTGCCCATAGCGCGCCGGGCGCTGGCCAGCGTGACGCGGCCGTCGGCGGCAATGGCGCGGATGTGCGCGGCGTCAATCTCGATGCGGTCGCTGGCCGGAAAGTGCCGCAGCCGGGCGCCTTCGATGCGCAGCTTGAGCCGCCCGCTGCTGTCAAAGCGCTCCAGCGAAAACTCCGTCATCGCGTAGTCGGGTTCAGGCGACACCGCCTTGTCTTCAACCGGCGCCGCCGGGCGGGGCGAGTTCTTCACCAGCCACCAGCTGGCCAGCGCCAGCCAGGCCATCAGCAGCAGCGGCAGGTAGGCCGACAGGGCCTCGCGCAAACGCAGGTGCCAGGGCATGGCCACGCGTGGCGAGGCCACGCGCAGGGGGCCCAGTGAAATTGGCACCTCGGGCAGGTCGGGCAGGTGCAGTTCCACCGTCATGGGCGCCGCGCCTGGCTCAGGGGTACAGCCCGCGCTCTTCGCGCGCCGTGAGGATGCGTTCGCAGGCCACCGCAAAGGCGGCCGTGCGCAGCGTGATCTGGTGGCGGTCGGCAGTGTCCCAGATCTTCTTGAGCGCGCCGATCATGATCTTGTCCAGGCGCAGGTTGATCTCGTCTTCGGTCCAGAAGAAGCTGCTGAAGTCCTGCACCCATTCAAAGTAGCTCACCGTCACGCCGCCGGCGTTGCAGATGACGTCGGGCACCACCAGCACACCGCGCTCGGCCAATATGTCGTCGGCCGACGGCACGGTGGGGCCGTTGGCGCCTTCAAGCAGCAGTTTGGCCTTGATGCGGCGGGCGCGCACGGCGGTGACCTGGCCTTCAAGTGCGGCCGGAATCAGGATGTCGCAGCGGGTGTCCCAGAACTCTTCGTTGGCCATGGGCTCGGCGCCCTTGAAGCCACCCACGCCGCCCGTGGCCTTGACGTGCGGAATGAGCTCGGCCAGGTCAAAGCCGTTGTCATTGAAGATGCTGCCGGTGTGGTCTTGCGCGGCCACCACCTTGGCGCCGGCCTGCGCAAACAGCTCGGCGGCGGCCGAGCCCACGTTGCCAAATCCTTGCACGGCCACGCGCGCGCCGTTCAGGTCCAGGTTGATGCGGCGTGCGGCTTCGCGCCCGGTCACAAACACACCGCGCCCGGTGGCCTTGACGCGCCCCAGGCTGCCCCCCAGGTGGATGGGCTTGCCGGTGACCACGCCGGTGGCGGTGGTGCCGGTGTTCATGCTGTAGGTGTCCATCATCCACGCCATGATCTGCGGGTTGGTGTTCACGTCGGGCGCAGGGATGTCTTGCTGCGGGCCGATGATGATGCCGATCTCGCTGGTGTAGCGGCGTGTCATGCGCTCCAGCTCTTTCTTGGACAGCCGCGCGGGGTCCACACGGATACCGCCCTTGGCGCCGCCATAGGGCAGGTTGACGGCGGCGTTTTTGATGCTCATCCAGGCCGAGAGCGCCATCACCTCTTCCAGCGTCACGTCGGGGTGGAAACGCACACCGCCCTTGCCGGGGCCGCGGCTCATGTTGTGCTGCACGCGGTAGCCCTCAAAGTGGGTCACCTCGCCGTTGTCCAGCTCGATGGGGATGTCCACGATCAGCGCGCGCTTGGGGCGCTTGAGCGTTTCCACCCAGCGCGCCAGGTGGCCCAGGTAGGGCACCACGCGGTCCACCTGCATCAAGTAGGTGCCCCAGGGGCTGTCGGCGGTGGGGTGGACGTAGGACAGGGGCTCGGTCGTCATTCAAGGTCTCCGTTTACTGTTGCCGTGGGCGCAGACAAGGGGTGGCGCGGTGCACTTCATGGGGCCGCGCTCAAGCCCAGCACTTTAGAGGTGCTGCGGCCGAATTTGTCACCGACTGCCATGCCAGCTTTGCATAGCGCACACCGGCCGGCGGCATCGCCCCGCCTTTGCCCAGCGGGCGAGGCGCTCCGCTGGCTACACTGCCGCGCATGAACCCACTGAGCATTGCGTTTATCGGCGGCGGCAACATGGCGTCGGCCCTGATCGGCGGGCTCATACAGGCGGGGCGGCCGGCAGAGTCGATTGTGGTGGTGGAGCCTTTTGAGGCCCAGCGCGACAAGCTGGCGCAGAGTTTTGGCGTGCAAGCACAAGCCACTGCTGACGGCCGCCTGGCCGGCGCCGGGCTGGTGGTGTGGGCCGTGAAGCCGCAGATGTTTGCCGAGGCCGCCGCGCCCTGCGCGGGCTACGTGGCCCAGGCCTTGCAGCTCAGCGTGATGGCTGGCGTGCGCAGCCCTGCCATCATGGCCGCCAGCGGCAGCGCGCGTGTGGTGCGCGCCATGCCCAACACACCGGCGCTCATCGGCCAGGGCATCGCCGGGCTCTATGCGCGGCCCGAGGTGGAGTCGGCCGCGCGCACGCAGATCGAGGTGCTGTTTGAACCCACCGGCCGCACGCTGTGGGTGGCGCATGAAGACGACCTGGACGCCGTCACCGCCTTGTCGGGCTCGGGCCCGGCGTATGTCTTTTACTTTCTTGAAGCCATGATGCAGNNCCGAGATGGGCCTGAGCGAGGCGCAGGGCCGTTTGTTGGCGCAGAGCACCTTTGCCGGCGCCACGGCGCTGGCCATGCAAAGCCCGCTGCCACCGGCCACGCTGCGTGAGCAGGTCACGTCCAAAGGCGGCACCACGCATGCGGCGCTCACGGCCATGCAAGCCAGTGGCGTGAAGTCCGCTTTTGTGCGCGCGCTGCACGCCGCGCGCGAGCGGGCGCAAGAGTTGGGGCGCGGCTGACGCGCGGCGGCGCCAGCGCAGCACCCCCCTGTCGTCACCGAGCGGGTTGTGTCACCGCGTTCTGCTGCAGCGTGACCGCCGTCTGGGCCAGCAGCCGGCCCGTGGCCGAGGCACCGGTCTTCACGGCAATGAGGGTCTTGGCCAGCATGACGCCCTCGAAGTGCGCCGTCGTACCGATGGACACCGCACCGCCCGACTGCCAGAAGACGTTTTTGGCCAGTGCACCGCCGGTGAGCGTGACCCGCGTACCGTTGGCCTGGGTTGTCGTGCCCGCGATCTGGAAGATCCAGACGTCTTTGGGGCCGCCCGAGAGGGTGACATCCCTGGAGATCAGCACCCCCGTGCCCCACTTGTAGAGCCCGGGGACGAGCGTCAGCCCACCGATCTCGCCCGCACCCAGCTCGGTGAAGTTGGGTAACTTGCGCCCGGCGGCGTTGGTGTAGGCGAGTTCCATGTTGCCGATCGACAGGGTCAGCAGCGTCGGGTTGATCACCGTGCAGGGCAGCGGGCCGGCGGCGTTGACCGAGTAGATCTTGCCGGTCTTCACTTCACCGCAGGTCAGGCCGATGGCCGCGCCGGTAATCGGGCTGGTGCCGACGTCGCCATTGATGACTGAGGCAAACACGTTTGTGATGCCGGTCTTCGTCAGGATCGCAAACGTACCGGCGGCGCCAAGAGGCACCGGCGCCTGGGCGGTGGACGGCGTTGGTTTTGTCCTGAAGCTCCACACCATCGGCACGGCCAGGGCCGTGCCCGTTGCGTCCATGGCCGCCGTGGAAACCGTGGCCGTGTAGGTGGTGTTGACGTTCAGCGCTGCGGCCGTGGGTGTGAAGCTGGCCTCGGTGTTCTCGGCGTTCATGCTCACGCTGCCTGGTACGTTGGCGCCGCTGGCGTCCTGCAGCGTGAACGCGAGTGACGTTGCTGCGGCAGAAGTGCGCAGCGTTGCCGGGTCCATCGCCTGGGCGAACGAAGCCGTCACCACGGTGCCGGTGACCACGTTGTCAACACCATTGGTGCTGGTCGACACATCGGCGGCGCCGTTCACGGTGTCCGCAGAACCCCCAAGACCCAATTCGTCATTGCCGCCGCACGCGGCCAGAATGGCGGCCAGTGCCATGGCACTGAACTTCATTGAGGGCCTGAGCAATTGATTTACGCTGTTCATACATTTCCTTGTTGGCTCAAATGCGCAGGACCCGCTGTTTGCAGATTCCATTTCGGGGGGGCCCCGACGCGCCTTAACTGAATTCCACCTTTGACACTTCCTGAGACGATGGCGAATTCGCGGTCTCGATTCCAGAATTCGGAATCGACTCAACAGACACCGCGAGGGCCTACCGTTCGGGGGTTTTATGCCCTCAGGAAATGCAGTTCAGTTAACTGCCACACACAGGAAGAAATAGAGCGCGAAACAAAATGCAATGAGGCGCGCAATTCAAGACCGGCCAAAGCGGCCAAGGCGCCTAACGCAGGCCCAGGTCCAGCGCCACGCCGGCGAAGACGGCGCAGCCCAGCCAGTGGTTGGCCTTGAAGGCGGTGAAGCAGCCCTCGCGCGCGCGGCTGCGGATCAGGGTGTAGTGCCACACCGCCTGCGCGGCTGCCGCAGCCATGCCCAGCAAGAAGACGGCGCCCAGGCCCAGCGACAAGCCCAGCACCGCCCACAAGCCCACAAAGGCGGCGTAGAAGGCCATCACCCCGGCCACGTCAAAGCGGCCCAGGGTGATGGCCGAGGTCTTCATGCCGATGCGCAGGTCGTCGTCGCGGTCGACCATGGCGTATTCGGTGTCGTAGGCCATCACCCAGCACAGGTTGCCCAGCAGCAGCCACCAGGCGTGTGGCGGCACCGCAGCGCCAATGGCGGCCAGGCTCCATTCGGTGCCGCCCAGCGCGGCGGCAAAGGCCATGGGGATGCCAAAGCTGAAGGCCACACCCAGCACCGCCTGCGGCATGGCCAGCACACGCTTGGCATAGGGGTAGAACAGCGTCACGGCCAGTGCCGGAAACGACAGCAGCACTGCCGCCGGGTTGGTGGTGAGCACCAGCACAAAGGCCGCTGCGGCCAGCGCCGTACCCACGGTGAGTGCCTCGTTCACGCTGACGGCGCCGCGGGTGACGGGGCGGTGCGCGGTGCGCTTGACGTGGCGGTCAAAGTCGCGGTCGGCCACGTCGTTGATGCAGCAGCCGGCGCTGCGCATCAGCAAAGTGCCGGCCGTGAACACCAGCACCAGGTGCCAGCCCGGCCAGCCGTCGGCGGCGATCCAAAGCGCGCTGAGCGTGGGCCACAGCAGCAGCAACCAGCCGGCGGGGCGGTCCCAGCGGATGAGGTCGAGGTAAAGCGCCAGGCGCGAAGGCGGGGCGGCGGTGGCTTGCATGGGGGGATTATCAGCAGCGGCCCGGCGTGCGTTTTGGTGTCTGCGCAGACACGCTTCGTTTCNNCGGCCGCTCGCTGCGCGGCCGGCCACAACGCATGGCCGGCCGCCGGACAAAGCTCTCAGCGCACCTTGCCAGCCTTCCACGCATTCAGCAGCGTGTCATAGGCAATGGTCGTGCCCTTGGGCTTTTCGTTGGCCAGCTTGGCCCACGGGGCGCCCTTGTCACTGAGCCACTTGTTGGCGTCTTCCTTCTTGTTGAGCTTGGGCGCACAACGCGCCATGCCCGCACGTTCAAGCCGCGCCATCACCTGGTCCATTTCTTCGGCCAGGTTGTCCATGGCGGCTTGCGGGGTCTTTTCACCGGTCACGGCCACGGCCACGTTCTTCCACCACAACTGCGCCAGCTTGGGGTAATCGGGCACGTTGGTGCCCGTGGGTGTCCAGGCCACACGCGCCGGGCTGCGGTAGAACTCCACCAAGCCACCCAGCTTGGGCGCCAGGTCGGTCATGGCCTTGCTCTGGATGTCGCTTTCGCGGATGGGCGTGAGGCCGACGATGGTCTTCTTCAGGCTCGTCGTCTTGGCGGTGACAAACTGCGCGTACAGCCAGGCGGCGGCAGTCTTGTTGGCGTCGTGCGATTCAAAGAAGGTCCAGCTGCCCACGTCCTGGTAGCCGTTTTGCATGCCCTGTTTCCAGTACGGGCCGTTCGGGCCGGGCGCCATGCGCCACTTGGGCGTGCCGTCGGCGTTGACCACCGGCAACCCCGGTTTGGTCATGTCGGCGGTGAAGGCGGTGTACCAGAAGATCTGCTGCGCGATCTGGCCTTGTGCGGGCACCGGGCCGGCTTCGCCAAAGGTCATGCCGGTGGCTTCCTTGGGCGCGTACTTCTTCATCCAGTCCACATACTTGGTGAGCGCGTAAACCGCTGCCGGCGAGTTGGTGGCGCCACCACGTGACACGCTGGCACCCAGCGGCGTGCAGCCGTCGGCGCTGGCGCGTATGCCCCATTCGTCTACCGGCTTGCCGTTGGGGATGCCGATGTCAGCGGTGCCGGCCATGCTCAGCCACGCGTCGGTGAAGCGCCAGCCCAGGCTCGGGTCCTTCTTGCCGTAGTCCATGTGGCCATAGATGGGCTTGCCGTCGATCTGCTTCACGTCATTCGTGAAGAACTCGGCGATGTCTTCATAGGCGCTCCAGTTCAGCGGCACGCCCAGGTCGTAACCGTACTTGGCCTTGAACTTGTCCTTCAGGTCTTGGCGCGCAAAGAGGTCGGCGCGGAACCAGTACAGGTTGGCAAACTGCTGGTCGGGCAGCTGGTAGAGCTTCTTGTCGGGCCCGGTGGTGAAGCTGGTGCCGATGAAGTCTTTGATGTCGATGCCGGGGTTGGTGTACTCCTTGCCCTTGCCGGCCATGTAGTCGGTCAGGTTCATGATCTTGCCGTAGCGGTAGTGTGTGCCGATCAGGTCAGAGTCGCTGATCCAGCCGTCGTAGATGCTCTTGCCCGACTGCATGCTGGTCTGCAGTTTTTCAACCACGTCGCCTTCCTGGATCAGGTCGTGTTTGACGATGATGCCGGTGATCTCGGCAAAGGCCTTGGCCAGCGTCTTGCTCTCGTATTCGTGTGTGGTGATGGTCTCGGACACAACCGAGATCTGCTTCACACCCTTGGCCTGCAGTTTCTTGGCCGCGTCGATGAACCACTTCATCTCGGCCATCTGCTGATCCTTGCTCAGCGTGCTGGGCTGGAATTCACTGTCGATCCACTTCTTGGCCTCGGCCTCGCCGGCCCATGCGCTTTGGCCCAGGGCCAAAGCGGCAGCGGCAAAGGCCACGGCGTTCAAGCGCAATTTCATTTGGAGTCTCCTCAGTTGCGCTTCCCGGGCACGTCCTGCAAAGCCGGCTGGGAAGCAGTGGCCGGCTCGCTTTTCAACAGTCCGGAAGGTTCAACCGCGCCGCATCACCAGCGCCAGCAAGGCCATCGATGCGACAAAGCTGAACCAGATGGAAGGTTCCTGCGCCAGGCTGAACCATTCGATCATTCGTTCACTCACGGCCACAAAGGCCAGGTTCAAGTAGGCCGCGCTCAAGAGGCCGATGAAGAGCCGGTCGCCGCGTGTGGTTTCCATGGGCAGGAAGCCCTTGCGTTGCACCGTGGGCTGCTTGATTTCCCACAGCGTCATGCCCGCGAGCATGAGCACGATGCAGGTAAAGAACACCGTCACCGGCAGCGTCCAGGCCATCCATTCAAACATCAGACCCTCCAGAATTGACAAGGTCCGCTCATACGCGCCCCATCGCAAAGCCCTTGGCGATGTAGTTGCGCACGAACCAGATCACGATGGCGCCGGGCACGATGGTCAACACACCGGCGGCGGCCAGCACCCCCCAGTCCATGCCCGAAGCCGACACTGTGCGTGTCATCACCGCGACGATGGGCTTGGCGTTGACGCTGGTCAGCGTGCGTGCCATCAGCAGCTCGACCCAGCTGAACATGAAGCAGAAGAAGGCCGCCACACCCACGCCGGCCTTGATGAGCGGGATGAAGATGGTGAGGAAAAAGCGCGGGAAGGAATAACCGTCGATGTACGCGGTTTCATCAATCTCACGCGGGATGCCGCTCATGAAGCCTTCCAGGATCCACACCGCCAGCGGCACGTTGAACAGCAGGTGCGCCAGCGCCACCGCAATGTGCGTGTCCATCAGGCCCAGCGTGGTGTAGAGCTGGAAGAAGGGCAGCAAAAACACCGCCGGCGGTGTCATGCGGTTGGTCAGCAGCCAGAAGAAAACGTGTTTGTCACCCAGAAAGCTGTAGCGGCTGAAGGCATAGGCCGCAGGCAGCGCCACCAGCAGCGAGATCACGGTGTTGATGGCCACGTAGATCAGCGAATTGATGTAACCCGAATACCAGGAGACGTCGGTGAAGATGACCTTGTAGTTGTCCCAGGTGAAGGTGTGCGGCCAGAACGAGAAGACGTTGAGGATCTCCTCGTTGGTCTTGAAGGACATGTTGACCATCCAGTACACCGGCAAGATGGCAAACACGAGGTAGGCCAGCAAGAAGATGCTGCGCTTGTGAAAGCGTCTATCCATGACCCGCCTCTGCCTTGTCTTGCGTGCCCACGCGTTGCATCCAGTTGTAGAGGATGAAACACAGCAGCAGGATGATCAGGAAGTAGATCAGCGAGAAGGCCGCCGCCGGCCCCAGGTCAAACTGGCCCACGGCTTTTTGCGTCAGGTACTGGCTCAAGAAGGTGGTGGCATTGCCGGGCCCGCCGCCCGTGAGCACAAAGGGCTCGGTGTAAATCATGAAACTGTCCATGAAACGCAGCAGCACGGCAATCATCAGCACACCGCGCAGCTTGGGCAGCTGGATGTAGCGGAAAACGGCAAATTTGCTGGCGCCGTCAATGCTGGCGGCCTGGTAGTAGGCGTCGGGTATGGCGCGCAGCCCGGCATAACAAAGCAGCGCCACCAGCGGTGTCCAGTGCCACACATCCATCACCAGCACGGTGAGCCAGGCGTCGGTGGCATTGCCCGTGTAGCTGTAGTCCAGCCCCAGGCCGGCCAGTGCGGCACCCATCAGGCCAATGTCGGTGCGGCCGTAGATTTGCCAGATGGTGCCCACCACGTTCCACGGGATCAGCAGCGAGATGGCCACCGTCACCAGCACCGCCGACGACTGCCAGCCCTTGGCCGGCATGGCCAGCGCCAGCGTGATGCCCAGCGGTATTTCCACCAGCAGCACGCTCAGCGAAAACACCATCTGGCGCAGCAGCGCGCTGTGCAGTTCTTCGTCGCGCATCACGGCTTTGAACCATTCGGTGCCGACAAACACGCGTCGCTCGGGGCTGATGATGTCCTGCACCGAGTAGTTCACCACCGTCATCAGCGGCACGATGGCCGAGAAGGCCACGCAAATGATCACGGGCAGGATCAGCAGCCAGGCCTTCTGGTTGACCGGCTTCATTCAACGAGCTCCTCGTTGCGGTAGTAGCAGGTGTGCTCACCCACGATGCCCAGCCAGACCTGCTGGCCGACCATGGGAATGGCCTGTTCGGGGCTCAGCCGGGCGCGTACCAGCGGCGCGTCGGCCTGTTCACCCAGCCTGGTGGTGACGAGCCAATAGGTGCCGATGTCCTGCGCCTGCGTCACCACACCGGGCAGCGCGCCGGCCTGGCCTGCGGCGGCCAACAACACGTATTCGGGCCGCAGTCCGAGTGTGAATTCACCCGGCGCGGCCAGTGCGGCGTTGGGCGCCGGCAGCACGTGCTGCGCCACCTCGATGCCGCTGCCCGTGCCGCGTGCGGGCAGGAAGTTCATGCCGGGCGAGCCGATGAAATGGCCCACGAAGGTGTGGCGCGGCCGCTCGAAGAGTTCACTGGCGCTGCCCACTTGCACGGCGCGCCCGCGTGTCATGACCACGACCTGCTGCGCAAAGGTCAGCGCTTCGACCTGGTCGTGGGTGACGTAGATCAGCGTCAGCTTCAGTTCGTGGTGGATCTGCTTGAGCTTGCGCCGCAGCTGCCACTTCAGGTGCGGGTCGATCACGGTCAGCGGCTCGTCAAACAGCACCGCCGAGACGTCTTCGCGCGCCAGGCCGCGGCCCAGCGATATCTTCTGCTTGGTGTCGGCCGCCAGCCCGGCGGCGCGCTGGTTGAGCAAGGCGCTCATGTCCAGCATCTCGGCCACCTGGCCCACACGCTGCTTGATGCGCGCGGCCGGCACGTTGCGGTTGCGCAGCGGAAAGGCCAGGTTTTCAGCCACCGTCATGGTGTCGTAGATGACCGGAAACTGGAACACCTGCGCAATGTTGCGCTGCTGCGGGCTCAACCGCGTGACGTCGCGCCCGTCGTAACTGACGCTGCCCTGCGAAGGCGTGACCAGGCCCGAGACGATGTTCAGCAGCGTGGTCTTGCCGCAGCCCGAAGGGCCCAGCAGCGCGTAGGCGCCGCCGTCTTCAAAAGTCATCTTCAGCGGCAGCAACGCGTAGTCATCATCGCGCTGTGGGTTGGGGCGGTAGGCGTGGGCCAGGTCCAGCTCGATGCGGGCCATCTCAGTGCAGCCCGGTTGGCGTGGTCATGGCCGGCGCCAGCAGCAAGTCGCCACGGGCGTCAAACACGTGCACTTGCGCCGGGTTTAGGTGCAGCGTGATGGCCGAACCGAGCGTGAACACATGCACGCCGGGCAACTGCGCCACCAGTTCGCCGATGGCCGTGGTGACGTGCACAAAGGTGTCCGAGCCCGAGATCTCGGCCAGTTCCACCACGCCGGGCAGGGCCAGGTCGCCAAGCCGCGGCTGCACACGCAAGGCGCTGGCACGGATGCCCACCGTCAGCGCCTGCATCGCGGCACCGGCTGGCAGCGCCAATGCCAGCGTGTGGCCAGCCGGCAGCGTGATGCCCTGCGCCGCCGCGTGACCCTGCACCAGGTTCATGGGCGGGTCACTGAAGGCCCGCGCCACGCGCATGGACCTGGGGCGGTGAAAGACCTCGGCCGTGGGCCCGTACTGCAGCAGTTCGCCAGCGTCCATGACGGCCGTGTAGCCGCCCAGCAGCAGGGCTTCGGTGGGTTCGGTGGTGGCATACACCACGGTGGACTGGCCGCTGGCAAACAGGCTGGAGAGTTCTTCGCGCAGCTCTTCGCGCAGTTTGTAGTCCAGGTTGACCAGGGGTTCGTCCAGCAGCATCAGCGGCGCGTTCTTGGCCAGTGCCCGCGCCAGTGCCACGCGTTGCTGCTGGCCACCCGAAAGCTCGGCCGGCAGGCGCTGCAAAAAGGGCTGGATGTGCAGCTTGGCGGCCAGTTCATCCACGCGCGCGGCCACGGCGGCGCGGTCCAGCTTGCCCTGCAGCTTGAGCGGCGAGGCAATGTTGTCGGCCACCGTCATCGACGGGTAGTTGATGAACTGCTGGTAGACCATGGCCACGTTGCGCTGGCGCACCGGCAGGCCGGTCACGTCAGTGCCGTCGGCCAGCACCCGGCCTGCGGTGGGCTTGTCCAGCCCGGCCATGACCCGCATCAGCGTGGTCTTGCCGGCCTGTGTGGCGCCCAGCAGCACCGTGACTGCGCGCGGCACCAGGGTCAAGTCCAGCGGGTGCAGGTGGACACTGGCCCCGACACGCTGCTCGATGTGCCTGAGCACTAGCTCCATGCCGCTGCCTCGCCGTTGGCGGGCGCCGGCGTGCCCATCAAGCCCCAATGTGCAGTGCACCAGGCGGCCACGGCTTCACGCTGCGCAGCTGTCAGGAACAAGCCGAGCTTGCTGCGGCGCCAAAGCACGTCGTCGGCGCAGCGCGCCCATTCGTGCTGGTGCAGGTATTTCAGTTCGGCTTCAAAGAGGCCCGGCGCCACCTCGGCGCCCAGATCGGCGTTCTGTTCAGCGCTGCCCAGCACCAGGTTCACGCGTGCGCCATAGCCGCGTGCCAGGCGCCGCAGCAGCGGCGGTGCCAGCTTCGGGTAACGGGCCACCAGGGCCAACACAAAACGCTCGAAGTCGGTGTCCGGGCGCTCTGCGGCGCCAATCCACGCGTTGAGGTCACCGCCCGGCAGAAAGGCGTTTTCTGTCCATGCCGGCTGCTTGAGGCCTATGGCCGGGGCCAGCAGATCCACCACCTCTTCAGCAAGCTTGCGGAATGCTGTGAGCTTGCCGCCCCACACGGTCAGCAGCGGCGCTTGCCGGGTGTCCAGGTCAAGAAAGTAGTCGCGTGTGACGGCCGCTGCGTTGCCCTTGCCGTCTTCCAGCAGCGGCCGCACACCCGCGTACGACCACACCACGTCGGCCGGCTTTACCGGGCGCTCGAAGTAGCGGCTGGCCTGCTCACACAGGTAGTTGATTTCGCTGTCGTCGATGTGGGCCGGAGTGCCGATGTCGCGGTGCTCGACATCGGTGGTGCCGATGAGTGTGAAATCGCCCAGGAAGGGGATGGCAAAGATGATGCGTTTGTCGGGGTTCTGGAAGAGATAAGCGTGGTCGTGGTCAAACATCTTGCGCACCACGATGTGGCTGCCCTTGACCAGGCGCAGTGCCTTGTGCTGCGGCACGTGTGCATGGTCGGCCAGAAACTGCGCCGCCCAGGGCCCGGCGGCGTTGACGAGCGCGCGCGCGCTGAGTTCTTGCGTGCGGCCGTCTTCGTGGCGCAATGTCACGCGCCAGGTGCCGGCCTCGCGGCGTGCGTCCACACAAGCACAACGTGTCAGCACCGTGGCGCCGCGCTGCACGGCGTCAACGGCGTTGAGCACCACCAGGCGTGCGTCGTCGACCCAACCGTCGGAATAGACAAAGCCCTTGGTGAAGCTCTTCTTCAGCGGCGCACCTATGGGGCTGCCGCGCAGGTCAATGGCGGTGGAGCCCGGCAGCACCTCGCGCCTGGCCAGGTGGTCATACAAAAAGAGCCCGGCGCGGATCATCCAGGTCGGCCGCATGCTGGGGTTGTGGGGCATCACAAAACGCAGCGGCGACATGATGTGCGGCGCGCCCCTGAGCAGCCGCTCGCGTTCAATCAGCGACTTGCGCACCATGGCGAACTCGTAGTACTCCAGATAACGCAGCCCGCCGTGGATGAGCTTGGTGGACGAACCCGAGGTGTGCGAGGCCAGATCGTCGCGTTCACACAGCAGCACGCGCTGGCCGCGGCCGGCCAGGTCGCGTGCAATGCCGACGCCGTTGACGCCGCCACCGACCACCAGCACGTCGCAGTGGGTGGGCGCCTGGCCGGCGGGCGTGGTTGTGGGGGTGGAAAGGGCGGTATTCACGGCGCTTGCCTGCAGTTGTCGGCCCAGAGGGCCGGTGCGCAGCGGGACTGCGCAATCCGTCACGATCGTTTTCGGTGTGCAACCGATTCTGTTTGTTTCATGTTCGTTATGCCTACGGGCAAACCCTGCGATACGTTCGCATGTGACCGTTTAGATTCGATACCATGAACCCCAGCCCACGCCAACTCGAGCTGGTGGCCGAGGTGCAACGCCTGCGCAGCGTCACCGTAGAAGCGCTGGCCGATCGCTTTGGTGTCACCCTGCAGACCGTGCGGCGCGACGTGCGGCTGCTGGCCGAAGCCGGGCTGCTGACGCGNNGGCTGCTGACGCGTTTTCATGGCGGCGTGCGGGTGCCGGGCTCCACCACCGAAAACATCGCCTACCGCCAGCGCGAGCAGCTCAACGACCAGGCCAAGCGCTGCATTGCCCGGGCCGTGGCGCTGGCGGTGCCCAACGGCTGTTCGCTGATCCTGAACATCGGCACCACCACCGAGGCCATTGCGCGTGAATTGCTGGGCCACCGGGGCCTGCGTGTCATTACCAACAACCTGAACGTGGCGGCCATCCTGTCGGACAACCCGCATTGCGAAGTCATCATCGCTGGTGGCGTGGTGCGCTCGCGCGACCGCGGCATCGTGGGTGAAGTCACGGTGGACTTCTTTCAGCAGTTCAAGGTGGACATCGGTGTCATCGGCATTTCAGCCATTGAAGCCGACGGCACGCTGCGCGACTTTGACCACCGCGAAGTGAAGGTGGCGCGCGCCATCATCGGCCATTCACGCGAAATCTGGCTCGCCGCCGACCACAGCAAGTTCAACCGCCCGGCCATGGTGGAACTGGGCCAGCTC
>CXWL01007919.1_pt1 | contig 24027 bp, 21 predicted proteins | sample 590931 | NCBI WGS metagenome assembly CXWL01 (sample SAMEA3498368, study PRJEB10139) | groundwater metagenome | biome: water well; material: biofilm material | place: Germany | collected 2015-04-27
GAGCCGTCCGGCGAGCAGCCGCGGCGCGCGTTCGATGCGTGCATTGAGTTCGGGCAACAGCGCCTCGAGGCAGTGCTCGCGCCGGATCGCGCGCAGCACGTCGAGGGCGACGATGTTCGAGGTGCCTTCCCAGATCGAGCCCAGGTGGGCGTCGCGCAGCAGGCGCGGGTCAGACCATTCTTCGGTGTAGCCCACGCCGCCGCGCACCTCCATCGCGTCGCCGGTGACCTTGCGCGCGTCGCGGCAGGCGCGGAACTTGATCAAAGGGGTGAGCAGGCGGACGCGGCGGCGCGCCGTGTCGTCGCCGGCATCTGCCTTTTCAAGTTCCCTTGAAGTGAAGAACAAGACCGAGCGCGCGGCCTCCGCCGGCAGCATCAGCTTGAGCAGCTGCCGGCGCATGAGGGGCAGTTCAATCAGCTTCTTTCCAAAAGCATCCCTGTTTCTCGCCACGAACAGGGCCTCGGTGAGCGCGCGGCGCATCAGGCCGGCGGCGCGCATGCCGTTGGATAGTCGCGACATGTTGATCATGTCGGCCATCTGCTTGAAGCCCTGCTGCGGGTCGCCGACCAGCCAGGCCAGCGCGCCCTCGAGCTTGATCTCCCCGCTCGGCATGGCGCGCGTGCCGAGTTTGTCCTTCAGCCGCACGATCCGGTAGTGGTTGGGCGAGCCGTCCGGCAGTGTGCGAGGCAGGAGGAAGAGCGACAGTCCGCCGGTTCCCTTGTGCGAGCCCTCGGGGCGCGCCAGCACCAGCGCCAGCCCTGCGTCGGCGTTCGAGCAGAACCACTTGTCGCCCTGGAGCACCCAGTGCTCGCCCTGCTTCTTTGCGGTGGTGGATATCAGGCCGACATCGGAACCCGCCTGCTGTTCGGTCATGAACATCGCACCCTGCGTGAGCGTGTCCATGTCCTGCGAAGTGAGGCCGGGCAGGTAGCGGGTCACCAGCGCCGGGTCGGCGAACTTGCGGAGAGTGCGCGTCAGGGCATCGGTCATCGACAGCGGGCAGCAGACGCCGAACTCGGCCTGGACGTAGAGATAGCTGAGCGCGTACTTGGCCGACGGCGGCATCTGCTCCCGCCAGTCGAGCACGCCGCCGCGATGGGACATGGCGGCCAGGCCGAACTCACCGAACGCGACTTCTTCAAGCCGTTTGTATGGTTTGCTTTTTTCTACGGAAAAGGAATTCTTGAGAGAAGACGGATTCTTATCCGCATCGAGCGCAAGCACGTCCAGTTCGCCGCCAGCCATCGCGCCCAGGCGCGTGAAATGCGGAAGGAGGTGGGCGCAGAGCTTCGGATCGAGGTGCAGCTCGAGCAATCCGCGATACGAAGGATCTGCCTCGAACAGGTTCAGGCCGCGCGAATCCGGTACCCCTTCAGGGGAGCGCGGCGATCCGCTCATCAATCGATTCTCGCGCCGGCGGCGCGCACGATCTTGCCCCACTTGGCATGGTCGGACTTGAGCACCGCGGTGAAGTCCTCGGGCGTGCTGGTCCAGAGGTCGAAGGCCTGTACGCGGATGCGCTGGCGCATATCCGGGGCGCGCAGCGCCTCGATCAGCTTCTCGTTCAGCCTGGCGACGATCGGCTTGGGGATGCCCGCGGGACCGACGATGCCGAACCACAGGTCGCTGCCTGCCTCGTTGTATCCGGGCACGCCGGACTCGTCCATCGTCGGGACGTCCGGCACGTAGGGCGAGCGCTTGGCGCTGGTCACTGCCAGCGCGCGGACGCGGCCGGCATTGATCTGCGGGATGCTGGTGATGAGCACATCGAACATGTAGGTGATGTTGCCGGCCATCACGTCGACCATGGCAGGGCCAGACCCCTTGTAGGGAATGTGCTCCATCGGTGCCTTGGTGAGCACCTTCAGCACTTCGCCCGACAGGTGATTGGACGATCCGTTCCCGGCGGAGCCGAAGCTCACCTTGCCGGGGTTCGCCTTGGCATAGGCGATCAGTTCGCCTACCGACTTCACCGGGACATTCGGGTTGACGACCAGTACGTTCACGTAGGACACGGCCAGCGCGATGTGCGTGAAGTCCTTGAGCGTGTCGTGCGGCAGCTTGGCGCCATAGATATGCGGGTTGATCGCATGGCTGCCGGTCGTCGCGAGGCCGATGGTGTAGCCGTCGGGCGCGGACTTCGCGATCCGGTCGCTGCCGATCGAGGCGCCGGCGCCGCCGACGTTCTCGACCACCACCGGCTGTCCCAGCAGCTCCGAGAGCTTGGCCGCCAGCGGGCGCGAGAAGCCGTCAGTGGAGCCTCCGGGCGGGAAGGGCACGATCCAGCGCAGGGGCTTCGACGGATAGGCCTGTGAATTTGCCGTGCTTGAACAAACCAGGAATAGAACAAGAATGCATAGCCTCATATCGTTTCCTCTCCTATTTCTTAGGCATGTGGCCCACCGAATCGGCGTATTTCTGCATGGCTTCCTCGCCGAGGAATTCCTTCTCCCAGGCGCGGATGCGGTCGAAGCCGGCGAAGGTGTGCAGGTCGCCAAGCGGGTGCGAGCCGAATTTTGCGAAAAAACGCGCCTCGGCCATCGGCCCCTCGTCGCGCATCTGCACCGCGAGGTCGTGCATGGCGGTCAGCGACACGCGCATCAGGGCGCCAGGCGCGATGGTCACGGCGATGCCGAGCGCCTTCATTTCATCCAGGGAGTAGCGCGGCGAGACGCCCGTCATGTTGTAGAACACCGGCCCCTTCACCTCGCCGCAGATGCGTTTTACCTCCTCCTTCGATGTCGGCCCTTCGACGAATGCGAGGTCCGCGCCGGCGGCGAGCAACGCGTTGGAGCGGCGGATGGCTTCGTCCAGCGACCCTCCCGAGGCGCCGCGCGCGTCGGTGCGCGCGATGAGGAGGAAATCGGGGTCCAGTTCCTTGCGCGTGGCGTCCGCGGCGCGCATCTTGCCCACGGCTTCCTCCAGCGGCACCACCAGGCGGCCGGCGACATGGCCGCAGCGCTTCGGGCTAACCTGGTCCTCCAGGTGGATGCCGGCAATCCCCGCGGCGATGAACTCGCGCACGGTGCGGATCACGTTGATGGCGTTGCCATAGCCGTTGTCGGCGTCGGCGATCACCGGGACATTCACCGCCTGGGCGATGTAGCGCGCATTGGCGATCACCTCGGTCATGGTCACGAGGCCTGCGTCCGGCAGGCCGGTGAGAGAGAGCGAGGTGCCATAGCCGCTCATGTAGATGGCGGGGAAGCCCGCGTTCTCCAGCACGCGCGCGCTCATGGCGTTGAAGCAGCCCGGCACGAACAGCGTCGGCCCGGCCTTGATCAGTTCCCGCAGGCGCGTCGACTGCCGTTTCATCAGTCCACCTTCGCCCCGGAATCCTTGACGACTTTCGTCCACAGCACCAACTCGCGCTCGACCAGGCCGCGGAACTCCGCCGGCGAATTGCCCACCAGTTCGGCGCCCTGCTGGGTCAGTCGATCGCGCACGGAAGGCGTGTTGATGGCCTTGATGGCGGCCGCGTGCAGGATGCCGAGCACGTCTTTCGGCGTTGCCGCGGGCGCCGACAGACCGTACCAGGTGTCGGAGGCGTAGCCGGTGACGCCGGCTTCGGCGAGCGTCGGGATGTCCGGCGCGATGCTCGAGCGGCGGCTGCTGGCCAGGCCGAAGGCCTTCAGCTTGCCCGCCTTGATGAGGGGCAGCGTGGGCAGCAGGCCGTCCACCGACAGCTGCACCTCGCCCGCGAGCAGGTCCTGGCGCGACTGGGTGCTGCCCTTGTAGGGAATGTGCGTGATGTCCGCACCCGTCATTGATTTGAACATTTCCATGTTCAGGTGCGTCGCGGAGCCGGTCCCCGCCGAGCCGTAGTTGAGCTTGCCCGGGTTCTTCTTCGCGTACGCCACCAGTTCCCTGACGTTGGCGGCGGGCACGGAGGGATGGCCGACCACCAGCTGGTGCGTGTTGGCGATGACGGTGATGTGCTCGAAATCCTTGACCGGGTCGTAGCCGATCTTCGGGCGCAGCGCCGTATGGATCACGAGCGCGGGACTGGTCGACAGCAGGGTGTAGCCGTCGGGCGCGCTCTTGGCAACGAATTCGTTGCCGATCACGCCGCCGGAGCCGGGGCGGTTCTCCACCAGGAACGGCTGGCCGAGGATCTTCGCCATTTCCTCGGCGACCACCCGGGCAAGCGTGTCGCCGGTGCCGGCGGCGGCCAGCGGCACGATCACGCGCACCGGTTTTGAAGGATAGGCCTGCGCCGCGCAATCCACGGCGAGGGCGATGCCCAGGACCAGAAGGAGTGGTTTCATTTTTGCCTTTTCAGGAATCGCTCGAAAGCCTCGTCCGCTCCCAGTACCCAGGTGCCGAACTGGTCGAGGACGTCGTCGTCGAGTTCCTCGGGCCCGAAGCGCAGCTTGGCCTGGCCATGGTGCCTGATATTGACCAGGTCGAGCGTGAACCCTGGCTCGTCGTAGTCCGCGCGCAGCAGGGCCTGGCAGGGGAACGGCCCGGACAGGGTGAAGGTCGCGTGCGTCACCTGGCCGAGGTCGTTCTTCCTGGCGGCGGCTTCATACTTCACGCCCATCGCCTTCAGGCGCTCCTGCACGCGCTGCGCCTCCTGGCCGGTGACCTCGAGTTTCTCCGGTTTCGGGAAACTCACCCGGTACTTGAAGGTCACATAGTCGGCGCAGGACTTGCCGCCCAGGTCGCGCGTGCGCATGTCGGTGAAGCCGTCGCCGAGGATCATGCCGCTGCGGTCGCCGAAGAACATCACGCCCTGCTTGCCGTCCGACACCGGGCTCGCCTCGTTCAGCACGGTGGCGAACTCCGACAGGTAGCGGAAGGCGGCCCGCAGGCGCTCATCGAGGAGCGCGGCGGATTGGTCCATCTTCGCCCGGTCCGCGCCGGTCGCGCCCGCCTTGCCGGCGGCTTTCTGCTTCAACAGGTCGAGGGCGCCGCCGCGGCGCTGGGTGCTCAGCGTCGTGCCCGCTTTCGTCTCGCGTTCCCGTTCGAACGCCTTGCGCCGCGTTTCCTCGGCTTCCGCCCATTGCCGCAGCTCGTCTTCCTTGCGCTTGCGCTCGGCCGCCTCGATGCGCAGGGCCTCCTGCTCCTGCCTCTCGAAGCCCTTCGAGAACACATCCAGGTCGTCGATCAGCGTGGCGGTCGCGGGATCGGACTGCGCGGGCCTGGGCGGCGGCCGGTTCAGCGCAATGGTCTTTGCGTAGTCGGTCTCGGCCGCCGGCGCCTTGCCTGGGAGCCGGGCATGGTTGCGCAGGTCGGCCGCCATCTCGCTTGCACGCTGGTAGCGCTTGTCGGACGACTTGCCGAGGGCTTTCGCGAGGATGACGTCGAACGCGGCGGGAATGCTCTTGTCGATCTGGGTCACGGCCGCATGCGGCTCGCCGGCGATGCGGTTCATAAGGGCGAACACAGTCGTGTCGGACTTGCGCTCGAAGGGGGTGCGGCCCACCAGCATCTCGTAGAGCACCGCGCCCAGCGAGAAGATGTCGGAGCGCGGGTCCAGTGGTTGTCCCGTTACCTGCTCGGGCGACATGTACTTGGGCGAGCCAAGCGCGGTGCCAGTCTGCGTCATCGAGGACGATGCCACGTGGGCGACGCCGAAGTCGGTCAGCTTCGCGCGCCAGTCGGCGGAAACCATGATGTTGGCGGGCTTGACGTCGCGGTGCGTGATCTTGAAGCGCTGCGCGAGGTCGAGGCCGTCCGCGACCTGCGCCGCCAGGTCCGCGATCCTGTCGACCGGCAGGCGGGGCGTTTCGCGCAGGATCTGCTGCAGGGACTTGCCTTCGAGCAGTTCCATCGCGATGTAGGCGACGCCGTCCTGCTCGCCGACGTCGTAGATGGTGACGATGTTGGGGTGGTTCAGCCGGCCGGCGGAACGCGCCTCGCGCAGGAACCGTTCGCGCACCTCGTCCATGATCTCGGGTGGCATGTTCGGCAGCAGCGTCTTGATGGCGACGTCTCGCTCGATGAGCGGATCCACGGCGCGATGCACCGCGCCCATGGCCCCGCGGCCAAGCTCGGAGACGATGACGTAACGGCCGAAGTGCGTCTGGTCCAATTGGGTTGAGACCGGGCAGAGCTCTAGATCGGATCCCAGGAGAACACGTCCTGCGAGCGGTCGAGCGCGTAGAAGTGCGCCCGCATCGCCGGGATCGCCTGTTCCGCGATCGCTTCCGGCGTCCAGCCCTCGGCGCGGTGCACCGAGCGCAGCGGCCGGTTCTGGGACATGAGGAAGATCTCGTTCGCCCGCACCGCGAAAATCTGCCCGGTCACGTCCTGCGAGGCGTCGCTCGCGAGGTAGACGGCGATCGGCGCGATCTTCGCGGTTTCCATCTTCTTCAGCTTCTCCAGGCGCGCCTTCTGGTCCGGCGTCTCCGCCGGAATCGTGCCGATCATGCGGCTCCAGGCGAAAGGCGCGATGCAGTTGGAGGTCACCTTGTACTTGGCCATGTCCAGCGCCATCGACTTGGAGAGCGCGGCGATGCCGAGCTTGGCCGCCGCGTAGTTGGCCTGGCCGAAATTTCCGATCAGGCCGGAGGTCGAGGTCATGTTGATGTAGCGGCCGGAATTCTGGCTCTTGAAGTAGGGCGAGGCGGCGCGCGAGACGTAGAACGTGCCGTTCAGGTGGACGTCAATGACGGCCTTCCATTCCTCGACCGACATGTTGAAGAAGAAGCGGTCGCGAAGTATGCCGGCGTTGTTCACGACGACATCGATCCTGCCGAAGGAATCGATCGCGGTCTTGACGATGCGGTTGGCGGACTCCCATTCGGAAACGCTGTCGGTGTTGGCGACGGCCGTGCCGCCCCTGGCCTTGATTTCCTCGACCACCTTCTGCGCCGGGCCGGCGTCCTTGCCTTCGCCGGAAACGGAAGCGCCGATGTCGTTGACCACGACCTTCGCGCCATGGGCGGCCATGGCATGGGCGAAGTCCCGGCCGATGCCGCCGCCGGCGCCGGTGACGACGACGATTTTGTCTTTCAGCATTGCCTTACTCCCTGAAGGATGGATCCCGGCGGTCCAGCATGCGCAGCATCGCCGGCCATTCGAGTTCGGTGATGTTGCGGCGCTGGCCGGGCTTGTAGCGGTCGTTCGTGACGCGCACGGTGTCGGGCGAGGGATGGTTCAGCTCGGTATTGCAGGCCATCGCCATGACCTGCGCCTGACAGGCTTTCTCCAGCCAGTGCATGGTGACGAAAGCGTCGCAAACGGTGCGCCCGGCCGTGAGCAGGCCGTGGTTGCGCAGGATCATGGCGGCGCCATCGCCCAGGTCGCGTATCAAACGCTGCTGCTCGTCCAGGTCGATCGCCGGGCCTTCGTAGTCGTGGTAGCCGAGCTGGCCGAAGAACATCGCGTTCTGCGTCAGCGGCAGCAGGCCGCATTTCAGCGCCGACACGGCCATGCCGGCGGGCGAGTGGGTGTGGATCACGCAATCCACGTCGTGGCGCGCCTTGTGGACCGCGCTGTGGATGACGAAACCCGCGAGGTTGATGCCGTAGCCGGTGCCGGAGTCCTGCACCACCTTGCCGTCGAAGTCGATTTTCACGAGGCTCGAGGCGGTCACTTCCTCGTAAGCGTAGCCGTAGGGGTTGATGAGGAAATGGCCTTCCTCGCCCGGCACCCGGCCCGAGATGTGGTTGTAGACCAGGTCGTTCATGCCGAACAGCGCGACCAGCCGGTAGCAGGCGGCGACGTCCACGCGCATGGCCCACTCCTGGGGGCTCACTTTGTTCTGCAGCGAGATGGCTTTGGGCTGGGAAAGGTCGGTCATGGCGGGGCCTCCGGTCGCCGGAATTCTCGCATGCCGCGCTATAATCCGGCGCTCTTTCAACGCCGCCAAATTCCCTTCGGTTACTCCCAATGAAAGTCCTGGTCAGCGTCAAGCGCGTCATCGATTACAACGTCAAGGTCCGCGTCAAGGCGGACGGCACGGGCGTCGAGACCGCCAACGTCAAGATGTCGATGAATCCTTTCGATGAAATCGCGCTGGAAGAGGCGGTGCGGCTGAAGGAGGTGGGCGCGGCGACCGAGATCGTCGCGGTTTCCTGTGGCGTGCAGGCCTGCCAGGAAACGTTGCGCACGGCGCTCGCGATCGGAGCGGACCGGGCGATCCTGGTGGAGACCGGCGAGGAATTGCAGCCGCTCGCGGTTGCAAAGCTGTTGAAAAAAATATGCGAAAAGGAAGCCCCCCAGCTGGTCATCCTGGGCAAGCAGGCCATCGACGACGATTCGAACCAGACCGGCCAGATGCTGGCGGCCCTGCTGGGGTGGTCCCAGGCCACCTTTGCTTCCAAGCTCGTCGCGGAAAAGGACAAGGCCACGGTCACCCGTGAGGTGGACGGCGGGCTGGAGACGATATCGATCAGGCTGCCGGCCATCGTCACCACCGACCTGCGCCTGAACGAGCCGCGCTACGTGACCCTGCCCAACATCATGAAGGCGAAAAAGAAGCCCCTCGAGACACTGAAGCCGGAGACGCTTGGGGTCGATGTTTCTCCAAGATTGACCACGATGAAGGTTGTAGAGCCCCCCAAGCGCAAGGCCGGGGTCAAGGTGCCGGACGCGAAGGCGCTGGTCGACAAGCTGCGCAATGAAGCGAAGGTGATCTGACCATGGCCATCCTGGTAATCGCGGAGCATGACCACGGCACGCTCAAGGGCGCCACGCTGAACACGGTGGCGGCGGCGCAGAAAATCGGCGGCGAGATCCACGTGCTGGTCGCCGGTCACAACGCCGACGGCGCGGCCAAGGCCGCAGCGCAGATCGCAGGCGTGACCAAGGTATTGAACGCCGAAGGTCCGCAGCTGGCCGAGTTCCTTGCCGAGAACGTCTCCACGCTCGTGGTTTCGCTGGCCAAGAGCTACTCGCACATCCTTGCGCCCGCGACTTCGAACGGCAAGGACGTGACGCCGCGCGTCGCCGCCTTGCTCGACGTGCAGCAGATTTCGGAAATCATTGCGGTCGAGTCGCCAGATACCTTTGTTCGGCCGATCTACGCCGGCAACGCGCTCGCCACCGTGAAGTCGAAGGACGCGATCAAGGTCATCACCGTGCGCATGACGGGATTTGATGCGGCGGCCGCCACCGGTGGAAGCGCCACAATCGAGGTGGTCACGCCGCCTGCGGACAGCGGACTGTCCAGTTTCGTCAGCCGCGAGGTTTCCAAGTCGGAGCGCCCGGAACTCACCTCGGCGAAGATCGTCGTCTCCGGCGGCCGCGGCATGGGATCGGGAGAGAATTTCAAGATCCTCGAACCGCTGGCCGACAAGCTCAATGCCGCGATGGGCGCTTCGCGCGCGGCGGTGGACGCGGGCTTCGTGCCGAACGACTGGCAGGTAGGCCAGACCGGCAAGATCGTCGCGCCCGACCTTTATGTCGCGATCGGCATCTCCGGCGCCATCCAGCACCTCGCAGGCATGAAGGACAGCCGCGTCATCGTGGCGATCAACAAGGATGAGGAAGCGCCGATCTTCCAGGTGGCCGACTACGGCATCGTCGGCGACCTCTTCAAGCTGGTGCCGGAACTGGTCGAGGAACTGAAAAAATAGAGGTTCGACGATGAGCGCGTACACCGCCCCCCTGAAGGACATGCGGTTCGTCCTGAACGAACTGGCCGGCCTGGCGGCGGTCGCCGCGCTGCCCGGGTACCAGGACGCGACGCCGGACACGGTGGACGCGATCCTGGAGGAAGCCGCGAAGTTCGCCTCCGAAGTGCTCGATCCCCTGAACTACAGCGGCGACCAGGAAGGCTCGCAGTGGCACGGCGGCGCCGTGAAGACACCAAAAGGATTCAAGGACGCGTACAGGCAGTATGTCGAGGCCGGCTGGCCCGCGCTGCCTTTTGAAGAGAAGTTCGGCGGGCAGGGCCTGCCCAAGCTCGTCGCAACGGCGGTGGAGGAGATGCTGACCTCCAGCAACATGTCCTTTTCCCTCTGTCCGCTGCTCACGCAGGGCGCGATCCACGCTCTTATCCTGTGCGGCTCGGACGCCCTGAAAAAAGCCTATCTGGAGAAAATGGTCGCCGGCAACTGGACCGGCACGATGAACCTCACCGAACCGCAAGCGGGTTCTGATTTGGCTTTAGTCAAAACACGAGCAAAACCATCTGGCGACCACTACCTCGTCACCGGCCAGAAGATTTTCATCACCTACGGCGACCACGACATGGCAGAGAACATCGTCCATCTCGTGCTCGCGCGCACGCCGGATGCGCCCGAGGGCGTGAAAGGAATCTCGCTCTTCGTGGTGCCGAAGTTCCTGCTGAAACCGGACGGCACGCCCGGCGAGCGCAATAGCGCGAAATGCGCCTCCATCGAACACAAGCTGGGCATCCATGCCAGCCCCACCGCGGTCATGGTGTTCGAGGATGCGGTCGGCTACCTGGTGGGCGAGGAGAACAAGGGCCTGTCGTACATGTTCGTGATGATGAACGCCGCACGCTTCAGCGTCGGCCTCGAAGGCGTGTCCATCGCCGAGCGCGCTTTCCAGCGCGCGCTCGCGTATGCGAAGGATCGCCTGCAGGGCAAGGACCTGGTGCAGGGCGGCAAGACGGTGCCGATCATCCGCCACCCGGACGTGCGCCGGATGCTGATGCTGATGAAGTCGCAGACCGAGGCGGCGAGGGCGCTGGCCTATGTGGTTGCCGCGTCGATGGACTATTCGCACCGGACCACGAGGCAGGAGGAAAAGGCCAGGCACCAGGCGTTCGTGGACCTGATGATCCCGGTGGTCAAGGGCTGGAGTACCGAGACCGGCATCGAGGTCGCCTCGCTCGGCGTGCAGGTGCACGGCGGCATGGGTTTCATCGAGGAAACCGGCGCTGCGCAGCACCTTCGCGACGCGCGCATCACCACAATCTACGAAGGCACCACTGGCATCCAGGCGGCCGACCTGGTCGGGCGCAAGATCGCCCGTGAAGGCGGGGTGACGGTGAAGGGCTGGCTCGCTGTGCTGGCTGCCTTCGACCAGGAACTTGCCAAGTCCGGAAACGCCGATATCCAGGCATTGCGCGGCCACCTGTCGGCCGGCGTGCAGGCGGTTTCACGCAGCGTCGATTTCATCCTGTCGGCCGCGAGCAAGGATCCGAACGCGGCCTTCGCGGGCGCGGTGCCGTTCCTGAAGCTCATGGGAGTCGTTGCCGGCGGCTGGCAGCTGGCGCGCGCTGCGCTGGTCGCCGAGAAAAAACTCGCGGAGAAAGTGGGCGACGCGGCTTTCTACGGGGCGAAGATTTCGACTGCGCGCTTCTTCGGCGACCACGTCCTGTCGCAGGCGCCCGGCCTGGCGGTCGCCGTCGCCAGCGGCGCGGCCTCGATCATGGCCTTGAGCGAAGACCAGTTCCTCGCCGCCTGAAAATCGGGCTCTGACCCCGATTTCGGCAAAATCGGGGCCAGAGCCCGATCTCCTAGAACTTGATTTTGCCGATGAGAATGTCTTTCCACATCACCCAGTCGCCGATGAAGCTCCAGCGCGGATACTTGAACGTGGCGGGGCGGTTGTGCTCGAAGAAGAAGTGGCCTACCCAGGCCCAGGCGTAGCCCTGCACGATGCCGATCAGGATCCACCAGAAATTCAGCGTCGCGACGGCGTGCAGGCCGCACAAGAGGCCGGCCGACGTGCCGATGAAATGCAGCCGCCGGCAGGTGCGGTTCGAATGCTCGCCCAGGTAGAACGGGTAGAACTCGTGGAAGGTCTTCATCGTCACATGTTCGGGTAGGTGGGGCCGCCGCCGCCTTCCGGCGTCACCCACACGATGTTCTGCGTCGGATCCTTGATGTCGCAGGTCTTGCAGTGCACGCAGTTCTGCGCATTGATCTGAAGTTTTGGATTTGAATCCGTATTGATGAATTCATAAACCCCGGCAGGGCAATAGCGCTGCTCGGGACCGGCGTATTGCTCCAGGTTGACGCCGACCGGCACCGATGCGTCCTTCAGCGTCAGGTGGATCGGCTGGTCCTCGCCGTGGTTGGTGCCGGAGAAGGACACGTTGGTGAGCCGGTCGAAGCTGACGACGCCATCGGGCTTCGGGTACTTGATTTCCCGCGCCTCGGTCTTCCTGGCCAGCGTCTCGTGGTCCGCATGGTCGTGGTGCAGCGTCCAGGGCGCCTTGCCGCCGAACACGATCTGGTCGATGCCTACCATGAGCGAACCCGTGTACAGGCCCTTCGACATCCATGGCTTGAAATTGCGCGCGCGGTACAACTCGTCGAATAACCAGCTTTGCCGGAACGCCTCGGGATACGCGGCCAGCGCGTCGCTCGAGCGCCCGCCGGCGAGCGCGGCGTGCGCCGCCTCGGCGGCGAGCATGCCCGACTTGATCGCGCAGTGGCTGCCCTTGATGCGCGATGCGTTGAGGAAACCGGCATCGTCGCCAATCAGGCAGCCGCCGGGGAAGACCAGTTCAGGCAGCGATTGCAGGCCGCCCGCTGCGATGGCGCGGGCGCCGTAGGCAACGCGCTTGCCGCCTTCGAGGAAGCCGCGGATCGCCGGGTGCGTCTTGTAGCGCTGGAATTCCTCATAAGGGCTGAGGTAGGGGTTGGTGTAGCCGAGTCCGACCACGAAGCCCACCGCGACCTGGTTGTTCTCCAGGTGATAGAGGAACGAGCCGCCGTAGGTGTCGCTGTCGAGGGGCCAGCCTGCCGTGTGCACGACAAGCCCGGGCTGGTGCTTTTCCGGCTTGATGTCCCAGAGCTCCTTCAAGCCGATGCCGTAGACCTGGGGATCGGATCCCTTGCGCAGGTCGAATTTCGCCTCCAGCTGCTTGCCGAGGTTGCCGCGGCAGCCCTCGGCGAAGAACGTGTACTTGGCATGAAGCTCGATGCCGGGCTGGAACGCGTCCGTGTGCTCGCCGTTGCGGTTGACGCCCATGTCGCCGGTGGCGACGCCCTTGACCGATCCCTTCCCGTCATACAGGACCTCGGCGGCCGCAAAGCCGGGAAAAATCTCGACGCCAAGCGCTTCGGCCTGCTGGCCGAGCCAGCGCGCCACGCTCCCCAGGCTGATGACGTAGTTGCCGTGGTTCTGGAAGCAGGCGGGGAGCAGGAAATTCGGCGTTTTAAATGCCGATGCTTCCTTCAGGAACAGGAACCGGTCTTCCGTCACGGGGACGCTCAGCGGCGCGCCCTTTTCCTTCCAGTCGGGAAAGAGTTCCGCCATCGCCCGCGGATCCATGACCGCGCCGGAGAGGATGTGGGCGCCGATCTCGGAGCCTTTCTCGATCAGGCAGACCGAGGTCTCTGCGGAGAGTTGCTTCAGGCGGATCGCCGCGGCAAGCCCGGCCGGGCCGCCGCCGACCACGACCACGTCGTACTGCATCGATTCGCGCGCGACCGGAGTATTCATGCGCGGGATTATAGAATGACGCCATGGATGAAGAGCGCAGGCTGGCGCACGTCGAGCGTATCCCGATCCGCTGGGGCGACATGGATGCCATGGGGCACGTCAACAATACGGTGTATTTCCGCTACATGGAGCAGGCGCGCATCAGCTGGTTCGAGCACCTGGTCCCCGAGGACGAGGTCTGGCAGTCCACCGGCATCGTGATCGTCAACGCCTCCTGCAACTACAAGCGGCCGATCACCTATCCGGGCACGGTCGAAGTGCGGCTCATGGTCGGCCCGCCCGGCGGCTCGAGCACGCCGACCTTCTACGAGCTGCGGGTCGCGCAGGGGGATTTTTGCGATCCCGTTCCCTACGCCGATGGCGCGGCGGTGGTGGTGTTCGTGGACATGAAAACGCAGAAACCCACCCGCATTCCCGAGGGCATCCGGCAACGGCTGCTCGAATCAGAAGCACGAACCTAAAGGTCCTCCGCCCATGAAAAAAGTCCAACCGAAGGCCACCGACGCACTGCAGGGGCTCCTGCATGACAACATGACCATTGCCGCGGGCGGCTTCGGCCTGTGCGGCATCCCGGAGAACCTGATCCAGGCGCTGGTGGACAGCGGCGTCCGGGGACTCACAATCGTTGGCAACAACGCCGGGGTAGACGATTTCGGCATGGGCCTGCTGCTCAAGAGCCGCCAGGTGAAGAAGGTGATCGCCTCCTACGTGGGCGAGAACAAGGAATTCGAGCGCCAGGTGCTGGCCGGCGAGCTCGAACTGCAGCTTACGCCGCAGGGGACGCTGGCGGAGAAGCTGCGGGCCGGCGGCGCGGGAATTCCCGCGTTCTATACGCGCACCGCGTTCGGCACCAAACTCGCCGAAGACAAGGACACCCGTTCCTTCGACGGCAGGGAGTACGTGCTGGAGGAGGCGATCCGCGCCGACCTTGCCATCGTCAAGGCGTGGAAGGGGGACAAGTCGGGCAATCTCGTCTACCGCAAGACCGCGCGCAACTTCAATCCGATGATCGCCACCTGCGGCAAGGTCACGGTGGCCGAAGTCGAGCAGCTGGTCGAGGTCGGCGCGCTCGACCCGGAGCAGGTGCACACGCCCGGAGTCTACGTCGACCGCATCGTGCAGGGCCCGAGTTACCAGAAGCGGATCGAATTCCGCACCGTCTCCGGGGCCGCCGCGTCGAAGAAGGAATCGCCGGTGCGCGCGCTGATGGCGCAGCGCGCGGCAAAGGAACTGCGCGACGGCTACTACGTCAACCTGGGCATCGGCATCCCGACATTGGTCGCGAACTACATCCCGCAGGGCATCAACGTGACACTCCAGTCCGAGAACGGCCTGCTGGGCATCGGGCCGTTCCCGGCCGAGGACCAGGTCGATCCGGACCTGATCAACGCGGGAAAGCAGACCATCACCACGATTCCGGGCTCCAGTTTCTTCTCCAGCGCCGACTCCTTCGCCATGATCCGCGGCGGCCACATCGACCTGTCGATCCTGGGCGGCCTGGAGGTCGCGGAGAACGGCGACCTGGCCAACTGGATGGTGCCGGGCGCGATGGTGAAAGGCCCCGGCGGCGCGATGGACCTGGTTGCCGGCGTGCGGCGCGTGATCGTACTGATGGAGCACAACGCCAAGGACGGCAGCCCGAAAATCCTGAGCCGCTGCAACCTGCCGATCACGGGCAAGGGCGTCGTCAACATGATCGTCACGGACCTTTGCGTGTTCGAAGTCGTGCCGTCGGTCGGCCTGGCGCTGAAGGAACTCCACCCGGGGGTCACGCTGGAGCAGGTACGCGCCAAAACGGGCTGCGATTTCCAGGTCGCGTTGTAGGCCTGAGCCGGCGCGGGCGTCAGACGATTTGAAGCCGAAGGCGGCTTCCTGTAGACTCCGGCTTTCACGCTTGGCTCGACTATGACCAAGTATGTATTCGTTACCGGCGGTGTCGTTTCCAGTCTTGGAAAGGGTATCGCCGCCGCTTCTCTGGCCGCGATCCTCGAATCGCGCGGCATCCGGGTCACCAACATCAAGCTCGATCCCTACATCAACGTGGATCCGGGCACCATGTCGCCGTTCCAGCACGGCGAGGTCTTCGTCACGGAAGACGGCGCCGAAACCGACCTGGACCTGGGCCACTACGAGCGTTTCCAGTCCTCGAAGATGCACCGCTGGAACAATTTCACCACCGGCCAGGTCTACGAGTCGGTGATCAAGAAGGAGCGCCGCGGCGACTACCTCGGCGGCACGGTGCAGGTGATCCCGCACATCACCGACGAAATCAAGCTCAACATAAAGCGCGGGGCGGGAGACGCGGACGTCGCTATCGTCGAGGTCGGCGGTACCGTCGGCGACATCGAGTCGCTGCCCTTCCTCGAGGCGATCCGGCAGATGGGCCTGGAACTGGGCCGCAACAACGTCTGCTACATCCACCTGACCCTGGTGCCCTACATCGCCTCGGCGAAGGAGATCAAGACCAAGCCGACCCAGCATTCCGTCAAGGAACTCAGGGAGATTGGCATCCAGGCCGACGTGGTGCTGTGCCGCACCGACCGGCCGCTGCCCGAGGACGACCGGCGCAAAATCGCACTGTTCTGCAACGTGCAGAAGGAGGCCGTGATTTCGGCCTGGGACGTCGATTCGATCTACAAGATCCCGATGATGCTGCACAACCAGATGCTCGACGAGATCGTTTGCCACAAGCTCTCGATCCTGGCGAAGGCCGCCGATCTCTCGGCCTGGAAGAATCTGGTGCATGCGCTGCAGAATCCCGAGTTCGAGGTCGACATCGCCTTCGTCGGCAAGTACGTGGACCTGCAGGATTCCTACAAGTCGCTGAACGAGTCGCTGGCCCACGCGGGAATACACACGCGCAGCAGGGTCCGGATCCATTACCTCGACTCGGAAGAGATCGAGGCAAACGGCGTCGCCATGCTGGAGAAGATGGACGCCATCCTGGTGCCGGGCGGCTTCGGCAAGCGCGGCACCGAGGGCAAGATCCGCGCGATCCGCTATGCACGGGAGAATGGCGTTCCCTACCTGGGCATCTGCCTCGGCATGCAGCTCGCGACGATCGAGTTCGCACGCAACGTCTGCGGGCTCGACGGCGCCAACAGCACGGAGTTCGACCCGGAAACGCAGCACCCGGTGGTGGCCCTGATCACCGAGTGGCTGGACCGTACCGGGCGCATCGAGAAGCGCAACGAATCGTCCGACCTGGGCGGCACCATGCGCCTGGGGGCGCAGAAAGTTCCGGTGGAGAAGGGCACGCTGGCTTTCACGGTCTACGGGCCGGAGGTCAATGAACGCCACCGCCACCGCTACGAAGTGAACAACGTCTACGTGCCGCAGCTCGAAGCCCGGGGCTACAAGGTATCGGCGCGCACGCCGAGCGAAAACCTGCCGGAGATGATGGAACTGCCGGGCCACCCGTTCTTTTTCGGCGTCCAGTTCCATCCGGAATTCACGTCTACTCCGCGCGCCGGCCATCCGCTGTTCAAGGCCTTCGTCGATGCAGCCATCCGGTACCGCTCGGGTGCCAAACGCGCGTCGCCTGACGGAAAGCTTTCCGTCGTCGCCGCATGAAGTTGTGCGGCTTCGAGGCCGGCCTCGACAGGCCGCTGTTCCTCATCGCCGGTCCCTGCGTGGTCGAGTCCCTCGAGCTGCAGGTCGAAACCGCCGGACGCCTGAAGGAAATCACCGCGCGGCTTGGCGTGCCGTTCATTTTCAAGTCCTCCTACGACAAGGCCAACCGGAGTTCCGGCAAGTCGTTTCGCGGCCTGGGAATGGACCAGGGGTTGAAGATCCTCTCCGAAGTGAAGCGCCAGCTCGGCGTGCCGCTGCTCACGGACATCCATGACAAGGACGAGGTCAAGGACGTGGCGGCGGTAGTGGACGTGCTGCAGACGCCGGCGTTCCTGTGCCGGCAGACGGATTTCATCCGCGCCGCAGCGTCCGCGGGCAAGCCGGTCAACATCAAGAAGGGCCAGTTCCTTTCGCCGCAGGAAATGAGGAACGTGGTGGACAAGGCGCGCGAAGCCAGCGGGCAGGACAACGTGATGGTTTGCGAGCGGGGGTTTTCCTTCGGCTACGGCAACCTGGTTTCCGACATGCGCTCGCTGGCCATCATGCGCGAATCCGGCTGCCCCGTGGTATTCGACGCCACGCATTCGGTGCAGCTGCCGGGCGGTCAGGGCACGAGTTCCGGCGGCCAGCGCGAGTTCATCCCGGTGCTGGCGCGGGCCGCGGTGGCGAGCGGCATCTCCGGCCTGTTCATGGAGACCCATCCGGACCCGGCGAAGGCGCTGTCGGACGGACCCAATGCCTGGCCGCTGCAGCACATGCAGCAGCTGCTGGAAACCCTGGTCGAACTGGACCGGGCGGTGAAAAAACGCGAATTCGCGGAAAACCTGGTGAAAAAGGAAAAGTCATGAGCTCCATCGTCGACATCGTTGCGAGGGAAATCCTCGACTCGCGCGGCAACCCCACCGTGGAAGCGGACGTGCTGCTCGAATCGGGCGCCATGGGCCGCGCCGCGGTGCCCTCGGGTGCCTCGACCGGCAGCCGCGAGGCGATCGAGCTGCGCGACGGCGACCCGAAGCGCTACGCCGGCAAGGGCGTGCTGAAGGCGGTGGAGGCGGTCAATACCGAGATCTCCGAGGCCATCGTCGGCCTGGATGCGTCGGAACAGTCGTTCATCGACAGGACGCTCGTCGACCTGGACGGCACCGACAACAAGTCGCGCCTGGGGGCCAACGCGCTGCTGGCCGTCTCGATGGCGGCGGCCAAGGCCGCGGCCGAGGAATCGGGCCTGCCGCTGTACCGCTATTTCGGCGGCGCGGGCCCGATGCAGATGCCGGTGCCGCTCATGAACGTGGTCAACGGCGGCGCGCACGCCAACAACAACCTCGACATGCAGGAGTTCATGATCGTGCCGGTCGGGATGACTTCGTTCCGCGAGGCGCTGCGCTGCGGCGCCGAGGTCTTCCAGTCCCTGAAAGCACTGGTCGGGGCAAGGGGCATGTCCACATCGGTCGGCGACGAGGGTGGCTTCGCGCCCAACCTGCCGACCCACGCCGCCGCGATCGAGCTGATTCTCGATGCGGTGGACAAAGCGGGGTATACCGCGGGCCAGGACGTGCTGCTGGCGCTCGACTGCGCGGCCTCCGAGTTCTACAAGGACGGCAAGTACGTCCTCGAGTCCGAGAACCTCAGCCTGAATTCCCAGGAGTTCACCGACTACCTCGCCAGCCTCGCCGACAAGTACCCGATCGTCTCGATCGAGGACGGCATGGGTGAATCCGACTGGGCCGGCTGGAAGCTGCTCACGGCGCGGTTGGGCGGCAAGGTGCAGATCGTAGGCGACGACGTCTTCGTCACCAACACCCGCATCCTGCGCGAAGGCATAAAGCAGGGCGCGGCGAACGCCATCCTGGTCAAGGTGAACCAGATCGGCACGCTGTCGGAGACTTTCGCCTGCATCGAGTTGGCAAAGCGCGCGGGCTACGGCACCGTGATCTCGCACCGTTCCGGGGAAACCGAGGACACCACCATCGCCGACATCGCGGTGGGCGCGAACGCCCTGCAGATCAAGACCGGCTCGCTGTCGCGTTCCGACCGCACTTCGAAGTACAACCAGCTGCTGCGGATCGAGGAAGATCTCGGCGATTCGGTGAGCTACCCCGGCCGAGAGGCGTTCCTCCAGAGCAGATGAAAACCCTCGCCGGCGTCTTCGCTGCGCTGATCGTCGCCATCCAGTATCCGCTCTGGCTGGGCAAGGGCGGCTGGCTGCGCGTGTGGGACGTGGACCGGCAGCTCGACGCGCAGCAGGAGAAGAACACGCGCCTCGAATCGCGCAACAACGCGCTGGCGGCCGAGGTCAAGGACCTGAAGCAGGGCCACGAGGCGATCGAAGAGCGTGCCCGCTACGAGCTCGGCATGGTCAAGAACGACGAAGTGTTCTACCAGGTCCCGAGCCGATAGCCAAAAAAAACCGGGGACGCGCCCCGGTTTTTCCACGACGGGTCCGGCCGTCAATCCACCTTGGTGAAGCGGGCCTCGTGCCGGTCGACGGCGTTGTGCACCGCCGTGACATTCCTCTTCATCGCCCAGGGCCGAAGTTGATGATGCAGCGGCACGTAGTAGTGCTGGTCGCGCGTCGCCACCAGGGCCTCGCGCAGCATCGCGTCGCGCTTCTTTGCATCGGTCTCGGTGTTGATGGAGGAGATGATCGCATCCAGCTTCGGGTCGCTGATGCGTCCGAGGTTGAAGCTGCCGGCGGCGCCGGTGGTCTTGGTGTGTACAAGCGAGAACAGGGTGTAGTTGGCGTCGAAGTTCACCACGCCCCAGCCCAGCATGTACGCGTCATGGTCGAAGTTCTGGATCTTGGCGATGAAGGTGGACATCGGTTGCGCCAGCAGCTTCACCTTTACGCCAACGCGGGCCCACATCCCCACCAGCGCCTGGCAGATTTCCTCGTCATTGACGTAGCGGTTGTTCGGGCAGTCGAGCTGGAAGGTGAAGCCGCTGGGATAGCCGGCTTCCGCCAGCAGCTTCTTCGCCCCGTCCACGTCCTGGGACATCGCCTTGTCGATGTCAGGCGTGTGCCCATGCACGCCGGGTGCGACCATGATCGCGGCGGGCAGCGCCAGGCCGCGCATCGTGACGCGCCGGATGGCTTCACGGTCGACGGACATGTTGAGCGCCCGGCGCACCCGGATGTCCTTGAACGGGTTCTTGCCCTTGACGTCCGAGTACTTCAGCTCATTGCTGTGCTGGTCCATGCCGATGAATATCGTCCGTACTTCGTGGCCGTCCAGCACCTTGAGCTTCGGGTCGCTGCGCAGGCGCGGCACGTCCTGCGTCGGCAGGTCGGTCACCATGTCGACGTCGCCCGCGAGCAGCGCCGCCACCCGGGTCGCGTCGGAGCGCACTGGCGTGTAGATGATTTCGGTCACGTTGCCTTCACGCTTGTCCCACCAGGCCGGATTGGCCTGCAGCACCACGCGCTTGTCCGGCTCCCATTGCTTTAGGAGGTAGGGGCCGGTGCCGTTGGTATTGCGCGAGGAATAGGTTTCTTCCTTGGCCTTGTAGTCCTGCACGTTCTCGGCCTTGTTCTTCGCCGCCCAGATCCGGCTCATGATGCGGAAATCCGCGATGTTCCGCAGCAGCACCGGATTCGGAGCCGACAGGTTCATTTCCACAGTGAAGTCGTCGATCTTCTTCACTTCCTTCACGCCCGAGACATAGACCTGCATCGTGCCCTGGGGCTGCATGATCCGGGTGAAGGAAAACACCACATCGTCCGCCGTGAACGGACTGCCATCGTGAAAGCGGACGTTCTTGCGGAGCGTGAAGCGAATCTGCGTCGCGGAGACCTGCTGCCAGGACGTGGCAAGGCTCGGCTCGATGCCGTAGGTCTTGGTGTAGCGCGTCAGGCCCTCGTAGGTGTGCTGCAGGATCGCGCTGGTCGTGGCATGGTTCTGCGAATGCGGGTCGAGTGTGAGGATATCGTTCTGCGCGCCCCACCTCAGGGTTTGCGCGGTCGCCGGGAACGCCGCCAGGGCGAACGCCGCGGCGGTCGCGGCAAGCATGCATCGGATTTTCATGGGCATTCTCTCCTCCTTGAGCGAACTATAATACACGCAAGAAGAGTCGCTGCGGAGGCCCTCCATGAAGCTCAGCCAGGCCCAGATCGAGACATTCGAGCGGGACGGCTACCTGTTTTTCCCAAGCCTGTTCAGGCCGGAAGAAATCAAGGTTCTGCTGGATGAAGTGCCGGCCCTGTATGCCCAGCGGCGACCGGAAAACGTGCGCGAGAAAATCGGCGACGTGGTGCGCACCAACTTCGCCGCGCATCTTTACAACGCACCCTTCGCCCGCCTGGCGCGCCATCCGCGCATGGTGGAGCCGGTCAGCCAGCTCTTCGGCGAAGCGTTGTACATGCACCAGTTCAAGATCAACGGCAAGCAGGCCTTCGACGGCGACGTCTGGCAATGGCACCAGGATTTCGGCACCTGGAAAAACGACGACCAGATGCCCGAGCCGCGCGCCATGAACGTGGCCATCTTCCTCGACGAGGTGAACGAATTCAACGGGCCGCTGATGTTCATCCCGGGCAGCCACAAGCTCGGCGTGCTCGATGCGGCGCACGACACGAGCACGACCAGCTATCCGCTTTGGACCATCAACAATGAAGTGATCAGGAAACTGGTGGACCGGGGCGGCATCGTCGCGCCCAAGGGGCCGGCCGGTTCCATGATCCTGTTCCACGGCTGCCTGGTGCACGCCTCCACGTCGAACCTCTCTCCCTGGAACCGGGTGAGCGTGTACCTGTCGCTGTGCGCAGTGTCGAACCACATCCGCCGTTTCAAGCGCCCCGGCTACATCGCCCACCGCGATTTCACGCCGCTGCAATGCCTGCCGGACGACTGCCTGCTCAAGCCCTACGACGTGCCGCTGCCCTGGAAGGATGGCACGCCGGCCGAGGAATTGCAGGGTTCTCTGAAGGCAGCTTGACCCAGACTCCAGATAATCAGGGTCAGACCACCATTTCCTCCGCATGTCGCGGGATAAACGTGGACTGTCCCTGTTTTTGAGAACGATATGAACCTATACGCCAAGCTTCTCGAGAGAAAAGACGATCCGATCAAGGTCGGCCTGATCGGTGCTGGCAAGTTCGCGGCGATGTACCTGGCGCAGGTGCCGCGCACGCCCGGTGTGCACCTCGTGGCTATTGCAGATATTTCGCCATCGAACGCCAAAGCCAATCTGGAGAGAGTGGGATGGAATCCGGAGACTTTTTCCGCTTCTTCGATTGAAAGGGCATTGAAGGAAAAAACCACCCATATCCTCGAAGACTGGCAACAGCTGGTCTCGAACCCGGAGATCGACATCGTCATCGAGGCGACGGGCAACCCTGTCGCCGCGGTCGAACACATCCTTGGCGCGTTCCGCCACGGCAAGCATGTCGTCAACGTGACCGTCGAGGCGGACGCGTTCTGCGGGCCGATCCTCGCGCAGCGGGCGCAGGCGGCGGGCGTGGTGTACAGCCTGGCCTACGGCGACCAGCCGGCGATCATCTGCGACCTGGTGGACTGGGCGCGTGCCGCCGGATTCCCCGTCGTGGCCGCGGGACGCGGGCACAAATGGCTGCCGCATTTCGCGCAGTCCACGCCGGAGACCGTGTGGGGCTATTACGGCCTGACGCCCGAGCAGGCAAAGGTCGGCGGGCTGAACCCGAAGATGTTCAATTCCTTCCTCGACGGCTCGAAGCCGGCGATCGAGATGAGTGCCGTCTGCAACGCCACCGGCCTGACTGCGGCACCGGAAGGACTGCTTTATCCGCCGGGTTCGGTTGACGAGATACCGTCGCTGATGCGCCCGAAGGACGAGGGCGGCATGCTGCATCACAAAGGCCAGGTTGAAGTTGTAAGCTCCCTGGATAAAAACGAAAAACCAATTCCTTACGACATCCGTTTTGGTGTCTGGGTCGTGTTCGAGGGCGAAACGGATTACATCCAGCGCTGCTTCTCCGAGTACGGCGTCAAGACCGACCCGACCGGGCGCTACGCATGCATGTACAAGCGCTGGCACCTGATCGGCCTTGAAGTCGGCATCTCGGTCGCTTCGGTCGGACTGCGGGGTGAATCGACCGGCTGCGCGACGGGATGGCGTGCAGACGCCGTTGCAGTGGCGAAGAAAAACCTGGGACGAGATGAAATTCTCGATGGAGAAGGCGGGTACACGGTGGCCGGCAGGCTGATGCCCGCGCAAGCGTCGCTCGCGCAGGGCTGCCTGCCGCTCGGCCTTGCTCACGGCTGGAAAATGCTGCGGCCGGTGGCCGCCGGACAGCCCCTCCGGTGGAGCGACGTGGCCTTCGACGCAAACATTCCCGCGGTGAAGCTGAGACGCGAGATGGAGCGCTCTTTCGGCCCAGAGCAGCGCTCCGCCGCCTGAGGTGGGGGCACGAATGACCGGGACCTCCTTCCTTCCGCTATTCGACGCCGAGTACGCGGAGAAGCTGGGCCTGCGCGGCGAAACCTTCCGCAGCGCTTTCCGGATCCTCGAGGCCATGGAAAAGTCCAGCTACAGCATCGTGGAAACCGGTTGCGCGAGGACGGAAGGCAACTGGTACGGCGACGGCCAGAGCACGATCCTGTTCGACCGCTTCGTCAACCACTGGGACGGCAGCGTGCGGACCGTGGACATCAACCCGGAGTCCTGCGCCTGGCTGCGCGGCAAGGTCAGCGGCAAGGTCACCGTCACCTGCTCGGACAGCGTCGCCTACCTGCGCGAACTGATCCGGTCCGACGAGCTGGACATCGATTTCCTGTACCTGGATTCCTACGACCTGGACTGGCGCAACCCGCATCCTGCCGCACTGCATCACCTGCACGAGCTATGCGCCATCATGCCACTGCTGGCCAGCGGAACATTGGTGATGGTCGATGACACTGCAACCAGCCAGGCGCGGGTTCGGCTAAAGGGACAGGAAATGGTCCTGCATGATTTCGGCGTCGCCGGCAAGGGCGCCTACGTCGCGGAGTTCTTCGCCAAGCTCGGTTGCGCCCCGGTCATCGAGGGCTACCAGCACGGCTGGATCGTTCCCTAGCGCCGGCGGTGCGGCCCGCTCAGCCGCTTCAGGTAGTGATAGATCTCGGTATGGTCCGCCCCCGGCAGGCAGCCGGCAGAGCGACGCGCGCCAGATTTTCAGGGTTTGCT